>Ga0272448_1003738_pt1 | contig 17873 bp, 23 predicted proteins | sample YNPCB0191_FD_202220 | JGI IMG/M metagenome (GOLD analysis project Ga0272448, IMG submission 202220) | Hot spring sediment microbial communities from Yellowstone National Park, WY, United States - YNP-CB-019-1 | ecosystem: Environmental > Aquatic > Thermal springs > Hot (42-90C) > Sediment... | reverse complement strand
CCAAAAGAGTTGATTTTCCTTTTAATTTTAATAATCAAAGTCCCTTACAATACCTAATAAATAACATAAACAACTTTGGATTTTCCAGAATGTTAGTATCCGATGCATTAACTATTAAATAAATTATGGTAAAATAAAAAAAGATTAAAAATGAAACATTGTAATATAAAATTAAAAATTATTTTTCTTGAAATAATCTTTTTTAACTTTTTATTTTTACCACAATATTCCAACGCTCTACCCTATCCTGTTGGCATTGCTGATCTATTAAGCCCTAAAACACAAACAAACATAATAGGATTACAAAATAACGCTATTGAATGGCTAGTTATTCGCGCTCCTTGGTATTTAATAGAACCAGAAAAAAATGTATATGATTTTTCTTATATTGAAACAAATATTAATCTCGCAAAAACCTATAACAAAAAAGTTCGTCTTAACATTTATGGAGGAGCTGAATCTCCAAATTGGGTAAAAGCAGAAGTGCCTTATGTAGAATACACAAAAACAAACCAACAAGGCGTTTCAACATTAATCCAAGTGCCTGTGCCATGGAATCCATTATATCAAAACTATTACTCAAGATTAATTCAAAGGGTTGCTCAAAATTTCAGCAATGATGTTGCGGCGGTAAGCGTGTGCGGCTTTGATGAAGCCTGCGGTTTTTATTTGGGACCCACTGAAGAAACAAAACAAAAATGGGAAAGTGTCGGATTTTCAAAAGAGGTTTATCTTCAAACCATTGGTTGGGGCGTAGACCTTTATGCCTCCCAATTTCAAAATTCTTTTCTTTTGCTTCATTTTGGTCAAACATTTGACGATTATACAATTTCTCAAGACGCAGTAAATAACGCCGTAGCAAAATATGGCAAAGATCGAATTGGTCTTTTGCAAGAAAATCTTAATGTTAAAAACACTGAAATAATAAAAAAGTTTTTCTATAATTTTGGCGCAACCGGTGGCTTAATCGGTTATCAAACATTGTGGAGCATCACTAATGACACAAAAGATGTAATAGGATGCTCTAATTATCCTTCAAACGAAGAATGTTTAAAAGCTGTATTTGATAAAGGAATTAATGGCGGCGCACGATTTTTTGAAATTTATCAGGCAGATGTAATATCTTTTCCCTCCGCGATTGAATATGGTTATCAAAAAATTTATCAAACTTTTGATACCATCCCGCCGTCAAAACCGATAAATTTAAGAATACAATAAAATAATTTTCTTATTAGTTCTATTTTTGAGAATTTTCTTTAAAATAGAACTAATAAAGAAAAATTTATACTATGAAAAAATATAATATCAATAATTTCTATAATAAAAATTATTTTTCACATCACTCTAAAATTTTCTTTTCCATTTTTCTGTTATTTTTCTTTGTTTTTCAATTTTTTGCCCCGCTAGTAATCTATGCTGAATGTTCAGAGCCTAACGCAGAAAACTATTTAGTTTGTGAGGACTGGGATTCAGATAATCCTCCTCATGTGAACTGGCCCTGCGGCACTGCCCATGGAACAAATTGCAATCAAAGTGTTCCTGGAACATGCTGCTATCCCTGGCATGGCTGGACATGTACTGACTCAATTGCTTCTGATGATGAAAAATCTCAAGTTACAACCGAACGAGCTCATAGTGGCACAAGAAGCTTACGAGAAACAAGTCAGTACAAAAATGGAGAAAGGCCTGCAACAGACATCTATCATTCTATCCCTGGATCTCCCTCTGTTGTTTATATAAGATTTTATGTGTATGTCGAAAATTTTAACGATATCACTATCGGTCATTTCATTTTTATGAATACTGCATCTTATGCCGAAGCAGCTATTGACTGGAGAGATTGTACAGATCAAACTTATAGAAATTGCGGAGGAATGTATCTTGTAGTGCATAGTTATGGTCCCGAGGTTTGGCTAGCCAATAATAATCAACCTCAACCATTTAACTTTTTGGATCACAAAAATGAATGGGTGTTAGTTGAAGTAAAATTTGATTTTGCTAATGATAAAGCAGAAATATGGATAAATGGAATAAAATATGTTAATAACTGGAGCGTTTCCTTTGATAACACTGAAGATTTTGATTTTGACTCTGCCCATACTGTAATTATTTCTGGTTGGAGATCTCTCGGAACAAGTAACGATCAATCATACTGGATTGACGATTTTGTAGTAAACACCTCTTACATTGGCCCAAGACAGGAATTACAGCAAGACACAACTCCACCTGCTCCACCTACAAATCTTAGGGTTGATTAGTAAATAGCAGTTATAGCGAGTTATTTTTCTACAAAATTAAGCTATAATAAATAAAATTCTTTATTTTTTATTAATAAATTTAGACAAAGTGCTTATAAAACAAAAAAAGAAAATTTTTCCGGGAACAATTTTATTACTATCAATTATTTTTACCTCTCATGTATTTGCAGAACCTATTATTTACTCAACGGCCGGAGAGTGGAAACATAAAAATACCATAACAATCTCTGGATCCAATTTTGGCGAAAAGTCACCTGCTCAACCAAGGATCTGGGATTGGTGTGATGATTCTAGTCCTAATTCACTAGACGCCTACTATCCAGGAGATAGATATCCAAGATCATGTTCTAATCCAAGTGAGACACCATTTGAAATGGCATACCGTAGTTCTTTTCACGGATTTTCGGAAATGCCTCATTCCAGAATCACAAAATTCCTTTCGGCAGCGAGTGTCACCTGTAATGGATCATGGACAAGTGAACATGCTAACGCCTTAGTAACAACAGGTCCTTGGGAAAGCGATACGCTTTTCTTAACCTATTATTATCGAATGAGTCCAAATTGGGGAAAAGAAACAAACTCATCGGTAGGAGATAATTTAAAAGAATATCAGCAAATGGTTGTATAGATAGTTTATGCGAAACGTATTTAAATGGCACAGACACTTATCTAAACTGGTGCACTGCTCAAACACCTATGATTATGAATCCAAACGAAGCTAGATTTGTTGGTGCAACACCAGATGGTATAGAATCTTGTGCAACTGGTAATTATATAAACACTCCAAACCCCATGCAAGGTTGGATACATATGGAATTCTATTGGGACGCCTATAATGGTGCAAAATTTGGTTACAGCAATGGTTCTTCAACAGGAATAGCGAGCAACTGGCTGAAAAAATATATCACCAACGCAGACGGTAAAAATCCTAAAACAATTAGTATCGGTGGATTCGTGAGGTGGCCAAGAGAAAACAATACCGGCAACTATCGTTATTGGGCAGGAATATATGCGGACAATACTTTTTCTAGAGTAATATTGGGCAATAATCCAACTTGGGAAAATTCTACAATCCGCGAACCTCAACCTCCAATTGAGTGGAGTAATAACTCAATTAAATGCCAAGTAAATCTCGGAGCGCTGCCAGATTCGGATGAAGTATATCTCTATGTCTTTGATAGATTTAATAATTACAATAAAAATGGTTTCCAGATTAACCTCGGTAGCGTTCAAGACAGTCAAGCGCCTATGCCACCTTTTAATTTAAAGGTCTTATAATTTATCAAAACTGAATGCTCTTGGCAGTAAAACTTCCATCGGTGTTTTCTTCTCCAAAAACCATCACCTGCTTACCCACCTCCAAATCAGAAAGAGAGCCTTCAGTTATTCTATTCACTTGAGTAGCGTCGCTAAAGAAAATAATTTTTGTGCTGCCATCTCTTAATTTTATTGTCAAACTTTTTTCGTCTTTATTAATTGTCTCGCCCGAAAGAAAATTAGCGCCCATTCTTCCTGCTCTTTGGGCAATTTGCTGTCTTTGTTCTGATGATAAATTTTGAAAACCGCCTCTTTGGGAAGAAATTTTATTTTTTTCATATTGCCTGCCTCCCCAAAAAGCGGCTGCGCCAATAATAATTAAAGCAGTAATAGACAAAATTATTTTTTTCATATATTTAAAATTAATTTTTAAAAATTGAATTTTTAAATCTCTATTTTTGAAAACAAGTAGCTTCCCATTATTAAAAATAAGGTTGTTAAAATTGCCAATGCCGAAAAATCAACAAAAAGCCCAAAATGAGCGCCATTAACTAATGTTGCGCGAATACCATCAACTCCGTAAGAAAGCGGATTTAAACTGGACACCAAGTCTAAAATCTTTGGCAATCCTCCAAGAGGAAAAAGAGCGCCGGAAAGAAAAAAAATAGGCATTATCAAAAAATTCATAATCAACTGAAATCCCTGCATATCGTCTAAAAGAGAAGCAATGGCTGTGCCCAAAGCCGTAAAAAGCAAAGCAATGAGAAACATAAAAATAAAAGCCAAAGGTAAAGAGACAAAATTAGGACGAAAACCAACTAATAAAGAAATAATAAAAACAAAAAATCCTTGCAAAAAAGCGACGGTTGCTCCGCCCAAAGTTCGGCCAATCATAACTTTAAAACGAGAAACAGGAGCAACAAGCATTTCTTTAAGAAAACCAAATTGCCGATCCCAGATAATTTCAATACCGGAAAATATCGCGGTAAAAAGAATACTCATAGAAATAATACCCGGCGCTAAAAATTGAAGATAGTTTTCGCCAGCCGCCTTTTGATAAATAGGTCCAAAGCCAAAACCAAAAGCCAAGAGAAAAAGTAAAGGCTGGGCAATTGAACCAATGATGCGAGATCTGGAACGAAAATATCTTTTTAATTGGCGAAGCCAAATAATATAAATTTTCATCATATTTTTATCTCCTAAAACCAGCCCGACGCCGCATTCTCATGCGATCAACTGCCTTGACTTCTTCTTCCCGAATATGATGGCCGGTTAAATTAATAAACGCCTCTTCCAAACTTTGAGTTTTAGTTTTTTCTTTAAGTTCAGCTGGCGTTCCTTCAATAATAATTTTGCCGAAGTCAATAATAGCGACTCTCTCTGCCATTTTTTCTGCTTCTTCAATATAATGAGTGGTAAAAAATACGGTAGTGCCTTCTTTTTTGTTTAAATCTTTTACATACGACCAAATATGATTTCTTGTTTGGGGATCCAAACCCAAGGTCGGCTCATCTAAAAATAAAATTTTAGGACAATGAAGAAATCCCCTGGCAATCTCTAATCTTCTTTTCATTCCGCCAGAAAAATTTTTAATAAAATCATTTTTTCTTTCCCATAACTCCACAAAAATTAAAAGCTCTTTAATTCTTTCTTTTAATAGATTTTTTGGCAAATTATATAAAATTCCATGAATTTCCATATTTTCATACGTGGTCAATTCATCATCTAAACTAGGATCTTGAAAAACAATCCCAAAAGATTTTCTAGCTTCATTTGGATCTAAAACCACATCAAAGCCATTTAATTTAATTTCTCCAGAATTCGGCCGCAACAAAGTAGTAATCATTTTAATCGTTGTAGTTTTTCCCGCGCCATTAGGTCCTAAAAAAGCAAAAATTTCCCCTTCTTTCACATTAAAAGAGATATTGTCTACTGCTACCAGATCGCCAAATTTTTTTGTTAAATTTTTTACTTCAATAATGTTATTCATAGCGCAATGCTTCAATCGGATTTAATTTAGCCGCTTTTTTGGCTGGCCAATAACCAAAACTAATGCCAATAACAGCGGAAACGCCAAAAGCCAAAAGAACAGAAAATAAAGAAACGCTGGTGGAAATATTGGCAAATTTTGAAATAGCAAGAGAAATTAACCAGCCAAACAAAATGCCAATGATTCCGCCAAAAAAAGTAAAAACAACAGATTCAGATAAAAACTGAAGCAAAATTTCTTTATTTTTGGCGCCCACCGCTTTTCTCAAACCAATTTCTCTTGTTCTTTCGGTAACAGAAGTTAACATCATATTCATAATGCCAATTCCGCCCACCACCAAAGAAATACCGGCAATAGCAGCCAAAAAAATTGTCATCGTGTTGGTAATTTGATTTAAAGCGCTTAAAATATCTTCTTGGGAAATAATAGAAAAATCGGCATTTTGGGGATCAACCCGGTGCTTTTGGGCCAAAGCTAAAGTTGCTTCTTGCTGAACTTGAGACATTAAATCTTTTCTTTCCACTTTAATAAGAATGGAAGAAATATATTCGCTTTTTGAAAGAACTTTTTGCATGGTGGTAATAGGCACATAAGCCATATCGTCAAAATAAGCGCCCATTGCCCCTCCTTTGGGAGCAGCCACTCCCACTACTTTAAAATTTACGCCACTAATTCTAATCATTTCCCCTACTGGATTTTCTTGATCAAAAAGGTCATTAGCGATATTTTTTCCTAAAACCGCCACTCTTTCAATATTTCTTACCTGATTTTCTCCAAAAAAACTGCCGGATTCTAAAGAAATTTCTCTCACTTGGAAAATTTCCGCGCTAGCCCCAATTACGTTTGTCCTGGTATTTTTACCGGTAGGAGAGACAATTTGAAAAGATCTTTGATTTACCGGCACTACCGATAATACGCCAGCAATTGGTTTTAAAACATTTATATCTTCTTCTTTTAATGTTTGAGCTGTTCCTCTGGCTGACATCATTATCCCTGTTCTCATTGAACCAGGCATTATAGTTAATAAATTAGAACCCAAACCTTCAATGCTTTTTTCAATTTGACCAGTGGCTCCCTGACCAATGGAAATCATGGCAATAACCGAAGCAATACCAATGACAATGCCCAAAATCGTCAGTCCTGATCTGACTTTGTTTTCCGATATGGCAAAAATTGTCTCATTTAATAAATCAATTAACTTCATAAAAATGCAAATCTCAAAATTCAAATCTCAAAATTGCAATTTAAAATTCAAAATTTTTAATTTTGGATTGTCATTTTGCACTCTGATTTTTGCATTTTGAATTTTTTCATTCTTTTATCAATCTTAAAGATTCTGCTTTTTCTCTGGGCACGTCTTCAATAATTTGACCATCTCTTAAAGCAATAATTCTTCTAGCATATCTGGCTATATAAAGTTCATGAGTAACAATAATCAAAGTATGACCCATTTTGTTTAAATCAATCAGTGTGTTTAAAACAACATCGCCAGTTTTGGAATCCAAGTTTCCTGTGGGCTCATCAGCCAAAATTAAAGAAGGATTATTAACCAAAGCCCTGGCAATAGCCACTCTTTGCATCATTCCGCCCGATAATTGATTTGAAGAATAATACCAGAATTCCTCAGGGAAAGCTGATGATTTTAAAACTGATTTGGCAATCTCTTCTCTTTTTTGTTTTGGCACGCCGCTGTAAATTAAAGGCAGCGTCACATTCCTCAAAACCGTTGCCCGAGGCAATAAATTAAAGGTCTGAAAAACAAAGCCAATTTTATTTTTTCTAATTTCTGCCAGTTCGTCATCAGATAATTTAGAAATTTCTCTTCCCTCAAAAAAATATTGTCCGGAAGTAGGCGTGTCCAAACATCCTAAAATATGCATCAAAGTTGATTTTCCTGAGCCAGAAGGACCAATAATCGCCACAAATTCTTCCCTTTCAATGGAAAAAGAAATATTCTGCAAGACAGAAGTTTCCACTGCATTTTTGTAAATTTTGGTAATATTTTTAAATTCAATCATAAAATTTATCTCAAAACACAAATCCCAAATTTCAAAAATTCATCTTAAAAATTTTTATCTTTTAAAAAAAATAAATCCTTTATTAACGTTTCAAGTTTAAGTTATATCTTTTAGATTTAACTTTTGACTTTTGACTTTTGATTTTTGATTTATTTTTTATCTTCTCTCTGGCGTCATTCCGGGAAATTGAAATTGTTGAGTCCTTTGCGTTTGATTATTTTGAGTAGCAGAAGTAATGGTTGAAGAAATCGCAATATCGCCTTCTTTAAGACCAGAAATAATTTCGGTTAAGGAATCGTTTGAAATTCCAATTTCTACTGTTTGATTCTTAATTTTGGCTTCTTTTGGCAAATTTGTGGAACTGCCAATTTTTAAATTATTTTTTGTTTTTTCTGCAGCTTCAATTAATTGAACATAATGAGAATTATTTTGGGTTTTAATAGCGCTATTGGCTAAAACCAAAACATCAGGCTTTGCCTCAACAATAATATCAGCTGAAACGCTCATTCCGGGCTTTACTCTCTCGTCATCTGAATCTAAAGCAATTTTCAAGCCATAACTCACTACTCCTTGACTAACGGTTCCCACCTCATCCATTTCCACCACTTTTCCGGTTAAAGTTAAATCAGGCAAGGCGTCAAAAGTAAGAGTGGCTTTTTGGCCCAGCTTTACCTTGGCAGCATCTAATTCATTAAGAGATATTTCTGCGATTTTTTCTTTAGCAATAATGTTAGCTAAAATCGTTCCTAAATTAACTGTTTCCCCTCTTTTCACTTTAATATCAGCAACCAAACCATTAAGTGGCGAAACAAGATAGCAATCGGCAAGATTTTCTTTGGCATTATTTAAAGCGTCTTCTTTTTGTTCAATGTTAATTTTTTTTGCCCTAATGTCTAATTCATCAGGTCCTTCTTTTAATTTTTTTAAAGACAATTCTTTTTCCTCAATTGTTCTCTGGCTGGATAAAATAGTGTCTTTATAATTGTCAATTGAATTTTTGGTAGACAAAAGATTTGACAAATAACTATTCACGCTGGTTGTGTAGCTGTTGAGAGTTGAAATATGAGTATTAGAAAGAGCTTGAGGTTTTAAATTTCTGTCTTTTAAAATATTTTGGTAAAAATTAATCAAATCATTAGCGCTTTTAATTGCTTCGGCAATATTTTTTGTTGTTTCGGCAGTTTCATTTATTAAAGCCTCAATTGTTTCTTTTTCTGAAAAACGGCTGGTTTTTTTATAATCGGCGAGATTTTTATCATAATTTTGTTTGGCAATTTGATATTTGTTGTAGCTATCGTTGCGATACTGCAAAATTTTCTCATCGTACATTTTAACAGCATTAGCATAATAATCAATATTAGGCTCTAAGACATTGTATTCAAAAGAAAAAAGAACATCATCAAAGTCATCCATAATATCAGGCAATCCTAAAAAAACATTAGAAACAGCATTAAAGCCGTCTTCATAAGCCTTTTTAAGATTATCCTCGGCTGTCTGTTTTGTTTCTTTTGCCTGAGTCAAAGCGTTTTCCGTTTGTTTTAAGGTTAAATCATCTGCTGGTTTCAGCAATTTATCCAATTCCAATTGAGCGGTTTCCAAAGCTTTTTGAGCATCTCTTACCGCCTTTTGATAATCTTTATCGTCTAAAGCCAAAATCAACTGGCCTTTTTTAACTTCGCTGCCTTTTGCCAAATAAATTTCCTTTACCTCGCCGCTAATTTTTGGTTTTACATCGATTGTTTCTTTTGCCGAAATTTGACCAGAACCAGAAACTGAAACAACTATTGTTCCCTTTTGAACATTAGCTAAAATATAATGAACTTGATTATCTTTTTTAAAAAAACTTTTATAGCCAAAATAACCGCCAACAATAGCAATAATTAAAATAGTGATAATAAATTTTTTGTTCAATAATTTTTTTAGCATAATAATATAATAAAAAATTTCAGGCTCTCGGCAAAAAGCGAGAACCCAAAATTTTTTTTAGCTTATCAATTAATTTCTGCCACAAGGCAAACCAACGCCCATTCCCCAAAACAAACCCTTTCCTCTTCCCATTCTACCATTTTCTGTCCAATTTTGCATTACCTCATATCTTTTATTGGCTTGATCTTGGCTAATAACGCCTTTTGAGACCAAAATGTCCAAATAAGATTTAAGTTCTTGCAATCTAATTTCCTTCATTCTCTTTTGGACATCTTCTTGATTAATGCCTTTTTCTTCCATAATCTCTTTCATGGTTTTTCCATTCGCCCAATAATTTTTTAATTCGTCAACAGAAATTCCTAGAATTTTAGCCTCTCTCTCAAACATCATTTGCTGCCTTTGGACAATCTGGTCAGGATCTAAATTGTTAAATCCCCAAAATCCGCCAAAACCATAAGCTAATACTCCGCTTATTGGCAACAAAGCAATGGTGCTGGCAAGCAAAATTAAATATTTCTTTTTCATAAAATTTTAAAAATTTATTTTTTCCTTCCGACCTTTCTGTAAATTAATACAACAATTTTCTTTCTTTATTTCATAAAACCTCTTTTCGGTCCATGAAACATTCTTTTTTCAAATTCTCTTAAAGAATCGTCAATTTTTTTAATATCAAAAGCGTTAATTACACCATCTTCTCTATTCCCTATTACCACCACACTATCTCCTTCTTTTATTTCTGAAAAAGGAACGTTTTCAGAAAAATAAACTTCTAACAATTGATTGCCAAAAGTTCTTATTTTAAATCTTCCTTCGTTTATTTCCTCAACAATGCCGCGATTTAATTCGCCAAAAGGCGGCTTGGCTAATTGCTGATACATAGGCGCCATTAAAGGCATCTTTCCTTCTCTGGTTTGAAAAAACAAATGAGAATGCAAACCGGTTTTCTCAAACAATAAACCACCAATCAGAGCAAAAAGGATAATGACTAACAAAGAATAAACAATAGGTTTTCGCCAAACAAAAGAAAATCTTTTTGCCAAAATTTCTACTAATAAAATCAAAACTAGACAAAAGATAATTAACAACCAAGGTAAATATTTAAAATAAAACCAAAAAAACTTTGGATGAAAAAGAGGTAGATACCACAATCCAATTAACCTTAAATGAAAACAAACAAAACTCACCAAAAATAAAACCAGAAATAATAAAGAAAAAATGGCAAAAATTACCAAAATCGTTTTTAAAAGAAAATAAAATTTTGGTCGCATCTTTACCTCGCCCTTTTTAATTCTTTCCAAGATCCTTTCTTTAATTGAATTTCCGTTATTATTGTTCTCTGGCATATTTTTTCTCAAAATTTTCAATAAATTTTTTTATTTTTTCTTTGCCCCGTTTAATTCTCACCCCAACAGTGGCAACGGGAATTTCCAAAACATCAGCAATTTCCTGATAACTTAAATTTTCAAAATAAAATAAATAAATAGGTTCTCTATATTTGGGATCTAATTTTTCCAAATAATTATTAATGATTTCTTTAAAATTTTTTTGATCTAACTCCTCTTCCAAACTATTATTTTCTTTTAAAGAATGGGGTAAAAAAATATCCAAATCAATAAAGCTTAAAACCTTTATTTTTCTCTTCTTTAAAACATTAAGTAAGGCGTTGTGGGCAATGCGATAAATCCAGGGCGAAAACCTCTTTTCCGGATTAAAACTTTGTATATTTCTATAAACTTTAATAAAAATATCTTGCAAAATATCTTCTACGTCCTCTTTTTTTGAAAGAAATCTTTGGCAATATCTTTTAATTTTTTGCTCGTATCTTTCAATTAAAATATCAAAAAGAACAATCTGACCAGATTGAATCATTTTAACTATTTCCTCATCGCTTTTTTTAGAAACTTCATCTTCCATACATTTAATACAAAAAATAAAAAATATTCTTTCTTTTATTTACCAATTTCAATTTGAGAAGAATTTTCCAAAATAATTTCAGGTTTCCCTTGATAATCTTTAATTTTGCCTTTAATTCTTAAGGTTTTCTTTAAATAGTAACCTTCTGGCTTTTCTGCAAAATTAGCCTGATTAGACTTAAAAATGACAGCTGAAAAACATTGATTAGGATAAGGTTTTTCAAAATTCAAAAAAACCGTATCGCTCTTTGAGCGATAAGTAGCAATAACCTTTCTTTCCACAATGACATCTTTTCCATAATAATTTCCAGTTTGGCAAAGGGTTGCATAAAATACTAACATTCTGGAAAACCCAAGGTTATTGATGTTATTTATTAGGTATTGTAAGGGACTTTGATTATTAAAATTAAAATGTGTTTTTGATCTTATGCGGGAAAAAATTTCCAAGATGGTGGGCGAGGGGAGATTTGAACTCCCACGGGAATACTCCCCTATGCTCCTCAAGCATAGATGTCTACCAATTCCATCACTCGCCCTTTTCGTCTTTAAATAAGGACTTTTCAATATTTCTTAATTTTAGCGATTAATCTAATTTTCTGAAGAATTTTCTTGATCAAAGGTTGATTCTTCTTGAACACTAATTTTTTCGTTATTATCTCCACCACCAATTTCACCAATTCTTTTCGTCTGCAATCTTGCTTTTTTGCCCTTTGCTTTTCTTAAATAATAAAGCTTTGCTCTCCTAACCTTTCCTTTCCTTAAAATTTCTATTTTTTCAATCTTTGGCGAGTGAAAAGGAAAAATCTTTTCTACGCCAACCCCATCAATAACCTTTCTAACAGTAAAAGTAGTACCAATTTCTTTGCCGTGCTTTCTAGCAATCACCAAGCCCTCAAAAACCTGAACCCTTTCTTTATCACCTTCTTTTATCTTTTGGTAAACCCGCACCGTATCACCCGGTCTTAAATCGGGTAGATTCTCTTTTAAATATGGTTTTAAAAATGTTTGTATTTTTTTGTTCATAGTGGGCGGTATAGGAGTCGAACCTATAACCTTGCGCACGTCAAGCGCACGCTCTAACCATTGAGCTAACCGCCCATGGACCTGACCGGATTTGAACCGGTGACCTCGTGAATGCCGATCACGCGCTCTGCCAACTGAGCTACAGGCCCTTTTTAAAAAGTGTAATTCTGCCCCTAGAGGGAGTTGAACCCCCATCTCACCCTTAGGACGGGTTTGCTCTATCCATTGAGCTATAGGGGCAATAAAAATTTTCAATTTTCAATTATCAATTTTCAATATAGCAAACTTTTCACTTGTTGGCAATAGAATATTGTGATAAAATAAAATATGATGACAAAATCACCAATTGTAGAAATCGCTAAAAAGGTTTGTCCGGCAGTAATTACCATTGTTATTTCCAAAGATCTGCCAAAAATGGAAGGATTTTATTTTCTTCCTTTTGGCGGAAAAGAATTTGTTGTGCCAAAATTTGAAAAAGAAAAAGAAAAAACAAAAATTGGCGGTGGGTCAGGTTTCATTGTTACTCAAGACGGCTATGTCATCACTAGCCAACACGTTGTTTCAGACACAGAAGCCGATTATACAGTTATTTTAGAACCAACAAAAAAATATCCAGCCAAGATTATTTCCAGAGATCCTATTTCCGATATTGCTATTTTAAAAATTAATGCCAAAAATTTACCTTATTTAGAATTAGGAGATTCAGACAAAATTGAATTGGGTCAAGAGGTCATAGCCGTAGGCAATGCCTTGGGCGAATTTCACGATACAGTATCAGCGGGCATTATTTCTGGTGTGAGCCGGGTGATTTCTGCTTACTCTGGTTTTTCTGACGGCACTGTTCAATTGCAAGGATTAATCCAAACCGATGCTGCCATTAATCCGGGAAATTCTGGAGGACCTTTGGTTAATATGGAAGGCAAGGTTATTGGCATTAATACTGCTATGGTAATGGGCGCTCAAAACATTGGATTTGCCATTCCTATCAATTACGCCAAAAAAGATTTGGAAGAAGTAAAAAAATACGGGAAAATAAAAAGACCATTTTTAGGAATTAAATATATTATCTTAAATAAGGAAATTGCTAATGTGCAAAAAATCCCGGTTGACTATGGTGCCTTAATTATTCGCGAAACCCTTGGTGAACAAGCAGTGATTAAAAATTCAGCAGCTGAAAAAGCCGGTTTAAAAGAATACGATATTATTTTAAAAGTTGATGACCAAAAAATAACTGAAAAAAATCCGCTAGGCAATATTTTACAAAAATATAAAGTGGGTGACGAGATTTCTTTGAAAGTTTTAAGAGAAGGAAAAGAAATCAATTTAAAAGTAAAATTGGAAGAAAAAAAATAAAAAGAAGAAAACAGCCAAAAGGCTGTTTTTTCTTTGGGAGATCGAGGGGATTTGCACCCCTGACAACGGGGCCACAGCCCGTTATGATAGCTGCTTCACCACGATCTCCATTTCAAAAAAAAGAAAAACTTTCTTTACCATTTTAACAAATTCAACCTATAAATCAAGAGAAAAAATCTTTAGAAGAAAATAATTTTTTATCAATTATTTTATTTTCACGATTTTAATCGCCTTGCCGTTTATTAAGGCATCAGCGATTTTTTTGTAAGCTGAATATAAAATTCTTTGATAGGTGCTTTGGGAAGTTTTCATTTTTTTGGCTGCTTCTTTTTGTTCTAAATCATAAATATGGCGCAAGCGATATGCCTCCATTTCTTCAGTTGTCAACTCCACAATTTCAAGAAACCTCATTGGCACGCCTTGGGGTTTAAAATAAGTTACGTTGGGATTAAAGATTATTTTTCTACAACCTCTTGGTCTGGGCATTTTTTGTTATTTTTGTTATTAATATTTTATTCTCTTTGTAATGGAGTATTATCTTTTGGACAAAGAATGGTAGAGCAAGGCACTCCTCGCTCATGAGGTATTTTATAGCCGCACTTTTTGCACACACAATAGCCACTAGGACCTCGTCCAGTTGCTTCTTCTATCTCGCCTCTAAATCTGCCTCTCCTTTGCCAGCCAAAACCGCGGCCAAAGGCAGGTTTGTAAAATCCGGTTTCCACTTCGTGACTTTTAATTTGAATAGCAATATAAGAAAGATTTTCAATTTCTTTCATTAGTTTTTCTCTTAAATTTTCAGAAATTTTAGTTGCCTCTTCTACGCTTAAATTACTTGGAAGTTTTATTTCTAAATTAGCAGTAATTATGGAACCTTTCTTTTGAGTTTTTAAAGAGTTAATTTCAATGTTTTCTTTTTTAGCAATTGATTTTATTTTTTCTTCAATTTCCTCGCCGGCTGAAACATCAAGCAATGAATCTATTGCTTCTTTTCCAAGAGGAAAAGCTTCTTTAATAATATAAAGACCGATTAAAAAAGCTAATAAGGCATCAGCCCAAAGCCAATAATTTGTTAAAAACAATCCAGCAAAAACAGCAAGGGAAGAAAAAACATCAATTCTTGAATGAAAGCCATCAGAAAGCAAAGCCACGGAATTTTCTTTTTTGCCAAGATGAATTTTTAAACGAGCCATTATCTCATTAATTATTACTGAAAAAATCATTACAGAAAAAGCCAAAACCGGAATTTTTATTAAAGAAGGATTTAAAAATTTCTGATATGCCTCGTAAATAATTCCCATTCCTGTTCCAAATAAAATTAAAGTAATAAAAAATCCTGCCAAAACTTCAAATTTAAAATGGCCATAGGGATGTTTTTCGTCAGCCGGTTTTTTAGATATTTTAATTCCAAAAAAAGAAATCAAAGAAGAAAAAATATCCATAAAAGAATGAATGCCTTCAGCCAAAACAGCGCTTGAATTAGAAATAAAACCAACTGCGATTTTACCCCCAGCTAAAAACATATTTGCTAATATTGAAATTTGAGCAATTTTTTCTTTCATTAATCCAATTGCTTTTTTCTATATTTGAAGATATTTCTTTTATTTTTGCCCTTTGAGTTGGGACAACCTTTCTTTTATTGCTTTCAACTCTTCCTCTAAATTTTTCGCGTCTTGTTCTAAAATTTCTTTTTCTTCTTTCTCAGTGATTTGAGACCGATAAGGATAGCCCAAAAATCTTCTTCCACCAAATCCTATTCCATATCCACGACCCCAGCCGCGACCCCCGCCTCTTCTCCAACCCATTCTGGCGCCGCAAGGACCCATTCCCCAGCCAGTGCCCGGACCTAAGCCCAAAGGACCAGTTCCATCAAATCTTGGCATAATTTTATTTTTGAATTAATTTACTTATTAACGACAGCTCGACCATCTCTGTCTATTATGAATATATACCCATAATAATCGGCTGTCAATACCCTTAATATTATTCAATGCAACAATCGATCACTTTTCTAACTAATTCCCCGAGTTTGCCCATAAACCCTTTTTTCTTCTTGTCGTGTTTATCCAAGTCGTGTTTATCCAAAGCATTATCATCGATTTTTTTGATGCCTTCGGTATTTACTAATTTCAGATTTATTCCCCAAAAAAGAGAGTAAAGATTATATGATTTATCAAACAAATCATAGGCCTCCTCTTTTTTATCTTCTGACAATTTTTTGGTGCCAACTTCCATTAATCTCATTGAGGCGGCCAAAAGATGCTTCATAATACAATGGTCTTCATAGGTTGGATTTCTTTCAATTTTTTTCATTAACTCCACTCTCATTTTCCTTGTTTCATTTAAAAGCTCAAAATATTTTTTATCTTTGCCTTTGGCGCCGGAAAAGAAAAAATGTTCTTCCATTGAAATCAAATTCATTAGCGCCAACGACAAATCTTCATCGGCCGATAAATCAAATTTTTCTTTCTTTTTTGATTCCAAAATTTTTTTAATAAATTCATCTGTATTTTTAATTGGATTTTGATTGTTTTCCATATAATTATTTGGTTAAAAAATAAAAAATAATGCTTAAAATTATTAAAGGGCTGATGGGCATAACGACTTTTTGAAATGGAAAATATGCCCTGCCTTGATTTTTCTCTTTTAAATAATAATACCAACTTGCTCCGAACCAAAAACCAAAACTGCCAATAATGATGCCGAGTAATAATTTGTCTAAACCGCAGGCGCATAAAGTCTGAAGCGGATTCATAATGATGCCAGAATAAAAAAACGGGATAATGATTAGCAAATAATAACCCAAAATTGTAGCAATTGTTCTGCCTTTAAAACGGATACTTTTCTTTTCTAACCAGCTTTCTGTCCAAGTAATCATTGAAACAATCAGTCCTCCAACCCATAGTCCGGTTATCGTGTCATCAATGCCCAGCCAACGAGATAAACCAACTCCCACCCCAACGGCAACGGTGCAAATCGGACAAACCGCCAACGCCTTTTCGGCGAAAACAAGGCTTAATCCAAAAACCGCCGCGAAATAAAGAAATAGTTTTTTTACGCTATTTTTCATTTATTTTTTGATTAAAAAAATCTATTATATCTTGGTCGCCGACATAACATTTTGAGCCATCCCACAAAAACGGAACGCCAAGATAATTCGCAGGGATGCCGCATATTTTTGCTTTCGCCGCCAAATCATCCGCGTTTTTTCTGTTATAGTAAACCTCTTTTTCTTCAAAAGATAATTTTTCTTTTATATTATTTTCTCTAATATAATCTTCCACGATGGCGCAATGCGGGCAACCATCGCCATAAAAAAGAATGATTCGGTCTTCTTCTGTCTGCCGGTTATTTTGGATATTATTATCCGATAAACCATTCTTTTTATTCAAAAAAAGAATAGCAAGGGAAAAAGCAAAAACGACGATAAATAAAATTGTAGGGATAATAACTTTTTTATTCATGGGGATTAAAATTTAATTCATTTTTTCTTTTTTCCAATTCTTCTTTAACTTTCGGAAGAAGTTGAAAATCTTTGACTATTTTTTGGGCTTTTTCTCTGGTTGTCTGAGGTGCTTTAACAAAACTGATCGCTCCAACCGGACACAAATTGGCACAAGTTTGGCAGGCAACCAAGCAATTTAAAGGTTTAACTACTTTTGCTTTATGTTTTTCAAAATCATATTTATAAACTCCTCTTCCACAAGTAGTAACGCACAATCCGCAACCAATGCATTTTGACTCGTCAATTCCCGGTTGCCAATCAATCGTATTTCGATCAATCCCATGCCATTTATCAAAGTTATTGGAGACAGCTGTTTTATTTGGTTCTTCCATAATCCTCCTTAATAAATTGAAATTAAATAGGTAATGAAATAATTTTATTCTCCCAATAACATTTTAACCACAGTTTTTAAATCATCGGCTGTGTATTGTGAATTTAATGGATGGGAAAATGTTACCTCTTTTTGCTTTCCGTTTTTATCAATAATGGTGTATGTTTGCTTACCGTTTATAATAAGTCCTTGACAATGCAAACCAGCTTCAGCCATACGATTAGCTCCTTCTCTTGTGCTAAAATCTATATATTCTACAGATACCCTGCCCTGATATTCTTTTACCAATCCATTTAATA
>Ga0272448_1003736_pt1 | contig 17874 bp, 13 predicted proteins | sample YNPCB0191_FD_202220 | JGI IMG/M metagenome (GOLD analysis project Ga0272448, IMG submission 202220) | Hot spring sediment microbial communities from Yellowstone National Park, WY, United States - YNP-CB-019-1 | ecosystem: Environmental > Aquatic > Thermal springs > Hot (42-90C) > Sediment... | reverse complement strand
ATCTTCCATGGTGCAACTGGAGGCGTAAACTTAACTGCAGCGCCATGCGGATAGAAGTCGCTCCAGAAGTAGTTTACTTCGTCGTCATCGTAGCGAAGCTCGATTGGCTGCGCAGCAGCATAGCTTGAGCCCATTAAAAGTAGAGAAAATGCGAACAAGATTAAGACTTTTAATCTCTTCAAGTCTTATTAAAATAAAAATGCTAAATTTATAAACTTTTTCAGTCAGGAAACTGCTAACTAAAGGCTTAAAGTTACACTTACCTTAAACAATACTTAGGTGACGAACTTAAGCTTACAAGCATTTTTAAGCACCAATAAAGAACAGTTTAGTAATTAAAGCACAGGAGTTTCTTAAAGTAGAAACCTTTAGCAATTTTTTCTTCTCAAATGAAGCTAGATTTAACTAAGCTCAAAAGAGTAGAAAATATGCTTTAGATTGAGTTAAAACTTGCTTACCTCATTGTGCTTGTTTTTAACAAAACGAGTTTTCAAATTTTAAAACAAGTAAATTTTATAAATTATTACACTACTCATAAATAGAAGAGTTTGAAAAGCTTATGGAAAAAGTTGTCTTTGAAAAGAAAACAGAAGGAAGTTAAAGAGAAAGAGAAGTTAACAACGTTGGAAGAAATAGTTGCAACTATTGACTTCATTGAAGAAAGCTATTCTTTGGGCTATTGGAATTGGGAATTACAACTATGCAGAAATTTATGAGGAAGGGAATAAAAAATTGAAGGAATGGGGATGCTCAACGAGGAAATATGATGAGTCCAAAAGAAGTTTTATGAATTCTCGAAATTGCCACAAAAGGAGGGAAAGGATTAATAGAGTTTACAAAACTTGGAAGAAGCTTTTGTTATTGGCTTTCAAAATGGGGAGAAATTGCATTTGTTGAAAATTTTGGAATGTCGTCTGATAGGGCGATAAACGAGCTTGGAGGGAAAGAATCAAAAGCAATTGCTTTAGAAGTAATTAAAGAATGGCTTGAATCACAAGGATACAAAGTAACAAAAGAAGAGGAAATCGAAACAGATCTAACTGAAAGTCATCGAGGTTATACTGATTTAGTAGCAGAAAAAGATAGAGAAAAATTAAGGATAGAGATTGAACATCGCTCTCCAAAAGAGCAAGTAGAAACAAACATAAAGAAAAACTTAGAGTATTCCGATACTCTTTATATTATAGTAAGCGATGAGGCTGCGAAGAAAAAGGTAACTCAAGTTGCTCTAAAAACAATGTTCAGATTAAGAAAAGAGGAGTCTAAAAGAAATTTTAATATAAAGGTAGCCAGTATTAATGAATTGAAAAGAAGGGGATGGAGGGGGTGGTTTATAGCTAAAAATTGGTGATTGAAGAAATGAAAATACTCGATAAAATAGAATTACAAGAGAAATGTAACGGAGAATGAAAATGAATAACAAAAATTCTATTCTTTTAATTAATAATAAAATATTTTCCAAAGACTTACTTGAACCTTTTAGAGGCATTGTTAATGTTTTACATATACCTGAGTTAAATAATTATGATACCGTAGCAGTCTATGATGTACCAGCTTTTTTGCCATTTTGGTCTAAAGTGTTAAAAGATAAAGGATTTGAATTTAAATATCATATCGCAATTTATTTTGATCCGCTAGATAAATTCATAAGTAATAATCTGCTTGTTTCCCATGTGAGTCTTTTATTGGTTTCTAGAAATTTCAAACCTAATAAAGTTAGAATCCCGCACGAGTTTTGCAACTTCTGCAAAAAACCTTTGAAAGATTGGGGTGGAAAAACTCATCTTATGCACCCTCAAGGCCATCTAATTTCAGATGTTTGGAAAGATATGCCTTTAACTGTCAAAGATATTGTTGAAAAAGATGTTCCACAATTGATTGTTAAAAGACTTCAACAAATGTTTGGAGATATAACAATAATTTTGGGTGAGAAGTCAGTCTTTCGCTATAACGATCGGTCTGAAAATTATCAAGAAAATCAGCTTCCTAGTGCATTTAGGAATATTATAGTTCAAGGCGATGCTATCGAAAAGTTGAAAGATATTCCATCAAATAGTGTAAATACAGTTTTCATAGATCCACCTTATAATTTAGGGAAAAATTATGTTAACTATGAGGATGAAAGAAAAGATTATATTGAGTGGAGTCTTAAGTGGCTTAAAGAGTGCTTCAGAATATTAAAGCCTAATGGAAGTCTATTTTTATTAAACATACCAAAATGGGCTCACGAGATCGCAGTTGAGCTAATACCTAAATATTATCTAATAAGGTGGATAGTTTGGGATGAGCCCGCGGAACCTAGAGGAAAACTTATTCCTGCACATTACTCATTACTATGGTTTGCAAAAACTAGAGAAATCAAGACATATCCTTTAGATCTTTCTCAAGATTCAATGAATTATTGCCTAAGAACAAGTTGTATAAAAATAAGAAGAGCTCTTAAAATAAACGATAAAGTAATGCCAAGAGATGTAAGATGGGATATACATAGAGTTAAACATAAAGGTAAAAGATTTAAGTATCATCCGGTTCAACTTCCTGAAAAACTTTTAGAATTCGTAATTAAATTAACAACAGAAAGAGGGGATGTAGTTTTAGATCCTATGTGTGGAACAGGTACAACACTTGTAGTTGCTAAAAAACTTGGTCGAGAATATATTGGTATGGATATTGATCCAATTTACGTTAAAATTACAAATAAACGTCTCAAAGGAGAATTAAATGAGATATTAGAAGCTCCAAGTAATCACTTAAAAAATGGAGAATATAGACTTACTAAAAAGTGGGTACAGATTAAGATGGGGGAGTTAGCTAGGAGACTTAATCGGTTACCGACGCTTGATGAAGCAGCTAACTACCTTAATGTGAAGGAAGAAATCTTGACTAATATTTTTCCAAATTGGTCGAAGGCTCTAAAACTAGCAAAAATAATAATAGACAATCCAGATTTAATAAAAAGTGAACATCTAACATTGGATCATTATTTTAAGAAAGATCAAAGTAATTAGGGGAGATTTACATGAAACCTTACAAATTGACTTTTGAAGATGTAATAAAAACAAGCATTGTTTTCTACGTAGATGAATCTTTAGAAAAAAGATTCGATGAATTCGTTCGTAAAAAAGCTCAATCTATAATTAAAGCAAAGAAGTCTGCAAAAACAATTTCTGTAGATGAATTGATAGAGTTTCTTAGAACCGAATCTGATGCATTAACAAGAGTACTAAGTATTCTTCATTTATCAAAAGAAAAATTTCTAAGAATTATTAGCCTTTTAAGAAAAATTGAGGGAACTTTTGATGTTGAATGGAATTTTAATAAGGTTAATAAAAAGATAAAGGAAGATATAGAATTTGCAAGAAAAATAGCCGATCTTTTCATTAATGGGAAAGATAACCCTATATTGGTAAAATATTTACCACTTTACTACCGAGAAAGACTTAATTTAACAACTTTAGAAGAATTTAAAACTGAGAATGAACTTATTCTTAAGTTAAAAGATCGATACATGGGACAGTACCATAAATGGAAAGGTGACGCTGTGGAAGAATTAATAAGAAAACGTCTGAAGACGTTAGGAGTCCCATATGCAAAAGGGAAAACTGAAATTATAGACGTTACTGTTGATTGGGCCATCCCTAATCTTCAGGATCCTCAAATAATAATTATGTCTTCATATCAAGAAACAACTTCCAGTGCCCAATCTGAAAAAACAAGAGGAATGTTGAGATGTTATGAGCTAATACAGCACAGAAATATGCAACGTGGAGAAAAACGAATTTTTATTAATTTTGTAGATGGAGGTGGATGGTTGGCCAGACAAGCCGATTTACGAAGATTAATAGAGGCCTGTCATTACTTCCTTAATATCAATACTCTCAGTATGCTTGATGATATCATAAAGTACCATTTCCCGAACTTATTAAACACAAACTAAGTTGCTTTAAACAATTCTAAGTTTAAAACATATTAATTATTCTTGAAGAACAAGATAGATATTGCTAAGATTTCATCTCTTCTAATCTTTCTACATCCACCGAGAGGAAAGTGTAGAGTTTCTTGCCGACTTCAAAGTAGAGTAGGTCTATGTAGTTTCCTTTTCTAATCCAGAGGGCAGGTCTTGAATTTAAACCTCCTTTCTTTTTCATTTGATTATACTTTTCACCTAGCTTATCGTGTTTAGATTTTAGGATTACCCCGCAATCTGCACACTTCCACTCTATGACCTGTGTTCTCTCGCTTTCATAAACAACTTTTCTAGTAAAGTATGTTCTGCGGTGGCATACCGGGCAGTAGATGTTTTCAACCTTCATGTTCTTCACTTTCCATTAAGGCTTAAAGTGCATACTTTATTTCTTTAAGGCATCTATAAGAGAAACGACTTTTTCTTCGTGTCGTTGTTCAAATTAAGCAATGATAAAGCTGAGCCTTTTATCATCTGATATTCCTCGAGTAAGGCCCTGTAGCGCTTTATCTTCTCGTCGCAAATCCCGATGATAGAATTCAATTCCTCTTCAAATGTCTTAATGTTATTTTCCATGGTTTAAGCTATGTTTTGAGTTAAATCTTAGCGCGCGAAGAATTGATCAAAAAGATTTACATCGAATCCGTATCGTTCACACAACCTATGACCAGCCCAAATACCCCATTTGCGTAACTCGTACTTGAGTTCCTCAGGTGTGCATGTATGTCTATAATAATAGCGGAACCATGTCTGGCAAACATTCAGAATTTCTCCTATTATGTTAATGTAATCTAGATCTCGTTCACTAGTTATGCTTAGGTGGATCTCACCATATGGTCTATATGAGATTCTTGCTTTATAACTCTTGTCCGCAAGTTTATATATCCCAGTAAATCCATATTTTTCGGCTATATGTTTAAATTTAGGCCATAACACATACCATAACTGGGTTTTATATGGTATCGCATAATATGCGATTATATCTAGAAGGACATGATGAAGAATATGAATTCTAATCTCGTTTCTTGTAATATCTTTGTTAAATGAAGTGAGGTAGCCTCCTCTGTCTATAAGATTCCTTATGCGTTTCTCAAGACTTTCAGGTTCTAACCAAGAACATATCTCCACTATTTCTTTCTGACTACAAGTAAGGCCGACTTCTGAAGGCATTTTATGAGGAAAGATCTATAACCTTGACCGCTATTTCCGCCAACTCCTTGTTTAGGCCATCGGCTTCAGCTGCTAATAAATGAGTTTCTTTAGTTGCCATAATTAAAAGAATTATGCTACGAGTACTTAAATTTAAATGTGAAAAAAGAGCCAAAGGCGGCGCGTTGGAAAAAGGAAATGTCGCAAGCATTGGAGGTGAGCAGATAGATGACGAAGGAAATATACTATGGGATGAGATGAAATTCATCCCTGAGGATTTTTATGACTTCTTAAAGCAGGGCAAGGTAAATTTAGGAGATGTTTTACTTGTAAAAGATGGTGCGACTACAGGTAAGGTTGCAATAGTTAAAAATCTCAAATATGAAAAGGTAGCAGTAAATGAACATGTCTTTATAATAAGAGGTAAAAAAAGACAACTAACAAATGAATTTTTGTTTTATTTTTTATTTTCAAAGTTTGGACAAATTCAAATTAAAACGAGATTTCATGGATTAATTGGGGGTATTATAAGAAGTGATTTAGAAACAATTCTGATGCCACTTCCACCGCTTATTGAACAACAAAAAATCGCTGAGATCCTTTCTAATGTCGATGAAGCTATTCAAAAAACAAATGAAATCATAGCAAAAACTGAGCGCTTAAAGAAAGGACTGATGCAGGAGCTTTTAACGAAGGGAATAGGACATAAGGAGTTTAAAGATACTGAGATTGGAAGGATTCCAAAAGAGTGGGAAGTTGTTAAACTTGGAGAGCTAGCTGTAGAGGTATATCGGTATCCCACTTATTATAACATTAAGTACGTAGGCGCGAATGAAGGAGTTCCTGAAGTTAGGGGTGAACTTATAAAAGAAAATGGAGAACTTGAGGAGAATCTAAGCGAATATCGGTTTATTTCAAAAGAAACTTCTCAAAGATTTCCTAAAACCATTTTGCAAGAAGGTGATTTTGTTCTATCGGTACGAGGAACCATGGGAAAGGTTGCTATAGTGCCTAAATTTCTAGAAGGAGCTAACATAACAGCTAATTTAATGAAAGTTTCGCTCGATCGTTTAAAGTGCTATCCCCCATTTTTCAAACAAGTTTTCTTATCAGATTTTTTTAGGAAAACATTAAACAATATTTCATCACGAACCACCATTAAAACTGTTCAAGCACCCAGATTAAAATCAATTAAGATGTCACTTCCGCCTCTTCACGAACAAAAAAGAATCGCTGAGATTCTTTCTAATGTTGATAAAAAACTTGAAATTGAAAGAAATGAGAAAGCAAAATTAGAAAAAATCAAGCAAGGGTTGATGGATTTACTTCTTACTGGAAAAATTAGGGTGAAGGTTACATGAACGATTTTGACGATGGAGTGCCGAAAGCATCGACTCCTGAAAGGATTGAATATAGGACAATCGAAAATTATCTGAAAGAAGAGTGGAGGCTTCCAAAAGAGAATGAGATACCGCAACCTGTAGAAGGGTTTATATTAAAAGATATATTTGATAGAAAGTTTGAAGAGCTAAATCCTGAATTTAAAAGCTTAGAAGAGAAGGAAAAGAAAGAAATATTAGATGAAGTTAAAGAAAAACTCAAAAACGAGGATGAAAGGCGGATACTTTACTACTTAAAGCATGGAATAGAATGCTTTCTGCCTAAAAGAGCCAAAAAGCTTACTTTTCGTCTTATAGATTATGAAAATCCGAAAAACAACGATTTTTTGTTTGCTCCTCAGGCAAAGTTTGAGGGCTCCCCCGAAAACATAAAGCCAGACTATACTTTGTTCATTAATGGAATACCTATTGCAATAATCGAGGTAAAATCATCAATAAGAATAAACTCTCATGAGGAAGCTTTAGAACAAATACATAGATACGAGGAAGAAAGCCCAGATCTTTTCAGGTTCGTACAGTTAGGAATTGCTTATGGAGATAAAAAGGTCTACATACCTACCTGGCCTAACAGAAACCACGAAAAGAGGTATTCAAGACCATTTGCATGGAAGTTTCAGGAAAATGGCGAATTAAAAGAAAATATATTTGAGATTTTAAGGCCTGAAACTTTGCTTCAAATAATTAAATGGTACACGTTCTTTTATAAGGATAAGAGCTCAAAGATCATAGCAAGATACAACCAGTTCTATGCTTCAGAAAAGGCTTTAACAAGGATCTCAGAATATCTCAAAGGAAAAGGCAAGAACAGAGGCTTAATTTGGCACTGGCAGGGTAGTGGAAAGACCTATACAATGATATTTATAGCCAACAAGTTTTTTGAAACGTACTTTGACAAAAATCCTGTAGTCTTTTTCCTTTTAGACAGAGAAGATCTTCAAAAGCAACTCTTAGAGGACTTCATAAGCAAGCTTGACATCGATTACTTTAACGAAAAAGAATACTTGAAAAAGATAGAACGCATAGAAGAACTAAAAAATGAGCTTGAAAATATAAGAAACGAGACATTAAACCCAAACATAATTGTTAGAAAGATATACATTGTTTTAATTCAAAAATTCAGGAAAGAAGACTTTGAAGACTTTATTGAACAATGGAAAGGTATAGAGAAGAAAGAGGTTGTATTTCTCATAGATGAAGCTCACAGAAGTCAGTATGGGACTTTAGCTTCAGTTACAAAGAACCTATTTCCTTATGCGTTAAGGTTTGCTTTTACAGGTACGCCTATATTTAAATACGAAGAGAAAAACACCTTTAGAGAGTTTGGATATGAAGATGAGCCATATATGGACGTATACTTTATTCAAGAATCCATAGATGATGGGTTTACTATACCTATAGTTTACGATGTGATAAATGAAGGGAAGAAAGAGGCCGAAGGTATAAAAATTCTGCTAAATGATGAAGAAATCAAAAACTTTATTCAAGATTGGAAAGAGTTGTCTGATGAGGAATATAACGAAATTTTGGAAGAAATACAGCCAAAAATAACAAAGAGGGACATCGCCACTCACCTTAATGCCATTAAAGTCATTCTAACAAATGAAAAGAGAATTGAAAAGCTTGCTGGCTTTATTTCAGACAGGATAGTGCAAGATACTGAAGGGTTTAGATATAAAGCTATGGTGGTTATGGCTAACAGAGAATCTTGCGTGAAGATGAAAAAATACCTTGATGTAGAGCTTGCTAAAAGGTTCAAAGGTCAAGACGTTAGTAAATGGAGCGAAATAGTTATGACATATCAGCAGAACGATACAGGAGAGATCTTAAAATATAAGGAGAAGTTGAAAAAAGAATGGAAAAAGGATTATGATGAAATAAATAGAGCTGTTCAAGACCTTTTTAAGAAAAAGGACGATCTTAAGATATTAATCGTTACCGACATGCTGATAACAGGCTTTGATGCTCCAAAGCTGAGAGTCATGTATCTAGACAAGCCGCTTTATGATCATAGGTTGCTGCAAGCAATAGCAAGGGTAAATAGACCTTATAGAGACGAAAATGGTGAAAAGAAGAATGGGCTTATAGTTGACTCTGTAGGACTACTTCAGCACTTAAAGATAAACATCGAAAGGTATGAACTTCTTGCAGACGAAAAGACAAGCAAGGACCTACTTAAAAATGTATTCTACGACTTAGATTCAAAGGCAAAAGATTTTGCTGAAAAGCTTGAAGACCTAAAGAAAAAGTTAAAGGAGCTTAAAATAAACGAGCAAGACTTTTCTTTAGACGTAGACAGTTTAAAATTAACCTACAAAAAGGACAAAGCTTTGTTTCAGATCATAATTGAAAGATCTGTGATTCCAAAGATAAAAAAGATGGTCTTATATTGGGATCAAGTTGAGATTATTAGAGAAATGCACGAAGTTATTGAAGAATTTAAGGCTTTAGGTTCTCATAAAGACAGGATAAAGTATGAAGACGACATAACTTTAATACAATTTATTTACAACCTTATGCTAAAAATAATCAAGGGAGAAAGTCCTCCAAAAGAGTTTTGGGATCAGCTTATTGAATTAGTTCACAATAAAACAGAAGTTAAGGATTTTCGTACCATCTATAATTACGAGATTGGCAAGCAAGATCTAGTTCAAGTTTATGGAATTATAAGGACAAAACCTCCTAGCATTGAAGAGGTTGCAGATGCTTTAAGAATCCTTAGGTCTTTCCTTTTAGATGAGCTAGCAAACCCAGTGTATCGCGCTATATATGAAAGGCTTGAGGAAGTAAGAAAGGATTGGATTAGGAGACACGATGATAGCGAATTTGCAGAAAAAATCAAGAAACTCTTGGATGAAACTGTTGAGTACAAAAAAGAAACTGAAGGGCTTTCGTTTATAGACTTCATATCAAAGACAGTTACTTCTTACTTTAAGAATGAAGTAAAGGACCAAAACTTAAATCTTGAGAACTTTAAAAAAGCGATAAGAGAGGTAGCTGACAGAAAGATAATTGGAGAAAACGAAAAGAAAAATATAATGACAAATTTACTTAAGGATCTATTTAAAGAAGTAAAAAACGTTGATAGAACGAGGCTTAAAGATTTCGCTGAAGAAATGACCGAATTTGTAATAAATGAATTAAAGAGGAAGCAGAAAAGCATTGAACAAGTATAAAGAAATTTTAGAAGAAGCTAAAAGGGATTTGAAAATAAACGATAATTTTAAGATAAGGCTTAAAAAGATGAAGATAAAAGCGGCCTCTATTTCCTTTAAAACCAAAATCATAAGAATAAACAAGGAGCTAGATGGTGATCCAAAGTTTATCAAGTACTTAATATATCATGAGTTAGTACACTACAAGCTGAACACGAAGGTGCATAACAAAGAATTTTATGAACTAATGTATTCAAAGTTTGGAGAGAATGAAGTGAAGAATTTGGAAAAAAAGATACTTATAAGAATGTTAAAATTAAATAACGTTGTTAGGCCTTTTATTAGCTTGCTATACTAAAGAGGATCTTGGTACAGTTGATCAATGACGTTTCTAAAGATGAAGTATAAATTATAATGGAAAGCTATGCTTTCTGCTGAATTAGATGAGCTTCAGAAGTTTTCTTATCCTTTGTCGTTGGAGCTTCCTACTTAGTAGAGGTAATAGGTCAAGCTTAAATACAGCCTACATGATGATAAAACAGTTCCTAAGTAAAAGTTAAAAACGCTTTATACAAACTACTTGGTAATAGCCGGCATAGCTCAGCTGGTAGAGCAGCAGGCTGTTAACCTGTTGGTCGGAGGTTCGAATCCTCCTGCCGGCGCTTTCTTTCCTTCTAAAATGAATTTTATCGGTAAAGTGAGCTTTGAAATCTAAAAATAAATTCGGAAGAAAGAATTAGTATGAGTCTATTTTTGGCTTTATCGTGCCTAGCTAAGGGGAGAGAGCGTTCTTTTTTAAAGGGTGCAAAAGAGAAAAACTAATTAAGCGTACTTTTTGACTTTGATGCGGTGCTCCGGTGGTGTAGGCTTGCAAAAGGCACAGCCCGGTTAAACATATTGGCCTTTCGAGCCAAGGATCGCGGGTTCAAAAAACTTGTCTTGGTTTGAAAATCCCGCCCGGAGCACTACGTTTTTCGGATAAAGTCGCTAATAACTGAGAATCGAGAATATTTTTTTAATTTTCTCCTTTTAAGCATCTTATCTCTTGAACTTTTTTCTGAGGCTGTTCCAAGTAAGCTTTCTGAAAAGAAGGTTTTAGGTTCCTGAACTATACTTGTTGAGAATACTTAAAGTAGAAAAGAAGTTCATATTGGTTTCTTTAAGTTTCTTGTCTATTTCCATTAAGACTTTCTCTTATAGACGAGTTAGTATGTCATAAACAGCATAAATGTTTTTCTATACAAATACTACCTTCTCGGGTACTTGATCACTACTTATTATTCTTTGAATTTTTGTTTTTCGTTCCTTGAAAGTAATCTGAGCGGTTCTGAGTCACTAGGTAATTCTTTAGATTTTTCTATTAAGTCAGATTCAATTTTGATAGAGGAGACATAAAACTAGCACTCTATTTACAGTTCTTTCTGCTAGCATAATTCTAGCAATAATGTATAGAAGGTAACTCTTACCTATCGCAGTTGCTTCTTCGATTGTTACGGAGAGTTTATCAGGAAATAAAACAATGTTTTTCTTGCTAATTCTTTATGGTAATATATATTTCCAAAAACTTTGCCCATGAAACAATTTTCGTATCTAGAATTATCACTTTTTGAATCTGCATTCTCCGAAACTTACAAAATCATTTGGACTAATCTTAAGCTTCTCTGACATTTTACTTTACCTTATATCTTTTCTTTTTCTCCAAATAGTCTTAGAGTATCTCCATTTTCATTATTAAGTGTACGTAATATTTCATTAGCTAAATTTCTAAAACCCTTCCAACCACCACCATAACTCGCAACTTTTTCTCTTTCAAAGCTAATATTTTTTAACGGCTTAAGAAAATTAGATAAATCCAAATTGACTTCAGGATACTTTTCCATAATTCGTGACAAAACAAGTAATAGCGCATTAATGCCAGATGTTTTTAGTAAAGAGTAATTATCAAAATTAGTCCATGGGTCGTTGTTTTTATTTTTGTCGCTTGTATTGTCTTTTACAGCTTTGAAAAATCTTTTGAGCAGATCAAGTTGCTTCTTAAAGGATTTTTGGTTTTTCTCATTATCAAATTCTAAAGTAATATTAAAAGGAGCATATTTGTACAAAGGGCCATTATATTTTGCTTTTATTTTATTAAAGCCTAATAGACTTTCTAGCAACCCATATCTAGCAAAACTAGAAAGCGTAATTGGTTTTCCTACGTCAAATTCTGATATTTTAATGCAATTTTTTAATGGTGGAACTCTATTTAATTCTGACACAAGCAAAGAAGGCCAAGTTAATTCGTTTTTCAAATCTTTTATAGCCGTTGTTAAATCACATAAAAGCGTAGGATCAATCTTTTTTTGGTAGTAATTAATATTTACGAAAGTTTGACTTTGTATTTTAGGATCCAGCTTTTTAAAAATTATAACTGGCAATTTAAAATCTTCATTGAGTTCTTCATCCCATTCTTTATACTTTGTATTAAGGAATCCAAATACCCTGTGTTGACCATCAATTATCCATGCAGAACAATATGCGATTGGAAATTGTAAGTAACCCTCTTCATGATCATAAACTATCTCTTTTTGTATTTGTTTTTCTTCATCAAACGCTACAACTATAGCGTTTGGCAATAGAATATTATTAGAAGATAAAAACTCTGAGATTTTTCTAATACGGTCTTTACTTAGTATTCTTTGATAAGCTTCGGGCTTGTTAGATACTCTTCTGCAAACATATACTATTTTTAGTAATAAACCAGGATGTATGCCCAACATGTACATTTCAGGATACCCAGGTTGTTTTATTTCTACTGCTCTTTCCCTATGTATGTTTGATACTTCAAAATAAAAATTAAACTCTTTAAAAATTTCATACTTTACCCACTCGCCTAAAATTGACGAGAGTTTATCATAGTATTTTAATGCCCTAGAATCCCATATAGTAAATGAATATGGCTTTATAATATTAAGATAATTTTTGAATTTATCTTGTTCTACTTTTCCACTCATAACAAAACATAATTTTATGTTGTCTATCTGCTTAAAATCCTCAGTTTTAATTATATTATCTGAGGATTTTATAACTTTTACAGTATTATTTTGTATTTTTTTAATATTGTTTTCCCATGCAGAAAGTTTGCTTTTAATACTTTTAATTTCTTTTACATCTTTACACTCAAAGAACATCATGCAATTTTTTCCTTTATAAGAAAAATTTGCTATAACGTCAACAGACAAATCATCTTCGTAGTTTCCATTTTTATCTTTTTGTCCAGTTAAATTTAAATGAACTTCTCTATCTACTTTGAAACCACATTTTATCATAATTTTTTTCAACTGATTTTTAAGTCCACTATGAACTTTCGATTCATTATTTATGTTCATTTTCTCAACCTTTCTAACCCTAGCTTAATATAGTTGGGATTTATTTCGATCCCAATCGAGTTTCTTTTTAGTTCCGCCGCAACAGCAGATAAAGTAAATGTCCCTGCAAACGGGTCTAAAGTAATATCTCCTTCATTACTACTAACTTTGACAAGAATTCTAAGGAGAGCTAACGGAAGTTGACATGGATGTTTTTTGTTAAAGCGATCTTTACTTACATTCTTAAGTAAATTTATATCAAGAACATCAATCATACCTTTACTCAATTCTATCAAATCTAGAAATCTTAACAGATCATAAGAAGCTCTACCTTTAGAACCATTTTCAAGACGTTCTTTTATTTTTTTAACTTCTGGATTTTTATAACGCTGAATTATATTTTGCCTATTGAAAGTATAATCGTTAGTTTTTGTAAAAAAGAGAATAGATCTTTGGCTTCTAGTAAAATTCTTTTTAGAATGTCCTATATTAGTTGGATAATGCCAAGTTATCCATCGTCTAAATTTTAGTTTCAACTCATCTTCAATGAAAGGCAGTAATCGTGCATTAATTTCAGGATAGCTTATTAAATAAAAACTTCCGGTATTACTTAATATTCGCGCGCACTCTTTTAACCACATCTTGCATTCTTCAAAATATATACTCCTATTTTTTCTGTCTTTATAATATAGGCCGTAATTTAAACCAATATTATATGGAGGATCAGTTATTATCAAATCTATACTGTTATTTGGTAATTTTTTTAGAATTTTAAGCGAATCGCCTCTTATAAGAATATGAAAAGTGTTATTCTTTTTAACCATTTTCATTATATTTTTTGGAATTTTGGATACTATATTTTTCATTCTAAAATCCCTTCCAGATTTCACAAATGTTAAGAAATCTATCCAAAAGGAGTTTTATAGCCCACGTTGCATCTTTTTCTATATTTGTTCTTAATCTAATTTCTTGACCAAGCCAGGATTTAAGTAACGATCTTCCATAAGGAGGTACGTCCTTAGTGTGTTGAAGGCTATTCCTAATTTTCCTTAACTTATGTAATTTTTTAGCGTCATCTTTACTGATGTAACGTTCTTTTTTGGCATTGTCTATGAGTTCAGAAAAACTAGCTTTATCCACATTTAGTCGTCTTCCTTTCTTTGAGACTAATTTTTCGTTCGTCCCTCTAATAACTCTATAATGATTCCTTAATAGTTCTTCAAAAGCGAGATGAACCATAAAAATAGTAGCTATAAAAGCACCAGAATAATAACATAATCTTGCTTCTTCAAAATATTGAAATGCTAATGAGGGTATTGGAATATATTCATCAGTAGTATTAGAAATTAATAATTTTAGCCTTTTAGATTTTTCATTCAATTCTTTTTGGTCTTTTTCTTTTATCATTTCTATTAACTTTTTATCGCTAAGAGAATCCATTTTCTTCTCCCTCTAAAATCTTCTAACCTCGAAACCTCTAATACCTTCTTCATTAATTATAAAAACAGCTCTTGGAATTTCAAGCTCGCCAGCCTTCCTAAGCTCGTAGTGCGTAAAAGATAATCCTTTGTACTTTTCATAGTTTTTACCTTCTACTTCTTTAAGCTGATTTTCTGGGACAATGGAGCCATATCTTGAACCAATAATTCCTACGTAAATATCGCATTTTTTTAAATTTTCTAAACAAACTTCGAGAGTACTCTTTTCATCTGGAAGAAATTTTTCCATCCCAATAGCATTACAAACTTTTCCAATGGCTTCAATTACTTTTTTTCTTTCTTCTTTTAAATCTCTATAGGTAGAACTTACAAACACGTTGAATGAAGTCTTTCCCCCCATTTTAATTAAATAGCTTAACTTTACTATTTAAGTTTTTGCTCTGTTAACTTAAGCTTCATACTATCATCCCTCTAATTTTTTGAACTATTTTAATTACTTCTTCTTGGTTAAACAAGTGAAATAAATTAAGCCATCTCCAAACGTGATCAAGTCTGCAAAACTTCTTACTACAAGGAAAATAGTCGTCGAAGTTTTCAGTTCTATCCTTTGTATTTCTCTTTCTATTAGTTCGAAGAACCAATCTCCAAATTCATAAGTTCTATGAACAAGATTTAAACTTCTACAAGCTTCTCTGTAGAAAATAAACTTCAGTATAAACAACATGCCTTCCATGTAGCTTAACTAAGCTTCTTAGGAAAAGCTCAGCTTCGTATGAATTTCTAGTCCTAGAAAACTCGAAGAAGTTAAAAACGAACCCTTTTTATTGGTTATCGAACTATTTCTTAAGCGACGAAGCAGTACTTTTTTCGATGCTCTTACAACTTCTTCTGGTCTTGAAAACCTTCTTTTCATCATTGCTTTTGCAAAAATCTTTGTTCATTCTTTAACTTCTCAAAAGATTCTATTTTCTAAGCCTCTCTTGTTTAACGAACTAGCATCTACTATTGGAATTTCCTAAGCATATTTTACTTCTAAGGTATCGACAAAAACCCGATAAGTTGCGCTATTGCTAGTTAAAAAGCCTCAATAGAGTACCTTTACAAGATTAATACGAGATTTAGATTTATATTCTATAAACATTTGACAATTCTATTCGAATGAGCGTGAAGAAACTCTTTAAAATTACAAAATTACAAAAGAAGCATACAAATCAATCAAAGAGCAAGAATACCATAGAAGTTCTTCCCTTTTCTACTAACGAATACATTCAATACACTAAAGTTAAATGTAATTTTTAGTCCAGTTTACTTAACAATTTTTCTTCGTAGACGAATGATGCGTACACTGAAGAAAGGGTTGGTCAAGATAAGTAATTTTTAACGATAAAAACTTTGTAGATTTTTATAGGTAGGTGTTGTTATTTCATAATATAAAATTGTGGATATAAACTCACCATAAAATTTCTTAACTCATCAGCAATTATTTCTGATCTTTTGTCCAAAAAATCCTCATAATTTTCCAACTTCCAGAGTTGTTCATCTTGTGGTATTAATTGCTTTAAAAGTTCTTTTTTATCTATATTGTATTTTTTGATATAGGTATAGGGCTGCTCCCTAAATTTTTTATTGGTTCCAGGATTGATGAAAGCTATGTTAGCCAACGCTTCTCGTTTGTCTTTATCATAACCAACATTTCTCAGGAGGCTTCTTGGGAAAAAGTGGTGTTCTTCAATCGTAAAATCTTTATTTATTTCATTAAGTTTGAAAAATCCTAACCTTGTTTTTGTAAACCAATCTACTGCTTGGTTCTTATAGACTACGAGGTATAAAACTAATTTTAGAAATCTCCCTTCACCCTGGTAGTGAACTGAATTCTTTACAACATCTTTAGTTATTTTCATTGTATTGATTTTTTCATGCAGCTTTTTGACGGCTTCCTCAAAACTGCTCGTACTTTGGATAATGTTAATGTCCTCTTGCAAAGTACTTTCAGCAGATCCGCTATACCTGCCTTGCGCCAGCGCTAAAAGAAAGAAGTGAAATGCTTTATTGAAGTCAAATTGATTCGGAAACTTATGATATAAGTAGATTAATGGTATTATGGTGTTCTTAGCGTAAATGATCTCTGAACTTAAAATGCCAACATTTCTTAAATCCAAAATCATTTTCTCCATACTCTGCCTGAAGCTAGAAAAAGCAACGTCCAGTATTCCATTTTTGTTTTTTAAGAAATCCTCGCTAACTTCTCTTAATATCGCTTTATTATCGCCAATAGTAGTTATCGCACGAATTATTAGTGTAGGATCAAAATAAAATCCCTCATCTTCAAGGTCATCTAGATACTTCATGAACTTTTCTCTAATCCAACCTTCATTATATGCAGCTATGTACGACAAGGCAACATCTGCTTGCTTTACTCGTGTGCCTGCACTGTTGATTCTTTCAAATATCGTCGCAATATTTTCTAATGAAGTGTTCACTTTAATTTGAGGAAGACTAATGTCTTGTAAGTCCCAAATTCGCTTTACATTATCATAAATTTTTGTAAATAGTTTGCTATTTATCTTGTTTGATAATTCAGTAGCGACTTTTTCTAGATCTTCCTCTTTATCCACACAGAAAATTTCATGCGGATAAATCCATGCTGGGTCCTTTTTCATATTAGGATACTCAAGTGCCACGTCAAGCGTCAAAATGTTTACTTTTATCTTGTATCTGCCAAGCAACTTGTTCCACTCATCTAGCTCCATCCAGTAAGGCTTTTTTGACATGAGCAGACATAGTGAAACAATTCTTTGCTGGCCATCAATTATCCATTCCCTATTTTTTCTCTCAAATACATGCTTACCAGTTAGATAATCACTTAAATCCCATACTAACAAAGAACCTATAGGATATCCTTTAATTAACGAGTCTAGAAGATCCTTAACCTGGTCTTTAGTCCAAACGAATTCTCTCTGAAATTCTGGAATATCTAAATCTCCTTTCAGCGCGTTTTCAACTAATCTGCGGATGCTTATCGAGAACGTTTCCGGTTTATAGGTTGGCATTAAGCTCACCTTCAACAAAAATAATAATTTTGAGTTTAAAAAGCTTTGTGGTTTTAATTACTCTAGTTGCGAGATAGATATTTCATTAGTTCTTCTTTATAGTAGGATGTCTTATAGGCATCTAATATGAGGACTTAGTTCCAATCTATTTCATAGGGGAAGTAAGACTAATTAAGGCAAGAGGAGTAGCTATTTTGGACAAAATAAGAGTTAAAAAAAGAAGCAGAAAGCTTTATTAGGAAAAGGCTTGAGTTTATAATGTAGAAAAGATGTTAATTGAAGCAGCTTTTCATAAGTTAACAGATTATTTTCAGTCAATAGAATCTCCAGGAGAGCTTTATGAATCGCAGCTCTCTTTTATATTTGCTGTTGC
>Ga0272448_1003734_pt1 | contig 17887 bp, 15 predicted proteins | sample YNPCB0191_FD_202220 | JGI IMG/M metagenome (GOLD analysis project Ga0272448, IMG submission 202220) | Hot spring sediment microbial communities from Yellowstone National Park, WY, United States - YNP-CB-019-1 | ecosystem: Environmental > Aquatic > Thermal springs > Hot (42-90C) > Sediment... | reverse complement strand
GTACGGGGTGCGGATCACCCCCGAAGCGCTGGTGATGGCCACGCGGGCCTAAAGAGACGGTGACGAGGCGAAATCACCGTCAGACCAGGGCACTACTGCGTCTGAAAATAGCTAAACTTCAGGGGTTCCGGTCACTAAACATACCCAAGTCCTGGAAGGACGGTCGAACGAGTTCCGTTTAACATTCGGCCGTCCTTCCAGGACTTGCACTTCTCTTTCATAGGCCACCCCAGCACTGAAAGTGCTGGGCTATTTTCGTGCTGACCCTCCGGGTCGCTCTCTTGCACGATGGCTGAGTCATTATCCGCCTGGCTGTGCACCTGAATCCTATAATCCTCAAATCCTTGAATCATGGTTCAGACAATGAGCGCATTTCCGCGAGGGCAGTTCCCGGTTGTGTCCCCTACCGCATCCTCCGATAAAAATGCGGCCTTGGTGAGACGAAGCCCGGGAGGCGCAGCCCGTGGATGCGCTCGGTGTTGCCGACCAGCAGGTAGCCGCCCGGGCGCAAGGCCTGGTGCATCTGGCGGAAGACGCGGTGCTGGGCGGATTGGGTGAGGTAGATAAAGACGTTGCGGCAGAGGATGAGGTCAAGGCGCGAGGGGTAAGGATCGCAGAGCAGGTCGTGCAGGTGAAAGTCGATGCCGGTGCGCAGGTGGGGGACGATCTGGAAGGACTTCCTCTCCGGAAGGAAATACGCATCCCGGTAGGCGAGCGGCACGTGGTGCAGGTCTTGCGCGCTGTAGTAACCCCGCCGCCCCCGCGCCAGGCTGGTGCGGTCGATATCCGTCGCCAGCAGGTGCACCCGGTCTGCCGCGCCGCATTCGTGCAGCAGCATCTTCAGCGAATAGACCTCCGAGCCGTTGGCGCAGCCCGCGCACCAGGCGGCGAGCTCCTGCCGGTTGCCCAGCAGCTCCGGCAGCACGGCATCGCGCAGCTCGATGAAGCGTTCCATGTCACGGAAGAAGTAGGTGACATTGACGGTGAGGTGATCGAGGAACTGCTGCAGCGCATTCGGCTGCGTGGTGAGAGATGCCCAGAACACCTGCAGCGATGTCGAGCCTTTCCGCGCGGCATACGCGCGGATGCGCCGTTCCGTCTGTTCCCGCTTATACGCCGCCAGCTCAAGCCCACATAGTTCCTGCACCAATTGACAGAACTGCGCGTAGCTGATATCGGCGGTGTCGGTATGTGGATCGTTCAGTGACAAACAGTGTCTCCCTGCAGGTCGGGCATAAAAACTACTAAGCACGCAACCAGTTGGCGCCATCAGATTCATGCTCGTGCTCTTACTCGTGCTCATGCTCAGAAAAAGACAGCGATCTTCTTTTTGAGCATGAGTAAGAGTATGAGCATGAAACTTTGCACATCATCTCACAGCCTGTATATTGACCTATTTACGGCACGCTGAAACCCCGGATCACCCATCCTGCCCCTCTTGTGCCGGGCTGATCTTCTCGCGGTAGTGCGCTGTTAGCTCGGGATATTGCGCCAATTCCGCCTTGCCCTGGTCGGAAAGCACGTAGAGTCCGCGCCCGCTGCGCTCGAACCAGGCGTAGACGTTGCGGTAGAGGATGGAGAGGGTTTTGGCGCCGGTGCCGCAGGCACGCAAGGCGCGGGGGGAGCAGGGGCCGAGGGCATCCAGGCAGCAGGCGATGTGGATGGCGTTTTCCCGGTAGGCGGTGACCAGCTTGCGCCGGCAACTGCCGCCTTGGTTCAAATCGCGGCTGCGTCGCTCGATCTCCTGCAACACCGCCCGCCGTACTTTCTTCCGCTGGCGCCGCTCGCACGGCACGGGGTGGAGGATGACCTCCACAGCCGGCTTGCCGGGGGTGAGCGATACGAGCAGCAGCCCGAGCTCCAGCCGGCGCAGCAGGTGCTGCACCTCCTGCGTCTGCGCCAGCCAGCGCTGCTTGTTCGCCGGGCGCGGGATAGCCAGGTAGACGGACTCGGTGATCTTCTGCCGCTGCACCGCCTGCGCGAGCAACGCCAGGCTTAGCCCCCGCTTGAGCTCGATGACGATCAACTCCTCATCTTTCACCGCGGCAATATCGCAATGCGCCACCTCGCCGCGCACGGTATACCCCTGCTGTTTCAGGTAATCCGCGACCGGGCGATAGAGGTCGGTCTCCGCCATAGGTTTGGGTGATGCTTTTGCCACGCTCCGCCGTGTCCTTTGCCACTGCTGTGGGATTGTCGGTTATTTATACTCCGAATGTTGCAGACAAGCAAGCGAGCTGCGCTTTCCCTCACCCCCCAGCCCCCTCTCCCAGAGGTAGAGGGGGAGAACCTTTATAGTAAGACGAACACCTGAGTCGAATTTCATTCCCGCTACTCCCCTCTACCTCTGGGAGAGGGGAGGGGGGTGAGGGAGAACGCAAGCTCCCATAATGGTCGAGAATGGGACAATCTTCTTGCCGCAGTTGGCGCACAATAGTCACCAGAACTTCAACAAACGAACACGAATTCTGCAATTCGAGTGGAAAGCCGCTTGGTGGACTATGCACATGGGTAAAGCAATGACAATATAGTTATAGTTGCAAATTGATGGGGAGGGACGATGATGTTTATCGATTTCCTTTCGCTGTTATTGATCAATATGATGGCCGGATTCGTGCTGCTGGCCTGGTATGTCTATGCCGGGCTCGACGATCCTGACCAGCCGCGCTGGGCGCCCGGGTTCATTGTGACCGGATTGATCGCCTTCCTCTTTGGGGGATATATCACGCTCACCTGGCCGCTGCCCGGCCCGTATAACAGCGCCTTCGGCGAGCTGTCCGTGCTCTTCGGGGCGCTCTTCCTCGCCGCCGGCATCGTGATGGCGCGGGGTGGCAATCTGTTGACGCTGGGGCTCTACGCGTTCTTTGCCGGATGGGTGGCAATTCTGCTGAGTGTCCGCGTCCTCATGCTCAAGCTGACATCGACGCCGCCGGTCACCGCGCTCGGTTTCTTCGCCTCCGGCTTCGCCGGTGTGCTCGCGCTGCCCGGCCTGCTCTGGTTCAAGCAGAATCGCCTCCTGCGCACCCTGGTGGCGATCATGCTGCTGTTGACCGCCGCCCTCTGGGCGCTGGTCGGCTACGGCGCGTACTGGATGCACATGACGGCGTTCGCCCACTGGATGCCGGCGAGCATGCGCGGGCTGCCGCCGATGGGGAAGTAGTGACGAGTGATAAGTGATTAGTAATTAGTGATTAGTAAAGGCTGGATAGCATCTGCTTCACCCAATCGGTAAACTAATCACTTATTACTTATCACTGTATCAATACCGTGAGAATCCCATGCGTATGCACGGCGGTTTCATACTGCGCGGTGACGGTCGGTTCCCCCACGGCTTGCTCAAGCAGGTTCACCGGCGTCACTGTCCGCGGCGTGGGGAAGGTGAGCCGGACGGGAGTGCCGTGACCACCGGCATCGTACAGGCGAAGGATCCAGCCGCTGCCGTCCTGCGCGCATTTCCAGGCGGTGACGACCACATCGCCGTCGACGGCGAAGGGCGGGGTGAGCGGGGCGGGACGATTGTATGCGTAGCCGATGCGGGTCAACTCGCCTTCACTCACTGCATCGCAATAGGGGAAGAGCGCATATTCGAAGCGGTGGTGGCCGGTGTCGCGCCAGCCGTCGATATCCCAGAAATCGTGCGAATCGACAACTACGTTGCAGAAGGGCATCTCCGGACTGCGCAGCAGCGAGAAGTCAAAGCGGCCCGGTGTCCAGCGGAAGCATGGCAGACCCTTATTAAGGATCGCCACGCCGCGCTGCGCCAGCTCCAGCCAGGCGTTGATCTGCGCCGCCTCGATCTCAGCATAACTGCGCAACATCGTCCCGTCATGCACGGCAGGCCGGTCAAAACACCGCCGCCACACGGGGTCCATATGGCAATGTTGGATGAAAAGCACACGCTGGCTCATTTGGTGGCTCCCTCTCTCGTCGCAAGCTATCGGCAAAGGTTCCTCTGCCCGGCCTATTATCCCAGATTTATGCGCCGGTATATAATCACGGCCGACCCGGGCTTTTCGTTGATGGTGATCGGGAGCCCTTGTTCCATTAATTCGTCGCCGGTCGCGTGCACGACATCATTGGCATCCAGATTGGTCACGGCATATTGTGCGGCAGGATCAAGGCCGGCAAGGCGATACACTTGCGTGGACACGGTGGCCTTCTCGCGCCGGAAGGCTTGTACCGCACCATCACCCTGCCCAGGCCGGTGGAACTGCCAGGCGATCCACTGTTCAGGGTCCAGGCTGTACGGCGTCAAGGGATAATAGTCACCGAGCATACAGGGGGCCAGTTGCCGCCATTGCGCCATCAAGCGCCGGTAGGCCTCCCAATCAATGTCAGCCATGCGCACATCAACGCCGATGCCGAAGCAGGGACTCATGTGGCTGCGCATGAAGTAGGCGAGATGCGTCGGGCTCTGGTTGACGCCATGGCCGTAAAACGGCAGCCAGGACGAGAGGCCATACGTGTGGCCCTGGTTTCCGGTGGCGTAGGACAGTTTGCCATCCACCGCCTGGAAGTCGCTGCGCAAGAGCGGCACGGCTCGCCGCAGGGTCTCGAGATCGTTGCGCCGTCCGCCGGAGGCACAGGAATCAATCAACATGCCGGGATGCCGCCGCCGCAGCTCATCCCAGAAGGCCAGGTACCCCTGTATATGCAGGTTTTCCGTCATGCCCAGGCGATTCGGGGCATCGTTCCCGAACCAATGGAGTAGGGGATCCATGTTGAAATCCTGGCGATACAGGTCGATGCCATGCTCGGTGATCAACGCATCCACATGGTCAGTGAGCCATGCACGCGCTTCCGGATTCCCCAGGTTCAGCAACTGGCCCCCGACCAGCCACGGGTTGCCTTGCAGCACCCACTCCGGATGGTTGACGGCGATCCACGATCCGTCAGTCACCCGTTCCGGCTCAAACCAGAGAATCGTTTGCATGCCGAAACGGTGGGCATAGTCGCTGACCGCTTTAATGCCATGGGGAAAGCGCTCCGGGTCCGGTTCCCAGGTGCCCACGTCAGGCCAGGCGTTGCATGGATACCACCCGGCATCCATCCACCAATAGTCGGGGGCGGCTCCTTCGCGCACCAGCACATCGATGAATTGCTTTTCGCTCGCTTCACTGACTTTCAAGCCGGGGAAATACGAGCCGCTGCAGAAGGCAGACATCGGCCCCGGCACTTCCCCCGCCGCGGTTCGCGGCAGGTTATGGGTACACATCCAGCGCCGCCATTGGTTCTGCGCATGCACCACATCATCGCCCTGCCAGAAGCGCAAGGCGATCAAGGGCGTACGCACCTCTTCGCCGGGTTTGAGCGTCAGGTACGTCACTTGCTGCCCGGCGACCACCTGCAAGCTCTGCTGATGGTCGCGGACGAAGATGGTCTTCCATTGCCCCGGCCACCCCACCGCCATCAGGACGCCGCCGCCCGGCCACTGCACGTTATAATACGGCCAGGCGCCATTGCTGGCACGTCCGCCTTCGGGCATAAACTGCTTCAGCGTGCCAGCATAGAGTGGCACCCGAAACGGTTCGTAGCAATCTGCCGCATTCCAGTCGCCCGCGATGCCGTGCAGGGTGAATTCGCCGTCCTCGGTACGTAAAAACGGGGTATCGATGGCGTAGATCGTCCGCAGAATCGGCGTATCGCTGGCCCCGGTGTTTTTGAAATATACGGTCCATTCGATTGCAGGGTCGTCGGCATACTCAACGGCCACGCATCGCACCTCAAGGCCGGTCGCTGTATCGGTCCAGGTGATCACATGCTGAGTCCGTACCGTATCCAGCCGGCATGTCTCATGCTGCCGGGGCCAGGTGGTCAGCAGGGTGCTCGAGGCTTGCTCGTTATACACGAACGTGAACGGCCATCTGGCATCAGGGCGCAGGAAATGTTCATCAACCCAAGGATGCTGCATTTGTATCTTCTCCCTTCTCGCTCGCGATCTCTCCCTTTTCCATGCTCACCGGTGAAGCGTGCCGCGGTGATGCTCAATGCCCGCCTGCCGGCCCGCATAATGTGGTCACGGCCGTTCCCATCGCGACGAGGACGACGCCGATCCATTGTACCGTCGTGAGCTTTGATTTGAATAGCACCGCCAGCAGAAGCTGGCCGCCGATAAAGCCGCCGCTGCCGGCAAGCACCGCTGCCAGGTTGCTGTTTGCAGGCAGCAGCGCATAAATCTTCATTAACAAGAGAATGCTGGAGGCGCCGACTATATTCCCGCTGATGAAACCGATGCGCCAGCGCCAGGAGCGTCCCGCCGTCCCGTTGCTGCCCCATTTGAAGGCCACGTTGGCGAAGATTTGCATTGCCCAGAAGAAGGCGAGAACCATGATCAGTTGCATGGCGCCCGCTCTGCCGGCACATCAGTGGTGGTGGCGTTTCCCATGGTCGATCGCCGCTCCACTGGTTGCAACGATGCCAGCACCGTGCCCACCCCGACCAGCAGGATGCCGGCAGCCTGCCACACGGTCAGGGGTGAGTGATACACCAGCCAGAAGGTGCCTTGCAGCAGCAGAAACGCGCCGCTGGTGGCGAGCACCATGGCGAGATTCACATTCAACCGCGCATACACGCCCATCAACAGCGCTGTGCTGGCGATGCCCAGCAGGTTGCCGCCGATAAAGTAGTACCAGTGATGCGCAGCATCCGTGCCGCCTTCCTTGAAACAGAAGTTGGCGGCGAGTCCGATCAGGTAATAACCTGCCAGCAGTATGGCGGTCATGCCCCGCGAGGGGCGTTGCAGTGCATTGGTTTTCATATCGCTATCCCGAAACTGAGCCGTCGAACAGCCCATCTACTATCGCTGTTCATCAAACGAGCTGTCTATGCATTTTTCGATGCCGACTCAGCATTTCTTGCTCAGCGAGGGTGAATCTGCCATAATACCTGCATGCCATCGAGTGCAGTTGATCTCACGGTATTGACGAACTCGGAGGTGTTTCGCAGCTTCTCCCGCATCATGGCGACACTGAACGGCCTGCCCGTGGCCTTATATGCCTCGGATGGCACCCATCTGCGCGCGTATGATACGGAAGCCCAGAATCCCCTCTGCGTGTTGGTGCGCGCGCATCCGGATGGGGTGGCCGGGTGCCGCGCCAGTGAGTGCGCGCGCTTTGCTGAGGTGGTGGCATCCCACCGGCAAGTCTGCCGTCTCTGCCACGCGGGCTTGCTGGACCTGGCGGTCCCGGTCAGCTATCATGGAACCGTGGTTGCGGTGCTATCGAGCGGGCAACTATTGCCCGCGCCACACAGTCCAGAGGGACTGCAGGCATTTCTGCCGCTCTGTGCGCGGTTCAATATCGATCCCACCGCATTGCGCAAAGGCTATGCGCGCTGCCGCTATTTAACCCCGGACAAGCTTCAGGCGACCATCGAACTGCTCTCCTTTTTCGCCGAGTATCTCAGTACGATGGTGCGACAACTTGCCGGGGGAACTCACGATGATGCCGAGGCGCTGATGCTGCGCGCCCGGTGGTATATTCAAAGTCATCTGGCCGAGGATCTCAGTCTGGGGCAGGTCGCTGCCTACATCGAGCGCTCTCCCGGCTACCTCAGCCGGCAGTTCGAGCGGGTGGTGGGGATGAATTTTCTAACATACGTGCAGCAGGCGCGCGTCGAACACGTGCAGCACCTCATCACGCACTCGACCTTCTCCATCACGGAGATCGCGCTGATGGCCGGGTTCAACAGCTTGAGCCAGTTCAACCGCACCTTCCGCCGGCATACCGGCTCCACTCCCCGCACCTTTCGCGCGCGCCAGCGCGGGAAGCGGCTGCCCGACCAATAGCCGCCATGCCGGCGGTATGCCGGAGGGAGATGCTCCGGCATACCATCAGCGAATGTTATTTCTCAATCGGCATCGGCGAACACACGTTATCCGCACAGTTGGCCTCGCGGCCACAGGTGAAGCAGACGGTGGTGGGGTTACCGGTGATTTTCGCGATCTCATCAGTCAGCCCCTGGCTGTGCAGCACACACAGGTGCCCCTGGTGCTTCTCCTGGCAGGTGCAGTTGCATGATTTCTCGGTTGACATTAGGACTCCTCGCTTTCGGGATTCAGGATACAGGATTCAGGAGGTAGGATGCAAGGGTCTGTGAAAAAGAAGATGGACCGCTAATCGCATTGCGTTAGCGGTCCATCCTTAATTGGTCTGGTGTGGGAGTGAGATATGGTTAACCCGGATCATTCATAGCTTCATCATCCAGGCCCTCGACGTGAGCGTTCGACCGAGCTCACGCCAAGGTCTCGGTCGAACGTTCGCGATGCATTTTTCCGAGAACCTCGTGAATAATGCGGGCTAAAGACTCCCAAACACCAATACTTCCACACCAAATCAATTTACTGACTGGTATCCACAAACCCGCTGGATGAGCCGTTTTGGCCGTAATGGCACTTGAAGCACCAGCCGCTTGACTGGTTGATACTGGAATAACTGGCGGGGTGGGAAGTCAGGGTGCCATGGCAGCCGCAGCCGCCGGTGTTTTGCGTGCCATGGTCGCTGCTGCCCAGAATCCAACCGGGGAACGGGTGGTGGCTCGGGCTTTCATTGGTCAGGAGCGCCCCGGTGCCCAGCACACGCACCTCGACCAGTTTCGCGCTCGAAGTCAGCGAGAGGAGGACATAGGCATAGCGCTCAGGCGTCGCCGCCGCACCGTTGGAATATTTGACCACTGCGTGCTTCGCCTGTCCCTTGGAGAACGTCTTGATCTGATAGGTGGGGCTGGCCAGGGTGCCGATGACCGAATTGGACAGCGACGTGCCCACGAACTGGGTGATGTTCGCCGCGGTGCTGTCGATTTTGGTCGGCACCAGGTCATCCGCCAGACTGTTGACACGGATGAAGTAACTGCCCACCGTCAAGCCGGAAAGGCTGAACTGCGCCGTGCCGGCGGTGATGGTTGCCGTGGCGACCACAGCGCCGGCGGTGGAAAGCAATTCCGCCTTGGTGATGCTGGTGACTTTGACGGTGCCCGCATCATTCTGGCTGGCATCCAGACTGAGGGTGAGCGCCGGGCCGCTGCTGCCGGTCACGGTGACTGTCGCAGAGGCGCTCTTCTGCGAGTCGCTCTCCTTAGCGGTGATCACCGCAGTGCCCGCGCTCACGCCGGTGACCTTGCCGGTACTGTCCACTGTGGCGACCCCGGGCGTGCCGGACGACCAGGTGATATTCCCCGCGGCCACCAGCACCACGTTGCCGCTGACATCCTTCGGCGTCGCCGTGAGTTGCAGGGTGCCGCTCACCGTGGTGGTCAACCCCGTCGCGGTGATGTCCAGGTGGTCGATGGTGCTCGCCATGGTCAGCGTGATGCTGGCCTGTTGCCCGGCCAGGATGGTCAGCGGTGAGCTGCCCGTCGCCAGCGGGATGCCGGCGGCCCCGGTTTGCGGGTAGGCCGTCGCGGTGACCGTCAGCCCCCCCACCGGGAGATTGGTGAAGGTCACCGTGGACGAGGTGCCGGTGGCCGGGCGATCGACGACCTGGAAGGTCGAAAACCCGCTGGTATCGCTCAGCACCAGTTTGATGCTTTGTGTAGTGGCAGGGACGAGTCGTCCGGTGCTTGCCGGAGTCGATGGCCACTGGATGGTGAGCCTGGCGCTCGCCGCCCGCGTCGCAAAGGTTGGGCCGGCGCCGCTGCTGCCGCAGCCTGCCAGCCCTATGAGCAGCATGGCGCCTGCAGCGAGCATGATGATGCCCCTGTAGAGATTCATTTTCATCAATCGTGTTCCTCCACGCTTACAACGGAATGCTGTTCGCTGCGTCCCCTTGCCCTTTGATGATTCTGGGAAGGGCAAGGGGGCGCAGGTAAAAGGGCTACTTCACGATAATGACCACATCCCCAGCCTGCACAGTGACCGTCGCTGTGGCGCTCTTCGTGTTGTCCGCAACGCTGGTCGCCGTCACATGGTAGGTCCCCGGTGTGCTCGGTGCGGTGTAAACGCCCGTGTTGCTGACGCTGCCGCCCCCGGCTTCCACCACGCTCCAGGTGACGGCGGTGTTCGAGGTGTTGGTCACCGTCGCGGTAAACGGCGTTGTCTTACCCACCGACACGGTGGCGGCAGTCGGGTTCAGTGACACGGCAACGGGCACCGCAGTCACTGTCACGCTCTGCGTCGTAGTACTGGTCAGACCGGCGCTGTCCTTCACCTCGAGGGTGATGTTGTGCGTGCCGGTCGAGGAGTAGGTGTGCGTCGCCGTCTTCGTCGTGGTAGCGGTGGTCCAGGTGCCGGTGCTGTCCCAATCCCAGCGCACTTGCAGCGCGGAGGCGGGATCTTCGGTATCCGTGCTCGCGGAGGCGTCAACGGTGAAGACCGTCGCGGTGGTGCCGGTCGCCGGAGTGGCCGTGAAGGCGGCGACCGGCGGCGCATCGGTCACGGTGACCGTGACGGAGGCGCTCTTCTGCGTGTCGCTCTCCGTGGCGGTGATCACTGCGGTGCCTGGATGCACGCCGGTCACCTTGCCGGTGCTGTCCACCGTGGCGTTGGCGAGTGTGCCGGAGGTCCAGCTAATGTTCCCCGCGGCTACCAGCACCACGTTACCGCTGCTATCCTTCGGCGTCGCTGTAAGTTGCAGCGTGCCCAGGGTCGGCGTGGTGAGTGTCGTCGAGGTGATGTCCAGATGGTCGATAGTGCTCGCCATGGTCAGCGTGATGCTGGCCTGCTGGCCGGCCACGGTGGTCAGCGGGGAGGTGCCCGTGGCCAGCGGCGTGCCGGCCGCCCCGGTCTGCGGATAGGCGGTCGCGGTCACCGTCAGCGCGCCCACCGGGACATTGGTGAACGTCACGGTGGTCGAGGTGCCGGTGGCCGGACGATCGACGACGCGATTGGTCGAAAACCCGCTGGTATCGCTCAGCACCAGCTTGATGCTTTGCGTAGCAGCGGGAACGAGTCGTCCTGCACTTGCTGCACTCGATGGCCATTGGATGGTAAGCCTGGCACTCGTCCGCATTGTTGATGTGCCCGGGCCGACACTGTTCGTGCTGCATCCTGACAACAGCATCAGCAAGAAGAGGCTCGCACTGATGACAATCATTCCACTGTACACTCGCATTGATTGTTCTCCTTCGTGTTGATTCGCAAGACGATAGGGGGTCATTAGCTTGAAAGTGTGTTTGCAGTTGGGGGAGACACAATAGTTGGGTTTCCGCGACGATCACGGCATGCGCCGGTGGGACACTCGCGAACGCGTCGTCAATCAGCGACAGCGATGGTGTCGGCTCAAGAGGGGTGTTCTGCTTGGGCGTGAATGCAATATCCCGTTTGCGCATATCAGGTGGACGATTGAACAACAAGCACAGACGCAGTCATCCCGGACATGAAATTCGCACAACGAGGGGGTGTTGTGACGAAGGCGTGTTTACTCCATTTACACTGGCAAGACCAGTCGCCAACGGCGACAAAGGGCAAAGCGCCTCTATATGGGGGAAAGAGGATGTCCTTTTCTATTCCCGATTTCTCCCCCGAATTACCTATCGGTTAAACGCAGTTGTCAGTGATTACCGATAATATTAATAGAAAAAGTAGGAAATAGTCGGTTTGCGCTGTCAAGGTGGGTGAAATCGGTTGGATTGTGAGAAGGTTAGGCGTAGTCCCTACCGGAACTAACTGTGCTTGTACAGCGAAGGCGGTCCCCGAACCTGGCAGACGGCTTATGTAGAGAACACGCATCTGGTATAATGTGGCGGAGTGGGAAAGGGGCAGGGATTATACCATGAAGAAAATTCCATACGCGATTGCAAATTATGAAGAGATCGTCGCCGGCAACTACCACTTTGTCGACAAAACCCGCTTCATCCACGAACTGGAGAAGTACAAAGTCCCCGTCTTCCTGCGACCACGGCGCTTTGGCAAAAGCCTGTGGTGCTCGATCCTGGAATGCTATTACGATATCAACCGCGCGGAGCGCTTTGAGCAGCTTTTCGGGGAAACCGACATCGGGCGCAACTCGACGCCATTGCGCAACAGCCAACTGGTGCTGCGCTTTGATTTCTCGAAAGTAGCGCCGGCGTCCGACGCCGGGGAACTGAAAACCCTGTTTGACCTGGCGTGCGCAAATAGCTTTCGAGTCTTTCTGGCGCACAACGCGGAACGCTTCGCCGGCGTGTCCCTGGATGACCTCCCCACGGATGGCGCGGCCGCGCTGGCACGGCTCAACGCGGAAGTCAGCAGCCGCCAGCTCCCACCGTTGTACATCATCATCGATGAGTATGATAACTTCACCAACCAGTTATTGACGGCCCGGCAGGACGACCTGTACCGGGAGATCACCACCGGTGACTCGTTCCTACGCACCTTTTACAAGGTGATCAAGGCCGGGGTCGGCGAGGGCTCCGTGGCGCGAGTCTTCATCACCGGCGTGCTGCCGGTGACCATGGACGACCTGACCAGCGGGTTCAACATCGGCCAGGTCATCACGCTGGAGAAGCATGTGCTCGACATGATGGGGTTCACGCAGGCCGAGGTGGATGCCTACGTGGACGAGATTTTCACCGAGCACGATTGGCCGGTCGATTCGCGCTTGAAAGTGGGGGATGAACTGCGCACCCGCTATAACGGATACCGCCTGCTGCCCGATGCGGATGAAACGCTGTACAATTCCACCATCTGTAATTTCTACCTGAATAAACTCGTCATCAACGACGGCACGCCGCCCACCGAAACCATTGATTACAACCTGAGCGTCGATCTGAGCTGGCTGCGCCGCCTGGCCGGCAGCGATGCTGAAACCCGCGCGCTGCTCGAAACACTGTTATTCAAGGGTACGCTGCCGGTAGACATGGCTATACACACCAGAATGCTTGATTGCAGGCATTTTTTCGCTCAACGTTTTTTACAGTTGAGCCTCTATTACCACGGCTTGCTCACGTTTCAAGACGAAGACACGCTCATGATTCCCAATATGACCGTGAAAGCCCTGTTGGGCGAAGTGATTGGCAAGTGACCCGCTATACCGTCGCCTGCGCCGGTTTCCGCTTCTTCACGCTGGATTAGCGAGCAACCGGCTTCGCGGTCATTCGAGGGACACCGGTCAGTCACATCCTTTTACTGATTTGACGGCTTGTTACCTACCTCGCTAAGATAACCGAAAGCTGTCCGCTTTCAATATGGAGATGCCATGCGTCGTCACTTCTGGACAACGAAAAGGCTGGTGCTGGCTGCGCTGGGGATCGTCGCCGTACTGGTGCTGCTCCGGTGGGCCTGTTTCCCGCCGGAGCGGGTGCTTTCCCCGTTCAGTTGCCAATCCCTTCCGAATGCGATGGGCTTTCGCGGTGACGCGTATACGCTGGAAATGTCTGGAGACACGCCAATCATCAGTGCCTGCCAACCTGTCGGATATCAAAACGAATTTACTCTCGACGACAAGTGCGCACTGATCTTTTTCTGTACACCGCAAGGCGACCCTCGCGTTGTGGTCCCAATACCAACCGCAGCGAGTGCCAATGTCACATCCTTTTATAATTATGGAAGACTGACCTGGTCAGCAAATCATCAGATCTGTACCTTTGAGCGCTGGACCGATACTGAAGACCGCCTATACCTCTGGCAGGATGGTCAGTGGCGATGGAGCCTGCGCCTGCCGCATTATTTACACAGCGATTCGGTCAATCAACCTTTTAATTCCGGCCAGGTGTTGTGCTTCCAGAAGAGGGAAGCCAACGGCAAATATCTCCTGCTTGATCGAGGTCAGATCATCGCACATGGCCAATTCTCCTTTGACACATACCGGTCACCCAGTCCGAATGACCAGCAATTATTCTTCACCGGTGATGGCGCATATTGTTACAACGAGTATGACGCCACTTTGTACTGTTTGCAGCAACAGGGTGATCACCTGCACTTTCAGCCCTGCCCTCAACCGAACAATGATGCGATCTTCGGCACGAATGGTACGTCGATCAACGAACTGGAACGAGCAATAATAAGCGCCAAGCTCCAGTGGAGTTGGATCTGCTCCCCCACCTTATGCCAGACCTTGAACAAAAGAGGTCTGGCTATCAAACCGGACAAACCGGATGACTGGCCTAGCTTCACCGCGTCGGCGGTCAGCAGTGATGCCTACGGCGGCGCCACTAACTACAATACGATTTTTGTCGATCGATTGAGCCGGAGGGCACCGTGGGATTGCCCGCGGGTAAGTACGGATCGACCAGCGCACGCCAAGGTGGCCGGCAATGGGCAATCCGTGCTGCTCACGCTCAATGAGCCCTCGGTCACCGAACGCACATCACCGATTCCGCGCTTCCCCCTCTATAGCGAGAAGGTTTCCGAGATTAAGCGCGCGTATGCCTATCGGCACCAGGGGCTGTATGAAGCTTACGCCGACGCCGGCCGGCGCCGTGCCCGCTTTCAACTGAGCGGCGTGTTTCAACGCCAAGAGTACCAGATCCGGGAAGCCTGTCTACTGACGGATGGTCACACCATCCTGGCACTGGCTGGCAATGATCATGGCTGGGTGCTGTTGCGCTATCACTGGTAACGAGTATCTCAAAGGATTAACAGAAACGTTCATTAGTCAACGGTTCGCATACAGGGCGTAGTCCGCGCCCACCGCGGCGCGTTGGCGGAAGTCTCTACTCCGTGGTCGCCAGATCGTAACCGGTTGCGAGATGGCGACCACGGGTACGAACCTTCCGCCAACGCGCCACGGTGGGCGCGGACTACGGCTGGGTTCGATAAACGGGTGCTTCTCTCGGATAGGGCATCATCCCCGTTGAATTTCGTACACCATCACCTTCGCCTGCGGCGCCTGCGGCATGGTGACCGCCAGGCCGGATTCCATCAACGCTTTCCCGCTCACCGTCATCGCGGTATCTGGTTCGTCCAGGTCGGTGACGAGGTAATCCGTCGTCGCATCCAATCCGTGCAGCTTGAAGCGGGCGGTTTCAAAGGGGCTGTCCGGGCGGCGGAAGGCTTGCACCAGGCCGGCGCCGGTATCCGGGCGGTGGAACTGCCAGCCGATCCATAACATCGCATCCCGGTTGTAGGTGGTCAACGGGTAATAATCGCCGAAAAAGCCACCGGTTTCGGTGACGCGCCGCCATTCTTCCGTCAACTTGCGGAGTGGCGACCAGTCAATGTCGCGACGGCGCAGGTCATCGGTGAGCATGGTCATCGGCGCGAGCGAGCTGCGGAAGGCGTACGGATCGGTCCGCCCATCGATCAGCGAACAGTCATAGGCACCGAAGTAGGGGAGCCACGACGCCAACGAATGGAAGAAGGCCTGTTTGACGGGCAGATCGGCATAATCGTAGTCGGTCTTATGCAGCGGCACGGACAGGCGCATCGTTTCCAGGTCATTGCGCCGTCCGCCGGAGGCGCAGGAATCAATCAGCATGTCCGGGAAGCGCCGGAGCAGTTCGCGCCAGAAATGCAGATAGCCCTCAACATAACGAATCTCGGTGATTCCCTGCCGGTCCGGTGCGTCGTTTTGCCGCCAAAAGTCCAGCGGGTCGATGTTGAAATCCTGCCGGTAGAGATCAATCCCTTGTTCGCGAATGGTGCGGCTGATGTGTTCGATCAACCAGGCGAGCGCGTCCGGGTTGCCGAGATTGAGCAAGCACCCGCCGGGCAGCAGCCACTCCGGATGCTGCGCTGCCAGCCACGTGCCCTCGGCGACACGCTCCGGCTCGAACCAGACCAGCGTCTGCATCCCTTTTGTCCGTGCGTAGTCGGCAATCTCCCGCAGGCCGTGGGGGAACCGCTTCGCGTCCGGCTCCCAGGTGCCGGTTTTCGTCCAGTCCCCGTCACACGGATACCAGCCGGCGTCGATCCACCAGTAGTCGAGCGCGATCCCTTCCTCGCGATAGCGGTCGAGAAAGGCCCGCTGTGTATCCATCGTGGCCAACGCCATCTCGGCGAACCAGCGACCGGTGTAGGCCGGCAGCATCGGCGCCGGCAGCGCGCCGCCGGGGCGCGGCAGGTTACAGGCCAGCATCCAGCGGCGCCACAGGTTCTGCGCGCGCACCCGGTCGCCGCGCCAGAAGAGCAGCACGGACAACGGCGTGCGCACCTCTTCCCCCGGCAACAGCGTGAAGCGCGCTAATTCCTGTCCGGCGGTCATCCGCACCGCGTTCGATGCACCGGTGAAGTGCGCCGCCCATTGGCCAGCCCATCCCACCACCGCAATGACGCCGCGCTGGTTGGTGGGATACTCGAGATTGTAGTAAGGCCAGGCGCGGTTGGTCGGACGACCGCCGTCCGGCGCAAAGTCTTGTGCGCTATCCGGCTCCAGCGCGAGTTGGTGCGGTTCGTAGCCGTCGGCGGCGCAATAATCGCCGGTGTGGTAGTGCAGCACTGCATGCGGCGGCAGGGTCACATCCAGCGAACGTATCTCCTCAAGGAGCGGGCTGACCGTCGTCCCCGTATTCCGGAAGCGCACCAGCCATTCCAGCACCGGGAATGCCGTATACTCGCGAATCTCGATGATCGCCTGCAGGCCGGTGGCCGGATCGGTCCAGGAAAGGCGATGGAGGCGGAAATCGTCATGCGTCTCCGGTGCGTCCTCCACGAGTGTCCAATTCGGAAGCAATTCGGCGGCGGGGTGGTCGTTACAGCGGAACGAAAACCCGGCACCCAATGCCGGTGTACCGAGCGCGAGCGTAGAGCCATCGTCAAGCGTCACCTGCAGGTCGACCCAGTCGGCGTGCGTGCCCTGGTTTGGGCCTTCACGCGGTGGCGAGGTGGCGGTCAGGGTGAATTCGCGGCAACCGTGCAGGTCGCAGTCGACCAGCGCCGGATCGGCATCGACCCGTTGCGGGCCGCTGCGCCACACCGCGCTTCCGTCGATCTCTACCGCAAAGAACAGCAGCGTCTCCGTGTTGGTGTGATGGCGCGTGCAGGGGTTGTCATCGACGCCCGCCAGCCCCGTCAGGCGGCGCCCCGGTTGCGGCAGCGTGATGGTGATGATGCTGTCGGAGTGCGTCCCCAACCCGGCGGCATGGACGGTACTGTTCAGGCGGAGTGGCGCGCACAAGGCGGAACGCCCCATCTGCAGCGTGTTAAATCCCTGCTTCACCTGCGTGATCACAGCGGCTGGTGTGGGGTGACGCAAGGCGGTGAGCATCTCTGCCAGGCGGGCCTGTTTCTCCCGCATCTCTTCCGGGTGGACAATGTCGGCGTAATCCCACGTCATTCGGGCAGGCGAGGCCGTGGGCTTGTTGGTCGCGCTGTCTTCAGTGTTCATCAGCTTCCTTCATTCGGTAAATACAGCGTTCAAAAATGCGATTACCAGCAGGTCAATACGACGGGTGAAGGCTGATTTCCTGCCGAGAGCGTCGCCGTCTCGGCAGTGCTCCCGGGTTATGCCGCTTTGCGCCGAGAAGAGGTATCCGTCTTGCCGGCACCTGGTTCTTCCCCCCGCCGATACGCCTTCGCCAGCCAATCGCGGTTAATCCACACATGGATGGCCACCAGCGCCACCAGCAGCACCCCGCCGCCGAGGTGGATGGGCAGGAAGACATTGTCCGGGATGCGATTGAAATAGGCGAGCAATGCCGTCGCCAATTGCCAGAGCACCAGGAACCCCTGGATCGGAATGCTGATCCGTAGCCATCGATTCGCAGTCATCATATTTCCCCCGCGTATTATGGTAACACGCCGGTGGAAAATGGCAGGGCAGAGTTGTGACATTGGCAAAGGGAAGTGTGCGGTTCCTGTCGCAGGAGTGATCGTTGAATATCTTGCTGGCTTTCTTGCGTACCGGTCAAATATTGGTATTGCCAAACTGCACCATGCGTACGATACTTATTAATATGGATGGCACTATTGGTGGACTTTCGCACTTTGCCACTGCTGCCGGCACGCCTCTGTTACCGGAGCAACAGCTGTCCATGAAAGGAACCATTACTGTCTTTCCTGAATCGGGGTGTTACCAGCAAACCGCTTAAGGACACA
>Ga0272448_1003733_pt1 | contig 17888 bp, 10 predicted proteins | sample YNPCB0191_FD_202220 | JGI IMG/M metagenome (GOLD analysis project Ga0272448, IMG submission 202220) | Hot spring sediment microbial communities from Yellowstone National Park, WY, United States - YNP-CB-019-1 | ecosystem: Environmental > Aquatic > Thermal springs > Hot (42-90C) > Sediment... | reverse complement strand
CCGGCGGGTATTGTTGTAATCGAACAGAGATTCCGGCACAGGGCCGTCAGGATAAAGATACAACGGGCAATTCAAGCTACTGCCGCGATAGAAAAGATTGTGGTCGCAAATGCGATCCGTACAAAAGACCAGGTCCCACATCCCAGTCCGAACCAACCCCGCCCGACCAATACACAGGGCCCAATTTTCCGCCGCCAAATGCCGCATAACATCCCAACGCAATCGATGAACGAATGCCGGAGCGGCGAAAAGCCATCGGCGATCCAATGGCCGGTAAAGATATTCCCGAACATGCCTACAGCGGTTTCGATCTGTGCGCAGCGATTGCCGAGCTTCGGAGAGCTTCCAGAAGTCGTGGTCCACAACGGCAAATTGGCAGCGAATCTGCCAATCCTCGGTCGTTTCTCGGCGAATCCACTCCAACCGCTCGATCAGTTCTCGTCGATCATAGGCGATGACCAGTCGATCTCGGGAAGTTTGCACCCCATTGGACCCCACAGGAAATATATCCCTGATGTGCCAGGCCGACTTGTATTCTCTGCTTCTTGCCCGTTTGATGGGCGTGAATAGGTAGAACGGCCGGGTGGGCGAAAGTTTTCGCCATCGGGTGCTGCGGAGATCGTTTTCGTTTAAGAATTCGTATTTAGCCGACCGGTCGCCCCAAAGATCGGCGTAGTACACCCTCGTAGGGCCGCCTTTTTTGTGCTTGACAAAGATGGCGATGGCCACGCCCTGGGTGATGTCAAAGACGTTTTCATCCGGGCTTCCGTCCGGTGCGGTTTCTCGGCGTTTGGCGTTGCCGTGCAAGTTCAGGATGTAAATCTCATCGAAACTCTTCAGCAACTGCTGACGCATGCCGCGGAAAGTCGGGCTATCCAGGTAGCTATGATCCGTAATCAGGGCGAGCACCCCATGACCTGTCTGTTCGATCCGCCACTGGCCAAAGCGAATGAACTTGATGTAGTCGTTTTTCAGCCAGACTTTCTTCTCGCGCAGTGGTTGACCATCCACGTGGCGATAATCTTCCAACAGCCGGGTAATCCACCTACCACGGTTGGCCGATACCCCACTATATGGCGGGTTGCCTAAGACGACCAGGATGGGTTTATCGCGTTTGATCTCGGCGGCTGCGTTGGCTTCTTCGGCCACCCACCGGCCGAAAAGGTGGTCGCTTTTCTTGGCGGCTTCTTCCAACGTGTTGGTTAGGTAGATGCCCAGGCGATGATCCGAGGCAAATCGGTAGCCCGTCTGCTGCAAGTGCATGCCCAGCTTCCAATGGGCCACCGCATACGGCGCCATCAACAGCTCAAACCCAAAAAGGCGGGTCAGCAGATGCTTGGCCACGTAGTCGTTCCATGCACCGGCCTGTCCGGCAGACTTTTGGCGAATCTGCTCGATGACAAAGTATAAAAACGTACCTGTGCCGCACGCCGGGTCCAGAATCAGGGTGTTCTCGTCGGCAAGCCCCTTGGGCCGATCGAAGTGCGTCATCAAAAGCTGGTCGATCGACCGGACCATGTAGCTGACGACCGGTTCGGGCGTGTAATACACGCCCCGCACTTCGCGCACCAGCGGGTCATAGGCCGCCAGAAACGTCTCATAAAAGTGGATGACCGGGTCTTGTTTGCCCTTGCCTTGGCCGAACTGGGCCAGGATTTCCGCCATGTCGGCATGGTGAAGCAGATCGACCAAGTCGTTGACGGCCCAGGCGATCGCATCGGGCATGTCCACCCCGGCGATCTCGGCAAAAAGTTTCCGGAGGAAGGGATTGGTTTTGGGCAGATGGTAGGCGGCCAGTTCCCGCGAAAAGCTTTTGCCCGGCGCCGCATGAACCCGAGCGGCGAACAAGCCGTAGGCCAGCGTCTGGGCCAACATGTCGGCAAACTGCTTTGGGTCCAGATCGGGGATGAGCGTTTCCCGGAAAGCCGCCAGCCAATGGTGCAGCCAGCCTTCTTGCAGCTCGGGGTGTTCTTTTTGCTCCTTGTCGTTTTGCACGTGCTGTTTTTGTTCCTCGGACTCCAACAGGCCGATCATCAGGTCGCGGAGAATCCGGGTCATACCGGCCATGCGCTGGGCCAATTCCTGGGCCGTGGCCACCGTGGGCACCGGCTGCTCCAAGAAAGCGGTCAGCAACTCCGTCAGATGCTGCTCGGCCTGAGGCAATGGCCGGATTTGGCCTTTGCCGTCCAACTGGGCCAGTCGTACCACCAGCCGCCTCTGCCCACAGACGAACCAGCGAAACTCCAGGTAGTCCGTCAGCAGCCAATTGGTCAAACCGTCCAGGTACCGGCGGAATTGCTGGCCGTGCGGGCCTTGGCCCCGCTCCATTTCCTCCAGGTCGGTGCCGATGTCTTTTGTCTCCACATGGCCCAACGGCACCCCTTTGCGGGTGATCTGAAAGTCGGGACTGCCGCAAACCGTCCGTTTCGGTTCGTTGGTGACGGTAATCTCTTTACCGAGCGATTCCAGAAGATGCTTTAAGGCCGGTCGGTGCGTGTGTTCCGTGGCGTTGCCGGCCGCGTAAGCCGTCCGAATCGCATCCAGATACTCGCTGAAAACGCTCATACCAAGCAATGTAATCGGCCAGCAGTAGTCCGTCAATTCCAGAGAGCGGCACGAACCAAAGCGGATTGTTGTTTCCTGGAACATCTTAGCCGAATGGAGCCACTTGCCTCTCCCCTGGCGGGCATTGGTATCTACACATTTTGCCGAAACCCTGGAGGGACCTGCTTGTCAGGTCCGATGGGCACGAAAAACGTGCCCCTCCATGCTTGGAAGTATCTGTCTTGGCACGTTGCTGGGCGGGCACGACAAGCGCTCCCCTCCCTAGTTTGACTGTATCTACGGGAACCGGCCTCTACCATCTGTAGGGGCTAGGAATCAGCTCGAACACCACAGATTGTGGGCATTGGACCCGGTCGATACAGTCAAACTAGGTGGAATTGCCCCTGGGCTTTGCTCCCAAGGGTTATTTTGAGCTTCTCCAAGCCATTGGCCATATCCGCGGTTTTTCCAATCGGTTGGCCGATGTGTAGATACCAATGCCCGCAAAGGAGAGAGGCGGAAATGGTGAACTGCCGATTGCGCGGGAATGACACTTAGGGCCGGCCTCTCGACGGCCAGGGGAGAGGCGGAAAAGGCAGACGAGACGTCTGCGGTACGGAGGGGGCTTCATTCGGCGAAAATGTTACGGATGGCTTATTGTGCCCAGCCTTCCGGATGGCGAGGACAATCGGCCGCACAAATCACCAGTCCAGGGCATTCCGGGCAACGGGTCTCGGAGCGAAGCCGGTCTCGATACCGCCGCATCACCGGACTTCGGGCGATTTTTTTCCAGGAGTCTTGAAGGAGATTGCCGGCGGATTGGGCCGGTCCACGGGCCGGCAGCACCGAACCATCCGGTTCCACCCGAATGGCCGTGTCGCCCGAACAGCGGGGGCCCCGCATCAGGAGGGCGGACAACGATTGCCCCAAATGATACTGTACCGGTGGATACCATATGAACCGGACCTGGGCTGCCGTGGCCGACTCTTCCACCCATTGGGCCGCCCGGACCAGCTCTTCCGGATGTAATCCGCCGCTGGAGGCGATGCCCGGCAGGACGGCGATGGGATAAAAACCAGCGTTCTCCACTCCCCGCCCCAACAGACCGGCCAACGTCTGATCGATCCGCTCCAGGGTGGACTGAATCAGAGGAACCTCGGCTACAGGACAGATTTCCAGTTTTCGGGCCGTCTCCAACGCTTGAAGGGTCTTTTCATGGTCGCCGGGAAAGGTCCACTGCTCATGCAGGGCCGGGTCCTCCGAAAGGTACACTAGGTTCAGATGATCCAGGCCGGCTTGGGCCAAATCATGTAATAATGTTCCCTGATTCAGGATACTGCCCGTCCCTCGCAGACCAGCAATCAGGCCCAAATCCTCGGCCAATTCCACGGCCCGAACCAACCAGGCCGGTTCGGTGGTCTTGCCCGCCACCAGCGTTACATGGGGTATCCCAAAATCCCAAAGTCGCCGTAGAATCGGTTCCATCCGTTCCGGTTCGGCCGCCGTCAGGTCCGCCGACAAAGGTCGATCCAGATGTTTGACCTCCCTACTCCAGGCCGGGTCCATCAGATTCAGCATCGGATAGTCGGCGCCGGGCTTTTGCAGGCGATCCAGGAGTTGGCGGACCTCGGCCAGATCGGCCTCCAAACGGTCCGGAGGCACCGGGCCGAACGCCCTTTTTTGGAGTTGGAAGATCGTTTCCGGGGGCCAATTTTCTAGCAGACCCTTGGCATAGATGACACCCGAAGGCCGGAGCCAGACGGCCGCCGTGGCCCCGGCCACCAGCAGCCCCCAGCCGTCCGGATCGACCCGAAGATGAAATCGGCCCACTTGACCCCCGGCGTCCCGAAAATAATGATACAAGCCCGGCCGAATGCCCGCTTTTCGTAGGGCGGCCCGGCCCGGCAAAGGCCCCAACCCAAATAAAAAACGCCAAACTCGTTCCGGCCAACTCATAACGCTTCCTTGGACAAGGGGCCGACACTCTGGGCATGATGCGAAGGCTCGCTGGAAACTATTTTATCTTCTCCAAGAGGGATCGGGGAACCCTGTTCCGTGGATTCCGAGAAGGCCAACATGCAGCCGCCCCCGCAAACGGGTAAATCTGGACACTGCCAGCACCGCTCCGGCAGGCCGCTTCCGGACGGGTCCTGCACCCGCTGCCGAATCCGCCGAAACAGCGCACTTTCCCAGATCGCCGGCCAAGGGTCCCGAAGCAAATTCCCCACCGGCTGGTAATAGGATTGGCAGGGCAGCACATCGCCGTTCGGTTCGATGCAGATGGAATACTGGGCGGCATTGCAACGGCGCACGCCCAACTCCAACTCCAACGGCGAAAACCGGCAGTATCGGGTCGGCGTGTACCAGAGGAAACGCATTCCCAATTCGGCCGCCCGATCCCGCACCCGCATCAGTACCGGCCCCAACTCTTCCTCGGCCAGGCCGTCCGGAAAATCTCTCCCTCTACCTGAACGAATAATCCCATTCATGGCGAACGTCCGAACACCCAACTGGTACAAAAAATCCACCAGGGCTTCCGCCTCCGGAGCGTTGTGCCTGGTCAGGGTGGTGTTGGTCACGGTGTGCAGGCCGGCGGCCAGGGCGTTTTGAATCCCTCGGATGGTTTCCGCATAGGGATTGCCCAGGGCGATCTGGCCATCGAAGCTCTGCCGCCCCAGGCCGGCTTGGCAAAGTCGGTTATGCACTTCCGGTCGGTGGGAAAGCAGCGTCATTTGCACATGATCCAGGCCCGCCTCGGCCAATTGGCCGGTAAAACCCGCATCGGCCAATCGGCGACCGTTCGTGTTCAGTCCCACCACCAGTCCCCACCGCCGGGCCAACCGGATCCGCTCCGGCAGATCGTCGCAAAGGGTCGGTTCCCCACCGGTAAGGATCACCTGGGGCACGCCCAGCTTGGCCAATTGGGCGACCACCTGCCGCCAGGTCGCCATCGACATCGGGGGCAAGCGGCGTCGTTCCGGATGATTGTAACAATGTCCACATTGATTGTTGCACCCATAATGGAGCACTACGTCCGCTTTATACGGGGCCTGGACCGGCAAGGTAAAGATCGGTCGAAGTTCTACTGCAAAATCCAGGTCGGTTTTGGAAAGAACCTCCTTCCGGCCCGAAGCCCACTGCCCCTGGCCCAGCGAAGCGGCCTGGCCTGCCAAGGCGTCCGGGGCCGACGGCGTCGCTGGGGGGCAATAGGCCCCCCCGCTCTGGAGCCGATCCACCCAGCCGAAAACCGCCTCCACCGCCTGGCAGACGTGCGAACTCGGCCATCGGGGAAACTGCCGGCGAAGCCGCCGCTCCGCCTCCTGCCGACTCCACCCCTCCAAAGCCCACCAGACCAACAACAGCGCAGTAGGATTCAAATGAACCGGGTCCGCCAAATCCACAAAAAGCAGTCCCGAACCGTCCGGGTGCACCCGCAAATGGAACCGACGCCGAGCCGCTTGCCCCCCGGACGATTGCTCCGGCTGGGTATTTTGAACACCGACGGCGAGGTGATTTCCGTTGGGTTGCAGAACTTGCCCCCCGGCCAATAGCGCCGTCTGGACATGTTGAACCTCATAGGTGTACAGGCCAGGTCGAGGACTCCCACGACCGCTCAAAAATTTTCTTAAAAACCGGCCTCCACCCATACCCTTCGGTCCCCCTTGTATGTCATTCCCACGAACGTGGGAATCCAGTTGTTTTTTCCTGGATTCCTGCTTGCGCAGGAATGACACAGGCGCCCTCTGGATTCCCGCTCAGGGAGAAACCCAGGTAATAAGAGGTGTTACTTTCTGGATTCCCGCTTTCGCGGGAATGACACCCTTCAACCGGCTTCGCCTCAGCCGGCCTCTCCCGCCAGGGGAGAGGCGGACATCGGACCTGACAAGCAGGTCCCTCCAGGAGTTCCGCACTATGTGTAGATACCAATGCCCGCCAGGGGAGAGGCGGGTTGCTTCATTCGGCTAAAATATTACCTTGACTGTATCTACCGGGAACTATGACCACAACCTGTGGTGTTCGATCCGATTTTTAACCCATACATCTGGTAGGGACCCGGCCTGGTAGATACAGTCAAATTACGAAAATTACCATTTCGGCTCTTCTTCCAGTTGGTAGGCCGTGCCGCAGTATTCACAATGGATAAACACGGCGCCGGCCTGGACGGTGATCGACTTGGGGCCTAAGGTGCCGCCGCACTGTCGGCAGGTGAGATTCTGGAGCTTGACATCGCCGGACAGATCGATCTTTTGGACCAGGGTGGTTTGGGCCGGTTGCATTTTGGCCAGCACCACCAGCGCCCCGGCCGCCGCCCAAAGCACCAGCCCCACCACCAACCGCCCCCACTGCCCCTGCCAGCCCACAATAAAAATCAGCCCACCCAGCAGAAGCACCGCCGCCAACCCATAGGCCACTGTTTTCACCGCTCCGGTCCTTCCCCAAAATCGTGGTTGTTAGAATAAACAGGGTTGTTAGAATAAAGCGGTCCTGGAGAAGCCGCTCGTCTCCGGACCATCCATTGCCGGTGGCAGGCCCCCGTATCTGTCCTCCATGCTCTGGCCTTCGCCCTCGGCTATCGAGCCGCTGCCTTCCGCTTTCAGTGCTCCCCTCTGTTCTGTCTGGTCCGATCCCTTCGCCTGGTTAAACTCTCCAAGTTAAAACTCCCGGAGGAGGGTGAGCATTTTGCGGTCCAGTTGATGGCCGTGGAAGTCTTCATAGGCCACGTCGGCCCGACGGCTGTCGAGAATGCCGAAGGGGCCGCGAAAGTTCCACAACGCCCAGCCCCAACCGGCTTCTTTCCACAAGGTCAAGCAGTCCCGCATCCAGTTCAGGACCACTTCATGGGGTGTCTGGTTGAAGGCGCCCCATTCGCCCACATGGACGCCCACGCCGGCCTCGGCCAATTTCCGCCAGGGTTCGATCCGGTCCTTCCGGAGCCAGTCTCGGTCGATCCGCTCTTTGCCTCGCTGCAAGGGCCAGGCAGGCTGAGGCCAATTCTGCCGCCCCACCCAACTGGCCTTGTAATGGCTGATTTCCATCGGTTCATAGCCTCGGGTGCTCTGGGCAATTTCCAAGGGGACCAATTCCCAGACGGGTTCCCGGCCCCATTGCCGTCCGTCGGCGATGATGAGTCGATGGGGGTCTTCTTTGCGGATGGCCTCCACGGCCTGCCGGGCTACCTTGGCGTACTCCTCGGCCGATACGCCGGCCGGTTCGTTGACCAAGTTAAAACTGAGTTGCTCCGACTTAATGCCCCGATAGCGGCGGGCAAAGGCCGCCCAATGGAAGGCAAACTGCTTCTGGGCCTCTTCGTCTTTCCAGAGATTGAGTTTTTCCGGCGGCCGGGCCACCGTATAACCCGGCGCCCGATGGAAATTGAGGCACACATGAATTCCATATTTCTGCCCCCACTGGACCGCCTGGTCAATCTCCGCCAAGGTCTTTTCGATCAACCGGTACGGGTCTTTCGGATCGGTCCAGCAGCGGTAGTCCATCGGCAGCCGAACAAAGTCGAATCCCCAGTCGGCGATCCACTGGAAATCCTGTTCCACAAAGGGCTTATTGCCGCTGGGCAACATGAACTTTTCCAGCAGGTTGAAGCCGCGCCATCGGGGCAACTTTTTCCAGAGCGGCTGCTGAGCAGCGGCGGAGGCCGACTGCCCAGCCCCCGTCTCTGCCCCTGCCGAGGCTCGGAAACCGCCGAACAGCCCGCGGCTTGCCCATCCCACCACGCCCACTCGCAAAAAATCCCGTCGTTTCATCGCATTGCCCTTTCGAGAATTTAAGAAGAACTTTGGCAGGGGAAAACCGGGTGCTCCGAAGCCGGGAGGTTCCCAGCATGAAAGAGGAAAGGCCATGTTTTTCATTCTGGCGGAAGTGGGCTGGGCATGCAACTAGCAACCGGACGAGAAAATCCAGCCAATCGAATGGCCACCAGAAACAGGGTTTGTTTTGCTAGGGGTGATCCGCTAGAATCCCCCAAAAGGGGAATGGTATTTTGAAAGGTAGGCCACTTTATGGGGGAAAGATTATGCTAAGATTGGGGGTATTTGGGGCGAGAGAACCGGGGATTTCTGTGCTGGGAGTTTTTAAGATTTTTGAGGCATGAGCGAATAAAAACAGGGGGGAGAAAAGTGGGGAGATGGTGGGAAGAGACACCCCGATGGCGGGGGGGAGGTGGGCATAGGGGTGATCGAGTGGGGAGGTGTTTAGGAAGGTGCCGGATGCCAATATAGAAAATCTACATAAATTACGAAATATACATAGACTAGACATTTACTGCCCCTTCACTCCATACCAACCTCAAGCCCCTTGATCTTTTTTTTCTTCTTGGAAGGAGTATCGCTGATGCACAACGCTCGTGTCTTGGGAAAGTGGGTCAGTTGGATGGCCGTGGGGCTTTTCCTGTTAGCTCCAGCGGTCCGGGCAGAACCCCCAAAACCGGTGGTCGTAGTCTCTGTGGCCGGTTATCAGAAATTGGTCGATGATCTTTCCTTATTGGGCCGGTGGGCGGATCGGCCCGAACTATCCACCGCTTTGGAAGGAATGATCAGCCTGGCCACCGGCGGAAAAGGATTGGCCGGCTTGGACAAAAATCGGCCCATGGCTTTGGTCCTGCAAACCGACGGCCAACGCTTCAGCCCCTATCTGCTGGTGCCGGTAACCGATCTGGAAAAACTGCTCGGTGTGGTAGAACCTCTCTTGCAACGGCCGATCGCCAAAAACAACGGCGTCTATGAGCTTTCTTTTGAAAGAGGTAGAAAGCTCTATGTCCAGGCCAGAAGCGCTGACTGGGCTGTGGGCGCCGAAACCCAGGAAGCCCTGGCGGCTGTCCCAGAGCAGATTCCAGAAGAAGTCCGACAGAAATTGCCCGAAGGCTGGACCCTCGGGGCTTCGGTGCTGGTCAAGAACATTGCCCCGGAGCAGCGTCGGCAATGGGCCGAGCGACTCCGCAGCGACGCCGCCCGGGAACTCACCCCTCGGCCGGGCGAAAGCGAAGAGGATTTTAAGGTTCGCAAATGGCTCAGTGAATGGTTGGCCGATTGGGCCGCCAGCCTCTTGGACCAAGTCGAACAGCTCCAAATCGGGCTGGGCGTGGATGCCAGCAGAGAGGCCTTGGTGGTGGAGATGGCCGTGCAACCGGCTGCCGGTTCGGCGTTGGCCGAGGCTATGCAAAAGGCGGGCCAGGCCCAGACGGCTTTTGGCGGTGTGCTGTTGCCGGAAGCGGCTCTGTCGGCCCATGCGGTAGTGCGGTATCCGGCCGGGGAGTTTCATCAAGTGGCCCCGTTGGTGGAGATGCTGAAAGTACGGGCGTTGCAGCAACGGCCCCGGCCCGGCCAGACACCGGAACAAGCCCAAGCCCAACGAGAACTGACCACCGCCCTCTTGGATTTGGTGGAAAAGACGCTCAAGAGCGGCCGGGTCGAAGGGGCCTTTTCGGTCCTGCTCCAGCCGGATCGGTTCACTCTACTAGCCGGGGCTTATGTGGCCGACGGGCGGGCGCTGGAAAAACTTCTGGAGCGTCTGGTGGCGGAAGCCCGAAAAGAGCGGCCTGCGGAAGTGGATCGGTACGTGAAACTTCGTGCCCATGAGGTCCAGGGCGTCCATCTCCATGTGGTTCGGTTTCCAGTGCCTGCGGAGGCACAGCGTCGGGAGGCGCTCATCCAGTTGATTGGTCCGGAGGTGGAGTTGGTCCTGGGCACAGGCCCGGAGACTCTGTATGTGGGCTTGGGCAAAGGCGCCGAAGCGACGCTGCGCCAAGCCATTGAAAAAGACGCCCAAGGGCCGCAGCAGGCCGCACCCGCCCAGATCCATCTTGCCGTCAAGCCGGTCCTGGCCGTTCTGGCAAAACATGGCAACCAAAACCAACAGGAAAAGGCCCGACAATTGTTGGAGAAGATGTCGAACAAGGATCGGCTTCGGCTTGCGGTGGAAAGTGCCCAGGGGCGGATGCGTCTTCGGCTGGAGGTGCAACGGGATGTGCTAGCAGTGCTGGCACAGGCAGCACAGCAACAGTAGCCGGTCCCTTCTTCATGCCAAGCTTGATCGGCTCCAAGGGCAACAGCCGGACTGCCTGCCGTGAGAGGCTCTCCGGAAATGGGCAGCCGGACGGTGGCCTCCCACCGTTTCCTACTCCTTCCGGTTTCAACCCTTCCGGTTTACCAGAAGCCCGTTTTATGGGGAGTTTGGGCAGGCGGGGGGCCGCCGGTTTGGGGCTATACCCGGCGAAAAACGGAATTTGGGACAGCCTCTGAGTTTTTCCCGGAGGGGGGACTCCTCAAGGCCCCCCTTTTGCAATAGACTAACAGACCGATCTTATGGAAAATCTCTTCCGAAGACGGTATTTTCGGCGGGGAATTTTGGCAGAATTATGGGGAATCGCGTAATACTTTAGCCGAATGAAGCAATTCGCTTCTCCCCTGATGGAAGTCGGCTGAGAGCGAAGCGAAGTTGGCCGGAGGGTGTCATTCCCGCGCAAGCGGCAGTCCAGAAGGTAGGAGAAGTCGTGTTCTCTGACTTCCCGCTTGCGCGGGAACAAGCCTAGATTCCTGCTTGCGCAGGAATGACACACTCCTCCATTCGGCTAAAATGTTATTGCAGAATTATTGGAAATCGCTTATCTAGAGATGTTCTTCGGCCGAGGGCCGAGTGGTGGTAGGGTTTTCCTCTTTATTAAAGGAGCGTAGAGGTGAGACGCACATGGGTATCTTGTCTGGTGGTAGCGAGTCTTTTATTAGGCAGTGGGGTCAGCCTGGCCCAAGGGCCCACGCCGATTGCCGTGGTTTCGATCTCCGGCTACGACGAGCTGATGGGCGATCTGGGGATGATCGGCAAGCTGGGCGGCACGCCGGAATTGGCCAAGATGGTGGAGGGCCTGATCGCCATGGGCACGGGCGGTCGGGGCTTGGCCGGGCTGGATAAAGCCAAACCTCTCGGCGCCGTCGTGTATGTCGATGGGGAGGATTTCCCGGTCATCGGCTTTGTGCCGGTAACCAATTTGAAGTCTCTTCTGGGCGCCTTGGCCGGGGCGGTAGGCGAAGCCAAAGATGCCGGTGACGGCGTCTATGAAATCACTGCTGGCCAGACGCCGCTTTTTGTGAAGGAGAAAGGCGGTTGGGCGTTTGTGGCTTCCGAAAAAGAATTGCTCGGCAAGGCCCCGGCCGATCCCATGAAACTGCTGGCCGGCATGGAAAAGAACTACGATCTGGCTGCCCGAATTTCCGTCAAGGATTTGCCGGAACATGTCCGCACCATGATCAGCGGCCTGATTCAAATGGGCGCCCAGCAGGCCCTAGAAAAACAGCCCGGGGAAACCGACGAGCAACATGCCCTCCGGGTTAAATTGGCGCAGCAGTCTCTACAGCAGGCCATCAAACAACTCAACGACCTGGATACGGCCGTTCTGGGACTGAACATCGATCAGAAGACCAAAACGGCCTATGTGGATTTACAGATAACGGCCAAAGAAGGGACCGAGACGGCTAAGGAAGCGGCCCTGGCGGCCAAGGTCGAAAGCGATCTGCTCGGTTTTGTCTTGCCGGACGCCGCGTTGACCATCCGGGCCACCGGCCCCATCACCGACTCGGATCGCACTTCCGGCAAAGAAATGCTCACCCAGGCCAAACAGAACCTCCTCAAACAGTTGGAGGATCAAGGTCTCAGCGATGAGCAAGTCAAAAAGGCCAAAGAGCTCCTAGACGAACTGTTTACTTTGATCGAGGAAGGTCTGGATGCGAAAAAGATGGATCTGGCCGCTTCGCTGGTTCTGAAAGCCGACGCCTTGAGTTTGCTCGTGGGCGCCTCGGTGCCAGACGGTGCGAAGCTGGAAGCCTGGGTCAAAAAGCTCGTCAAGGCGGTCCAGGAGGAAGAACCCGCGGTGGAAAACCACGTGAAGCTGAACGCCGACACCTACGAGGGCGTCAACCTCCATGTGGCCTCCGCTCCGCTGCCGACCGATACACGGGAAGCAGAAAAACTGAGCAAAATGGTCGGCCCCGATTTGGACATCGTGCTGGGCACTGGGCCGAAGGCCGTTTATCTGGCCGTCGGCCGGGACGCCGAAAAACTCCTCAAAAAAGCGATCTCCGACTCTAAACAAAAGGCCGGCACGTCTGTCCTGCCGGCAGATGTCTCCTTGTCGCTGGGCAAACTGCTTCAGTTTATTATGGATGTCGGAGAAGAGCAGGCCCCCCAGGAACGGATGGTCTTGCAGATGTTGACCAAGCTGCTGGCCAAAAGCGGCGGTAAAGACCACATCACCATCAAAAGCACCGCGGTCCCCAACGGCACCCAAATCCGGATCGAACTGGAAGAAGGCATCCTGGGGATTTTCGGCGCTTTGCCTCAATTGGGCATGATGGGGGGCGCTCCCGGAATGGCCCCTCAGATTGAATTTTAACTGTCCAGCTCGCCGCCGGCGGATTTTCCCGATGCGGGGGGTTCGCTTGGCCTCCATCGGCAGGGACTTTCGTTGACAAACCGATTCTCTCCCGATGGGCTTTGCACACAACAAAAAAGGCTTCCCGGCCCGGCCATATCCGGGTTGGGGAAGCCTTTTTTTCGTTTGCCCCTGGCGCTCCGGATGGTTTTCCCGACGTTCTCTGGTGGGAGCCCCTAGGAAACGCCCGGTCGAGGGAGGTAAGATGGAACCAACATCGTTCGTCATGGCCGTCCCCAACCTTATGGCGGGAGGATACTTTTTATGTCGCGAGAAGTCGTTGGCCGCCCGATGGAAATCCTCTTGATCGAGGATAACTTGGAGGATGCCGGGTTGGCCATTCAGGCCCTCCAAGAGGGGGGGGTCGAGTGCCGAATTAGTTTGGTCAGGGATGGAGAGGAAGCCTTGGAATTCCTCCATCAACGGGGCATTTATGCCCGGGCGCCCAGGCCGGACCTGGTCCTGCTGGACCTCTATCTGCCGAAAAAAGACGGCCGAGAGGTCTTGGCCGACATCCGGGCCGACGAACACCTCCGCTCGCTGCCGGTGGTGGTCCTGACGGCCTCCCAGGTGCATGAAGACATTCTCCGGCAGGAGCGGTTGGCGGTCGATGGGTATATGGTTAAACCGGTGGATTTGCCCAAGTTTATCGCTCTGGTCAAACAGCTTCGGCAATTTTGGCTCAAAGAGGTGATCCTACCGCCTTTGGATTAGTCTGTTCACACCTACGGTGGGCTAGGAAAAGCTCCTCTGGGGGGCACAAAATTCTTCCCTCCCCCGTTAGATTCGCTTTGCATCGCTCCGGACGAGGCAGGAAAGGATTCTGCATCTCCTCTTATGGGGGGCGATCATACATCTTCTGGCAGGGGCCGTTGGGGGCTTCGCACTAATCCTTTTCCCCTACAGGCCCTTTCTCCGGTATTTTGGCAAGTGTTGTCCGGGCTGCTTCTACGGCTCGGGAAGGTGGTTCGTTTTTTGCCAAGTTTGGTTGTTCTATCTTCTCGCTTCGGTAAGGATGCCGCAGCAGAAAAACTTTTCCCATTTTGCCCAGTTGCTTTTTGCAAGCTACGGTTTTGTGAGGACCTAGATGCCGCTGGCTTGCTTTAGCACCTCGGAGGTCCTCCTCGGAGTAGGCCGGTTGCTGTAAGGCCGGTTTTGTGTTCTTCTTTCCTTCCAGGAGGTGCATATGTCCACGGTTCTCGACGAAGTGCGTGCCGCTGAAGCCGCGCACAGTGAAGGCTCCGGCACGCTGCAACTGGTGAGCTTCCATCTGGCCGAGGAAGAGTACGCCGTCGAAATCACCAAGGTGCGGGAAATCATTCTGCTGAGCGAGATCACCCGGGTGCCGCAAACCCCCGATTATGTGCGGGGACTGATCAACCTGCGCAGCACGGTGATCCCGGTCATTGATCTGCGACGCCGCTTCGGCCTGCCGCCCGGCGAACAAACCGCCGAAAGCCGGATCATGGTCGTCGATGTCCGCGGCAAGACGATCGGCATCGTGGTGGATGCGGTGGATGAGGTCTTGCGCGTCAGCCGCGACAAAATCGCTCCGCCGCCGCCCACGGTGGCCGGACTGGGCCGAGAGTACTTGCGCGGCCTGGTCAAGCTGGAAGGCAGGCTATTGATCTTCTTGGACATCGACCAAATCCTTCGGCAAGAGGATCAGGAGGCCCTGGCCCGGATGGCTTAAAACGCCGCTCCCCAGGAGTGGGAGAGGCCCCTCAGTGTCATTCCCGCGAAAGCGGGAACCCAGTACGCCTCTCCCCTCGTGGGAAAGGCCCCGTGTCATTCCTGCGCAAGCAGGAACCCCTACCGTGTCATTCCTGCGCAAGCAGGAATCCAGGAAAAAACCTGGATTCCCACTTTCGTGGGAATGACACCCAAGCAGTGGGAAAGGCCCCCGTGTCATTCCTGCGCAAGCAGGAATCCAGAAAAAAACACCTGGATTCCCACTTTCGTGGGAATGACACCCAAGGAGTGGGAAAGGCCCCCGTGTCATTCCTGCGCAAGCAGGAATCCAGGAAAAAACACCTGGATTCCCACTTTCGTGGGAATGACACCCAAGCAGTGGGAAAGGCCCCCGTGTCATTCCTGCGCAAGCAGGAATCCAGGAAAAAACCTGGATTCCCACTTTCGTGGGAATGACATACAAGGTCCCCCTCACCCGCCTGGCCTTCGGCGTTGCCTCCGGCCAGGCCACCCTCTCCCGCCAGGGGAGAGGGGATAAAAACGCCTCTCCCGCGGTGGGGAGAGGGAAGATGGTCGTCAGGGAAGAGGCGAAAAACCGCTTCTCAGGGCGAAGCGATAGATCGTCGGAATGGGTGTGTGTTTTTTGGTCCCCAACTTTTAAGGAGTCTGTTCTATGACGCAGTGGTTTTCTCAGATGAAGACCGGAACCAAGATTCTGGTCGGGTTTGGTTTTGCTGTGGTGGTGGCGATTGTAGTCGGCGTGGTGGGCTACCGTGGCATCAGTTCCTTGGATGGTAGCCTCCATGACATGGCGGATGTCCGGCTGGCGGGCGTGGAGGCCCTGAAAACCCTCCAACTCGGCGCCGACCGGATCAAAGCCGCCCAGCGCACGATTCTGAATCTTAATCTCAGTGCCGATGTCCGCGGCCGGCAGATGGACAACGTGGCCAAGGCCCGTCAAATGTACGAAGAGGCCTGGAAAACCTACGACTCCCTGCCCAAGACCCCGCAAGAGCAGGAGCTTTGGCAACAACTCCAAACGGCCTGGCAGCAATGGCGCCAGGACAACAACAAGTTCTTCCAACTCGTCGAGCAACTGGACGCCCTCAAACTGGGCAACCCGGAGCGGCTCATGAAGGATCTGATCACATTTCGAGGGGATCATTATCGGCTCCTCCATAATGTGAATCTCCTGCTCCGAGAGAAAAAGAACTTCGACGGCGGCGAGGATCATACCCAATGCAATTTCGGCCGCTGGCGGGCTACCGTGAAGGTGGAAAACCCAGAGGTCGATGCCATTCTCCGTCAGGCAGATACCTTCCATGAAAAGACCCATGCCACGGTGAAAGAAATCAAGCGGCTCGTGGCCGACGGTCAACAAGAAAAAGCCGAGAAGCTCTGTAAAGAGGAACTCATTCCGGCCGTGGAAGCCACTTTCGCCAACTTCGGCAAGATCGACAGTTTGGTGCAGAAGGCGGCCGAGCTGGCCAAGGCGGCCGAACACCAGGCTACCGTGGTCTGCCGCGAAAGCGAGCAAAAGACCAACGAACTTCTGGACAAGTTGGTCCAGATGAACACTCAGGCCGTCGAAGAGGCCAAGCAGCAAGCCGCGGCGGATGCCGCCTGGAGCAGCCGACTGATGGTCGGCGCCATTGTTGTCGGTGCGGTGGTCATGGTGGCCTTTGGGATCTTTTTGGCCCGGGCCATTTCCGGCGTGCTGCGGGCCTTGGTAGGCGAAGCACAACGGCTGACCGAGGCGGCCACCGCCGGGCAACTGCAAACCCGCGGGGATGTGAAACTGGTGAGCCAGGAATTCCGGCCCATCATCGAGGGCTTCAATGCCATGCTCGATGCAGTGATCACCCCGTTGAAAATGGCCGCCGAGTATATCGATCGGATTGCCAAGGGCGACATCCCGGAAAAGATCACCGCCGTCTGGCAAGGCGATTTCAACCTGGTCAAAAACAACCTTAACCAGTGCATTGATGCGATCAATCACTTGGTGGCCGAAGGCCTCACGTTGGCCCAGGCGGCCGAGCAGGGCAATCTGGACGCTCGGACCGACGAAACGAAGGCCCACGGCAAATACCGGGAAATCCTCCACGGTATGAACAAGACGTTGGAGGGTTTTGCCCGGCCAATCCGCGACATCAGCGAGGTCTTGCAGCGGATGGCCCGCAAAGATTTCTCCAAGACCGTGGAAACCAGTTATCCGGGGATGTACGGACAGTTGCGGGATAACGTCAATACGGTCGTGGGGAACATGCGGGAAGCGTTAGGGCAAATCCAGGAAAGTTCCAATCAGTTTGCCGAGGGCGCCCGGGTGATTGCCGAGAGCTCACAAACTCTGGCTGCCGGGGCCCAGACGCAAAGCTCTAGCGTCGAGGAGATGACCGCGGCGGTCGAAGAATTGGCCCGAAGCGTGGAGGCGGTCAAGGAAAACGCCAACACGGCCGTCAAGGTAGCCAGCGAGGCCAACCGCTTGGCCCAGGAAGGCGGCACCGCCGTGCAGAAGTCGGTGGAATCCATGGAGCTGATCCGCACCAGTTCGCAGCAGATCAGCGAGATCATCCAGGTCATTTCCGAGATTGCCAGCCAGACCAACCTACTGGCCCTGAATGCGGCCATCGAGGCGGCCCGAGCGGGCGAACACGGCATGGGCTTTGCCGTCGTGGCCGACGAGGTGCGGAAACTTGCCGAGCGGAGCAACAAGGCCGCCGGCGAAATCTCCGCCCTGATCAAAGAATCCACTAAACGCGTCGAAGAGGGCGCCCAACTGAGCGATCAGACCGGCGAGGCCCTCAAACAGATCATCCAGGCGGCCGAGGCAACGGCAGCCAAGATCGCCGAGATCGCCACGGCGGCCGTCCAACAGGCGGCCACGGCCCAAGAGGTGTCCAAGGCGATCCAAAACATCGCCCAGGTTACCGAACAAGCCGCCGCAGGCAGCGAACAGATGGCCTCCTCGAGCGAAGAGCTCGGCTCGCAGGCGGCGGCCCTGCGCGACCTGGTGGGCCAGTTCAATATAGGGACCAGCCGATAACGTTGGCCCCGTGGGCAACCCCCTCACCCTACGTCTCTCCCCTTTCCGGGAGAGGCCGGCTTGGCACAGGCCAAGCCGGGTGAGGGGGCCAGGACTGCCACTTTCGCGGGAATGACATAGGGGCGAGCCAAGGATGCCCTGGACTGCCGCTTGCGCGGGAATGACACCCAAGGC
>Ga0272448_1003728_pt1 | contig 17911 bp, 9 predicted proteins | sample YNPCB0191_FD_202220 | JGI IMG/M metagenome (GOLD analysis project Ga0272448, IMG submission 202220) | Hot spring sediment microbial communities from Yellowstone National Park, WY, United States - YNP-CB-019-1 | ecosystem: Environmental > Aquatic > Thermal springs > Hot (42-90C) > Sediment... | reverse complement strand
TGGCGGTCTGGATGCGGTCGCCGACGGCAATCCTTCGCGCGACGTCCATTCCGCTGATAACTCGGCCGAATGCAGTGAACTTCATGTCGAGATGATGCGCGGGCTTGGTGGTTATGAAAAAGACGCTTGTGTTGCTGTTGACGTCTCCGGCGCGTGCCATTCCGACGATCCCTTTCTCAAACACAAGACCTTTGGCAACTTCGATACCCATCGGCTCAACTTCGACGTTGGCGGCATTGGACTGAATTACCCAATCCTCAGCGCGGCTGAACTCCACGCCGTCATACGCACCAGCCCGGACTAGGTCGGCAATTCGGGCTGTGGTCTTCGGGCAATCCTTTTCGTAGAGCACGAACTGGATTGTCCCGCGGTTCGTGTGCAGAACCACAACTCGTCCAGGCTGCAACGTGGCTGTCTTGATGCGGACGGGCTTGGGTCTGATCATAGCTTCTACCTGCTGGGTGGTCGGAGGCTTGATCTCCACCCTCTCAGGCTCCAGCTTCTGTGTGGAAAGCCACCACGATACTGCTCCGAGTGCTGCCAACAGCACAGCAAGCAGCCCCCAAAGCCAATGTGACTCATGCCGGCGCACTCGCATTTTCTCATTCCTCACTTTGTCCGAAATGGCGCGTGCGCAGGCTGAAAAGCGCGAATTGCCCAGCATTCACTTCCATCTCCTGTCGAACTTGCTTTCTTATCTACGCCCGCACACGGGATCGCGTTCCCAAGAGGCGTTACTCAAGATAGCAGATGTTGCGCGGGCGATCAACCCTCAAAAACCGGTAATACGCACTGACCATATCCCGGCAATTATGCGGAATGAGCCAGTTGGAGCTTTTGTCTAACGCCCAGGAGGTCCTTACCATGCGCGTTGCCATCGTTGTTGCCGCCATTTGCGCGATCGTGCTGGCGCCGGTCGCCAGACTGTTCTGCGACGAGGCCGTACCTGCGGCTCCTGCCGCCTCGGCAAAGCCGTCCGAACCCGGCAAGCCATATACGTCCGTCATCATTGACGCCACCGGCCTCGGCCTGGAAAGGTGCATGAGCCCAAAGATTCGCCGAGCGAACGGCAGCGAGGTGTGGGGAACGGTAAAGGTCGATCCCGACTTCGTCGAAGAACACGGCATAGTGGCGTACGCAAAGACGCTCGACGAGGCGAAAAAGTCCGACCGATGCGGCTCCAATCCGATGATCATCAAAGCCGTCGCGGTCGCCGGCGGCGCGTTCCACTCCGATCCCGTCATCCGCGACGCCGACGCCGACCTCCTGCTCGCGGAAAACAAGCTGGGCAAGTTCCTGGACAGGTTCGACGTAATCTTCGTCAAGGACGCGAAGCTGTAGGGGGGTCACGCCAAACCGCATTCAGCACCTGCGCCGCGGCCCCATAGATTTTGAATCAGGTTCGGGATGACGGGCGCCTCGATTGCTTGCCGCCGCAGGACCGGCAGACAGCCGAGCGCGATGCGGATTTGCCGCGTGATGCGGTGAATGGTAGAATATTGCCGGCACACCATTTGAGCAATCAGGTGATGAGTTGGCAGACGTCAAGAGCATACTGGCCACGGACTGTGGCAGCACGACTACCAAGGCGATTCTCATCGAAAAGCAACGTGATGAGTATCGCCTTGTCGTTCGTGGTGAGGCCCCCACTACCGTAGAAGCGCCGTTCGACGACGTGACCGTCGGCGTCATCAACGCCGCCAGGGAAGTCGAGGAGCTTGCCGGGCGCAGGATTCTCGATGAACAGGGACATATCATCATACGCAAGGATAGTGCGGAAGGCGAGGGGGTTGACCTCTACCTCTCGACGTCCAGCGCCGGCGGCGGGCTGCAGATGACCGTTGCGGGAGTGGTCAAGGCGATGAGCGCCGAGAGCGCGGAACGCGCCGCACTGGGGGCGGGCGCGATCATTATCGACGTTATCGCGGTCGACGACGGTCGCAAGGACTACGAAAAGGTGAGGCGGATTCGTGAGCTCCGGCCCGACATGATTTTGTGTTCGGGCGGAACGGACGGCGGAACCGTCAAGCACCTTGTCGAGCTTGCGGAGATGATAGTTTCCGCTGATCCCAAACCCAGACTCGGAATCGGGGTGCGGCTGCCGGTAATCTACGCGGGCAACAAGGACGCTCGGGAAGCGGTGAAGGAAGTACTGGATGAAAGGGTCGACTTAAGAATCGTCGATAATCTTAGACCGACCTTGGACCGCGAGAACCTCGGCCCTGCCCGCGAAGCCATTCACGAACTCTTTCTTCAGCACGTCATGCAGCAGGCTCCCGGCTACAGCAAGCTCAGCAAGTGGGTCAGCTCCGGGATAATGTCCACGCCCAACGCGGTCGGCAAGATCATTCAAACGGTGGCTGAGCAGATGCAAATCGACGTGCTTGCCGCCGACATCGGCGGCGCGACCACGGATGTGTTCTCGGTGTTTGGCGGCACATACAACCGTACTGTAAGCGCGAATCTCGGAATGAGTTACTCGATCTGCAACGTACTCGCCGAGGCCGGCACGGCGAACATATCTCGCTGGGCGCCGTTTGACGTAAACGAAGCCGAGCTGCGCAACGCGCTGCGCAACAAAATGATTCGACCGACCACTATTCCGCAGACGATGCGCGATCTTCGAATCGAGCAGGCGGTAGCACGTGAGGCGCTGCGGCTTGCGTTCGAGCACCATAAGACGCTCGCGCGCTCGCTGAAGGGCGTGCAGACTATCCGCACGGTCGGGGATATGATGGAGCAGACGGAGACCGGTCGGACGCTGGTCGATCTGATGAGCCTTAGCATGATCATCGGCAGCGGCGGGGTTCTGAGCCACGCGCCCAGGCGTACCGAAGCGGCGTATATGATGCTCGATGCGTATCAGCCCGAAGGCGTCACGATGCTGGCGGTCGACTCGATCTTCATGATGCCACAACTTGGCGTGCTGTCGAGCGTGCATCCGGAGGCGGCGGCGCAGGTATTCGAGCGCGACTGCCTTATCAAGCTCGGCAGCGTGATCGCGCCGGTGGGCAAGATGAAGCCCGGAGAGATCGCCTGTTCGGTAACGATTGACGGGGTCTCGCACAACGTGCCGTTCGGTTCGCTCGAGCTGGTTCCGCTGGGGCCGGGTGAGACTCGGCAAGCGGCAATAAAGCCCGGTGGGAAGATGGATATCGGAGCGGGCAGGGGACGCGAGCTTTCCGCGAAGATCGAGGGCGGCGCTGTCGGCGTGATAATCGACTGTCGCGGACGTCCACTGATGCTACCGGAGAACGGGCCGGCGAGAATCGAGAAACTCCGCGAGTGGCACGCAGCGCTCGGACTGGAGGTGCAGTAGAATGGGAACGGCATACACGCCCGGACTCAAGGTCAGTCCCGGAACGGTGATTCGTAAGCAGAGAAGACTGCCGCTGAAGGGCAAGGTTCTGGTCGGTGTGGGCGACAGGGTGGCGGCTGACACCGTCGTAGCGCGCACGGACATACCCGGCATCATCCAGACCGTCAAGGTAGCGGAGATACTTGGCCTGGAGCCTCACGAGGCAGTGGCCGCGCTGCAGGTCAAGGAGGGCGAGGAGGTAGCCGCAGGGCAGATACTTGCCGAGACGAGATCGTTCTTCGGTTTGCTGCGGTCCGAGTGCAAAACGCCGTTCACCGGCACCGTCGAGTTGATCTCGCACGCGACCGGTCACGTGGGTATCAGGCTGCCTTCGAAGCCCGTTGAGGTGAGCGCCTATATCAACGGAACGGTCGCCGAGGTGATGGAAGACGAAGGCGTTGTGGTCGAGACCTACGGCGCGCTCGTGCAGGGGATATTCGGTGTCGGCGGCGAGAGGATGGGCAAGTTGGCGATGGGCGTCGATTCGCCGGAAGCGGTGCTTACGGACGATTGTATCAAGGATGAGCACGCGGAGGCGGTCGTGATCGGCGGCGCAGGAGTGACTCTGGCGGCCTTGAGGAAAGCGGCCGGCATCGGCGTTCGCGGCGTGGTCGTGGGCGCGATCGTGGACACGGACCTTGTAGCCTATCTTGGCCACGACATCGGTGTCGCGATCACGGGCCACGAGGACATCCCGACCACACTGATACTCACTGAGGGGTTCGGTTCGCTTGCGATGGCCGCGCGCACCTTCGCTTTGCTGAAATCGCTGGAAGGGCGTGATGTCTCCATCAATGGCGCGACGCAAATCCGCGCGGGTGTAATCAGGCCGGAAATCATTGCGCCGTTGGATGTCAGGCCGGATGAGCTCAAGGAGTGGACGCAGGGGCAGGTTCTCGATGTGGGCACGCACATTCGCGTCATACGAGAACCGCATTTCGGCCGGCTTGGCGAAGTGACGAAGCTGCCACCGGAGCCGGTACGGATCGAGTCCGGGGCAGTAGTACGCGTTCTGGAGGCAAAGCTGGCCGACGGCCAAACGGTTATCGTGCCCAGAGCGAACGTGGAGATCATCGAAGGGTAGCGCGGATACGATCAGAAATTGCAAAGGGCGAAGCGTATGCGCTTCGCCCTTTGTTTATGTGGACGTTATCAGCCCTGCGACGACTCGAACTCCGCCCTTGCTCGGCCGATTTGTTCGACGGCCTCGAACTGGCGGTCGCGAAACTCTTCGGTCATCGGCCGCCAGACGGTTTGGAAGAAGCCCTTGAGACGATCCGGCGCGATGCGCTTGGCGCACGACTTGACCGTGTTGCCGAAATTGAGGGGCGTGGAATGGTTGCTGCCTGTCGGTATCTGGTCGTAGCCGGCGGCTTCGAGCTGATCGTAGGCCTTCACGTAGGTTGCGTGCGGTTCGGTGACCGGATCGAGGTCGGCATCGTAGTACCAGTTGCTCTGCAGCACCGACTTGGGCATCCTAGCAAGGAACTCGTCTTCATGGTGCCAGATGAAGTCCGACCACACCCACGCGCGAGAACCCTTCTTCTCCACGTTATCCACGAGAAACATCAGGTCATTCCACCAGAGGTCGTATTGCCGCACGACCACATACTGATGGTACTTCTGATGCCCGTAGGTTTCCTCGTCCATTCCAAGGTGGAATAGGCGCGGCCGATCGAATATGTCGATGCACTCGCTGATGAGGTCGCTGCAGACCTCGTAGTACTTGGGGGTGGAAACCATGCGCGAGTAAGGCCCCAGCCACGCGTCGTGCGTGGTAGAGAAGTTGAGTTTGGGGATGGGTTCCATGCCCAGCTCGCGCACCTTTGCAAGCTCCTCGCGCAGCATCTCGATTGGCCAAGCACCCTCCACGGCTATCTCCGGATGCGAGGCATATTTGACGGCGTCGCCAAGATCGATCACGACCATATTGACGCCGTTTTGCGCCATCTTCGGCAGCAGTTCATCCCACAGCGCCTTATCGAAGCGCAAACGGGGACGGTAGGTGATGATCGAACCGTAGCCTTCGAGCTCGCAGGTCTCGCGGTCGATCCACATGTTGTAGCTGAGGTGAACAAGGTGTGCCCAGATCATGTGATAACGCTCTCCCTGAGAATTTCGGCACGGCATCCGGGTTTGGGGTCCGCCGTGCCGCCTGTGCATGCTTCGACCGCGAAATAGCCGTGACCTTCGCTATTTGCTGTGCCGGCCACATCGGCTCGGTCCGATAATAGGTAATAAGCGCGTCCGTGCCTGCCTGTCGGCGATTCGAGCCGTGGTATAATAAGCTCGCCGGCGAAAGCTGCGTTCGGCGGAACAAATGGCATGCGCGTGGAGTCAATGAAGTGACCTTGCGCAGTCACGTCTGCCTGTAGGAGAGTGTACAGATGAGGGACGCGAGACGGATCCTTCTTACCATCGTTGGCGTGTTCGGGATGGTAATGCTTGCCGGCGCGGTGTCTGCCGGCACTACGCCGATCTGGCCTGGCTACCACTACGATGTGCACCACACCGGGCAGAACCCCAATTCCACGGACATCAAGGGGGCCGATCCGACCATCGCTCCTGATACCTACCACGGCCCCAGCAGCATCAATCTGATCTGGACATTCCCACGACTTGAATACGGCGCAGGCATAACCGACGAAAATCTTCCCTGCGTGGACAACACCGATCCCGGCTTTACCTCAAGCGGTGACTGGGCGGTGCTCGACGGCACAAACTGGAAGTACGAGGGAATCGCCGACATCGGCTACGTTGGATCGAACTTCTTGAGCGCGCCCGCAACGGAGAACGAGAAAGACGAAGTATCGACCGCAAGGTGGGCGTTTCCGGCCGGGCTGCCCGCCGGCAAATACCGCATCTACGTATCGATTCCGTTCCACCAGGAGCAGACCGACCCAACCAGAAACACGAACGCCACCACTGCAGCCGAGTACACCGTCACGGATGACCTCGGAACTCACACGGTCAAGCTGGATCAGAGCCAGCACACCACGCAGTGGAGGATTCTTCCCGGAACGTATTGGTTCTCGGGCGCAGCGCCGGATGAAGGCGTGGAGTTGACGTCGCTGGTAACGGACGAGAAAGAGGCAGGCAAGATGGTCATTGCCGATGCCGTCAGGTTCTTCCGCATCGGCGCCATCTACGCTTCGCCTGCGAGCGCGGACATCGACAGCGCAGATCTGCCGCAGGTGGCCGGCATCTCGAAATGGCCCTCCAAGACGACGTGCGCATTTGTAGGGACAGTTGAGCCGGTGCGTTACAGCTACACACCCGGCGATCCTGCTCGATTCGACCAGGGCGCGCTCTACGGCGTGTACAGTGTTACGCCCATCACCAAGAAGCTCAGCGAGGTGACCGATCAAAGCGAGCACGACGCTTATGAAAAGATCGCCACCTATCTGGGCAAGCCGATGTGGCGCTATCCGCGCAACGGCACCGATCCTGCCAAGCCCGACTGGATAGGCAATCGCGACCCCATCGAGGGACCGATCTGGGGCGGCTTTTATTCCTCTCCCATCGTTGCCAACGTTGTGATTCAGGGGAGCAATCCGCAGCCTGTCGTGTTTGCATCGGCCATGGACAGGCAAATGTATGCAATCGATGCCAGGACGGGCGAGTTGCTCTGGAAGGGGCCGGGAATCACGGTTTCCGAAAATGTGGGCGGCGACCTGGACGGGTGGTCGCAGACTGCCCCGCGGGCGGACGCGTTCGGAGGCACGTTCCGATACACGGCGTGCGTGAGCCTTACCGACAATAACCCTTCAATAGCCACGTGGTATTTCACGGATGCAGATCACGCCAACGCCGCCTGGTCGACTTCCGGTCTTTCGTACTCCGTCTACGCGTGGATGCCCGAACGTAAAGCCGGCGATCCGCTGCGATCCAAAACCGCGACATACAAGGTCTACTGCGGCACGTCCGGCAACCCGACCGCAACCGTGACGATCGATCAAAGCGATCCCAGTGTGTGCGGGACCTGGGTCAAAATAGGCGGTTCCTACTTCAAACCCGCCAAGGTCACGCTCAGCAACACCGCCACACCGGAGGAAAACAAGACTGCGAGCGACTACGTCGTGGTCGCGGACGCGGTGATGATTGTGCCGGAGGGGATTGACGGCCTGGGCTACAGCTCACCGGTCACGGATGCCGAAGGTCCGTTCGCGTCGACCAACGCCCAGAACGTGTTTGTGATGAGCGAGAACGGCAGGGCCATGTCGTTCTTTGCCGCCCCGATGGACAACCACATCGGCCATTTGAACTGGGTGTTTCCGTCCATACGCACCAGCGCAACCGGCAGCGACCAGCCGGACTGGGGTGACACCGGCGCATCGCTGGCATATTCAAACGACAGCGTTTACGCGGCGACTCTGGACGGTTACGTCCGGTGCATCAGCGGCGCCAGGAGCGGGGCTCCTGCTCTCAAGTGGGAATTCCACGACGCGGATAACGAGGACGGCACTCTCGGCGGGTTTACGTCGTCTCCCACGCTCGATCCGGACCATAACCAGCTTTTCATAGGATCGACTTACGGCATCTTCTATTGCCTGAACATGAGCGACGGCAGCGTGGTCTGGCAGTATCCAAGAAAAAGCGGTTCACAAGACACGCCCTACGAGGATCCGCCTTTGGGCGGGTTCAGATACTCGACGCCGGTTGTGGCAAGCGTTCAGGACGGCCACGTAGGACCGGGCGGCATTCGGAGGGTTTGGTGCGCAAGCTCCGATGGAAAGATATACTCGTTCCTCGCGGATACCGGTGAGCGACTCTATACCAACGAAGACGGCACCGCCCACAACCCCAGCGCGCCTTACTACTCCGAACCCTCACTGCTGGCCCCCGTTCAGGGGTCGGTTGCTATGGACGGTGCAGGCAGCGGCGCCCAGAACCCAAACCCCATTATGTACGTCGGCGACATGAACGGCACGCTTCACTGGCGCGATGCGGTTACGGGATCCAAGCAGAGCTGGCAATACTCGGGCTGGAACGCGTCCGGGGCGCTGTTCTCGTCACCGAACATCACCAACACGACCGTCTCCGGCACCGCAGGTAGCGTGAGCTGGATCTACGTGGGGAGCGACGATGGGTACCTGCTCGGGTTCTCACACGGCGGCTACGGCGGCGCATGGGGCGGCGAGTGGCAGGGCGGCGAGTGGCCCTTCGGCGAGCAAGGACAGGAGGAGTCGAAGGTACAGGCCGCGCCGGAAACCGAGATGCAGTTCGAGATGTTCGCTCCCGACTTCTACACGCGGACCCACAACTTCAACCCCGAGCCCATTGCCAACGGCGCTCCCGACCAGGCGCAGATAGACCAGTGGCCCGACGACGTGATTGTCAGCAAGGAGATGAAGGTCTACGATGCCTCAAAGGATCCGGACCACAACGTAGATGCCTATCTCAGCAAGCAGGCGAAATACCGCAGACAGGCTAGGTTCTTGCCGGATGGTCGTGATGCCAGTAACGCAACTATGTTTTTTGAGTGGGGCGAGAGCATCTACTTGATTCTGTGGAATCTGCCAGAGAGCAAGTTCATCAGCGGAGGGACCGGCGGAATCACGATTCGTATGACCAATGCCAGCTCCGGCTCCGGCTCGGGTTCTAGGATCAGCTATTCGGGCAGCGTTCAGCACATCAGGGACTATACGATAGTAAAACCCGACGGCAGCGGCGGCTACAGGAATCTCACGGACACGGACGGAAATACCGTCAGGCGGAGCTATGCACTTGCGCGAATCGACTTCGACGGCACCAGGACATCCGATCCTCTGCCGCCACCACCGGGACCGGGTTGGGTCATCACCGTGGAGGTGAGAAAGTTGACCGCCGTTGGCGGGAACATGACCCGGATTTCGTGGCCGCTGGCGCAGTTGACCGGCCCTACGGGCAACCCGTCGCATTACGAGCTCAAGACATTCACCCCGCAGGGAAGCACCGTAGAGGAGTTGCGGGAGGCAACCATAGGCATCAATAACCCGCTTGCCATCCGGGACGATGGATTCAGCAACGGTCGCTACCTGCCGGCGACGGGCATCGGTTGGGACAGCAGCACCAACCGCAAGAACCAGCCGGATGTTCACATGAACGGCAACGCGATCTGGACAACCAGCAGCACTGCTGCCGGTGGTTACAACATAGGCTATGCCCCGCGCCCGCTGATCGATCTGTATTATGTCCCGCACGGCACCAGCTCGCGAGAAGGCTTTCTGGCCGTGGCTGACCGGAGTCATACGGCGATTACGACTACCGGTGCGTCCAGCGGCAAGACGCTGCAGCGGTTTCGCATCGATAATAACGACCTTCGGTTCCGCGGTTTTCCGTACTCGGTGGAAGCGTATCCGATGGCGTATCTGCCTGACAACGCGAGCAGCACGAATACGGACTACCATTGGGACGTTTTCCGGCAGTTCGGGCTGAAATACGGCATCGTTTTCCCATGGGAGCAAGGCGCGGGTTCAGTAGATTATCCGAACATCTATCGCAAGTACGAGACATTTCAGCACGTTTCCAGCGACAAGGACCCGACGGACTCTCATTGCACGCTCTGGGGGGTCGCAAGAGACCCCAACTACAGCGGCAGCGATGATGCCTATTTGCACTCGATCCTGACGCCGGATACGGTGCTGGTTGCCGTGGATGTACCGAGGTTCCAGCCTGCCAACGTCTGGGACGATCCTACTCAGCCCGACCGCAACCGCAAGTCCGAAGGCTACAGTCGGACAATGACGGCATACATCGACTCGAACGGCAACGGGACGTGCGATACCGGCAACACGGTTAGAGGTGCGCCGACAACGTGGCAGGAGGCATATCGGCAGTTCCGAGTTCAGGTCAAGGTTCCGCCCGACCCCAAGATCGAGATCGATGAGCAGGTTATTGACGTCGGTGCGGCGCCGCATGGTCTCGGAGAGCCGCCTATGGGGCCGCTGGCTTTTTCGGCATACAATCCCGATCCTGAGATCCAACAGTGGTTCAAGCAGATCACCATCAAAAATGCCGGCAACGTGAACCTTTACAACATTCGCATCAACCAGGCGCTCGGACTATTTGGCGACGAAGCGAGTCCGTCCGCGGTTCTTCCGGGACTTGCGATCACAAGCTCGCTGGACGATCCGGCGGCGGTGCCGGTTCCGTTCCCGCAGTTTGCCGCCGAACCGTTTGTCACCACACTATCAACCGGCGGGCTCGGCTTTACGCTATCCAAGCCAAGAGTGGGCGACCCGGACCCCATGATTATGACCATTCCAGACAAGCGAAAGTGGGACGAGTACCCCGGCACCGCCGCAGCGGCTCAACCGATCCTGCGTGCCGCCGGCTTCAACCCGGACTCGCCGTTGCCGGTGAAGGTCAGTGTGCGGGTGCCGCTCACCCAGCCGATCGGAACCTATCAGAGTTGGGACCCGGTCAATCGGATTCCTTACGTGATCGTGTTCAGCGATCAAGACAACAACGGCGTGCCTACGGTTTACAGCTATGAGTATTCCAATGGCTACAAGGTACAGCTCGGAGAGCCGGTGGCGATGCCCAGCTTCCAGCTCAAGGTGGCGGTTCGCGAAAACCAGCTCACCGGAGGCTCGACACCAACCACGCTCGCACAGATCGATCATATCACCACCGGTCCGACAACGCCGGATGTGGTGCCGAAGGTCGGCGACGCGACGCCGGCAGCGTTTAGGGACGCCGATGGCAAGGTCAATCTGTTCTGGTCGAGCAATCTTTCGTGGGCGCTGAACCGGAACTTCACCGGCACGACGTTCCCCATGTCGTTGGACAAGCTTGCGAGCGCGCCGTGGTTCCTGAACTATGCGGTGCTTGGATACGGCAGCGGCAATTGGCTCTGTGCCGATCAGTTCCACTGGTGGAATGTGCCTGGAAGCCAGATTCCGCAGAATGCCTGGCCGACCGGTTACATACCGTCGGGGCTGAGCTTGCTGAGATGGCCCGACGCCGGCGGAACGGCTTATTCCGTCAAGCACTTCTCCCCGTCGATCGGCGAGAACCCGGCTGTGGCTCGCAAGGCTGACAAGAACCGCACCTGGCTCGTTTGGGCAAGCAGTGCCGACCTTAAGGACAACACGACGAACAAGATAACGCAGGCTCATCTGATTTCCTATCTCGACGTAACGACCGGTCCCAGCGTCAACGCGATGGCCATCAACCACGATCAGAGTCAGGTGAAGCGATCGCCGTGTGCGGTGCCGGACGGCAGCCGTATGTGGATATTCTGGCAGGGCGGCAACGAAGGGACGTGGTCGATCAACTATACCTACTCCAATGCCGGACCAAACTTCCCGCCCGAGTCATGGGGTCCCGACCAGAAGCTGCGAACGCCCGACTGCATGGCATCGGTCGGCTCGCCCAACGTGCTGCTGCGCCACTGGTGGGCCGACCTAAGAGGCGCGAGCGACGACTGGGAGGCCGACTTCACGGACGCATACATGGGCACGCTATCCAACGCCACTAAGGCGTTTGACGTTGTGTATGCAGGCGTAAACAAGATAACACGCAATTCCGATATCATACTTTCCCGCTACGTTGCAATGCCGCCTAACGGAGACTACAGGGTGCAGCCGAGCCGCACCGCGCAGCCGCTGCCGCGAGTTTTTGATGAGGTGCTTGTGCGCGATCCCAAGTTCGGATTCTATACGTCCAGGCACCTGGTGTGGATGCGATCGCCGGCGGGTGGGCCGTTCGGCCCGGACAACTGGGGCGGCTACGACATGAACAGCCCCACCAAGAATCTGCCTTACGTCAGGGTATATTTCCCGGACGGCTACGACTACTCCACTCCCAAGCTTGCTCCCGGCTCGTGGATCAGCGCCACGGACGCAAGCAGCTCGAGCGGCGGATCGGCGGTCGATCCACCGGTCACAATCACGCCCGATATCGACGATGCGACCGGGATCTACACATACAAATACCCGGAAGGCACGCTCGCCAGGCAGATTCTGGGCCAGATGTTGGTAGACTTCTCGTCGGGGATTGTGCGGTTCACCGAGCCTCTCAAGGAGAGACGTCTGGCCGACGGGAAGACCGTTACTGCCGAAGTGCATGCCGACTACACCCCGCAAGCCTGGCGGATAACTACCGACGTTGCGGCCGACGGCAGTCCGCACGCGTTCATCGAGCACACATCGATGACCGATCCGGCCCTGGGCGTTGTTGTGAATGGGTTGGATCCGAGGTGGCCGACGGACAAGCCCGCGCCGGTGGACAGACTGTGGGTGTTCTGGCGCAAGGCGGGCACCGCCGTTGATAGCTCCACCATCTTCTACACGACCATGAGGATCGGTGTGGACTTGGCAAAGCTCGGACTGCCGCCGATACCGATCGATCCCATCTCCGGAAAGGTGAAGCCGACGGCGAACCTGACCGTTTCCGGGGCACTGGGCCCCTTCGAAATAGACAGAACGGGAACGAAGATATACTTCTCGGAGGTCGATGAGCGTTACGCATCGCTCATCACGCCTGATAATGCAGCGGTTTTGGGCATGCCCGGCCAGCTCGCGATCTCATATCGGCCGGATAGCGGACCGGATGTCAGCAACGTGCCGCTGCGCGACATATCGTGGATAACGGAGCTGCCTGAACAGTCGCTGTTCGGATTCGCCGCCGACTCCAACGTCAACGAAGGCAGCATATATGCATTTGCAGACCCGAACCCCAAGGAAAGTGGAACAAGCACGCGAGTTCTTTCTTCAAAGATATGGGTGTTCTGGACCAGCACGCGGGGAGGCAATTCCGATCTTTATTGGGAAACGCTCAGTCCCAACTTCTGGGCAAGGTAGAGATGAGTCGCGGGTTGTGAGTCGCGAATTGCCCGGTTGGTAGCTTGTCACCCGCAACTGGTAACCAAGTGACTCACGGCTGGTGAGTTGTGTCACGTCACTCCAAACCCGATTCGGGGCCGGGGGTGGATGCTGAATCAAGTCCACCATGACGAGGCATGCAAGTTTAGCAGCGTGAATCTGTGGTTCCCTTCATTGACACCGGCTGTGTTTGATGTTACGATAGTTGGAGCTTAAGCTCTGCAGATGGAGATATAGCACTTGAGTCCGTCACGGAAATCCGCGCCTTCTGCCGTGGTCGGCCTGGACATCGGCACCGATTCGATCAAGGTGGCCGAGGCCAAGATCGCCAGGGATGGCATAACGATAACCGGCGTAGGCATTGCAAAGACCCCGCCGGGAGTGGTAGAGAACGAGGTCATAGTTGACCCGCTCGGTCTCGCCAATGCCATCAAGGCCCTCCTCGCCGAAAGCGGCATCAAGACCAAGCGATGTGTGAGCTCCGTATCCGGGGCCTCGCAGGTGGTCGTGCGCGTCATCAGCGTTCCCAAAATGACGCGCGATGAGCTCGCGGAAACCATGAAGTGGGAAGTGGAGCGGCATGTGCCGTTTTCACCGCAGGAAGTCGTCATGGACTTCCAGCCGCTCGACAAGCCCGGCGCAGATCCGGATGCAACGGAGATGGAGGTGCTGCTTGCCGTCGCTCAGCAGCAGCTTATAGACAGCCATGTCGAAACGCTGTTCGCGGCCGGACTGCAGCCGATGGCGATTGATATAGAGCCTCTCGCAGCCTGCAGGTCGCTTATCGAACTGAGCCAGAACGGCGCGATGAACGAGACGGTGGCCATCGTCAACATCGGCTCCACTCGCACCGATCTCGGCGTTTTCGAAAACGGCCTCCTTACATTCCCAAGCCCGCCGTTGGGTGTGGCGGGCGTGCACCTAACCAGAGAGATTGCGGAAGCGCTCGGCCAGACGCTCGATCAGGCCGAGATCACCAAGTGGGAATTGGCGGCAGTAGATATTGACGCGTTCGGCGCCACAGCGGCCGATACGGGCGCTGCGCCACCGCCGAGTGCGCCTCCGAGCGAGCCGACGGCGTTCGATACTGCTTTTGGGCCGGGACCGAGCGCGTTCGACTTGGATGAGCCGATCGGCGGCACTGACCAGGTACAGGGACCTGCTCCGTCCAGCGACTTTGCGACTCCGGTTGAGGGGCCCGCATTCGACCTTTCGATGGGGCCGTCGTTTGATGTCGGCGGGGAACCGTCGGCGTCAGGCGAGACGGATGAGCCCGGCAAGCCGAGCTTCGATCTCGATGCGCAGGATACTGAACCGGGATCTGTCGCGCCGGCGTTCGATCTGGGTGGAGACTTAACCGAGGATCAGACGCCTGCTGCACCCATGTTCGATCTCTCTGACGATGAGCCGCAACCTCAACCCGAACCCGAGCAAGTCGCGGAACCCAGCTTTGATCTCAGCGATGCGGGAAAGGAGCAGGATCACGGCCGGCAAGTGGAGATCGGGGATGTCGGGACAGGCTCGGCTGGTGCCGCTGCGCCCAAGGACGACGATTCGGCCGCGGCGCAGGTGTTTGCGGCGATATCCGGAGTGCTGGTCGATCTGGCAAATGAGCTGCGAATGTCGCTGGAATACTACACGACGAGATACGGCAAGACGCCGGAGCGCGTCTTTCTCTGCGGGGGCACGGCGAAGATTCCAAGGCTCGACGAGTTTCTGAGTAGAGAACTGGGACTGCCGGTCGTGGTGGCGGACCCGATCAGCAACGTGCGCGTTACGGCGCCGGGAGTATCCGCGCAGTATCTCAAGGAAATATCGCCGCTTCTGCCGGTGTGCATTGGACTGGCGATCAGGGACATGCTATGATCAAGATCAATCTGCTGCCGAAATCGATATACGAGCGCAGGGCCGTCAGGAACCTGGCGATCTTGTTCGGCGTGCTGGTCGTGGCGGTCGTTGTCGTAGGCGTGCTCTACACTCAGGTGTTCCTGGTCAGGCAGGTTCAGGAGATGCAGGCCAAGGCGGATGAGGCCGAAAGGCTGCGAATCGAAGTCGAGGGCATAGAGTCGGAGACCCAGAAGATCAAACAACAGACCGACCCGATCAACAAAAAGGTCGAGTTCATAATGCAGGTGCTGGAGTACAACAAGAAGTTCCCGAAGTTGTATGAGGACATCGCAAAGTGGACCTATGAAAAGATTGCTTACACCTCGATGGTGTGCAATGGGACTACCGTGACGATGACCGCGCGGGCTAGAAGCCTCGACGATCTCGGCAGGTATCTGCTCAACATGTACCAGGCGCGAGAGCTTTTCTCGCAGGTCGCGATATCCGGAGTGCCGGGTTATCCGATTGAATCCGGCGGGGGTGGGGTTCAGGTTCAGAATATCGGCATGGGTTCGTGGGGCGGCGGCGGCCCGCAGGGCAGTCTTGAAGGTATAGGCGCGATTGCTGCGGGCGTGAGTCAGGGCCCGCGCGCTCAATATATCGACTTCACGGTGACTTGTACATTAAGGACGCCTATCGTTGCTCCTACATTGGGCGGAGCTCAGGCCGGCACGCCTGGCGCGCCGGGTGCGCCCGCTGCTCCTGGTGCTCCGGGAGTGCCGCCCATGCCCAGTCCGCAGCCTCCGATGGGGCCGGCGCCGGCTCCGGGTGCGCAGCCTGGTTCGGCAATGCCGCCGGGTGGGGCTCCTAACGAGGTTCCGTAGCGGGGCGAGTTGCGAGAGTGAGATGAGTTTTTCCAAGCTCAAGAAGATACATGTTATCATAATCGGGAGCGTGCTGCTCGTGATTGCGGGCGTGGGCGTGTTCTTCCTGCAGATCAAGCCGCAGATGGATGCCTATAAAGCCGCGGAGGAGAAGTACCAGAGGGAATCGGTCAAGGGCAACGAAACGGCCAAGGCGGAGGCGATTCGCCAGCGCGAACTGGCGACCCTGGCGTTCAATCAGGCTCAAGCGCTTCTCGACGCCCAAATGAGGCGGCGAATGCCGTATCTGAACTTCACACGGCGCGACATCGGTATGTTGGCGCTATGGAAGGAACAGATCAAAGTGATGGGACCGCTGCTGGAGAGTTTTGCGCGCGATCCGAACGTAAGAGTATTGCAGGCGAACTTCAAGATTCCCGCACCGCCTGCGAATCCGAACGACGCAGTTTTCAGCCAGGATTTGCTTGTGTTTCCGCTTGGTCAGGTGCAGGTGTCAGGCAATTTCAAGCAGATAATGAACAACATCCGACGATGGAATAACTGTCGGCGGCTGGTTATGGTTGGGCCGCCCCGTTTGGGGGGCGTAAGCCCGCAGCTTGTGGCTACCTATGACGTCACCTGCTACGTCTTCCCGGCCGCCACGGCCAACCCGCAGTCTCTGATCGACATGGCCGGTACACCTAACCAGACGCCCGGCCAGCCTATGTGACGGCAGGAGCTATTTGATGGACTGGCTTAAGGACAAGAAGAATCAGCCGATCATAATAGCGGTAGCCATTGTGATCATCCTTGGCGTCGCATTTTGCGGTTGGTGGTTTTTTGTGAGGCAACCGTCGCAGCCAAGCGAGTCGACCGACATGCAGGCGCAGACACCGCCGCCCGACTCGGCGGCGACGGGTGCTCAAAGTGCCGCACCGGCGAATCCCGAGCAGCCGGCGGCGGGCACGCCACCCGGAGCCGCTCCGCCGCCCGGTGCGACAGCGCCGACCGCATCGGCGCCCGCCGGTCAGCCCGGAGCTCCGACAGGCAGGCCGGCACAGGCCGGTGCTGCGCAGCCGTCGCAGGTAGCGTCGGTCAAGCCTATGGAGACATGGCGAGCCGATCCTTTTCTGCCGATCGGCTACAAACCGCCGAAACAGGTGCGTGTTGTGCCGCCGATTCGGGATTTTCCGTTTGAGAAGCTGTTCCAGCACCAGCGCAAGCCGACTAAGGCACATCAGACTGCCGAGATTCAGCAGCCCTCGCGCCGAATGGCCGGCATTCTATTAGGCGACCGCGTCTACGCAATCATAGAAACAAACGGCGTGACGCAGGTCGTTCAGCCCGGCGACTATACGACCGACAGACTTGCAATTGTTCAGAAGATAGAGCCGGATAAGGTCGTGTTGAAGACCGTGGATGAAAAGCCGCGGTACGTGACGGTCCGGATGGCGGCTTCGCCGACTGTGCAGTCGCCGTCTGCGCCGTCGACGCCGGTAAATCCCGTGCTGCCGGGCCCCCGCGGCGCTGCACCGCCGCTTCCGCCGGGTGCGGGATATCCGCCCGGAGGACCTCCGGGCGAGATGCCTTAGTTTGTGGAACCTTACCGAGGCGGCACAAGTCAGATCAAATGTGCCGCGCATAGGTGAGCTTCAAAGGTTCGTGGACCGCGACACGCCGTCCGCGAAGGAGGATTCTAAAATGTTGAAGAGATTGTTGGCGATACTGACGTTTGCAGTTTTTCTGAGCGGCTTTGCGTTCGCGTTCGCGGTCCTGGCACAGGAAGACAACTCGCCGGTGAGCCTTGAGCTCAAGGATGCCGACGTTAGGTCTGCGATTGAATCCCTATTCCGGGGCAGGAATCGCAACTACTCGATTGCCCAGGATGTTTCAGGCGTGATTCCTAGCTGTTCTATATCCGGTCTGCCGTTCGACCAGGCGCTCAAGAGTCTGCTGAAGTCGGCCGGGCTGGTATATCGCGTGGAAAACAGCGTCTACATGATCAGCAAAAAGCCGGAGACGTCTACAGCGGGGTTGGTGGATACCTCCGCTGT
>Ga0272448_1003727_pt1 | contig 17919 bp, 15 predicted proteins | sample YNPCB0191_FD_202220 | JGI IMG/M metagenome (GOLD analysis project Ga0272448, IMG submission 202220) | Hot spring sediment microbial communities from Yellowstone National Park, WY, United States - YNP-CB-019-1 | ecosystem: Environmental > Aquatic > Thermal springs > Hot (42-90C) > Sediment... | reverse complement strand
ATGATCTTGTCCACAACCATCCGCGCTTCCTCGTCCGTATCCACCGGTATGCGCCCGACGGCGAAATCGGGGAGGATATCCAGCAGCGAGGTTGCATAGAGGGCATAGCCATAGTCGCTGCCCGTCGTCTCGTCGCCTTTGCTCCCCATATACGGAGTCGTGTCGTAGTCCGTTTTCGAGGGCGGCACCAGCTCGCTGTCGCCGAACAGCAGGACGTGCGACGGCCGGATGGAGCAGTTGTCGTAGCGCCGCTCGATGAAGGCATCGATCTCCTCGCCGGTGTCGTACGCAGGCGAGCCATTGACGACGAACACGTTGGTTGCGATGCCCTTGCGGCGCTTCCACTCGGCAAGCCGCTCTGCCTCGTGGTAGAAGTCGCCGTGCGTGAGTATCAGCAATTCCTCGCCCTCGCAGGAGTCCACAGGCGCAGCTACCGTCTTTACGTTGCCGGTCACCGCTTCTCCGTTCACCGCCGACATCAGGGGGACACAGGCAGGCGTCTCGAACGGGCCGAGGCTTCGCGTGGTGAGGAACGTGCCCTCGCCTCCTTCGAAAGCGATATCGAAGGTCACGGAGCTGAAGAGACGGAGCTCGTCGCTGACCGGGTTGTACTGCCCGGCCGCGCAGGAGATCTGCGCAAGCTGCAGATCGCGGGAACTGCCGAGCGGGGTGACAACGCAAGGGTCGGCGGGGTAGAAGGCATCCGTCGCGTACAGGTCCTCGTCCTTGACGAATGGCGGGCGGCCGGGAGAGCGAATCTCCTGGTTCTGCGGCCGGTCGGTCTCCTGGTATTGGCCGGGGTAGAGGTTCACCCAGAGCACATCCCCCACCTCCACGCCGATCCGGCCGAGACGGGGCGTTGCACCGGAGGGCACGGCGACCAGGGCATGCCAGAACGGCACGCCGGGAGTTCCCGGGTCATTCATGTGCGACGCCACGGACGGCAGGGAGACGCGCGTCCAGACCTCGTCTCCTCCGGTTTCCGTCGAAAGCGAAGGCAGGCCGAAGCCTACCCTGGCCGCGAAACGACGGTTGTCCGAAGCGAGGATCGTCACCTCGGGGGTCTTGCCGGCCCGTTCGAATCCCGGGCAGCTCATGCCCACGGGCAACCCCTGGAGAACGGCGTCGCGCAGCCCCCATCCCAGGTTCCGGACCCGTTCTGCGACGGCGACTTGCTTGCCGTGCCGCAGTCCGTCCGTCTGATGGATCAAGGCACTCAGGACATTGACCGCCGTGCAGGGCTGCGATCGTACATAGGCAGCCTCGGCGGCATCGATTTTGGACACGAAGCTCTTCCACAGGCCCGGAGAAAGAGCCTCCCGGCCGATCCGTTCCACCAGGGCCCGAACCGACGCAAAGTCGGCAATCACCCCGGGATCCGGCTCGGCTTTCCTGGCGCCGTGAGCGCCGTTCGACAAAGCCCAGAGCAGCGCTGCCACCAGGAGAGCAGCCGACCGCTGAACATGGAGATTCGATCCCATCGCCTTCATAAGTCCTCCTCGTGCCGAATCATCGCCAGGGGAGCGCGTCCGCCGGCAAATCCGGAAAGTATTCATCGCATGCAACGCTCCCCACTACCAGGAATACGGCCGGGCGGCGGCCGGCGGAAGAAAAGAAACCGGGGCGCCGGCGGAAGGCGCGCGGCGGGACACGGATCCCGCACGACGAGGCCGCCTCGAACCCCGCATGGACGTGCGTACTTGTGCCGCCCATACAGGGCTTTCATGCTCCGCGCCCCTGCTGCCGGAGCCGGCGCGTGCCCGGCGATCCGATTTCCTCTTGAGGTAACCGGGGCGAAAACCTACGCTCGAAACGTCAACCCGGTGCGGATCTCAGGGAAATCAGAGCTTTCCACCTTTACGGCCGATGTGGGCGTATACATGCTGAGCGGGTTCGAGCGGCTTTACCGCAAACACGTGGACGCGGTGTTCCGCTACGCGCTGCGCTGTGTCGGCCGGCGCGAAATCGCCGAGGAGATGACGAGCGAGGCCTTCTTGGAGCTGTACCGGCACATGGACAAGGTGGACGAAAGTCAGCTGCCGGCCTGGCTGCTGACGGTAGCCAAGCACCGCGCGGTCGACCACTGAAGACACCAGCAGGTCGAGCGTCGTTACCGCGAGACCCTGCCCGCGGACCCGGTCGTTTGCCAATCGAACGACAAGGTCGGATCGTTCGACAATGAATCTTTGAAGCCGATTCACAGGGTGTGTCTGATTTTGCGCTACGCACACGGGATGGACCGGACGGAGATTGCGCAACGGATCGGGCTGACGGCGGACCAGGTGAAGAGCCGCCTTCAGTACGCCCGGCGCCTTCTGCGCGAGCAGTTTCGGAATCACGCCCGTCGAGGTGCCAAGTGAAACCGAGAGGTGAAGCGACACGATCGTCCGATGTCGAACCCGACGAGCAGGCGTTCCTGGAAGAGTTGCACGACCCGCTCGCGGTGTTGCGGGCGCACGCATCACGATGCCCGGAGCCCGACATGCTCATGGCCGCCTCCTCCGGCGTTCTGCCCGAGCCGGCTGCGGCCGCCGTGGCCTCGCACCTGGCCGAATGCCCTCTGTGCCGGGCTCTGGCGCGCGATATGGCCGGGACGTCCCCTTCCGGACCCACGGGCAAGGAACGAGAACGAATCCGCGCGCGAGTGGCACAGGAAGCGTCGGGTGCGATCGCCCATCCGGGCCGCGCACGATGGCTGATGTTCCGGCCGGCGGAATGAACGAGGGTGCCGCCGGCGAACTCCAGAGAGCGCGCCGAGCCGCCGCAGGGCCGCTGGCGCAGGATGCGGCATGGTACCTGAGCGTAGCTTACGCGCGCGCGGGGCAGCGCGAGTCGGCCGTGGCGGAACTGCAGAACCTGTGCCGGCAGGAGGGACCGCATTAGACAAAGGCGTGCGGGGCGCTGGACTCCCTCGGAGACCCGCGGAGGTGACCGTCGGTGCTGACGTTTCTCCTGGCGCTGCTTTGGACGGCAATCGGCCTCGCCGACCGGAGCCAATCCGCAAGCGAACTGATCACGGAAGGCTTCCGGCTGCTGGAGCGCCGGGAGATCGAATCCGCGCGGCTGCAGTTCGAGCGCGCCCTGCTGCGGGCCGTGGAGGATAAAGACACGCGCGCCGAAGCGGGGGCACGCTACGGCCTGGGGAAGGTCTTCATCGAAAAAGCCCAATACCCGGCGGCGCGCGAACAGCTGGAGCTGGCTCTGGCTCTGTGCCGCGCCGCCGGCGACCGGCTCGCCGCGGGCAGGCTGTACGCGGACCTGGGCTTTGTCGCGTGGGCGATCGGCGACAGGACGCAGGCCGGCGAGCTGTATCGGAAGGCGCTCGCCGAATTCGAGGCGGCCGGCGACTTGCGCGAGCAGGCATCCGCACTCTACAGCCTGACCTCCACCGTCCACGCAAAGGAACGGGAGCCGCTGCTCCAGAGGGCGCTCGACCTCGCCCGGCAGCTCGGCGACAGGCGGCTCGAAGGCCTGGTGCTTCACAAATGGGGCGACGGCGATTTCGTTCTGGGAGAGGCCGCCGCCGCCGGCGAAAAGCTGGAGCGCGCCGCCGAACTCCTCTCCGAGGCCGGCGCGCGCCGCGAGCTGGCGCGCGTCCTCACGAGCCTGGGCCGCCTGTACCGGTTTCACGGCCACCCGGACCGGGCGCTGCAGGTGTATCAGCGCGCCTTGAGAATCCAGGAGGAGCTGGGGGACCGGCTGGGGATCATCCAGAGCATCGACACGGTTGCGATCGCCCACCATAGTTTCGGTGACAGGCTACTCAACCCCGAAACTCTCCCCATGACGGGCCACGCCCGGGACCCGGAGTTTCGGGGTTGAGTAGCCTGTCACCGAAACTGGGTCAGCGAGATGTCCGAGATGCCGCCGATGCGCTTGGCGGCCTCGATCATGGCTTCGAAGTCGACCTGGCTGTAGACCACCATGCGGGCGCCGTCGGGCGAACCGCCGCCGTGCATGCACCCGGGTACGCCGGCGCCCAGCGTGAGCCATTCGATCAGGCGCGCGATGCGCGCACGCGTCTCGGCGGGGGAATTGGCCTTGAGGTACTTCTGGACGAGATGGCCGTACTTGCTGTCGATGAAATCGCGATACGAGGGCATGCACCCGGTCTCGCCGATCCCGCCCGCGATCTCCTGCGTCAAGCGCTTGGTCTCGTACGGCAGCGTGGCGACGTGAACTTTGTTGGCGTGCGCCAGCACCGGGTGCGGCAGCCAGCTGCCGCTCGGATGCCGGCTGCCGAGCGCCGCGGCGGCGACGCCCATGCCGAAGGTCGTTTCGTTGTTGATCACCATCTGGATGATCTTGTCGCGGAACACCTTCTCGTCGAGCCCGTTGGCGCGCGCGATCAGGATGGCCGCGCCGATCATCACATCCCCCTGCCCGGCGACGCACGCGCCGATGGCCGAACGGTAGGGCAGCGTGAAGCGGAAGACGGCCTCGCCCGCGTAGCTGTACTCGCCGCACATGAACACGCGCTCGCGCGGCACGAAGACGTTCTCGAAAAAGATATAGGCCTGGGTGATCCCGCCGCGCACGACCGGATTGTCGAAGCCCTCCTCGAGCTCGCGCTCGTCCGAAGGGTGGCGCGTCTCGACGATGGTGATGCCCGGCGTGTCCTTGGGGATGGCGAAAGCGACCGCGTAATCCGCCTCCTCGCGGCGCAGCCGCGTCCCGGGCATGACGAAGACCTCGTCGGCGGCCGCCGTGCCGCAGATCATGATCTTGGCGCCGCGCACCACGATCCCGTCCTCCTGCCGGCGCGCGATGCGCAGGTACATGTCGGGGTCCTGCTGCCGCGCGGGGGACAGTCTGCGGTGCCCTTTGGGATCGGTGAGCGCGCCGCACACGGCGATGTCCCGCTCCTGCGCCCCGACGAGCCATGATTTCAAACGCTCGTGATAGTCGGTGCCGAACTCGCGGTCCATCTCCCAGGTCGTGGGCCACATGGCGTTCAGGCAGTTCCATCCCACGCAGCGCCCGCCCGTGCACGTCCCGGTGAGGTTGAACATGAGGCGCTTCAGTTTGCTGTTCGCGATCTGGTCCTCGGCCGAGCGGATCAGCGAAAGGTAGCGGGAAATGCGCTTGCCGGTCAGATGGGAGATGGTGGTCAGGATTTCCTGGTAGCGCGGGTCGCGAGCCATCTCGTAGATCTGGGCGTGGCCTTCGACGGTCCGGCGGGTGAAGGGATCGGTGACGGGATCTTCGATCAGGCGGCCGCGCTTGTACACGTTGGGCTTCAGCGCGTGCAGGCCGGCCTTGTAATCCTCGGCACTGCGGGTAAAGCCGGGGTCTTCGATCCGCGGCGCCGGTCCGCGGCCGGTCGTCAGGCGCGCCACCAGCGCGGGCACCACCTGCCGGAGATCCCCGACGATCCCGTAGTCGGCCATCTCGAAAATGGGCGCCTTGGGATCGCTGTTGACCGCCACGATCACCTTGGACTGGCGCACGCCGACCGTGTGGTGCATCATGCCGGAAATTCCCAAAGCCACATAAAGCCGCGGCGCGATGATCTTGCCGCTGGCGCCGATCATGCGGTCGGCGGTCGTCCATCCCTCGTCGACCGGCGGCCGGGTCGCCCCGACCTCGCCGTGCAGGGCCCGGGCGAGGCTCTCGACCAGCGCCCAGTTCTCCTTCGATCCGACCCCGAAGCCGCCCGCCACCACGACATCGGCCGCGGCGAGCGAGGCGGCTTCCGAAGGTTCCGCGCGCTCTTCCGCGACCAGCCGTGCGCCGCGCAGGTCCGCGGGGATGTCCACCGTCGCGCGCTCCACACGCGCCGCCCGAGGGGCGCGGCCGAGCGGCCGGAACACGCCCGCCGTCACGGTCGCCATCTGCGGCCGCCGCTCGGGGCAGACGATGTTCGCCATGAGCATGCCGCCGAATCCGGGAACCGTCTGCACCAGGCGATCGCCTTCGAACTTCAGGTCCACGCAATGCGCGCTCAGGCCCGTGCCCAGGCGCGCCGCCAGGCGCGCCGCGAGCGCCGCATTGCGGCTGTCGGCGCCGAGCAGCAGAACCAGCGGCCGGCGGCGCCGGGCGAGTTCGGCGATCACGTGGGCATAGAGCGAGGACGAATAGGTCTCCAGGCGCGGGTCGTCGACCGCTTGGACGACCTCGGCGCCCGCATGCGCCAGCTGCTCGAGCAGCCCGTCAATCCGATAGCCCGCGACCGCGGCCTCGACCTGCACGGGCGTCGTCTCGGCCAGCTGCACCGATTTGCCCAGAAGCTCGAAAACTACCGCGTCGACCTTGCCGCCCCGGTGGGAGGCGTAGACCCAGATGGTTCTGCCTTCGTTGTCATTCATCGCCGCACCTCGGCATGGTCCATATCTTTTCCGCCCGCAGTCTCTCGAGCAAGCGCGCGGCCGCCTCGTCGGGGGAACCCTGCAGGATTTCGCCCTTTCTTCCCGTAGGCGCCGTGAACACGTTCAGCATCCGGGTGGGCGAGCCTTTCAGCCCGACCTCGCCGGCATCGAGGCCCAGATCCTGGGCGCTCCAGGTGACGATGGGCGCCTGCGCGGCCTTCATGACGCCGACCATGGAAGGCAGGCGCGGCCGGCCGGCCTCCTGGGCGAATGTGACCAGGGCCGGCAGGTCGGCTTCGTAGACAAACCGGCCTTCCTCGGCCTTGCAGCGGGCGCGCACCACGTTGCCGTCGAGTTCGATGTCCAGCGCATGCGTCAGATCGGGCATGCCGAGCAGCTCGGCGAGCTGCGGGCCGACCTGCGCCGTGCTCCCGTCCAGGGAATAACCGCCGCACAGGATGAGATCGCACGCTCCGATCTTGCGGACGGCGGCAGCCAGGCACCGGGCCGTCGCCAGAGTGTCGGCGCCGGCGAAGGCACGGTCGCACAGCAGGTAGGCCCGGTCGCACCCGAGCGCCAGGGCCTCGATCAACTGTTCTTCGGCGCTCGCCGGCGCCATGCTCACCACGCTCACGCTCCCGCCGTGCCGCTCTTTCAGCCCGACGGCCTGCTGGATCGCGATGCGGTCCAGGGGATTGATCACGGGCGGCACGAGATCGCGGCACAGAAGCATGGTTTCGGGGTCGAGCTTCAGCTTGTCCCAGCGCTTCGGATCGGGAACCGGTTTCATGCACACGACGATGTCGGGGGATCGCATGTCGGCATTCCTCGCTTTTCAGGCCAGGGCCGCGCGCGACACCACGATCTTGCCGATCTCGGTGGTTCCGCCCGCGGAAATGCATACCATGGCGTCGCGCAGCAGCCGCTGGACGGGATACTCCAGCATCGTGCCGCACGCGCCGTGGATCTCGATGGCGCGCTTGGCCGCCTGGACCGCCGCTTCCGCCGCATAGGTCTTGGCCAGCGTGGCTTCGGCGGAACACTCCCGGCCGCGGTCCTTGAGCCAGGCGGCCTGATAGCAGAGCAGGCGCGCGGCCTCGAGCTGCATGTAGATGTCGGCGATGCCCCACTGGATGGCCTGGAGCTGCGCGATGGGGCGGCCGTACAGCCGGCGCTCCTTGGCGAACTTGACGGCCTCTTCGTAACAGGCTTGCAGGATTCCGAGAGCCGTGCCGGCCATGCCCGCCCGCCCGGTCTCGCTGATCGTCTTGAGGGCGATGTTCATGCCGTCGCCTTCGTTGCCCACGAGGTTCTCGCGCGGCACGAGGCAATCCTTGAAGACGAGCTCGCCGGTATCCGAACCGCGCAGCCCCATCTTGTGCTCATGCCGCCCGGGCGTGAAGCCTTCGGAGCCCTTTTCGACTATGAAGGCGCTGATTCCTTTGGCGCCTTCCGAGGTCTTGGCCACAACCAGCACGGCATCGCACATGTGGCAGTTGGTGATGAAGCACTTGCGCCCGTTGAGGACGTAACCGCCGGCGGCAGGCCGCGCCGTGCTGGTCATTCCCAGCAGATCGGAGCCGCCCGTGGGCTCCGTGATGGCGCACGTTCCGAGATAGTCGCCCCGGGTGAGGGCGGGCAGGTATCTGGCCTTCTGTTCGGGCGAGCCGAAGTCCGCAAGGGCGGCTACTTCCATGTGATGGACCTGCAGGCAGATTCCGACCGAGGCCGAAACGCGGCTCACCTCCTCGACGGCCACCATGCGCGCCAGATGGCCGAGGTTGCTGCCGCCGTATTCGGCCGGGGTCACCAGCCCGAGCAACCCCAGGTCGGCCATGTCCTTGATCAGGCTGCGCGGAAACTCGTCGGCCTCCTCCATGTGCGACACCAGGGGAGCGATCGTCTGTTCGGCGAATTCGCGGACAGTCTTGCGAATCAATCGGATTTGCGGGGGGAGATCGAAATCCATGTGCGGCCTCTCCATTCTGATCGGATTCCCGACCTGCTCGTGCGACCGGCCGCATCGCGCGGAAAGCTGCCATGCAGTCGACGCCACCTGTATACAATAGCCGCCGGCGCTCTTGCAAGCGATCAAGGAAAGTGACAACCGCGGCGCCATGGATCACGTGCGACGCTGCGAGATCGGTGACTTGGAGGAGTAGGTCCACGGTCCGCCGCGGCGCGGCGGACCTACCGGCGCGGCGGACCTACGGGCGCGACCGCGCGCACATTCCTACGGCAACACCCCCACCTCGACGTGCGAAGGCATCGCCGCGCTGCGATAGACCCGCTGGACGGCCTTCTGGAAGTCCGAGGCCCGGGCCTGGTGGATATTCATGAAGCGCTGCGGGTTGAGATCGCACATCGGAAACCACGTGCTCTGTATCTGGACCATGATCCGGTGCCCGCGCTGGAAGGTGTGGTAGACGTCGCTCGTCGTGAAGCTCACCTGCGTGGGCCGATTCGGCTCGAAAGGCTCCGGTTTTTCCATGCTGTTGCGGAACTTGCCGCGGATCACGTCGCCGCGGACCAGCTGCTGGTAACCGCCCATGGTGCTCTCGACCTCGCCCTTTTCGTCGGGATAACGGTCGGGGTAAACGTCGATCAGCTTGACCACCCAGTCCGAGTCGGTCCCTGAGGTCGACACCCACAGGCTCGGCATCACGGGCCCGGCAACCGTGACATTGGTCTCGAGCGGCTCCGTCTGGTAGACGAGCACGTCGGGCCGGCGCGCGGCAAAGCGCTGGTCGCCCACCATGTAGCGCTCGGGCATGCCCGGGACGATCTCGTCGATGAAAGGTACCGGCTTGGCCGGATCGCTGATGTATTCGTCATAATCGGACGGCTGCTTGCCGGAGGGCGGATCGAAGGAAAGCCTGCCTCCGGAATGCAGGAAGAGCGAGCGGCGCGTCGCATCCGGCGGCGGCCAGATCGACAGGCGGCGCCATTGATTGACTCCGGTCTCAAAGACAAATGCTTTAGGCAAAGCGGGATCCGTCGAATCCTTGAGGTAATGATTGAAGAACGGCCTCTCGATGTTCGCTTCGAAGAATGTCGCCGTCGGCTGGCCGAAACGGACGCGGCCTTCCGACTCGCCCGCAGAGCGCGCCCAGCCGCCGTGGGACCACGGTCCCATCACCAGGTGATGTTTCGTCTGAGGGCTGTTCTTCTCGATATGGTAATAGACCTGAAGAGCCCCGTAGAGATTCTGGGCGTCGAACCACCCGCCGACGGTGAGGACCGCGGGCTTGATGTCACGGATGTGGGGCAGCAGGTTGCGGGCCTTCCAGAAGTCGTCGTACGTGTCGTGGGCCATCATTTCGTTCCAGAAGGGCACGTCGCCTTTGAAATAGAGCTGATCGGCATTCGCCAGGGGGCCCATGTTGAGGTAGAACTGGTACCCGTCGTTGGTGCCGTAGTCGAATCGCGGGCGCATGGCGGTGGTCGGCGACGGGCGCGGCCGGCCGAATCCCGAGAAAAACCCGAAGGCATGCGCCAGCCAGAAGGCGCCGTTGTGATGGAAATCGTCCTGACCGAACCAGTGGGTCACGGGCGCCTGCGGCGAGACGGCCTTGAGCGCAGGGTGGGCGTGGATCATGCCGGCGGCCGTATAGAAGCCGGGATAGGAGATGCCCCATTGACCTACGCGGCCGTTGTTGTTCGGGATGTTGCGCACCAGCCATTCGATCGTATCGTAGGTGTCGGTGGTTTCGTCGATGTCGCCCGGCCCGCCGTAGGACTCGCGCACCGGCCGCATGTTTTCGAACACACCCTCCGACATGAAGCAGCCGCGGACATCCTCGTAAGCGAAGATGAAGCCCTCACGGGCGAACTCGGGCGACGGGCCCAGGGTCGGCGGGAACTGGTCGACACCGTACGGCCGCACGCTGTAGGGCGTGCGCATCAGCATGATCGGGTAGGTGCGCGAAAGGTCTTTGGGCGAATAGACGGCGGCAAACAGGCGCACGCCGTCTCTCATGGGAATGTAGTATTCGTGTTTGGTGTAGTGCTCCTGGACCCAGGCGGACCCCGGGACCGGGCCCGGAGCCTGGGCGAAAGACAGCATGACCGCCGCCAGCACAACGAGCACGGGAAGAACTGTCGGCAATGGCCGATGGCGCAGAATTTTCATGCTTCTCCTCCTTGCCTTTTTTCGTCCTTGCAATGCGCCGGCAAGGGTATCACCGCTTCCGGCTCGGGTGTAGGGTTTTCGCGCGCAAGCGAACGGTGCCGGCCGCCGGGCTCGAATTCCCCTGAAGCAGGGGACGGAGCGCCGGCGCCCTTTCGATTGTTCCGGAACGTAAGGCTTCCAAAGTCGTATATTGCAGGTGGGAAGCCGAGCCGTGAAGCGGCATCGGCTGATTGGTTCTAAAAGGAGGGGTGCAGCAATGAAAAGCGCCATGGTTCGGACAACTGCAATCGCCCTGCTCGTTTCGGCGGTCCTGGCGCTGCCGGCCGCGGCCGGACAGGGGATGGGGCCGGGGCGGGGAGGCGGCTTCGATCAACTCGGGCATCTCAAGCGTGCCCTGGAAACGGCCGGTGCGCCGGCACTGACCGCCGCGCAGGAAACCTCGATCAAGGACCTGATCGCGAATTTCCGCTCGACGCAGCAGCCGCCGGTCGCGCCCGATCCCGCGGTTGCGGCGGCGCGCACGGCATATCAGAATGCGATCCTGGCGGGAAAGCTGAATGACGCCTCGGCGCAGGCGCGCACGATCGCCGACCATATGGCCGCGAACACGGCGGCCAGGCTGCAGGCGGTCGCAGGCTTTGCCGTCAACGTGGTCCAGGCGCTCGATCCGGCTCAGGTGAATGCACTCGTCGCCAAGTTCGGCGCCGCTCGGGTCGTGCAGATGATCGAATCGCTTGCCGGGGGTCCGGGAATGGGAGGCGGGCTCCGCGGCGGAGCCGGGCCGGCCATGACGCGCCCGCACCCGCCCGGCCGCTGAGATCCGCGGCTCACGTCGCCGATCGGGTGGTTGCGCGATCTACCCCGGCGGCGGATTGCCGATGGAGGTTCCGAGTCGATCTCCCGACGCGGGGCTGGTCTGGAGGTCCTTCGGCAAAACCGCCGGGCGCACAGCCCTTCGCGCCCGGTGCGACCGCCACTCGACGAATCCCGACCGCGCCAGGCTGAAAAGCGAGGGCGCGTTGCTCGCCAGGAGCTTCAACCATGCCGCGCCGCTCGACTGGCGGAAGTAGATACCGCGGAAGAGCAGGCGGCTGGTCAAATGCATGAGCTGGTGGGCGAACGGCTTCCGATTGTCGACCAGCCACCTCTGGGCCCGGTGAAATGCGCCGGGGCTGTAGCAATGGTTCCATGAATGGCGCACCTCCGCCTCCGCCTCGTCCGGCGTGAGACCGCGCGGTGTGAACGCCATCTTGAAGGCCTGGAAATCCAGCCAGTGCCGGGGGCGCGTGAGCCGCCCCTCCTTCTCCAGACGCTCGTAAAGAGGCGTCGCCGGATAGGGGGTGAGGAGCCCGAAGACGGGAAGCCCCGGGGGCCAGGTGTCGATTTCGGCCGCCGTGCGCGCCGAGACCCCGGGAGAGTCGCCCTCCATGCCGTAGATGAACGAGGTGATGGCGAAAATGTCATGGGCGGCCAGCGACTGCAGCGCCGAGGCGTACGAAGCGGGCTTGTTGAAGCCTTTTTGCGCCGCCTTCAGGCTCGCCGGGTCCAGGGACTCGAGACCGATGAAGATCCATCGGCAACCGCTCGCCGCGCACAAATCGAGAAGCTCCTCGTCCCCGAGCAGGTTCGCGCTTATCTGACCGACCCAGGGAAGACGGACGTCCTCGGCGATCACGCTTCTGAGGAGAGCCTTGGCACGCTTGCGGTTGACGGCAAAGTTGTCGTCGACGAAAAAGACCATCACCAGGGCGTTCTTCTTCCGGGCAAGCGCCTTGAGGTGCTTCAGTTCGGAAACGACGTTCTCGATCTCCCGGAACCTGACGGAGTCGCCGAAGAACCCGGTGACGGTGCAGAACTCGCACCCGTAGGGACATCCCCGTCCCGACTCGACGGGAATGACGTACGCTTTCTCGAACCCGACGCCGGCCTTCTTCAAAAGAGCCTTGACCGGCCGCGGTACGAAGCGCATCAGGTCGAAGGACTCGAGATCCATTTCGTCCCACGGAACGACGGGATAGCCGGCGAGCGACGGTTTTGCGTCCCTTCCGTCGATCATGGCCGGACGGTAGATCTCGGCCAGGCGGCCATTCGAGGCGTCGCACAACACGGACGGCCAGATGTCGTCGGCCTCCCCCAGGACGACGGCGTCGGCGTATCGAGGCCCTCCCGAGCGGCCGAGCGGCTCGTCGGGCACCGCCGTCACATGGGGTCCTCCCATTACGATGGGCACTCCCGTGGACTTGCGCACGGCCTCGGCCGTCGCATAGGCCTTCTGGGCCATCCGGGTCATGAAGCCCATGCCCATCAGGTCCACCCGGTTGGCACGAACAAACTCGCAGAGCTCCGCGGGGGAATAGCGGAAAACGTTACCGTCGACGATGCTGACCCGGTGCTCGGCCGGGGTCAGCCGCTCGAGGATGAAGGGCCAGAGCTGGGGGACGAAATTGCCGGTGGTCCGGTTCCCGGGGACGTACAGAAGGATATGCATCATGCTCCGTTGCTCTCGCGGCAAGTTGTCGCCGGCGGGCCGGCTGCCAGGGCGTCGGCTTTTCGCTGTGCCCGGCACCGGTATCCCCGGCCCTTGTCGGCGTCCGCGAGTGCGCAGACCGGAGCGCGTGACGCGAGGGGGAAGGAATTCCGAGCAGCCCTGTGTCGGGAATTCATCATACTCTTGAATTCCGGGGAACTCCACCTCAATACCGTACGGCCTGTGCGTCCTTACCTTCCTCGTTCTCCCGCCCTGGCACTCACGGCTTCCTGCAGCGCGCGGCGGCACAACCCCGAAACGTCGAAGCGCCCGCCGACGTTGCGCAGTACGATGGCTCCCGTCTTGGAGACCGGATCGAAAAGCGCCGCCGCGCGATAGCCCGCCACCGATCCCCCATGCCCGTATGAGACGAATTCGCCGCTGCGCGAAACCTGGAAGCCTATGCCGTAGCCGGAGGTCAGGTTGCCGTCGGCCGAGTTGACCCTCGAGAGGTTCTCCAGCCAGGCCTTCCTCGGCAGGACGCTTTCGGGACCCTCGCCCAGCTCGAAGGCGACGAAGCGCGCCAGATCCTCGACGGTGGTATAGACGGCGCCGTTGGGAACCTTGTAGCCCCGGCCCTCGTGCTCGCGCGCCGGCGTGTCGGCATCCAGGCGCCCGTCCGCGCCGATTTCGTATCCTTTGGCGAGCGCCGGTCGAATGGCAGGCGTGGGCTCGAAGTCGGTGTTCTTCATTCCGAGCGGCTGGAAGATCTTCTCCCGGATGTACTCGGTGAACGGCCGGCCCGCCGCGCGTGCCAGGCCGGCTCCGAGGATGGCGTATCCGATGTTGGAATAGAAGTAGCGGGTGTCGGGCTCGTAGTCGTATTTTGCCGGAAAGGCGGGGAGTCGGTGGTCTGCCGCCGTTTTTCTGCTATTCTTTGAAAGTCCGGCTGTGCAAACGCAAGGGAGGAGATATGGCGAGGATTCTCATCTGCTACTATTCGCGCACGCATCACACCGAGCATATGGCCGAGGCGGTGGCCCGCGGGGCGAGGCAGGTCGAAGGGGTCGAGGTCGACGTCAAGCAGGCCGGCCAGGTCAAGGCCGCCGACTGGCTCGATTACGACGCTCTGATCATCGGCTCGCCGACCTATTACGGCACCATGGCGGCGGAGCTGAAGGCGCTCTTCGACGAGTCGGTCGCCTTCCACGGCAAGATGGAGGGGAAGGTAGGCGGGGCATTCGCGAGCAGCGCCAATGTCGGCGGCGGCAACGAGACGACGATTCTCGATATTCTGAATGCGATGCTGATTCACGGCATGGTGATCCAGGGATCCTCCCAGGGAGGGCACTACGGCCCGGTCGCCATCGGCGACATGGACGCGCGCGCCCGCGAGGAATGTTTGAATCTGGGCCGGAGAGTGGCCCGGCTGGCGCTCAAGCTCGCCGAGCCCGCGTAGGGCAAGGCAACGGTGCGTTTCTTTCGTGAGGAGGCAGGCATACCCGGCCGTCTCATCGTGGTGAGCGGTGTGCAGGCACACGCTTCATCGGCGGCGCGCCCGCTATGAGCAGAGCGGGGCCAGAAACGGATCCTGCGCGAGCGCGGCGCGCGTGTCGACGATTCGCACCGTGGAAAGCGCCCGGGTCAATGCGATGTACATGCGCTTCCGGTAGTCGGGCTTGCCTATCGCCAAATTCAAGTCCGTGACGATGATCGCCGGGCGCTCCAGACCCTTGAAGCGCAGAAAGGTCTCCACTACGACATTCGAGCCCGCCGGCTCGTCGTGAGCGCGCGCGAGCCGGTGCGCGCCGATGGCCTGCCTGTGCACGATGGATCCGCGTTCGGCGGCACCGCGCAGCGACAGCACTGCGATATCCGACGGCTCGAATCCCGCGCCCAGCAGCCCGTCGATCTCGTAGCCGATCTGTTCCACAGTCAGCCCCGCGCCGGGGCACGGCCGAACGGCGATCACCCTCTCCTCGAGCGCCTGCCCGAACGCTTCCGCGGCGAAACGGTCCCCGAGGTAACAGCCCGCCAGCTGCGTCACCGCTGTCGGGCACCTGTACCGCTTCCTCAGGCTGAAACGCGCACGGAAGAGATCTTCCCGAACGCGGCGGTCGCGCCAGAACGCCTGCTCGGGATCCCAGAAGGCCCAGAGCCATTTGCCGTTGGAGATCTTCTCGACCAGGCGCCAGTCGTCCTCCGCGAGATCCTGGCTCTCATCGACGACAATCGCATCCCAGGTCGGTTCGAGGCTCGGAAGCGCCTCTGTGAGCGCTTTCCCGGCGACGCTCGACCAGAATTCCGGAGTGTCCACAATTTTGACCCGACGGCCCGCCTGCTCGAGCAGCTCCACCGCGTATCGCTTGACGGCTCGGACCGCCGGATTCGCTTGGCCCATCTCTGCCTGCATCCAGCGAGCCAGGGGCTCCGTGAAGCACAGCAGCAACACCCGCTTCCCGTCGTCCGCCAGCTTCCTCGCCAGGGCCAGGGCGAGCACCGTCTTGCCCGTTCCGGCTGCGCCCGTCACCAGCACCGACTTGTTCTCCATCATCCCCTGGAGCACTTGGAACTGCTCGTCATCCAGCCGGATCCTTTCTTCCTTCTCCAGGCGCGCCTTCAACCCGAAATCGATCTTCGGAATCCAGGTCTCTCCCCAAAGATCGTGGATCGCCTGCAGCCACTTTCCCTGGGGCCGATATCCTCGGGGGAGCGCGCTGCTCATCAGGCTTTGCAGCGCGGTGTTCAGCCAGGGCAGGTCCTGCTTCCCCAGGACGCACCCGACCATGTCTCCCTGGGTGGGCTGGCAATCGAACGGCGTGTCGGGGAAACATGTCGCAATGCCGCATGAAGGAAGGCGGATCCCCTTGGAGCGGCAGAGTTCGATCAGCCCTCGCTTGAAGCGGTTGGCCTGATCCCTCGGTGCGACGGCAAGGGGCTTATCGTTCGAGTACCACTTGCCGTCGCGCTCCTCGATCCGGCCGCCCTTCACCTCGAGGATCAGGATCCCGCGGCGGGGATCTGCGATGATGAAATCCGCCTCCGCGTCCGGGCCGCCCGGGATGCGGATCCGCAGGGAGTGCCAGGCATACCAGCCCTGGGGGAGTTGTCTTGCGAGCGCCTCGTATACGGCGATCTCCGCGTGGGAGCTCGTCGACCGCGGAGAGTGCGGCGGGTAGATTCCGGGCTTGAGCATCGCTTCATTATCGCTCAAACCGGGCGTCCGCGTACCGGGCGATCACCGGGGTTGCGCAATGTCTGAATCGGGCGGGGACCGGATGCCATGGTGAGCCGTGCTGGACTCGAACCAGCGACCCTCTGCTTAAAAGGCAGATGCTCTGCCGCCTGAGCTAACGGCCCACCTAGTCGCTGGCTTATCTTAGGTCAATACAGGGAAATGTCAAGGCGGCAGCAAGCAGGCGGTCAGGAAGCCAGCTCTTCGAGCAGCTCCACCTTCCGGCTGTACGCCGCCAGCATGAAAATCGCAAGGTCGGGATCGGAAGGACGGGCATAATAAGCCGCCCGCGTGGCTTCGATCGCCTGATCGATCGCGCGCAGGTTGCGCTCGAACTCGGCCACCAAGGCGGCATCCATGGAGGGCTTGCGCTTCTCGACGATCTCGCTCAGGATCCGGATCGCCTGCTGGTACTCCTGCTCGGCCCGCTTGATCGACGCCAGCGCGCTTTCGAGGCTCCGCTGCCCGGTGCCGGCCGACTGCGCCCCGCTCTGCAGGGGCTCGGGCTCGGCAGGCCCCCTGCCCGCCCACGGGTGGAAGCGGACCGCCACGAGGGTCGCGGCCACGGAAATGACGGCCACGGCCGCGGCCAGCCCGATCTGGCGCGCCGCCGGCAGCGGCAAGCGGCGGAAGATTCCCGGCAGGCGGCCGGCGCGCGCACGCGCGTCCGCTTCGCCCATGGCGGCCCTCAGTTTGTCCCAGGCCTCGGGCTGCAGGCGAAGCTCGCCCTCGAGGACCTCCATGTAACGCCGGAAGAGAGCCGATTCCTTCTCCAGGAGTTCGAATTGCCGCGCGCACGAACTGCAGGCGGCCAGGTGCGCCCGCACGCGGTCGGCCCGGCGCCTGCCGAGCGCGCCGTCATGATAGCTTTCGAGAAGGGAGAGCACACGCCGACACTTCACGACTCACCTCCCGTGCCCCGGAAATCCGCACCCATATATCGGAGGAGCCGCCGCCGCAGATGCAGCCGCGCGCGGTGCAGGTCGGTCTTGAGCTTGCCGACCGACGATCCCGTCACACGGCTGATATCCCGGTACCCCATTCCCGACATAACCTTGAGGACGAAAACCTCGCGCATTTCCTCCGGCAGGCTCGCCAGCGCGCCGCCGATCTCGCGCCGCAGCTCTCCGGTCATCACCGGGCCGTCCGGACCCTCGCCCGGATCCCGCCGGTCTGCAGGCTGCACTTCCTCGAGGCTCAGCGCCTCCCGACGGCCTGCCTTGCGCCGGATCGCCTCCCGCACCACGTTGCGGGCGATCCCGAAGAGCCATGCCGCCAGATGCCGGTCGTCTCGCATCGAATCCAGTTTACGGCAGGCCCGCACGAAGGTTTCCTGAACGAGCTCCTCCGCTTCCGCCCGATTACCGATCATCCCGAAGGCGAACCCGCATAGCGGCCCGTAGTATCTCTCGAAGATCCGGCGATACGCCTCCTCATCACCCGCGCGCGCACGCGCGACGACCGTCGGGATTGCCTCTTCTACCAAGAGTTCACACCGACCTTTCATCGGATGGCGCCCGATCGTCGGCCTCATTGCCGGAATTCTGTCGGCCCTCCAGGGCTCTACGATCGGCCGATCGCCTTTCTCCGGGTTCGTTGCACTCACCCGGAGCTACCAGCTTCCGTCCCTCCGGGACGGGCGCGTCGCCCGTTGCCGGCGCATTACGATTGGGTTTGCGTCCGGCGCGGCGCGCCGGACCTACCAGCCGGCGGCGTGCTCAGTTCTTCGTCAGGCTCACCCGGCCCGAAACCGAACTGATCCGGATGCGGCATGCCC
>Ga0272448_1003726_pt1 | contig 17922 bp, 9 predicted proteins | sample YNPCB0191_FD_202220 | JGI IMG/M metagenome (GOLD analysis project Ga0272448, IMG submission 202220) | Hot spring sediment microbial communities from Yellowstone National Park, WY, United States - YNP-CB-019-1 | ecosystem: Environmental > Aquatic > Thermal springs > Hot (42-90C) > Sediment... | reverse complement strand
TCCCAGCCGTCGCCGATATAGTTCTTCTGCAGGCCGATCTGCGTGTCGAAAAGGGCAAGGCCCTGCGCGACCGTTCTCCATGGCGCGGCCTCGGCCGCCGAAGCAGCCGCCAGCGCCAGACCCGCGATGAGCCAACCCGTCTTTCGACCCCTGAGCGAAACTCTCATGATCGCCTCCCGACTCGCCATGCCGTACCGGACGGCCGGCGCCGACTCAGACACCCCGCTGCCCGGTATAGAGTTTCCCCGATGCCGGGCGCGAAATCAAGCCGCGCATGCCTCGCCGACGGCCTCGGCGCAGGCCGCCGCGGTATGCATTCATCGACCCGAACAGGCACACCCGTTAAGCAAAAGGGTTTATCGGACGCTCTGCGCGATTTCGCTCAACAGCAGGGCCGCCGACCGGGCCCCAGCCTCGAGATCGGCCACATGGAAGAACTCGTTGGCACTGTGAGCGTTGCAGTCCGAAACGCAGAACCCGAGCATTAGGCTGTCGGCCCCCAGTTCGCTCTTGAACAGCGGCAGAATCGGCAGCGTGCCGCCCTCGCGAATCAGGCCGGGCGGCCTGCCGTAGCCCTCCTCCATCGCCTTCATCGCCGCCTGCACCCCCGGCGAATCGAGGGGGCAGACGTACGGGGACGCCTTCGAAAATGTCTGGATGCTCAACCGAACCGTCGGCGGACACGCCGCCCGCACCGCGCGGTCAAAGGCCTCCGAAATCTTCTCCGGGTCCTGATCGGGCACCAGCCGCATGCTCACCTTGGCAAACGCCCTGGAGGGGATGATCGTCGAAGCCCCCTCGCCCACGTACCCGCTGCACAGGCCGTTGACATCGAGCGCCGGCCGTGCCCCGCGTCGCTCGATCGTCGTGTAGCCCGGCTCGCCGCATACGGCCGGACTGCCGGTCTGTTCGAGAAACGATGCCTCATCGAACGGTGCGCGGTTCAGTGCGATCCGCTCCTGCGGACTCAGTTCACAGACATCCTCGTAAAAACCCGGAATGGCCACGCGGCACTGCTCGTCGTGCAACGAGGCGAGAACCCGCGCCAGCACCTCGGCGGGATTCGCCACCGTGCCGCCGTACACGCCGCTGTGCAGGTCCTTGGACGGGCCGGTTACGTCGATCTGCTTGTACACCAGCCCTCGCGTGCTGTACGTCAGCGCGGGCGTCTGCGCATCGAGTTTGGCCGTGTCGGACAGCGCAACGTAGTCGCAGGCCAGCCGCGCCCGGTTCGCACGGATCAGCCCCGCCAGATGCGACGAGCCGATCTCTTCCTCGCCTTCGATAAGATACTTCACCCGGATCGGCAGCGAGCCGGTGGTCTTCGCCCATGCCTCGGCCGCCAGCAGGTGGGTAAACAATTGCCCCTTATCGTCGGCCGCCCCGCGGGCGTAGATCGCGCCGTCACGGACTAACGGCTCGAATGGGGGCGAACGCCAGAGGCCCTCCTCGCCGGCCGGTTGCACGTCGTAATGGCCGTAGATCAACAGCGTGATCGGCGAATCCTTCGGCCCCGCCTCGGCGAAGACGGCCGGGTGGCCCCCCGTGGGCAACAGCTCCGCTCGCGCCCCGGCGCGTGCGAACTGCCCGATGAGCCACTCCCCGCACGCCGTCATGTCCGCCGCGTGGGCCGCTTGGGCGGAAATGGTCGGGAAACGCAAAAAGGTCAGAAGCCGCTCCAGGTGCTCGGAACGGTTTTGCTCCAGCCACGCCAGGACATCGTTGTTCGCCATACCGGCAATGATAAGGCCGATGGCCCCGCCGGCCAAACGTCAAATCCGCGTCCCCATAATGCCGCGCATAACCTCATCAATCGGACGTAGTTACGACAGAACGCCGCAAATCGGCGAATGCGCAGTACAGTTCGGTTGTTCTAGGACCGATTTGTTACTAACATACACGCAAGACCGCTGTCCTTTAGAGCAACGAGAGCGTAGTATTCTGCATAGGGCCTTCGGGAGACGAAGCGGTGAGCTCCGGCCCGGCTCACGGCCGGCGCGGAGTCGTGCGCATGAGGAAGGTCACACAGGGCTATGGGCGGTGGCTCGGCCTCGCGGCCGTTTTCGTGCTGGCGGGCTGTCCGGCGGCGGACAACAGCGGCACGATACGCCCCGTGTACAGCCAGAAGAGCGCCACCGTCCCGGACAACGCCGACGCCCTGGCCGATCAGCTCATCGCACTGGTGAACGCGGCCAGGACCGAACACGGCGTGAAGCCCGTCCGCAAGAGCCCCGTCCTCATGAGGCTTGCCGCGGATTACGCCGCACGGATGATCGAGCGAGGCTTCTTCTCGCACATCGACCCCGAAACGGGCTACGGCCCGGGCCAGCGGGCGCTGCAGGCGGGCTACTTGTTCCTGTCCGTCGGCGAGAACCTCGCCGCCAACCAGACATCGCCTGAGGCGGTCATGGACGACTGGATGAACTCGACCGAGGGCCACCGCGAGAATATCCTCTCGACTCAATGGAACGAAGTGGGTGCGGGCGTCCGCACCGGCGGCGAACACGGCGTCTACTGGGTTCTCGAGTTTGGCAACACGCCGTGAGCGGCGCCGCCGTCATTGCCCCAGGGCATCTTCGATGAAAGCGAAGCGATGACCGCCGCTCGCCGCCTCCGGGCCAAGCCGGGCGCCGTCAGAGCAGCGTCACGTTCTGCCGCTTGAGTCTCTCGCGAAGCTCCGCCGGCCAGATGCTGCACTGCACCTCGCCGACGTGCGCCTTTCGCATGAAGAACATGCACAACCGCGACTGGCCGATTCCCCCCCCGATCGTCTGCGGCAGCTCGCCCGCCAGCAGCCGCCGATGGAACAGCAGCTTCGCGCGCTCCTGCGTGTTCGTGATGGCGAGCTGGCGCTGCAGCGACTCGGCGTCCACGCGGATGCCCATCGACGAAAGCTCGAACCCGCGCTCCAACACGGGATTCCAGACAAAGATGTCGCCGTTGAGGCCGGGCCCGCGCGGCGTCGGGGTGGACCAGTCGTCGTAGTCAGGCGCGCGGCCGTCGTGCGGCTTGCCGTTCGACAGTGCCGCGCCGATGCCGATGATAAACACCGCCTTCTTCTCCCGGCAGATGCGGTCCTCGCGCTCGCGGGGCGAGCCGTCCGGCCAGAGCTTCTCCAGCTCCAGGCTGTGAACGAACTCGATCTTATCCGGAAGGATCGGCGCGATCGCCGGCTGCGCCTCGGCCACGCGCAGCTCCGTCAGCCGAATCACGCCATAGATCCGCTCGACGATCCAGCAGAGAAAATCGAGGTTGCGCTCGCCGGGGGCCATCACCCGTTCCCAATCCCACTGATCCACGTAGATCGAGTGGGTCTCGTCGATGGTCTCGTCGGGGCGGATGGCGTTCATGTCCGTATAGATCCCCTCGCCGGGCGCGAAGCCGTAATCGGCCAGCGCCATCCGCTTCCACTTCGCCAGCGACTGAACGATCTCGGCCCGCTGCCCGTTGAGTGCCTTGACGGCAAACGAGATCGGCATTTCCACGCCGTTGAGGTTGTCATTGATCCCCGTGTCGGCCGGCACGAACAGCGGCGCGCTGACCCGCAGGAGGTTGAGCGCCTCGGCAAGGTTCGTCTGGAAGAACTCCTTGATGACGCGGATCATCCGCTCGGTCTGGCGAAGGTCGAACAGGGGCTTGTATTCGGTCGGCTTCATTACGGCGCATCTCCTCGATTCGTAGCGGAAGGATCATACCGGACCCCGGCGGCCAATTCGACCCCCGGCCCCGCCGGCAGCGGCCCTACGCAGGCGGTATGGCTTGCAGCAGATCGTTCATCTTGTCGCGGGCGTGGTGATCGCCCGCCGCCTCGGCCGCCTTCAGGCCGCGGGACAGAATCTCCCGCGCCTCGGAATGGCGGCCCAGGGCGAGGAGCGTCCTGGCCCACTGGAAATAGGCCGAGGCGTGCCTCGGGTCGAGCTGAACCACGCGTTCGAACTGGCGTATCGCCTCCTCGGCGAGGCCGGCCTGCGCATACTGCATCGCCAGACCGAAGTTGAGAAACACGTCGTCCGGCTCGTCGGCAAGAAGCGCGCGGAGTTGATCGATCGTGGGCATGGGCGCCTGCACCTTCTCATGAAGCGTCCCCCCGGGGCCGTCCGAACCCGGGGGGACGCGGAAGAAACCTTGTTGAACCCGACGCCGCGGCTTACGGCCGGTAGCCGAAGATCAGGTACGCCTCGCCGGCGTGAACCTTGATGCCCACCGTGGCCATCGGGGCGCCGATCAGGATGTCGTCGCGGCCGTCCCTGTTCACGTCGCCGGCCCAGGAGACGTTCCGGGCCCGCATCCCCGTCGTGCCGATGCCCAGACCCGTAGCCGGGTCGTACGCATCCACCTCGCCGCCGCCCAGGTGGTCACCCGCACTCTTGCCGGTGAAGACCAGGCCGCGGATCGACTTGCCCACCTCGCTCAGAGACAGTCGGTCGCCCGGCTTGATTTGGTTCGTCCAGGCGCCCGTGAGCGCATCGCGCGTGGGTCCGAAGATCAGATACACCTTGCCGGCCGCCGGCTTGCCGCCGGGATCGGCGTTCGGGGCGGAGATCAGGAGGTCCTTGCTGCCGTCGCCGTCGAAGTCGCCCGCGTACGAAATGTTGTAGCCGGCCTGGTCGCCCGGCGCCTCACCGTCAATAACGGCGCCGAGCCCCTGACTCAGCAGATCCTCGATACGGAAGCCGCCGCCGGGGCTTTCCAACGAGCGGTTCCCGAACAGGATGACCACCTGGCCGCGTCCGGAATTCGTGTCGCCGGCCATGGTATGCCGATAGTTGCCCATCACAATGTCGGGCAAGCCGTCGCCGTTGAAATCGAGCACGTCGCCCTTATCCTGGCCGGTGAGAGCGCGGCCGTCGTTGTTCGCGCCGGTGCCCACGACATCGCCGAAGCGGTCGCCGGGATACCCTCGAATGAATACGCCGTGCAGTCGCTGCGGAACGTCCGCCGCCAGTTCGAGGGTCTGCAGGTCGCGGTTGCCATCCAAGGCCAGCATCCGACGATAGATCAGGTAGACGGCGCCGCTGTCGTCGCCGCCGCTGGCCGCGTTAAAGGCATTCGGCGCCCCGACCAGGATGTCGCCGTAGGTGTCGCCGTCGAAGTCCACGGTGCCCTGCACGGTCTGCCCGATCGCCTCACCCGTCCGGCCGCTGCCGTTATACAGTTGGAGCCTGCTGCTCAACCCCGTGTAGCGGCTCGTATTCCCGCCGGACGATCCGTTCGAGTCCAACGGGCCCGTATTCTGAATCACGTATTGATACGGCCGCGGCCCGGGGTCCCGGTCGTAGGAAGCATAGGTCTGCCCGCCGCCCGAAAAGATCCGGGCACGGGGCACGCCGTACAGACGCTGGACGGTCGACGTAATGTTCCGCATCTGCATGGCATAGACCACCCCCTCGCTATAGCCTTTCGGCGTGCCAAAGATGATCATGTCATCCACGAAGCCGACCGACTGGCCGAAGCGGTCGCCGTCCGCCTCACCGATGATCCGCATGCCGTAGGGCGACAGGGACGAACCGACGTAGAACCCGCTGTTCATGTATTTGCCGACGAAGTCACCATTCGGAGTGATCTTGTCCGTCACACCCAGAATGCCGATGAAGGGCAACGAGCTTGGCGCCATCTGGATATCGTCCGGCCCGTAGAGCGGCGGGGCAGCCGGCTCCGGGCAGCGGCAGAGCTGCCCGCCGGAGCCTCTCAGATAGCTCCAGAGACCGTTCTTCCACACTCCGAACGCGCCCTCGTCCACCAGCGCATCGGTGAACCCGATGCCGTGGTCCACGCCCGACTCAGGACACTTCGTCAGCGGATTCCTGTTCAATTCACAAGTCGTCGTTGTGGGGTCGTCACAGTTGCTGGGCTCCCCGGCCGTGGGATCAAGCGACTTGCAGCCCCAACGGTTCTCCCCCGGCAGCATCTCCGTAACGCGTACGTCGCTGAAGTTCTGGCCGACCTGGCTCAGCTCGATCACGCGGTTGCCGCTGCCATCGCTGTATGTGGGGCGGAACTCGTTGCTCTGGCTGGAAAGCACGACCACCCCGCCGCGGAGGAATTGACCACTGCGGCTCAAACTGCCGGACTTTTTGGAATTGACCTGCGGGAAGCTGACCACCAGTTCCGGCGCCAAGTCGTCGTCCTGGTCCGGGATCGCACGGATGCCGGAGATGCCGGCGCGGTCGCCGCTGTTCGGCGGATTAGAACTCACCGAGCGGAGGCCCGTGAGCACCAGGCCGGACACGGCACCGGGCAGAATGGACCCGGTGGCGTTGAGCTTGACGCTCTGGCCCTCGAAACCGACCAGCCCAGCGCCCCCGAAGATTACATAGGCCTCACCGACGCCCGCGCCATCCGTCCCCCAGTTGTCCCAACCGGGCTTGCCGAACTGCGCTACGATGGCAAAGTCCCCGTACCCGTCTCCGTCGACATCAGCGATAGGGGCCACGTTGCTGCCGGCGAAATCATTGAAGTTGTAGCCCTGGAAGGCAATCCCCCGCAGCGGGCCGACGGCCGCACCGATCTCGCTGACGGATCGAACCGCCGTGTAGCCCGGCGTGGTCCCGCCGCCGCCGCCGCCACCGCCCCCGCCCCCGCCGCCGCCCCCACCGCCGCCGGTTGCATCGCCCGTCCGGACGAAGACCTTGCCCGGGGCCCAGGCCGCCTTGCGTTCGGTGCTGCTCCGGCCGATCGAGGCGCCGATAAAGTACGATACCCCGGTCGAGATCGTCTGCGGAATCGTCCACGAATAGGTTGTCTGGGTAACAGGCAGGCCGCCGGCGATCAGCGGCTCCTTGCCGGTGTAGAGAGGCAGCGTAGTCGTAACATTCGTGGCATCCACGTAGAACAGATCGATCGTCGCCGTGCCCTTCGGATCGGTGCCGCGGAACTCGATCAACACCTGTGCGCCGACGGAGACCATCATCACCCCGCCGGCCGGCTGCGTGAGCTTGATATCGAGATCGCTCGTGCCGCCGCCGGTCGAGGTGCCGCCGCCGGTCGAGCCGATGGTGACCCAACCGGGGGCATAGCGGGCGGTCCGGCCGGCACTGGTGACGATCGAGGCCCCGACGTAATAGGTGCCGTTGGCCACGCCGGCCGTGTTCCACACCTGCGACGTGGCGGACTTGCTCAGGCCCTGGGCGATGTAGACCACGCCGTTGGCGAAGTTGGTGTCCGTGTCGTAGAAGACGTCGATGGTGGCCTCGCCCGCGGGGACGTTCGCAACGAACTGAATCGTGACCGCGTCGCCCGCCTTCGCGGAGATGGCGGCCGCCGGCGCCGTAACGAGAAGCGTCGGCTCGCCCGAGAGGATGATCGGCCCGACGAACTGCGTATCGGTGTTTCCGGCGTTGTCGATGACAATGACGCCGATGTAGTACGTGCCGACGGGCAGACCGGTGGTGTCCCACATTGTGACGACGGCAGAGGAACCCTTCTGGGGACGGCTTTCGATGCGGATCTCGTTGCCGTTCATCGTGCCGTCGTTGTCGTAGACGAGGTCGTAGGTGAAGTCATTCTCCGCGTCGCCGGCATCGAAAGCGATCCGCACGGCGTCCCCGACGCCGAAGCGCGCGCCCGGCGCGGGCGAGGTGAACGACACGTTGGGCGCTGCGTTGGCCGGGGGCGTTGTTTTGCCGGCATCCGAAGGCGGCGTGACGGCCTGCCCCCCGCCCGGGGTGGACGGAAGGAAAAGCGGACAGCCGCTCTGGCCTGTAAAAAGCGGTGCCAGCGCAACCAGACCGAGCAGCGCCCAGTTGATGCGATGCATATGCAACACTCGCGACATAACCGATGCTCCTTCGAGGCTTCTCCCTCGCCAAGAATGTCTGCTTCGTGGAGACCCGATGACCCTTGCCTTATCTTCGCAACGTACCGGCCCGATTTCAAGCGCGTTTCGAGAATTCATCATCGTCGGCCCCGTTCGAGTGCTTTTTCGGACCTGCGGAGCCGCCTCCGCGCGATCCGACCGACGACCGATAGCCCGGCGCTCGGCCTCTCCGCCAACACCGCCCGCCGCAAGGGGGGCATACGCCTCATAACGCCCGATCACGGCTTGATAAAGCCACCGTAGATCAGGTACGCCTCCCCGGCATGCGTCTTGCCGTTCGGGCTGGCCATCATGGCCCCGATCAGGATGTCACCCTTCTTGTCGGCGTCGACATCGCCCGCCGCAGAAAGCCCACGGGAGCGGACACCCATGCCGATCGCGTCTATGCCGCCACCGAGGGCATCGCCGGCGGCACGCCCCACGAGGGCCACCCCGCGAAGCGAAGCCTTGCCGATGTCCGCCAGCTTGACCCTGCCGATCAGGCTGTTGCTGCCGAGCACAACATAGACGATACCGGCCCCGGTGAGGTCGGTCGCGTAGCCGCTGTTCGTAAGGTCGTCGGGCTTGCCGTCGCCGTTGAAATCCAGCCCGATGGTGGTGCCGTCCGGCAGTCGCGGGCTGGCGCCGGGCGCGGCGACCAGGAGGTCATCCTTCCCGTCGCCATCCACGTCGCCGGCCGTGGCCACGTTGAACCCGGCCAGATCGCCCTCATTGGCGCCGACCAGAATCGTCGCGCGGCCGCTGTTCACCAGGTCGGCGATGTGGAACCCGCCGGCCGGACTGACGAGGTCGTTTCCGCCGAAGACGATCAGCGCGGCCCCGACGACCTTGCCGGAATTGGCGGGGTCGGGGTAATAGGGGATGCCGAAGACCACGTCGGGTTTGCCGTCGCCGTTGAAGTCGCCGCCGCCTGCGAAGACCTCGCCGAACTTGTAGCCCGCCTCGCCGCGGATGTACACGCCGTTGAGCCGCTCCGGGTTCAAGGGGTCCAGTGCCATCTTCTCAAGGAAGTAATTGCCCTCCGCCTCCAGCGGCCGCCGGAAGACGATGTAGGCGGCCCCGGCGCCGGCGTTTTCGTTCGGCGAGCCGACGACGAAGTCCATCCGCGTGTCATTGTTGAAATCGGGGATGGCCTGCACGACCGAGATGCCGACACCGGCCGCGCTGCCGACGACGGAAATCGGCCGTCGGATCAGGTCGCCAGCTGTCCCGCTGGGCGGCTCGTGCCCGGTAAAGTACCCGCCCGTTCGGATTACATACTGATGCGGGCGTGCCACACTGATCGGGGTGGTGTCGCTGGCATCCCAGTAGTTCGTGGTCTTCAACTGATAGACCAAGCCGGCGCCCGGGCGGTTCGCCGGCAAGTCCGGGATGTCCGTGGTCGTCGCGGACTGGTTCGGGGCAGAGATCAGCACAAACTGCGGGCCGGTGGCCGAGCGAACCGCGGAAACCGTCAGGCCAAACCGGGCATCCGGCGGGGTACCGTCCTCCACCGCCTGCCCCAGGATACGGCAGCCGTACGGCTCGATGTCCGCCACATCCGTGTACAGGCCCGTGACGGGGGCCAGGGCCGGCGACACCGGGCACCACGTCCGAACATCAGCCAACTGCGGATTCAGTGTGTACGGTGCCGGATAGCTCGCGAGGTAGAAACCCTTGTCCCACGCGCTACGATCGTAATCGTCGCATTTGCTGTCGCTGTTCGTGTCCCGGAAGGCCTGCCCGAAACACGGCGCGTTCGAGCAGGAGATGTCCGAGTTGCAGGTCGCCACGCAGTAGCCGACGTCCGTGGCCTGGCCGACCTCCTGGAGCCGAATCACGCGGTTGCCGTCGCGGTTGAGCACGGCGCGGGAGTTTACCAACCTGCTGTCGCTGTGAATCATCTGGTTACGGCTGCTGACGATGACGACGCCGCCGCGGAGGAACTGCCCGTCGTTTTCGAGCATGCCCTCGTAGCCCGTCTTGATGTCCTGATAAAGCAACGAGAGGCTGTCCAGCTTGGGAATGCCGAAGGCCAGCTCGTCCACGTCGTCGCCATCCATGTCGGGCACCGCACAGACAGACGTGATGCCGGTCGAGACGCTTGAGCCCGGCCGCAGCGCCACGCCGGTAAACAGGATGCCCTGATCCAGGCCGTCCGTCGGGCTGGCGGCAGGCACGGCGGTCGTGGGGGCGAACGGGTCGATGACCGGATACGGCTTGGCGCCGGTGCGGTTCAGGTCGAAGGTGCCGACCAGTCGACCGTTCTTGTTTCCGAAGATCAGGTAGGCCTCGCCCTCGCCGATCCCGGTGGGATTGATCAGCCCCGGCTTGGCGTACTGGGCAACAACGATGAAGTCGTCCACGAGGTCGCCATCCAGGTCGCCGACCTTTGCGAAACCGCTGCCGGCGTGATCCTGGAAGTTGAACCCTCGCAGCACAGCGCCGGGCAGTGTGCTCCGGCCGACTTCGCCGACCCAGAAGTAGGGCGGGCGGACGGACAGGCGGGCGGGAGAGGCATCCTCATAGAGCTTCGTACCGTCGGCGGCCAGCAGCCGGCCGACGATGAAGAACTGGCCCGCCACGCCAGTGGTGGCCCAGTCATACTGTTTGGCGGTGGGGGCGAGTTTATCGGCGATGAGCTGAGGATTTCCGTCGGGCTTACGGTCGTTGTTGGCGTCGGCATCGCGATAGAGCGAGACCGTGGCCCCGGCCGGCACCGTGCCGGTGATCCAGCGGATCGTGTACGTGTCGCCCTGGAAGACGACGGCGTCGGCAAGCGGGGTGGTGACCGTGATGGTGTTCGGGGCGCCGCCGCCGCCCTGGCCCCCGCCGCCCTGGCCGCCGATGATCGTTACGCGGCCGGGGGCATAGGCGGCCACCGGGGGGCCGAGGCTCGTAAACCGCAGCGCGGCGCCGACGTAGTAGGTGCCCTCCGCAACCGACGTCGTGTCCCATTGGATGGTCGTGCGATCGAGGCTGACGCCCGTCGCGATGGTCGGCTCGGTTCCGTCAAACGTCTGGTCCACATCGTAGAAGATGTCGAGCGTCGCGCCGACACCGCTGGGAACGCCGGCGGAGAAGATGACCTCGACCGGCGTGCCCGCGTTCGCACTCATATACGTCGACGGCTCCATGACATAGACGAACGAGCCGCCGAGGAGGATCACTCGGCCCGTCGCATACACCGTCCCTGATCGCCCGCCCGCGACGGCCTCGGTCACGGTGACGCCGACGAAATAAGAACCAGGGGGGACGTTCGTGGTGTTCCAGGTAACCGTGGTGATGCCGGCACCGTTGCCGGAAGCGGCGGCGATCGTCGTCTCGTCGCCGGTACCGGGTCGGCCATCCAGATCGTAAAACGCGTTATACGAGAAGAGACCCGGCAGGGATGTACCGAAACGCAGCACGATCTGGGCACCGGGGCTGGCGTTAATGTCCGCCGCCGGGGCCGCGAACGTGATGCTGAAGGGCTGCTGGACGGTGACCGTTCCGACGGCATAAGCCGTCTGGGCGGTCAGGCCGTCCGAGGCCCAAACCCCGAGGTGATAGAGACCGGCCGCCACGCCGACGGTGTTCCACAGGGCGGTGACGTTCGTGCCGGCCGGCAGCCCCGTCGCGAAGTACGTCTCGTCGCCGCTGCCGGGGGCGCCGTCCCGATCGTAGAACGCGCGGATGTCGAGCGAGCCGCTTCCGGCCACGGAGTAGATGAGGCTGACGGGTGAACCCGCGGCGACGCTCTGGTTGGCGGCGGGGCCGCTGACCGCGAGGCTCAAGGCCGATGTACCGGGTCCGAGGATCGGACAACCTTCCTGGGCAAGCAGAAGGGGCGTAACCGCCAAGAGGGCCGCGACCAGGATGTGCTCACGCGAGCAGAATCGACGCATCATAAGTTATGGCTCCATTCCGATTCGGGGGTTGCATGCCCGGTGCCTTCAGGACTGTCACGCGCAGGTCAATCGGGCCTGGCGCTCCGACGCCGAGCCCGCCAGCATTCAAGGGTCGCACCTCCCGCGACGATTATCCGGCCCGCCAAAAGGCCTGTCAACGAAGTAGTTGACAGGACTTCCGGCGGGGGCCAACATTAGGGTGTCGGACCGCGCCGCGGACGGCGGGAGGACAGACGTCCGGCCAGAGGCGGGCGGCGACCCGCCGGGCAATCGTCTGAAGGCGCGGCCCAGGGCAGCCGGCAGGCGGCCCGCACCACTGCCCGGCGGCAGGAGGACGGGGCTTCGCAAACCCGCCATCCGGGCTGCCCGGAGGTTCAGCCATCAAGGAGCACACGATGATGTTTGCCCGATATCCGTTCCGGCCCGCATGCGGCGCCGGCAGGAGCCGAATCGCGGTCGGCCTGGTTCTCGTATTGGGATGGCTGCCGACGGCGGGAGCCGGTTCCTCCGCGGCAGCGGCGGTGTACTACCAGGGAGGCCAGCCGATCGCGCTGCACCAGGACGAGCACCACTTCCTCGTCGAGGTGGACCCGATGGCGATCAGCTCGCCGCAACTGAAGGCCAATCTGGCCGCGGAGGGCTTCTTCGAGGTCAGCCCGATCCTGTTCGCCTGCAACCAGAAACGGGCCGTCTACTCCGTGACGGTCCGCACGACGGATGCGCACACGCTCAACGTCCTGCGGACGATACCGGGCGTGCGCGCCGCGCGCCGGCTGTTCCAGTCCCCGGGCGGCACTTCGCCCTTCGTGCAGACGAACGAATTCGTGTTCAAGGCCAAGCCCGGCGTCACCGAGGCGCAGGTCCGCGAGCTGGCGCAGCGCCAGGGCTGCGAGGTGGTCCGCACGATGGGCATCGGTGTGAAGATGTATGTGCTGCGCGTCGCCGACGAGACCCGCACCGATGCGGTGGATACGTCGGCTGCTGCGCTGGCCTCCGGGCTGGCGGAGTTTGCCCACCCGGACTTCTACGTCGAGAAGACCGTACACCAGATCGACGACCCGTTCTTTCCCTACCAGTGGCACCTGCAAAACCGCGGCCAGACCGGCGGCAAGCCCGGCGCCGACGTGAAGGCGGTCGAGGCGTGGAGCACCACGCTCGGCGAGAACGCGATCGTGGCGATCCTCGATGACGCCGTCGACTGGAAGCACCCGGACCTCGTGGACAACGTCGTCGCCCGCTACAACTTCGTCAACGACACCGACGATCCGTCGCCCTTCCGACCCGACCTTTCCAACACGATCGTATGCGTAGAGGGATGCAACAACACTGATCTCGCGCAGACACTCTGGTGCAACCTCTGCGACCTCTATCCGTACGCGAGCAACTGCCAGAACCGGCACGGGACGGCCACGGCCGGCCTGGCCGTCGCCCGGGCGAACAACATCGGCGTCCGCGGCGTGGCGCCCCTGGCCGGGCTTGTCGCGGAGGCAATGCTTGACGCGTCGATCGTGGCGATGGCCGACGCCTTCTACTTCGCCGAGGCGAACGGCGCGCAGGTCGTCAGCAACAGTTGGGGCTTCACGATTCCGCAATTGATACCGGACGTGATCCGCACCGCGATTGAAGATATCAGCACGAACGGGCGCGGGGGTCGCGGCGTGCTCGTGATGTTCTCTGCCGGCAACGGCGCCACGCGGATCGACAAGGACAACTCCCTCGCGACATTGCCCGAAGTCATGGCCATCGGGGCCACGCTCAAGGACGACCGGTTGACGTGCTACAGCTCCTACGGCCCGCAGCAGAGCATCGTCGCCCCCGGCGGCGGCTTCGGAACCGGAGTGGACTACACCTCCGAGAGCTGCTATCAGCCGGATATCACCACCACCGACGTAACGAGCGTCCCCATCCTGCCGCCGTGCAATCTCAATGCGATGCTCTCCGACCCCACTCTCTATTACTCCTGCCAGTTTTACACGATCGTCTTCCCGCCGCCGCCCGCGCCGCCGCTTTTCGTTGTCGACTACCCGGTATGGCCGTACTGCCCATACACGCCGCTGGACCTGCACGGGTACAACCCGCCGGACCCGGCAAACTACCCGGCGCCGGTCGCGAAAGACTTCGGCGATCCCTACTACCATAACGGCTTCAACGGCACGTCGGCTGCTTGCCCGATCGCCGCCGGGTGCGCCGCCCTGATCTTCAGCGTGGACCCGACGTTGACGGCCGCGCAGGTCCGCAACATCCTCGAACACACTGCCGATAAGATCCGCCCCGATGGCGCGGGATACGATCCGGTCACGGGACACAACGACATGTATGGGTTCGGCCGCGTGAACGCCGCCCGCGCGGTCCAGGCCGCCGCCGCCGGCCGTATCTGGCCCAGCCCGGTCACCGGGATCCGGGACAACTCCTTCGCGGATCAGGTGCATTACGCCTGGACCAATCCGCCGGCGGACGTGGAGACGGTGCTGATCGTCCGCTCCGTCGGCCCGCTGAACTTCGCCCCCGTGGACGGCCAGACGTACGCCGTCGGCCAGCAGGTGGCCGCCAACACCGTCGTAGTAGCCAACGACCTGATCGACTCGTACACCGACAACGCCGCACCCAACGGGGACCTGAACTACGGCATCTTCGTCAAGAACTCCAACAACTTCTATTCGTGGGGCAAGCGGGTGAATGTGCAGTCCAGGAGCGTTCCGAACGCCCCGCTGGCCTCCGCGACGGCCTCTCCCGCTGCGGGGCCGGCCCCGCTCACGGTGCTCTTCAGCGGCGGGGCGATCGACCCGCAGGAACGACAGATCGTCTCCTATGCATGGGACTTTGGCGACGGGACCTCCGGCGCCGGCGCGAGCATCGAGCATACATACACGAGGGTCGGCGAGTATCTCGCGAAGCTGACCGTCACGAACAGCGTCGGCCTGCCGGCGGTGGCGACCGTTCTGGTTACGGTGAATCCGACCGGGTCGGGGCCGACGCCCACCTTCAGCGTAACGCTCACGGCCAACCCGCGCGGCGGTTCCCCGCCGCTGACGGTCGCGTTCAAGGCCACAACCTCGCCGGCGACCACGCTCGTGGATCACTACGCCTGGGATTATGGCGACGGGGCAACGGAAACCACACTGACGAGCAGCACGAGCCACACGTACCAGACCGCGGGTAGTTTTACGGCCAAGGTCACCGTGACGGACTTTCTTGGGGCCTCGACCACCGCAGCCACCAGCGTGGTCGTAGGCGGCGCAAGTGGATCGCTCGCCACACGCGAAACGCCCGAGGCCACCGGCTCGCTCCCGCTGACCTGCGGCGCCGGGGCGGCGCCGATGATGGCGGCGGCGATGCTGATGTTGGCGGGCGCCAAGGGGTTCGGCCGCCGCTCGCGAAAGACCAGGCCGTAGGGCATCGGCGATCGCCGGCCGCGACTCCCGCGGCGCTGCACTACGAAACGCCGGGCAGCCGACCGAGGAGGTCTCCGAACGATTCCACACGGATGTCCGGCGAGATCCGCGCGAAATCCTCGGGGCGGCAGTGCGTCTCCGGGTTGTGGACGAGGGCCGTCCGCATCCCCAGGGCCGCGGGGCCGGCGATGTCGGGAATCGGCGAATCGCCTACGAACAGTACGCGCTCCGGCGGCGGGACGTGCCCGTTGCCCACGGTCCGGCTCAGGGCCGTGCGAAAGACGATCGGGGCCGGCTTGCGGTAGCCGACCTCGCAGGAGATCGTGATGGCGTGCAGATAGGGCGTGAAGCCGTGGCGGTCCACCTCGGCGTGGACGTACGGCGCGGGGGTCCAGCAGTTGCTCGCGAGGCCCAGCCGGTAGCCGCGATCCCGGAGCGCGGCGAGCGCATCGACCACGCCGGGGTACGGGTCGAGGCAGCCCACCCAGTTTTCCCCGAAGACCCGGATCGCCTCGTCGCGGATCGCGTCGCTCGGCGGCGGCCAGCCGCAGGCCCGCGTCCAGGCCGCGAAGACGTCGCGGACATCGACCTCAACGTGCCGCGGGTCGCGCTGGGCGGCAGCCTCCGCGTCGTGAATGATCTCAACGAGCCGACCAACGGCGTCCGCGTGCCGGAAGCCGTAGCCGGCCAGCCGGTCGCAGGCGGCCTGCGCACCGCGCCGCCATGCCTGCTCCTGGGCGGCCACGCGGGCGAGCGTTCCCCCCCAATCCAGCAGAATCACGTCCACGGAGAGATCGCGCATCTTGGCTTGTCACTTCCTCCGGCGAATCATCTGACGGCAGGCGTTCATCCGTCGATGAACGCGCCCGCGGGGTCCGACCAGGACGCGATTCAGAGCCCGGATCCGCTCTGGCGACGGACCCCGCCACGTTTTTTCACGCACAACGCCCCGACCGCGACATTCAAACGCCTCACGATCCGGGGAGCGAAGCATTATATTCGCCCCGGCGCGGCGAGGAGTACACGGCGTCCCACTCGCCTGCAAGGGGAATGGAAGGTGATGGCCAGCGCGACCGCATCCCCCTCTCCAGTCCAAGGGAGACGGGACGCAAGGTGAGGGTGACCGCTTCAGTCGCGTTCGCCTTCACTCCCCGATATCGAACTCGATCGAGACCGACCCGCTGACGGAGTTGGCGGGCAGGACCAGCCCGCCCGGCTGTGCCACGCTCAGGTCCACGGCCGGGTCCAGCACCTTCGCGCGCGAATCGGGCACGAGCGTCAGGACGTAATGCCCGGGCGACAGGTTCGTCGTGTCGATCCAGCCGGCGTTCAACTCGTAGTCGCTCGTGGTGTTGAGCAGCAGCGTCTGCTTGCGGCCCTCCAGCCCGATGCCCCAGGTGTGTTTGCCGACCCAGCCGCGCGGGAACGTCGTCTTGTAACGCCAGGGCGCCCAGTCCAGGTGGGCGTTCGCCATCTGAAGCAGCGTGCCGGGCATCGCGTTGTAGCCGTAGCTGGTCATGGCGTTCATGCCCGGCCCGCCGTGCAGGCTGCTGAAGCTCGCCGGCGCGCCGACGGTCGGCTTGCCGTTGGCCCCCGCGACGGCGAACGATTCCGCCTCGATTGCCTGATCGATCACGATGTTGGCGAGGTTCGCGTCGTCGGCCGTGCCCCAGATGCCGTCCGGTCCGGGCTCCGGCCCGGTGTTCGGACCGAGGAAGAGATTGAGCATGTATCCGGCCAGACCCTGGGTGTCGCCCGTGACGCTCACGAGCGCATGCCACTCGACCGCCGTGCCGGCGGAAATGGTCTGTCCGGCCTGTGGGCTCTGGAGGTCGAACGTCACTTCGAAGCCGTCCAGAGCGTCGCCCTGCCTCGAGGCGATCGCGCCGTCGCCCGCCATCGCGTCACCGCCCGAGGGCTGGTTTTCCTTCGGTGGTCGGTTGGGACCGTTGAATACGTTCTGGAAGACGGAAAAGTCTCCGAGGTCAACGTCGGAGTCTCCGTCGAAATCGGCCGTCGGGTCGGTACACCCGTCCTTGAGCGGCCGGTAACGCGTTTGCGCCCACGAGACGGTTCTGGATGCCAGCCTTTTCCATCTCGAACGAGGCGTCCGATATGCTGTCGGATCCGTCAATAACGAACACGATGTCCGAGAGCTCGTTGCCAAGCGATGAATCCGTGGCGCTCTGCCAGGTCGCAGCGCTGACATGCTGCGTCCTGGCGTCGGGTGCCGGTTCCTCTTGGGCATACGAGGGCACGGGGCGTGACGCGTTTGTCAGTGCGAGGGCCAAGGGAGTGAACAACGCAAGCGCGCGGCGCCTAAACGCGGCGATCACCAGCGTACCAGGCAGCCACAAGAGCAGGGCGACCGGCTCCGGGACAAGGGCGGTGACGGTTCCACGAACGACGAACTGCGAGGCGAGTGGCCCCCCCTGGAGAAAGAAGTTTCTGGAGGTAAAGCTTCCGAGACCCGGAGGCGCTAACGGAAGGGCATCTGCGAGGAACACATTTCCCGTTCGTTCGCCGAGATGGAAGTTGAGTTCCGAGATATCGAGCCCTGCGGACTGAAACGAGACCGCCCCCACGGTGTAGGCGTCCCCGTAGGGCTTATCGGAGACAGAGATCTCGCACTCCGCCGCCGTGGCGCTTAGTGCGAAAGCCCCGACCCAGGTTGTCAGGCTCGACGCTGGCGTCGAATACCGTCCGAGCGTCGGATCCAACGGAGACGCATCCGGCGCGTTCGCGTCGAAGGTGTAGGTGCCGGAAAACGCGCTTCCACCTATGACGCTCCCCTGCAGAAGTCCGCCCGGATCGCTCACTGAATCGATCGTGCCCGAGAAGCTGA
>Ga0272448_1003725_pt1 | contig 17923 bp, 29 predicted proteins | sample YNPCB0191_FD_202220 | JGI IMG/M metagenome (GOLD analysis project Ga0272448, IMG submission 202220) | Hot spring sediment microbial communities from Yellowstone National Park, WY, United States - YNP-CB-019-1 | ecosystem: Environmental > Aquatic > Thermal springs > Hot (42-90C) > Sediment... | reverse complement strand
CATTGCATCAAAACAAAAATCAGAAAAAAGGAAAAACACACGAAAAACGTTAAGCGAAAACGAAAAACGAAAAAACCAAAAAAGTCATTAAGGAAATAGAAAAAGACACTAAAAAACAACCAAACAATATAAAAATAAAATATGGGGCAGATTTTTGCTTGACCGCTAAGCGGCTCAGCGGCAGCGGCTGACGGTGGGCCGGTCGTGGGAGCCATAGAGCCGTTAAGCCTGAGGCTGACGGGTTCACGCAGCGGCTGCCGCTCTTTCCTATTATAATAGGAATAGGCCGCAGCGGCAACGAGTGGGACAGCAGCGGGACGCTTTAACCTGTTAGGCAGCGGCTTAACGGATTGGCAGTTGCTAGGCAGCCCGTTAGGGTTTTTAAGGGCCGGCCGCTATTCCGGTAAGCGGCCCCTGAAAGGGTGCGCGGTATGAGTGAGGCCGTAAGTGAGGAAATGACTAAGCAAAGGCTTTTTTCGGACTTCTTTGTGAGGTATCACCCGGACTTTAAGGCTTCCGATTTTGCGGCCGCTGCGGGGCCGTGGCAGATAGTTCTCCGGCTTAGGGACGGCCTCATTAATATGCCTATGAGTGAGCTCAAGGATAAGCTTGAGGATTACCTTGAGGCCGCTTATAACCTAGGTGAGGTAAGCGGTTTTGCTGAAGCCCTTGCGTTAGCTTATGACCTTAACCTAGCTAAGGACTACCTTGAGCGGCCTGAGGTTTTGAGTAAGCTTCAAAGGCTAGCCTTTGAGCTCTACTGGCTTAGCTTACGCCTTGAAAAGATGAAGCTTAGGCGTAATGAGTCCTTAGCTCAGAAGACCGCTAAGCTCAGTTATGCGGCTTACCGCCTTATTGAGAGGGCCCTAAAGGCCGCTAAGGCTTAGTTGCCTAAGAGCTCTTAGCTTTTTCCTTTTCATTTTTTACCTATTTTCTAGTAGCTGCTCAGTAAGGTTTTTAAGTCCCGGCCGCTCACTCTGTAAGCGAGTCTGCGCGAGGTGCGCGGTATGAGCGCACAGGAAAATGCAGAGGAAAGGGCCCCGGATAACCTTATGAGTTCCGGGGCCCCTAAGGGCCGGTCTTTCTTTAGCGTAAATCATGACTTCGAGGACATATCGATATACTTCTCTGCCGAAGTTGGTAATGACAGAAGGTTTAACCTGTTTGCTAAGACTCATGCGGTCTTTAATCTTGGTATAATTGCGGGTGTAAGTGAGATACTCTGGAAGGCCTACCACTTTGGTCCGGCCCAAGACATCTTGGATAGGCCGGAAAACGTTACACAGTATACCACATTATTGTTAAGGTTAAAGGCGCTTTATGAAAAGTACAAGACCGAGAAAAGGATTAACGTCGAAGATATCCTTGAAGACCTTGACAATATCGTAATTGAGTTAATCGACTTCTCAAGGGAAGTAATGAAACAAAGCAGATGTGGGCCGTCTTAAAACCATTAGCCTTTTCCTTTTTTCTTCTCCCTCGTTTTTAAAAAAGGATTTTTCTTTTTCCAGCCTTTTATAAAAACTTCGCTTGACAGATTAGCGGTTTAGCAGCGGCTCATTAAGGTATTTAAACCCCTGCCGGTACTCCCAGAAGCGGCCCCGGAAGGGGTGAGAGGGATGGCAGAGGTTGAGGATGTGGTCGGGGCGGTCATGGGGAGTTACGGTATATATTTGAGTCAGGTCAGTGAGACGCCGTGGGCTGACGCCATGCTGTCAATTGAGTACCTCGAGGACTTTGAGGACCTTAATGACAGAGAGCTTATAGGGACATTAGCTACGTGGGCCGGCGTCAGCTATAATGTCTTTAAGGGGATTTGGGAAGGCCTTAGTGATAAGGAAAAAGAGGAGGCCCTGGGCGAAATAGAGTATAGGATTGCGGTCCTGGGATTTGAGAATCTACTGAAGGGAATAGCGGCTGACTTTTACGTTATGGAAAATAGGGACGTAAGGGAAAAGATAATCGACACCGCTAAGAAATACGTTAGCGGTAAGATTGACTTCTATGACCTTGCTGAGGAGCTCGAGAACATATTATGGCCTACGGAAAAGGACAAAGAGGAAAATGAGCAGGCCGTAAGGTATTTCTGGGACGGAATTGGGCTAACGGACTACATAGAGGAGGATAAGGTAAAGGAAATGGTCAAAAGGTACCTAATTGAGGAGCTTGAGGCCGTCGGGAGGACGCCGGATTTGGGCAAGCCGGGATCGTAAAAGGTAGTGTCTTTTTTTGTCCTTTTTATGTTTATAGCCGGCCGTAGGCGAAAAACATAGAGGTAGAGGCAGATGGACAGAAAACCGCTATCAAAGACGGCTAAGGAGTTTGTCGCTGAGGTCGCATACGGGTTTAGGATAGTCGCAACGCATGCGTTTGTGGAGCCGTGGGAGGTAAGCCGTTACTTCATTAATGAGATAGAGAGGATAGAGGCGAGCCCGGAGGACCTAAAGGGAAACGAAATCCTTATTACTCTTGAGATAGCGTCTGGCGTGAGCTTTGATAAGCTCAAGAAGTACTGGGAAAGGCTCTCAATAAAGGAAAGGAAAGAGGCGATACGCAAGATAAAGCAGGCGATGGCATCCCTTGGACTTATAACTATGGTTGGCACTATTACGGTTCACGCAAGGCCCTCCCAAAAGGAGGAAATACTGCGTATTGCCCTGAAATACGATAAGGGGGAAATCAGCTATGAGGAATTAGCCTCAGACATAGAAGATGTGCTCTGGCCTACGGAAGCGGAAAAGGCCAAGTACTGGAAGGACATAGAGGAATATAAGAAGGCGATGGCGTTAGCGAAGTACTTGCCTACGGAAATCGTTAAGAGGATTATAAAAACCTTTTTTATTGATATGATAAGGCTAGAGATGTTCGATAGCTTCTTGCTCATTCCAAGCGCCTATCCAAATTTCCTCGAATAAACCCGACTTAACGAATTAGCTGCCGGGCAACAGTTCAGCAAAGTATTTAAACCCCTGCCGGTACTCCCAGAAGCGGCCCCGGAAGGGGCAGGTGCGCAAGGATGTCCGGTAGTAAGGGAGGGCGTGCGGGGCCTAAGGCCTCGGACGTTATTTCGGGGCAGCCCGAGCCCGAGGCCGCAGGCCCTGAGGAAATCACGGAGTTGAACATCTCGGTAAGCCCTAGGGGGAAGGCCAAGGTCGTTAAGATACTCAAGGGCAAGCTGGGCGACTTCATACCGGCCGCTAAGATAAAGAACCCCCAGTATGTCGATAGGGACGCCATACAGGTTTACTTTGAGACCGAGGACGGCAGAAGATTTAGAGAGACCTTCACACTAAGCACGGCTGCCAACTCGAAGCTCAGGAGGTTCATAACTAAGTACGGCCCGCCCAAGGTCGGCATGGAGATAGAGTACCAGGAGGACGCCAGAGGGTTCCCCAGGGTCGTGCTGTGATGCCGTGAACGAGGTGATAGCTGTGAGCGAGGGAGGTGGAAGCCAATGACGCCTAACATAGGCGTGAAGCATATATGCGCATATATTCCCTTAGACCTCTACGAGAAGCTGCTTAAGGTTAAGGCCGAGACCGGCAAGAGCATGAACGATATCGTTTTCGAGGCGCTGCAGAAGGTCTACGGTAAGCCCGAGGGGAGCACGTCATGACTAAGATAGAGGACACGCTTACCTATAGGGCCGCCGAAGTCCTGGCTTATGAATATCCGAACTTAGACGCAGAGCTTAAGGAGGCCCTCTTTGAGGTAATCGGCAGGCTTAAGGAGCCGATAACCTACCACATATTGGGCGCAGGGAGGTCGGCAAGCGAGGTCATATCTCCTTTAGCCAACATGATTACACGGGACTATGACGCCTACGACGCCGAGTCGGTCCCGGCTGGCGCGCTGCGGGACATGGTCCTGAGCGCTAACGGGCCGATAATGATAACGCCTTCATGGATAAACCTGCCTATGAACACTGACGACTGCTATGTAACGGCCAAGGTTTTACTTGGGCCGAAAAAGGTGAACCTGTTTACAACTCATAAGTACGCCTACTTAGACCTCGAGGGGCTACCGATTCACCAGAAGGTACACACGCTTATGGGGTCTGACGTAGATAGGGTTAAGGACCTGATTAACGGCGACTGCAGGGACCTTAAGGAGAGCTATGAGGAAGGCGTTAAGTTCTTATCAAGACAGGGCGTGAGGCCTATGGACATAGAGCTTAAGGACACGGTAAGGGAGAGGCTGGCGACACTAATCATTAAGGAGTTCCACGCCTACGGCAAGGACCAGAAGCTAAGGCTATTCCACCTGGTAGACAGGCTGACGCCGACCCTGACGCAGCACCTCATAGGGGCAGGGGAGAGGATAGACTGGGTGCCCAGAGAGCTGGGGCAGAACTACGTATTTAGAGAGAAGGCCGAACCGTTAGTAAGCCTTATAGAGTGGGCCCTAGATAACGCAGCGTACATCCCTATGGTACACCATAACGTCATAGTCATTCCGGTAAAGTCCAAGGACCTATACGTTACGGTAGGCGTTACTACGGATGGGCCGAAGGTAACGTTCTTCGGCTTCCTTAAGGTGCTGCCTCTGACTAAAACACTATATCCTGCATATACATGGTCATGCGGAATATCGGACAGGACTAACGGCTGCGGGACCTATGACCCTGACGCGATACTCAAAACGTTAGAGGAGAAGATAGCCGAGAGGATGGCCAAGGAGGAGGCCGAACTTAACGAGGCCGGGGAGCTGATAAACGAGATGATGAAGGGAGGTAGTAAGAGGTCATGAAGCCGATAACCCTTAAGCTTCCCGAGGACATATATTATCTGCTAAAGGAGTACGCTAACAGGCGCAACACGACAGTAAGCGAGGTAATCAGGAGGGCGCTCATAGAGTACCTGAGGGAGGAGAACCTGGAGGCCAAGGACCGGCCCTACTACGGGAAATACATAAAGGTAACATTAGGCGAAAAAATAGCGGCCGAATGACCTTTTTATCTCCCCCTCCATTTCCTGGAGAGGGGGCCCGAGAGGGGCCCATGAGCCCCCCCACCCTACGTGGTGGGATAAAGGGGGATGACCTGCCCCAGTAGGGCCCCTGAAACTTTAACGAACCGCTAAGCAAAGTTTTTTAAGGCGGACGGGCAGAGGGAGAGGGGAGAGGGCCGGTGAGCATAGTGTTAAAGGGCGTGGCCCGCAGCGTGCTGACGCTACTGGAGCGGTACGGATGCCTTAACGCCAACGAGGCCGAGGGGCTCCGCTGGCTGATTGAGGACACAAGTGTAACCGAGGCCGAGCTTAAGGGCCTACTGCTTGAGCTCAAGGACAGGGTCATGGGATGCGACGCCGTCCCCATGCCCCTGGCCCTCTCCATAGCGAGGCAGATATCCGAGGTGGTAGGTAGTGAGTGAGGATAAGGGGCAGGAGCCAAAGGAGGGGAGGCCCTGCTTCGACTTTCTGGGAGCCTTCCACATATGTAGAGGAGACCTGATAAGGGTTAAGGTCGCAAGGGAGACGTTCATCGGCGAAGTCGAGGAGGTACGGGACTGGGGAATCGTTATTAGGGACCAGTTCAGCCGTCCAATAGTAGTGCGCAATAAGTACATAGAGTACATAGTAAGGCTTCACAAGGAGAAGGAGGAAGGCAGCGATGCCGTCAGCCCCAGTAGCTGACTTCGTTAGGTGCTTTTACGAGGACTGCGTCCCTCCCGAGGTCAAGCGGGCTGCGTTTGCGGACCTGGAGGGGAGCTTAGGGGAGGAGAGGGTTAGGGCTGCCGCTGAGATATGGCGCTATAGAGACCACACCAAGAACCCGGTCTGTAAGCTCGAGGGCCTTCCCATGCCTCCGATAGCCCCAGACGTGAGGAAGGTAACGACGTTCATGGGGGCCGACAGGGCCTACAGGGAAATCGGGAGACGCTATCACATAGGCCACGGAAGGCTTCACGAGCTGGCTAGGTGGACCGGCATAACGTACACGGTTCACGGAAGGGTTGGCGTGGCCGGGAAGCTCTTCGGCCTCTTCTTCTACACGCGCTATAGGCGCCATTCCGCAAGGGGAAGCCCGAAGGACCTTAACGAGGTCTTCACCTTAAGGCTCTATACGCCTGCCCCCCTTACGTTCACATGCGACAACTCCATAGCGTCAGCAGAAATAGACCAGCCTACGCTGAGGAGGCTGGTTAGGACGCTCCTGTTAAGTATACTGCTTAGGCCCAGCGGCGCCCTATACGTAAGGCCCCTGGAGGTAAGCCCTGACTGCCCTGACCCCAGGCGTCAGGTGTTTGGAGGAGGCCTGAACTGGGGCGCGCCTCCCTTTTCCGAGGTGTATAAGGACATAATAGATACCTACCTGAGCATAATCTACAACACGCCTGCCGAAAAGGAGATAGAGGCAATAGACAGGCAGAGGCTGACCGAGGAGATACCGCTGGGATATCCTACCGAGGTCGCAGAGGCTATAGTGGACACGTTCATAGAGAACCTGAGCGCTACCGAAATCCGAGTAGGCTGTACCGAGAACCCCTTCGAGCTCTATCCTATGCTGAGGGGAATAGAGAGGCCGGCCCAGGACTGTCTCGAGAAGGGGGCGATAAGCGGGAGGTGCGACACGGTAGAGGAATGTTTAAGGGACAGCTACTGCCCGTTTATCGGATTTCACAGCTATATACGGCCTGACACAGGCCTGACGCTTGACGTCTCTAAGGGAATGACCTGGTCAAGGGGAACGGTTGCGACGGCCGACATCTACGCCCCGGCGTGGCTATGGGCCAACGGCTACCTTAAGGTGCCGCTTACCATGCCTACCATAGCCGTTATCGAGAGGGCAAGGTTCTCGGACGCCAGCATGGCAGCGACCCTCCTTGAGTACACTCACATGACTAAGAGGCTGCCCTTCGAGGAGGCCGTAGGAAGACCTACGGCCTTCGCCAGGGCCCTCGTAAGGTCGTTCATAGAGCCCTACGCCCCTGACGTCCTGGAGGTGTTCAACAAGCCTCCATTCCTTATGTCGAGCTTTGAGGCCGGAATCCTGTTTTACACGTTCTACGACCTCCTGGGGTACCTCTGGGTGAGAGCGTGATAGTTACTATAGACAGGGACAGCCAGGGCGACTTTACAGACTTACTTTTTGAGCTTAGGCTGAGGTACCTGTGCAGGGACCAGTCAAACTGTCGGGCCTGGAAGACCAACAAGGGCTATCACGTGGCGTTAAGGATAAATGGCCTCGACTTCGAGAAGGCGCTCTTCTTAAGAGCATACCTCCTTGACGACTTCTACCGCTTAGGATATGACCTGGCCAGGGCCGACGGGCTGGGGCCTGGGGCCATGACGGGCGTCATATTTGACGCTAAGGGAGGGGCCGAGAGGAGCAAGGCCAGGGAGGTAAGGCTATAATCCAAGCTTTTTTACTGGTTTAAACCTTTCTTCGACTCCAGGCAGTCCCTTAAACTCATGTCGCCGCCGGCCTTTAAGCATTCCGCTATCCGCTCTATGATGTCTACGACGTGCATGTTGTGCTGTGTGGCATACATATAGTAGGTCAGCTTGACATCAGGGGTTGTTTTGACGGCCAAGGTCCTGTTGCGAGTCTTTCGCTCCGGCATACCGCGCACCCCCTTAGAAGGCCGATTGGAAGGGTTTAAATAAGTTCGTGAAACCTACGGTACACGTCCTTGTAGTAGTACCTCGAGGCGTTAAGCATACACTCCTTGGCCTGGTCCTCGCTCCACCTGGCGCTCTCGGCCACCTTTATCATGGCCTCGGGGTCGTAATGGTAGAGGTGAAGCTTAAGGAAGCCGTACTGCCACAGCTCATAGTCGTTAGGCTTAACAGGAACCCAGTAAACGCAGCTGCCCAGCGTCTCCTGAAATACCGGGATACTGGGAGCTATCGGTATTGCTCCGAAGGCTTCGGCCTCTAACGGCGTAAGGCCAAAGCCCTCATTTGCTGACACATTTAAGTAGAACCGTGCACGTGAATATAGGTTCTGTATAACTTGGTCTGTGGCCGTGGGGTACCACATAAGGGGTCCGGCCTTCTGTGTCTGGTAAGCTATCTTAGGCCTTAGAGTCCTTATATTTAGGTTGGAGAAGTCGCTAACTAAGGCCAGCCTGTCCTGAAGCGCCCGGAGAACAGGTAAGCCCCATGGCGGTACCTTGCGCCTCTGGGGCTCACCTATATAGAGGAAGTCAATGTCCTTAGGGGGGACTTTGTCGGGAGGGCAGTAGGCTATACCGTGAGGTATTACCTCGTCTACATGTATGTCGTGAGCTTCCAGCAACCCCTTAACGTACTTAGAGGGCGTAATTATGTATGGCTTGTAGGCGTTTATAGCCAGCTTTATTCCGAAGTCTGGGAAGTCGCCTTCAATTACCGTGTACCATATCAGCCTCTTGAACCTAGTGAACTTAGGCGTTACGAGTGGTAACACGTCTATATTACCTATAACTATGACCGTGTCTGCTGGCATGCTTGGCAGGTACGGCCAGTTGAACACCATTCCATTAACCACGTCAGCTAAGAGCCTGGCCTGAAGCTTAAAGGAGAGAGCGCCCGACGGAATGATGTAAACCCTTTTATCCACGCCAGGCCCCTATTACTGATGGTGAACGGTTTGGACAGATATAAGGTTATTGTGTCAGCGGGCCTGCCTACGTCCATTAAGATGGTCGCGCTGAGGATATCTATGGCCACAGGCTGGGAGTTCAGGCCAAACCCGTTTGAGAGGAGGGACTGGGACTACATGGTGTACGTAAGTGACCCTAAGATAGACAGCTGGCTTGTCGGCCGAAGCTTTCCGCCCAACCGTGTTATCATGTACTTAGTCAGTGAGGGGCCTATAAGGACTCCGCTGACTAAGGCTCTCAATAAGCAAATAGTGGTAACGCCTACCGAGTTCGTCAAGAAGATGTATGAGCTTAAGGGCGTCCACGTCTATACGGTAATACCTCACGGCATTGAGGTGCCGGAAAAGGTAAAGCCGGTAACAGAGAAGAATGGCTTCTATTACAGGGCCTACTACATAGAGCGTAAGTATCCAAAGTATGGGCTTCAGGCCCTTGAGGAGTACGTAAAGCGTTACGGCTCTGACGGTATTGACATTTGGCTTGTCGGCGACCCATTTACACAGGACTACTTCTTACAGGCCAGGTTTCCGTTCATGAAGGTAAAGAACCCGCTGACGCCTGATGAGCTGAGACAGCTGTATGACAGCCACCTCTTTTTCCTTAACCTGAGCGACGCTGAGGGCTTTGGGCTTCAGCCCTTGGAGGCCATGGCCTACGGCGAGATAGTCATAACGGCCTACTACCCGGCTATTAGAGAGTACCTGCCTGTAGACTGCAACATAGCTGTGGGCATAAAGCGTTACTGGCTAGAGAGGTTGGACTATGAGTATATACTTCACGCTGAGTACAGCCCTGAGGACTACCTTAAGGCCATGGAGATAGCTAGGGAGATGGCCCTGCATGACAGGGAGACGTTAGCTAAATGGAGCGAGTGTAACAGGAAGGCCGCAAGTAAGTATGACTACCGCTTAGTGTATCAGGCCTTCGTAGAGCTTATAGCTCAGCTCAGGCGCTAGCTAGCGTTACGTCGTTACGCTGAACGTGTAAGTTACTGTGAGCGTCTGGCCGTTCTGTACGGCTATAGTTGAAGAAGGTATATCATAGGCTATTAAGAAGTAGTCTGAGGTAACGGCTGTGTGGGTGCTTACCGTGGTCATGGCGAAGCCCGTTACATTGACAACTAGACCTATCTCTGTAACGTTAATTGTTGAACCTGACACGTTTGTGAAGCTCCTGGATATAGTGAATGAGATAGTCTGTCCGCTCTGTGATACCGTACCTACTGAGACAGCGCCGTACTCTATTTGGCCTGAGCTGGTGCCATTAGGTATCTGGGCTACCAAATTGTAAGCTGTGGGTGATGGTGTGCTTCCGGCGGCAGCGCCTGAGCCTATAACTATGCCATAAGAAGTGTTACCTGATGGGGCAGTAACAGCCCATGCGCCTCCGCTGGCGCCGTTCACGTTTATGGCTGTCCCACCCGTGTCGGTCATTACAGCTGTGTTTGCGCTCCATAACGCCCATATAAGCAGGGCGAAGTTGTAGTTAAGTGAGTGAGCGGGCTCAGTCCACTCCCTTACCACTGTGCCGTCAGGGTTAGTTATCCTGAACGTTATAGTTGCCCTTATCTGAACGCCTGACAGGTCATCATCTCTCTTAGGGTCATAGACTACGTCCTTAGGGAGCTGGCTTAGGTCAAGCTCATCCCTATTTAGGCCTATAAGCGCCATCTATATCTACCCCTCACTATGTGTATAAGGCTTAGCGGTTAAAAGCCTTTACTCAGCTTACGGGTTCACTGTGAAGGTGTAGTATATAGTAACGCTTCCGCCGTTAGGTACTGATATTGGTGAGCTGAGAACATCATACCACATTAATATATTACCCTGATTATATGCTGTTGTTGATGAACCAGTATACAATGTAAGATACACTTCTACAACAATACCGACCTCAGTAATAGTTACAGTACCTCCTGACTGATTAATGTATGTCTGCTCTATATAGAAATATGCTGAGTTACCGTTTATTATAATCCCTGATGGCAGTGTAGGCGCCTGATAAATCAGCTGTCCGGCCCCTGAGCCGTTAGCTATCGGCGCCGCTAGCTTGTAAGCTGACGCCGGGTTTGACTGTGAACCACTACCTACCAGAATTCCAACCAGGTACGTCTGGTAGTTCGTGTGGCTATTTGGATATGATATAAGGGCATGAGCACCATTAGGTATGCCAGTAATCGTGTTAGTAGTACCTAATGTATTAATCCATGAAGCCGAAGTGCCGGTCTCCTGATACCATTGCTCAGGAAGTATAGCAGTTCTGAAGTTGTTTGTAGGGCTATGGGACCTTTGTCTATGTACTTTAATTATGTTGCCTTCTGAGTCCCTTACAACAACTGTGAGATATACGTTAAAAGTTGATTCATGACTACCAGCGTCAGATGCGTCATTAGGTATCTTTACATTAATGTCTTCAAATCCTTTACCTATTATCATAGCTGTCCATCACCCCGAGAACGACAGCGTTATCTGAAATGTAGCAATAGCGCCAGGAGGTAAGGTTACAGCTGGTGAGAAGGTATCATATGAGAAAAGGTAAGTAAAGCTGGTACTAGCATAAGTGTTGCTACTGGTCTCATACTCTAAGATAATTGACCCTATGAGGCCTATTTCTGTTACATTTATAGTAGTAGACGAGTAGTTGGTTACCGTTACTGATACGTAAATTGTTAGGCCAGAATAAGATACTATTGTATTACCATAGGCTAGCTGTCCGGCCCCTGTGCCGTTAGCTATTGGCGCCGCTAGCGAGTTAAGTGAAGGACTGAAGCTCTGTGTGCCCGAGCCAAGCTGTATAGACCAGCTGTACCCAATATCGGCAGAGCCGCTTGAGGTCTGACTACTAGGCATACCTAGTACACTAGTAAGAAGGCTTTGCGCAGTAGTAGATGAAGAGCCCGAATACGTTCCCACAAGAGCTATCGATAAAAAGGCCAGAAAGTACTGAGTCAGACTTCTCATAGGCTGTCTGCGATAGTCTATAACATGGCCTTCTTTATCATATATCTTAGCTTCTATGTAGGCCTTGAACGTCGGCTCATCTGGTAAGTCGTCAGGTATAATAAGCTTAGCTATATCCTCTCCATTAGCTAAGTCAGGCGCTACCATCAACTCTCTACACCTTATATAGACTAACCCTAAAAGGGTTAAAAGCTTTTAGAGGTCATTGGCTTAGCCAACGCTGTAGGTGAAGGTCAGCTTCGGGCTTGCCGTCAAGTTGAAGGGCGATGAGGCTATTATATAGGTTGTGTATGACAGCTCTGGACTAAGCGTTAAGCTTGTTGAGCTTGGTGTTGCTGGGCTTGTGCCAGCTGAGCCATATACGCTCTCACTTACCGAAGTCGTTGAAGGTGTACCAGCGCTACCACTAGCGCTCTCACTTACCGAAGTCGTTGAAGGTGTACCAGCGCTACCACTAGCGCTCTCACTTACCGAAGTCGTTGAAGGTACGCCAGGAGTACCGCTTACTACCTCAGTTAATATGAACGTACCTGGTGAGTTAAGTATAAGCCTGGGCTGTAATGGCCTATTGACAAGTAACGTTACAGGCCCGCTAGCAACATAGGTAAGTGATGGAGTTAGCTTAAGGATTATGCTTGGATTACCTGTTACGTTATATGTGTAGGTCAGCTTAGGACTTACGGCTAGGCTATAGCTTTCAGGCCCTACTGGCTGTCCTGCTACCTGATATGACAGGTTAAGTCTTGGGCTTGCTGTCAGGTTATAGCTCTCAGGGTAGACAGGCTGTCCTAACACCTCAGTTGTAAGCGTCAGGCTTGGGCTTACAGCTAAGCCATAGCTCTCAGGGTAAGCAGGCTTTCCTAACACAGCGTACACGTAGCTGAGCGCTGGTGTCAGCTCAAGGCCGTACGGTAGTGTGAACTGGGCGAAGCCTGTCGTGCCTGTTATCAGCTCAGGCTCCTGGAACTCTTCAACAGGCAGTGATATTGACACGGCCCTAGGCGCTAGTACAAAGCTCTGCGTCTTCTGCGTACAGCCCGGCACTACACTGTCAAAGAGGACAGCAGCCAATGACGCAAATATAGGAGCCGTTAAGGCCCTAACAATGCCGTCTTTAATGCCGAGCTTGCCTTCAAACATGTTCTCTAATGACTTACCTACACCCCATATTGTTATGTCCGTAAATATCATTGTTGACAGCTTATTTCTTAGGTTACACGCTATGCTGTAAAGCCAGTTATCTATATCTGAGGCTATTCCATTGAACCATGAAGATATGGTGTTAGCTATATGGCTGACCCAATCCACTATGGTCTGATAGACGGTCTTTAGGGCGTTCCAGATGTACTTACCTAATGTAACTAGGGCGCCCCATATCCATTGACCGAAAGCTATCATGCCCTGCCAGATAAACGCTAGGCCCTGATAGAGATAACTGCCTAGAGTCTCTACGCCTTTCCTTATCAGGTCAAACGCTGTGGCTATTGCTGTACCAAATGCCTTACCTATGTCATAGAGGCCCTTCCAAATCCAAGAGCCAAAGGTATAGAGGGCTGAGACTATGGCCTGAGGTATTGACGTTATGTTACTGAAAAGCTGGGAGGCGCTAGAGCTCACAGCCTGAAGACCTGAGGAGACAGACTGAGCTATACCAGAGGAGAAGCTCTCTAGGTTGCTGAACGCCTGGCTAAACGCGCTCTCTACGTCGCTGAACAGCCCCAGTATGAAGCTCATCGCTCTGGCGCCTCCTCATCACTCTTAAAACAGCCTGAACTTGATTACTAGCTTGTTGTCCCTTATCTCCACATCTATCAGGTTCTGATACTTGGGGTCTGCCCTGCCGAATAGGAGCGCCTTAAGCTCATCAGCTGTTAGCGTTACCTCTATGGTGTTCTGCGTTACCTGTGGGGGCGTCTTAGGCTTAACTGGGAAGCCGCTAAGCATTAGGTCAAGTAAGCCTGACATCTGCATCACCTCTAGCTGAACAGTATTATGAGGTTGGCTATAAACATAGCGCCCTCAATGGGGTGAGCCTCAAAGTAGCTAATGAACCTGTTAGCTATTGACAGGAACCACTGATATAGGTCTCTGCCGAGCGTGGCCAGCGCAGACACCAGCGTGGCCAAGAATGAGCGGGCCTCCTGAATGATGTTATTGGGTAGGCTGTTGTCACCTGTCCCAAGTACTTCTACCAAGCCCGGCCACCCTTATTAGCTTTAGGCCTGTGAGAGTAAAATATTTAATCTTCAACGAACCGTTACCTAAAAGGTGAAGGCCATGATAGACATCTTCAACGGAACTCAGGTTGTAGCCGCTGTGGCCTCAGCCGGCCTAGCTAACTTCCTGGCCGCGATACTCACGATATTCGGCGCCGCCGTAGTCGCCTACCTGGCCATGGACTACTTCCACAACAAGCACATTGAGAACTTGGCTAAGCAGATGACTGACACCACTACCATGACCGTCCAGTCAATTCAGAACATGATAACCGTGGCCATAGCCGCTGAGCAGGGAATGGACATAACCGATAAGGTCATAGGTACACCTGGGCCTTCGGCCGATAAAAAGGCCCAGTAAGGTTATTTTTTCTTGCCTTTAACCGTTTTTCTTTTTTCTACTTCTAAGGATATAAGGGTCTAGGATAAACAGAGTAAAGGGGCCTGATATGGAGAGAAGGCTAGAGGAAATGGAGAAGCGGGTGTCATGGCTTGAGGCCAAAGTTGATGACATAGAGAAGACGCTTTACATACTGGTGTCCTCAATAATAGCCCTTGGAATACGCACGCTGGACCCCAACCCTACTTCGCTGAGCATAAGGTTTTCGGCCATCTATTTCGCTTTAGCGGGACTAGCGCTCTATAAGCTAGCAGTTCCTAGCCGTAAACGGAAGCCAAAGTGAGAGGAGGGGCCCGGGCCCCCAGAGGGGCAGCGGGGGCCATCCGAAGTAGGGCCCCGGATGGGGTCAGGCGCCTCCTTTCATGGCCCCCGCCCTGCCCCATTAAACAGAGGAAAAAAGAGAGGAAAAAAGGGTTTCGGTTTCAGCCTTACGGTCGGCCTACAGCTGGTACGGTTAAAGTCCCAGCCAGCCGAGGAACCTCCTTATGAACGGCACCCTGGTGAGGGCGTAGCCGAGGCCCGTGAACAGGCCGACCGTTATCAGCACGGTAACTATCAGGGGCGCGTACTGACTCAGGGCCTGGGCAAGCGCGTCAAAGATTGACAGCATGGCGTTCACTACGTCAGTCATGACCTGGCTCACGGACGTTGCCGGAGAGCTCATACCTTACTCACCTCACACCTCGGGAGTTAATAGGTAAAGGGACCCTTAAATAGATAGATAGGAGCCCTTCTCTAAAACGTTAAGAACCTCCTGCTATCTATACTTATAAGGCGAGACCCGTGTCGTTTAGGGACATAACCCATAACCCGGACGTCGTGAGGGCCCTCAGGGAGCTGTCAAAGAGGGGCATCTACGGCAAGCTTGAGAAGGTGAGGGACAACTACGGCGTTATCCTATTTGACGTAAAGGCCACAGGGGAGTACATAATGAACGAGGTAAAGGAGAGGTGGGCCGAGCCCTACTATGACCAGGAGAACAGGACGATAGTCTTCCACGTAAACATACCCGAGCATGCAGCCATACCGGTGCCGGCAGAGGAGAGGGACAGGACAGCCAAGAGCCTCCAGGACAAGCTAAGGCGGAGGGGCATAAGGAGCTATATTGAGGTGCTGAGCGACAGGGAGGCCTACATAACCATTGACCTTGACAGCGTGGCCAAGTACATAGACAAGAACTTCAGGTCAGTAGTAACGAACAACGCCAGGTACTTCTCCTACTACGACGCGGAGAACGCAGTCCTTCAGGTGCACGTGTGGACGGGACCGACGCCGAAGGAGGTCCAGAGGCTGAAGGAGGAGGTCGAGAAGAAATGAACGAGAAGAGGTCTAGGCTGGACAGGTACAAGGAAATCATAGAGCAGTACAACCTGACGCCCGAGGACATAAGGGAATACATCAGGCTGATCTCAATATACTACTACTACAAGGTGAACGGCGAAGGGCTGAGGCCGGTAGACGTGGTAATAGAGGTGAACCCGCACCCATCAGACGTCATGAACCTGATAGCGTTCGCCGCAGCGTGGAAGCAGTTCTACGACAACGTGGCACGCGTGGTGGCGCAGAACGTCTCATACTTTGCGTCGTCAGCGCTACCCACAGACCTAATGAAGAAGCCCGAGTCCCTAATGGCGTACCTGCTTATGAAGCAGATGGAGCAGGCGCAACTGAGCGGACTTAGCCCAGAGGAGATAGAGGAGATAGACAAGAGCATAGACATGGAGCGGCTTAAGAAGTCGCTGGAGAAGGTGAAGAGAGGTGGCGGCAAGAGGGAAGAGAGCGAAAAAGGGGAAACCAAAGGAGATAGCGGGGTACAGAATACTTAGAGTAAGAAGAATAAGGCCGATATACATAACGTCGCTAGAGCAACTGACAAAGATACTCGATGAATATGCCCTAAGGGTACGGAAGTCGGAGAAGCTCTACTACATATATATGGAGAAGGCTCTAAAGGCACTAGAGAACCTAATAGTGTATATGGACCTCTATTCAACGAGCACTTGGAACTATATAGTATTTAAAAAGCTAAATGGGTTAGCATCTTACCTATATGGTACCTATATGACCGTAAAGCTTGGCAATATATCTCCTACCTTAGCGGATGTGCTGTATAAGTTCCTAGATAGCACAAGAAGGATATTCTGTAAGAGGACAGCGACGCCGACGCTACCAGAGAAGATGTGTACAAAGGCAGAGATAGATGCCTTCACTAGGTGGCAGATGGACATGAGCCTGGCCATGCTCAGCCCGGCCGACCTAATACAGGCACAGGAGATAGGATTCCCAAAGGCCTTCCAGAGCGCGCTGGGCAGGGCTATACTTTTCGCTAACCGGGCCGCCAAGATGGCAGACTTCATACTGAACGAGCTGGGAAGGCAGTTCGTGTCCCTCGACACGCTCTCGCTCGAAAAGCTGAGCCCGGAGGACCAGGAGAGGGCCAGGAGGATGATAGAGGACACTAAGAGCCTAATGCTAAGGGAGATGATGCTTATGGACCTCACTCACGGAATAGCTAAAAAAATAAATGAAATATTACTGGACGCAGCCCTGGAGCTCGGTATGGTGTCAGACGCGCTTATCGAAGCTATGTTCAAGCCTCCACGTGGCTCCTCTTCGGCTTAGAGGCCCTGTTTAGGCAGGTGGCGCAGCTGCCTGCTGAGCCGTAGCCGTCTGGGCTTCTCCACAGCCGTAGTAAGCGAGCAGAGCATCTGCTGCCGAATAATCGCCTATCTTTACATCATAAAGCCCCTTAGCACTAGCATAGGCGGCTATCGCAAGGCACTTGTCCTCAACCTGGTCGAGGCCCAGCTTCCTTATGTTCATTATGGCAGACTGCACCTGGCCAACGAAGGGACCATAGAGGTTAGCATCCTTAGCGAAGCTGGTAGCCGGAAGCCTAGCCTCACGGTACGGGGCATACTTAGCGTCCCTGGCGCCGATAGCCATAGCCGCAAGGCCGGCGGCTAAGGCCGGGTCCTCGTAGAAGTGGCTCAGCCTGAGCTTCAGCATAGCGTACATCTTCATAGTGCTATAGGCGGTCTGAACTACTCTCCTGCCCGCCATCCCTCACCCACCCCCTTAAGCTCCCTTCTCGCCCCTTACCCTTTCAAAGGCAGCGTTTAAAATGTTTACTACGGCCTCAGCCTTGTCAAGTGGGAACCTCTTCTTGGGGTCTATACTCCACAGGGTAGCTATATCATGCAACCTGTCCTCGGGAATTCCGTTAGGGTACTTAGACCAGTACTTGTAGAACTCCGCAGCCAGAGCCATAGCAAGGGAGAGGTACCTAGTGTAAGCGACCTTCGCATCCGGCCCGAACCCGCCGAACACCTGGGCTATCGCCTGATATGTGTTCTCAGCAACTACCCTAAATATCGTCTTCTCTGACCACTTTCCGTAGGCTGCGAACGCTATGACCCTAGCGGCGTCATCACCCACGACAGGAGCTATGGACCTAGCCACCTTAGCGGTATAGGCAAAGGTTGAGACCTGACTTAAGCCCTTACTCCTCGCCACGCTCTCACGCCGCGCTTAACTATACCGCTAAAGTATTTAAACATAACGCTGCCAGAGAAGGCGACACGCTAGGCTACTGCTGAGCGGTCAAGCAAAAATCAGACCATTTTTATTTTTTTAGTTTTTTGTGTTTACGTGTTTGTATTTACGTATTTAGTTATACGTTATATATTACTATTACTATAGCTATTACTATATAGTATTAGTGATTTCTTTTGTTATTTTTCGTTTATCGTTATTATTT
>Ga0272448_1003724_pt1 | contig 17924 bp, 15 predicted proteins | sample YNPCB0191_FD_202220 | JGI IMG/M metagenome (GOLD analysis project Ga0272448, IMG submission 202220) | Hot spring sediment microbial communities from Yellowstone National Park, WY, United States - YNP-CB-019-1 | ecosystem: Environmental > Aquatic > Thermal springs > Hot (42-90C) > Sediment... | reverse complement strand
TTCCCATCGCGGGATTGGGGCGTGACCGCCAGCTTGAAAGGAAGCACCGTTTTCGCTATCCTCTTCTCACCTTGTAGGTGTGCAGAACCTTCGTTCTTGCAGACAAGATTCTACACGATCCTACAAGGCTTTTCTATGCCTGCAAACCCAAACCCATCGCGGAATCGGGGGGATGGTGGTGACGGGGCCCGTCACCCGAAACATGGAAAGGGCCCTTCGAGAGACCTTCGCGGCCATCCCCGAGCCCAAGCTGGTGATCCTCGTCGGGGCGTGCGCCATTTCGGGCGGCATCTTCGAGGGTAGCCCGGCGGTGGCGGGAATGCCGGCGGGGATTCCGGTGGACCTCTACGTCCCCGGATGCCCGCCGCACCCCCTGACCTTCCTGGACGGCCTCCTCGGCCTTTTCGGGAGACGGAAGGGCTGAGCGGGGCGAGGCCCTCCGGCTCTCCTTTCCGGGAGCCTCCCATGGTAGGCTGGTGACCGAAAGGAGGCCCGCCATGGCCACCGTCACGCTCCACACCAACCGCGGAGACATCCGCCTGAAGCTCTTCGAGGACAAGGCCCCCAAGGCGTCGGAAAACTTCGCCACCTTGGCCCGGACCGGAAAGTACGACGGGGTGATCTTTCACCGGGTCATCGACGGCTTCATGATCCAGGGGGGCGACCCCACGGGAACGGGCCGGGGGGGCCAGTCCATTTGGGGAAAGCCCTTCGAGGACGAGGTGAAGAGCGGTCTCTCCTTCGCGCGCAAGGGCCTTCTGGCCATGGCCAACGCGGGGCCCAACACCAACGGAAGCCAGTTCTTCATCACGCTGGCCCCCACGGGGTGGCTGGACGGACGCCACACGATCTTCGGGGAGGTGGAGGCGGGGATGGAGGTGGTGGAGGCCATCGGGAAGAGTCCCACCGGCCCCGGCGACCGCCCCCTGGAGAAGGTGGTCATCGAGCGCTGCACCGTGGACTGAGAAAAGGCCCCCACACCCCAATTCTCCCCATTCCGCCATGGATGGGCCTTGCCTTCGGCGGCGGGGTTTTCACCGCGGCGACGCGGAGATGAGGAAAGATCCAGGCCCTGAACCGGGCGATCCGGGTCTTTTTCTTTTCCCTTTTCTCCCTCTTTTTCCCTTCCCGCTGCTGTCCAAAATCCTACCCGGCACGGTTTTCCGCCTTTCACCCGGAGCGAAGCGGAGGGTGAAAGGCAGGCCGCAGGCATGTTCCCTTCCATCGCGGGATGGGGGCCCAAGGCTCAGGTTGACCGAGATTCTTGGAAATCCTAGAATGATGGCCTTCCCGGCTCGAAGGGCCGGGGAGGGACCGTGGCCGAAATGGGCCGGAAGCGGGGGGTGACCGTGCCGGCGAAGGGGCCCTTCCCAAGAAAGGAACCTAAAAAATGACCCATTACACCGTCGTTACGTTGCCCGGGGACGGGATCGGCAAGGTGGTCCTCCCCGAGGCGGTCCGCGTCCTGAAAAAGGCCGGCTTCCCCGCCGACTACGTCCACGGCGACATCGGCTGGGACTTCTGGTGCTCCGAGGGCAACCCCCTCCCCGACCGGACGGTGAAGCTCCTGGAGCAGCACCGCCTGGGCCTCTTCGGCGCCATCACCAGCAAGCCCAAGTGGGACGCCGAGGCGGAGCTGGACCCCCAGCTCCGGGGCAAGGGGCTCGTCTACTTCAGCCCCATCGTGGCCCTGCGCCAGCGCTTCGACCTGGACCTTTGCGTCCGCCCCTGCCGTTCCTTCCCCGGAAACCCCCTCAACTTCGTCCGCAAGACCCCGGATGGAGGTTTCGAGGAGCCCCGGGTGGACGTGGTGATCTTCCGCCAGGGCACCGAGGGCTCCTACGGCGGCGTGGAGTGGACCAACCCGCCGGCCAAGGTTCGGGAGGCCCTGGCCACCCACCCCAAGTTCAAGCCCTTCGCCGCCGTGGCCGGGGAGGACCTCGCCGTCTCCACCCGGATCGTCACCCGGGAGGCCACCCGCCGGGTCATCCGGGAGGCCTTCGCCTACGCCCAGAAGTTCGGCTACCGGAGCGTCACGGTGGCCGAGAAGCCCAACGTCCTGCGGGAGACCTCGGGGATGTTCGAGCTGGAGGCCAAGAAGGTCGCTGCGGAGTTCCCCGGCGTCGCCCTGTGGTCGGTGAACATCGACGCCATCATGATGTGGCTCACCAAGAACCCCGAAGAGTACGGCGTCTTCGTTTGCGAAAACCTCTTCGGGGACATCCTCTCCGACGCCTTCGCCGGGCTGGTGGGGGGCCTCGGCTTCGCCGCCTCGGGCAACATCGGGCGGCACTGCGCCGTCTTCGAACCCACCCACGGCTCGGCCCCGAAGTACGAGAAGCTCTCCCCCTCCATCGTGAACCCGCTGGCGGCCATCCTCTCGGCGGCCATGCTCTGCGACCACGTGGGGGAGCGGGCCATCGGAGACCGGATCCGCAACGCCGTGGCGGAGGTGGTGGCCGAGGGAAAGGTCCGGACCTACGACATGCTCCGCCTTCCGGGAGGGCCGGGTGTCTTCGCCCAGGGTGCCTCAACCACCCAGCAGATGACCGATGCCATCCTGGCCAGGCTCTGAGGGCGATCCCGCGACGCCGTCGGGGGAGGGGCCCATGCGCCACCCCAAGGTCTACGAGAGCATCCTCGACCTGGTGGGACAGACCCCCATGGTCCGCCTCCGGAAGGTGGGCCAGGGGCTTCGGGCCCACCTCTACGCCAAGCTGGAGTTCTTCAACCCCATGGGGAGCATCAAGGACCGGGCGGCCCTCCACATGATCCGGCGGGCGGCGGAGGACGGCCGCCTGAAGCCCGGGGACCTGATCCTGGAGAACTCCTCCGGCAACACGGCCCTGGGGCTCGCCCTGGTGGCCATCCAGATGGGCTACCGCCTGAAGGTGGTGGTGCGGGACCGCATCAGCCCCGAGAAGCTTCGCCAACTGGAGGCGCTGGGGGTGGACGTGCTGAAGGTGGACAGCACCCTCCCCCCCGAACACCCCGACTCCTACAACCAGATCACCCCCCGCCTGGCGGCCCGGACGCCCGACTGCTACTTTCCCGACCAGCACAACAACCGGGAGAACAACGAGGCCCACTACCTCACCACCGGTCCCGAGATCTGGGAGCAGATGGAAGGCCGGATTGACGCCCTGGTGGCGGGCATGGGCACCGGCGGGACCGTCGGCGGCGTGGCCCGGTACCTCAAGGAGCGGGACGAGAAGATCCGCGTGGTGGCCGTGGACGTGGAGGGTTCGGTCTTCGCCCACTACTTCCGCACGGGGGAACGGTGCGAGCCCAAGCCTTACCTTCTGGAGGGCCTCGGGGACGAGTTCCTCATCGGCTGCGCCGACTTTACCCACGTGGACGAGGTGGTCACCGTCAGCGACCGGGACGCCTTCCTCACCTGCCGGGAGCTGGTGCGCCGGGAGGGAATCCTGGCGGGGGGCTCCAGCGGGGCGGCCCTGTGGGCCACCCTCCGGCTGGCCCGGGAGCTCGACCGGCCCGCCCGCATCGTGACGATCTTTCCCGACGGGGCCTCCCGCTACCTCAGCACCATCTTCGACGACGGCTGGATGCGCGCCCACGGCTTCCTGGAATGAGGGCCTGGGGCGCCGTTGAGCCCCCCGGTTCCCCGTGACACAATGGGACTTCCGGGCGGGCACCGGGGAGGAAAGTCCATGACGGAAAGAGAGATCGCGGACCTGCTGGAACCCTGGCTCTCCCGAATCGGAGACGAGGACCTTCGGGAGAAGGTGGTGAAGACCTTCGCCCTGGCCCTTTCGAGGAGCGGTTACCGGACCCGGGAAGCCTTCCTGAGGATGCCCTTCACCCTGCTGGCGGACTGCCGGGGGATCACCTTCCTGGAGCACACCTTGGCGGTGACCGCGGGGGCGGTGGGCCTCGCCCAGGGCCAGGCGGCCCACTACCGGGCCCTGCCCTACCCCCTGGACATGGACCGCCTCATCGCGGCGGCCCTCCTGCACGACGTGGGCAAGATCCTGGAGATCGAACCGGACGGCAAGGGCGGCTACCGCAAAAGCCGGAGCGGGATGTGCCTCCGCCATCCCCTGTCGGGACTGGCGCTCGCCGCCGAGGCGGGCCTGCCCGAGGAGGTCCTCAACGGCATCGGGTGCCACGCCCGGGAGGGGGAGGGCGCGCCGAAGACGGTGGAGACCATCCTCATCCACCAGGCCGACTTCGCCACCTTCGACCCCCTGGTTCTGCTCCAGAAGGGAACGCTGATCCTCTAGTCGAGAAAACAGAAGAGATCAGGAGGTCAAGGAGTGGTAAGGTATTGGGAAAGCCCATTCTCCCGGATCTCTTCGTGAATAGGCTTGCTTGGGAGCCGCCATGCCGATGACGATGGTCGAAAAGATCCTGGCCGCCCACGCGGGCCGTGACCGGGTGGTTCCCGGGGAGATCGTGGAGGTCTTGATCGACGCCCGTGTGGCCCGGGACTTCGGCGGAGCCAACGTGGTGAAGAACCTCCTGGACCACGGCCTTCCGGTAAACGACCCCCGAAAGACCTTCTTCACCTTCGACTGCAACCCCACCGGCTCCGACCAGAAGTACGCCGAGAACCAGCAGAAGTGCCGCCTCTTCGCGAGGCGGTGGGGCATCCGCGTCTTCGACATCGACGCGGGGATCGGAACCCACGTGGCCATCGACAACGGCCTGGCGTGGCCGGGCTCCACCTTGATCTCCACCGACTCCCACGCCAACATCCTCGGCGCCATCGGCGCCTTCGGCCAGGGGATGGGGGACATGGACATCGCCGCCGCCTGGGCCTACGGGAAGGTCTGGTTCGAGGTGCCGCCCACCGTCCGGCTGGAGCTCCGGGGAACCCCGGCGGGGACGTCGCCCAAGGACGTCGCCCTCCACCTGCTGGGCCATTTCGGCGCCGCCGGCCTCCTGGGCTGTGCCGCGGAGGTCTCGGGCCCCTGGGCCGAGGCGCTCCCGCTCCATGGGCGCATCACCCTCGCCTCCCTCGCCACGGAGATGGGGGCCATCGCCCTCCTCTTTCCGCCCAGCGCCGAAGTCATCGCCCACTGCCGGCGGGCCACCGGCCGGAGCGACTGGGAGCCGGTCTTTCCCGACGAGGGTGCCGCCTACCTTCGCACCGAGACGGTGGACCTTTCGGGCGTCGTTCCCCTGGTCTCCCGGCCGGGCCACCCCGAGGACGCCGTGCCGATCTCCGAGGTGCGGGGCCGGAAGGTGGACTCGGTCTTCATCGGCTCCTGCACCAACGGACGCTTCGAGGACCTGGCCGAGGCCGCCGAGGTCCTCCGGGGCCGGAAGACGGCCCCCGGCGTCGTCCTCAAGGTGGTCCCCTCCACCGACGGGGTCTGGCGGAAGGCGCTGAAGGAGGGCCTGATCGAGGTCTTCAAGGAGGCGGGGGCCCTGGTCTCCAACGCGGGGTGCGGCGGCTGCGCCGCGGGACAGGTGGGCCAGAACGGCCCGGGGGAGGTCACCGTCTCCACGGGCAACCGCAACTTCCCCGGCAAGCAGGGCAAGGGGGAGGTCTACCTGGCCAGCCCCGCCGTCGCCGCCGCCTCGGCCGTGGCGGGCTTCCTCACCGACCCCGCCCACCTCCCCGAAAGGCCGGCCCTCTTCGGCCCTCCCGAGGGGGAGGTGCCGGAAGGCGCGCCCGCCGCCGGGGTGAAGGCGCCCGCCACCGAGGAGAGGCCCCTGCGCTTCACCGGACGGGTCCACGTCGTCCGCCGGGACAACGTGGACACCGACATGATCTTCCACAACCGCCACCTCGCCATTACGCGGATCGAGGAGATGGGGCCGCACGCCTTCGGCAACCTCCCGGGCCACGAGGATTTCCCCAAGAAGGCCAGGCCCGGCGACATCGTGGTGACCGGAGCCAACTTCGGCGCCGGCTCCTCCCGCCAGCAGGCGGTGGACTGCTTCAAGGCCCTGGGCATCGCCGTCCTCGTGGCCAAATCCTTCGGGGCCATCTACCGGCGGAACGCCATCAACGCCGGGCTCGCCCTGGTCGAGAGCGACCTTTTGGACGCGGGCCTGGAAGACGGCGAGACGATCACCGTGGACGTGGAGAAGGGCGAGATCGTCCGCCACAAGGACCGCTCGGTACACCCCGCCAAGCCATGGAATCCCGTGCAGATCCAGATCTACCGCCGGGGCGGGTTGCTGGGTGGATAGGGCACGGGGAACCGCGGAGGCGCGGAGGAGGCCCTCTTGAGTCTCATGCGATCAAAGTACCGGAGGGCAGACCAGCGGGTTCAGCCGGCCATCCCGTTTCCCCGAAAAAAAGCAGGCTCCTCTCCGCGCCTCCGCCCCTCCGCGGTTAGGCGCCCTGGGGGTTGAAGATGGGCATGACGTTCGCGGAAAAGGTGCTGGCGAGGAAGGCGGGGCTTTCCCGGGTCGTGCCGGGACAGATCGTGACGGTGAAGCCCGACCACCTGCTGATGCACGACAACACCAGCGCCATCGTGGCCAAGGTGGCCGAGGACCTGAAGGCGTACGGGCTCGTGGACCGGAGGCTGCCGGTCATCGCCATTGACCACGTGGTGCCGGCGGTGGACGAAAAGACGGCCCTGGGCCACGCCAAGATCCGGCAGTTCGTCCGGGAGTACGGGATCGAGCACTTCTTCGACGTGGGGGAGGGGGTCTGCCACCAGCTCATGGTGGAGAAGGGGCTGGCCCTTCCCGGCATGTTGGTCCTCGGCTCCGACAGCCATACGTGCACCTACGGTGCACTGGGCGCCTTCGCCACGGGCATCGACCGGACGGAGGCGGCGGTCCTCCTCCTCACGGGGGAGACGTGGCTGAAGGTCCCCGAAACCATCCGCGTGACCCTTTCGGGGTATCTCCCCCGGGGCGTCCTGGGCAAAGACCTCGTCCTGAGGATCATCGGGGACATCGGCGCCGACGGCGCCAACTACCGGGCGGTGGAGTTCCACGGCGGCATCGGCGACCTCTCCATGGACGACCGCCTCACCGTGGCCAACATGGGCATCGAGATGGGGGCCAAGATCGCCGTCTTCCCGGTGGATGCCGCCACCGAGGCGTACCTCGCCGAGCACGCGCCGGGGGCGGAATGGGAGGCCGTCTGGGCCGACGCCGGCGCCGCCTATGGCCGCGAGCTCTGCTACGACCTCTCCTCCTTGGAGCCCCTGGTGGCCCGGCCGCACACCGTGGACAACGTGGCGCCGGTCTCGGCGGTGGCGGGCCTTCCCGTCCACCAGGCCTTTCTGGGGACCTGCACCAACGGGCGATTGAGCGACCTGCGGGCGGCGGCGTCCATCCTCGCAGGCAAGAAGGTGGCCCCGGGAGTGCGCCTGCTCGTGATCCCCGCATCGCGCAGTATCTTCCTGGCGGCTTCGGCCGACGGCACCCTCGCCACCCTCGTGGAGGCGGGGGCCATGGTCGCCCCCCCCGGCTGCGGGCCCTGCCTGGGGGCCCACCAGGGGCTCCTGGCCCCCGGCGAGCGCTGCGTCAGCTCCTCCAACCGGAACTTCCAGGGACGGATGGGCAGCAAGGACGCCGAAGTCTTCCTCGCCAGCCCCCTCACCGTCGCCGCCAGCGCCCTTCGGGGCGTCCTCACCGACCCGCGGGAGGTGGTCTGACAAAGAGACCAGGGAGATCAGGAAGGTAATGAAAGTTTCCGATCCTCTAACTGAGGGAATCCTCGGGGCGGCCATTGAGGTGCACCGGACGCTCGGTCCTGGACTTCTGGAATCCGTGTACGAGGAGTCCTTGTGCCATGAATTGGCTCTCCGGCGCTTGGCCTTTCAGCGCCAAGTAGCCTGTCCGGTATCGTACAAGGGGGTGGCACTGGACTGCGGATTCAGGGCAGATGTGGTGGTGCAGGAGGAAGTCATTCTCGAAATCAAGGCTGTTGAGCGCCTTCTGCCCGTGCATTCGGCCCAGTTGATCACCTATCTCAAACTAGCGAGGATTCCGAAAGGGTTGCTTGTCAACTTCAACGTGACGCCGCTTCGTCAGGGAATTAGGCGGCTTCACGCCGGACCCGATGGGAAGCCACAAGGCGAGATGCTCATTTCCTCTCAATGATCTCTTTATCTCCCTGTGAGGGAGAGATTCGGAGATTCGTCATGACGGTCTTCAAGTACGGGGACGACGTGAACACGGACCTGCTCTTTCCGGGGCGGTACACCTACACGTGCAGCAAGGCGGAGGAGATCCTGCCCCACCTCCTGGAGGACCTCGACCCCGATTTCGCCAAGAAGGTCCGGCCGGGGGACGTGATCTTGGCGGGCAAGAACTTCGGGTGCGGGTCGAGCCGTGAGCAGCCGGCCCTGGGCCTCAAGGCGGCGGGGATCCAAGCCGTGGTGGCCAAGAGCTTCGCGCGGATCTTCTTCCGGGCGGCCATCAACCAGGGGCTCCTTCTGGTGGAGTGCCCGGAGGCGGTGGATGCGTACAGGGAGGGCGACGAGGTTTCCGTGGACGGGGCCCGGGGGATCGTGTCGGTGGGCGGAAGGGAGTTTTCCTTCCCGCCTCTGCCCCCGGAGATCCTCGCCATCCGGGAGGCCGGCGGCCTGCTCCCCTACGCCCGCAAGAAGCGGAAGGAAGGGAAGCGGTGATCCTCACTTGCCAGTTGAGGTGGAGCGAGCCATGAGCGGGATCGGAGAAGCGGGACGGCGGGGGGAGCAGGTCCGCTCCGACTGCTGGGTGCGGGTGGAGCCGAAGTCGCGGGGCGGGCTGAAGGTCTCTCTCACCACCAAGGTGGAGGCCATGTACGGCGACGCCGTTCGGGCCACGGTCCGGCGGACGCTGGAGGCCCTGGGCCTCCGCCACGGCGAGGTCTCCGTCGAGGACCAGGGGGCCCTGGACTTCGTTCTCATGGCCCGCCTGGAGGCGGCCGTGAAGCGGGCCGGCCTGGGGGAGGGGAGGGAGGTCCTTCCCGAGCCGGGGCCGGGCTTCGGGGCCGGGACATCCCGGGAACGGTTCCGGCGCTCGCGCCTGTACCTTCCGGGCAACGAGCCCAAGTACTTCCTCAACGCCGCCCTCCACGAGCCCGACGGCATCATCCTGGACCTGGAGGACTCGGTGGCCCCGCCGGAGAAGGACGCCGCCCGGATCCTCGTCCGCAACGCCTTGAGGGCGGTGGACTTCGGGGCTTCCGAGCGGATGGTCCGCATCAACCAGGGGGAGCGGGGCCTTCGGGACGTGGACGCCGTGGTTCCCCACAACGTTCACGTGATCCTCATCCCCAAGGCCGAGTCGGCGGAGCAGGTCCGGGCGGTGGACGAACGGGCCGAGAGGGCCCGGAAGGCGGCCGGACTGAAGAGCCCCGTTCTGCTCATGCCCATCATCGAGAGCGCCCTGGGGTGTTTCCGGGCGCTGGAAATCGCCACGGCGAGCCCCAACGTGGCGGCCCTCACCATCGGCCTGGAAGACTACACGGCGGACCTGGGCGCCCCCCGCACGCCCGAGGGCCGCGAGTCCTTCTGGGCCCGGTCGGTGGTGGTGAACGCCGCCCGGGCCGCCGGCGTCGCCCCCATCGACACGGTCTTCTCCGACGTGGCCGACATGGAGGGCCTCCGCCGGGCGTGTATCGAGGCGAAGGGCCTGGGCTTCGAGGGCAAGGGGTGCATCCACCCGCGGCAGGTGCCGGTGGTCCACGAGGCCTTCGCGCCGAGCGCCGAGGAGATCGAACGGGCCACGCGCATCGTCCTGGCCTTCGAAAAGGCGGAAAAGGAGAAGCTCGGCGTCGTAAGCCTGGGTTCCAAGATGATCGACCCGCCCGTCGTCAAGCGCGCCCTCCGCACCGTCAGGATGGCCGAGGCGCTGGGGCTCCTGCCCGCAAACTGGCGGGAACGATAGGAGGCCGGCGATGGCGACGAAGCGAAGGCCGGAGCTGAAAAGGAACGCGCTGGAGAGGGCGCAGGACCTCATCTACGAGGCTTGGGAAGCCCATTCCCTTGAAGCCGGCGTGGCCCTCGCCCGCCGGGCTTTGGAAGTTTCTCCCGACTGCGCGGACGCCTACGTTTACCTCGCGGCCCATACTGCCCGATCCCATCGGGAGGCGATGGACCTCTACCAGAAGGGGATCGAAGCCGGAGAGCGCGCCTTGGGCGAAGAGTTTTTTCAAGAGAATGCCGGATACTTCTGGGGGATTCTGGAGACGCGCCCCTACATGCGCGCCCGCGCGAGCCTCGCCCAGTGCCTCTGGGAGGCGGGCAGGAGCGAGGAGTCCTTTGCGCACTACTGGGAATTGCTCCGCCTCAACCCCAACGACAACCAGGGTCTTCGGTATTTGCTTCTCCCCCGCCTCATCGAAATGGGCCGGGACGCCGAAGCGGAACGGCTCTTCAAGTCGTACCAGGACGACGCCATGGCCGTCTGGCTTTACTCCAAGGCGCTGCTCGATTTCCGAGCCGGTGGGGACGGCCCCAAGGCCCGAAAATCCTTGAAAGCGGCGTTGAAAGAGAACCCCCACGTTCCGCCCTACTTGCTGGGGGCCAAGCGCCTGTCCCGGTCCCTCCCCGCCTTTTACGGCTTCGGCGACGAGAACGAAGCCATTCTCTACGTCCATGAGGCCAAGAAGGGCTGGAGGAAGAGCCAGGGCGCTTTGGCCTGGTTGGGCGCTCACGCCGACGTGCCCCCCCGGGCGAGCCGGTCCCGAACATGAAGCCCAAACCCACGATGGCACCGGAAGAGGCGAGGCAACTTCTTCGGGATGTCGCGGTTCCCCTTTTGGGGCCGTTCCTCCGCGCGGGGGGAGCAAGGGGCGACCGCATGGCCGAGGGGGAGCCGGAGAAGAGCCGCCTGCGGCGGCCGGTGCCGGCGCCGGAAGGACCGCGGCGAAGCGCGGAGGGAGGGGTGGTTTGCTGATTCTTCACGCCGCTTTCTCTTCTCCCGTGCTCTGGGTTTGGGGAGAGGGCGAAGGGGGAGGTCCCGAACCGGCCAAGCGGCGAGGACGGCCGCCCAAGACACCTTCGCCTGCGCCCCACCCCTTTTCGGCTACCGCTACTCTCCTGGCGGAGGCGGCCGCGGCCGGGGGGGCCACTCTAGAGGGAACTCGCGCTCTCTCCGCCGTGGCCTGGCTGCCCACGTCAGCGGAAAAGCCGCTGCCTTCTTCGCCGGTGCTGGGTGAGCTTCTCGATGACCCGGCTTCGGTGAAGCTAACCGCGTGGGGCGTTTCCGCGCTGCCGATGGGCGGGCGGGCGATGGTGGAATGGCTGGCGGCTTGCCTGGGCAAGACCTCCCTGGCCCCGGGCGTTCTCCTCGGAACCGACGTTGCTTTCTGGTGCGAGGCCTTGAGGCTGGCGGGCGCGCTGGTGGCCCAAGGCCAGTTTTTGCCCACAGTGGAGCCCGGAAGCGTGAGATACACGGCGGCATGGGAGCCCATCCTCTCCGAGGCCTGGGCTGCCAAGGCCGGGGCCCTCGCTGCGCGCATGCCGCCCTGCGCGCGGGCGGTCGCCACAAGCTCCTCGAAAACACCGCCAGACGATTCTTCTGGAAGGATTCTCGAAGGGTTTCTGCGTATTTGCGTGGAGGCGCTGGTGCGGGGCGCATCGCCGGCGGATGACCCGCCGGACCGGTGGCGGGCCCTAACGAAAGCACGCCCGGAAGCTCTCCACGAAGCGTGGCTTGCCTCCTTGAAGGGGTCACGCTCTGGGCTGGCCTATGATCCGCGTGAAGTGGAGGAGTTTTCGGAAGAGATTCGGCGCTGGCGCGAGCCCCTCTCGGCGATTCAGTCCTCCCCGGTGCGCCTCTGCTTCCGGCTCCAAGAGCCCTCCAGCGAAACCGGCGGCGTCGGCCCGGTCTCCGACGGAGCCTGGCGGGTGGACTACCTCCTCCAGTCCCACGCCGATCCCAGCCTCCTGGTGCCCGTGGAGGACCTCTTTCGCCGGGGAACCCGGGCATCGAGAGCCATGGAGCGGTTGGGGGCGGATCCGAAGGCCGCCGCCCTCGCCTCTCTCGGGCAGGCCGCGGCGCTCGTCCCCGCCATCGCCGAAAACCTTCGCACACCCCGGCCCAGCGGGATGGATCTAGACGCCTCAGGTGCCTACGAGTTCCTGGCCCGCGCCGCGCCGCTCCTGAATGAAGCCGGGTTTGGCCTCTTCCTTCCCGCCTGGTGGACCGGGGTGGGCGCCCGTGAGCGCCTGGCTCTCACGGCCCACGCCAAGACGCCGAGCCTTCGAGCGTCGCAGGGCCTCTCGCTGGAGAGCCTGGTCCAGGTGGAGTGGTCCGCGGCGCTGGGGGGCGAGCCCCTCACCTACCGGGAGCTTGCCGACCTGGCGGCTCTCAAGGCGCCGCTGGTGCGGCTGCGGGGCCAATGGGTCACGGTAGATTTCGATCAGATCCAGAAGGCGCTGGCTTTGATGAAGGACGGCCAGGCGGCGAAAACCACGGTGCGCGACCTCATGGCCATGTCCCTGGGCGCCGCCTCTCCCTCGGGGCTCCCCGTGGCCTCGGTGACGGCCACGGGAGAGCTGCGAGAACTCCTGGAAACGCTGGAAGGAGGCGAGTCCGCCCCCAAAGAGATTCCTCCGCCCGGCGGATTCTCCGGCACCCTCCGGCCCTACCAGCTCCGCGGCTATGCCTGGCTGGCCTCCCTGGCGCGGTGGGGCCTGGGGGCCTGCCTGGCCGACGACATGGGACTGGGCAAGACGGTTCAAGCGCTGGCGCTGGTTCAGCGGGACTGGGAGGGGGGAGCGCGGGCCCCGGTCCTCCTCGTCTGTCCCACCTCGGTGGTGGGAAACTGGCAGCGGGAGGCCGCGAGGTTCACCCCCGGCCTGCCGGTTCTCGTGCACCACGGCGCGGGGCGGCGGGCCAAGAAGGCCTTCGAAAAGGAGGCGCGGCGCTCGGCCCTGGTCATCACGAGCTACGGGCTTCTCCACCGAGAGGCCGAAGCCCTGGCGGTCATTCCGTGGCGAGGCGTCATCCTCGATGAGGCACAGAACATCAAGAACCCCCAAGCCAAGCAGGCCCAGGCCGCCCGAGCGCTCCAGGCCGGCTACCGCATCGCCCTTACCGGTACACCCGTGGAAAACCACGTGGGCGACCTCTGGGCTCTCATGGCCTTTCTGAACCCGGGCCTCCTTGGAACCCAGGCCGCCTTCCGACGCCACTTTTTCCTGCCCATCCAGACGGCATCGGACCCGGTGGCCGCCAGGCGCCTCAAGCGCATCACGGGGCCCTTCATCTTGCGGCGCCTCAAGACCGACAGGGCCGTCATCAAGGACCTGCCCGAGAAACAGGAGATGAAGGTCTTCTGCACCCTTACAAAGGAACAGGCCAGCCTCTACCAGGCCGTCCTCGACGACGTAAGCCGGGAGCTCTCCAAGGCTTCCGGCATCCAGCGCAAAGGCCTCGTCCTCTCCACGCTCTTGAGGCTCAAGCAGGCGTGCAACCATCCTGCCCACCTCCTGGGAGACCGATCGCCCCTGCGGGGGCGGTCGGGAAAGCTGGCCCGCCTGGAGGAGATGCTGGAAGAGGTGCTCGCCGCGGGCGACAAGGCCCTGGTCTTCACGCAGTTCACCGAAATGGGGACCTTGCTCCAGAGGTACCTGCAAGAGACCTTCGGCCGGGAGGTGCTCTTCCTGCACGGCGGGACGCCCCGTGGCCGGCGTGACGCCATGGTGGAGCGGTTCCAACGAAGGGAGGGGCCGCCCTTCTTCCTCCTGTCGCTGAAGGCCGGCGGCACGGGCCTGAACCTCACGGCCGCGAGCCACGTCTTCCACTTTGACCGCTGGTGGAACCCGGCGGTGGAAAATCAGGCCACCGACCGTGCCTTCCGAATCGGACAAAAAAACAACGTCCAGGTGCACACGTTTCTCTGCGCCGGGACGCTGGAGGAGAAGATTGACGCCATGATCGAACGGAAAAAGGCGGTGGCCCAAAGCGTCGTGGGCACCGGCGAGACCTGGCTCACCGAACTGAACAACGACGAGATTCGGGCCCTCCTCGCCCTGGAGCCCGGCGCCGTGGCGGAGTGAAGAGGCCATGGGTCGGTGGAGCTATTGGGGTTACCACCCCTCCCGCCCGAAGGAGGCGAAGCACGGCATCAAGGCAAAGACCTCGCGCGGCGCCTTCGGGACCACCTGGTGGGCCAAGCGGTGGATCGCCGTTCTGGAAAGCTTCGACATCGGCGCCCGCCTGGGCCGAGGACGCTCCTACGCCCGGAGTGGCCAGGTAACCGAGGTCCGGATCCAGCGGGGCGAGGTTCACGCCAAGGTGCAGGGCTCGCGGCCGCGGCCTTACGACGTCGTCATCCGCCTCCAACCCTTTTCGGAGAAAGAGCGGCAGGCACTGGGCAAGGCCCTGGGGAGAGAGGCCCTCTTCGCGGCCAAGCTGCTCGCGGGCGAGATGCCCGAAGGGATCGAGGATCTCTTCGCCAAAGCGGGCGCGTCCCTCTTTCCCGGTAAGAGCCGGGACCTCAAGACCGAATGCTCCTGCCCCGACTGGTCCAATCCCTGCAAGCACGTGGCGGCGGTCTATTATCTCTTGGCCGAGGAGTTTGACCGGGATCCCTTCCTCCTGCTCCAGCTGCGGGGCCTGACCCGCGAAGAACTTCCGGCCCTCGTGGGCTCCCCGGCGCCCAAGGCCGAAGCCTCGACCCGGCCGCGTCGCGCGCCCGCGCCCGAAAGCCCCGTGCCTGCGCCTTCCGCCCCGCTCCCTGCGGACCACGGCGCCTTTTGGGGAACGCCGGGCGCCTCGGCACCGCTGGCGCTGCCCGTCTCCCGGGCCGCCGAGGTTCCCGAAGCCCTCCTCAAGCGGCTCGGAGGTTTCCCCTTCTGGCGCGGAGAGCGCCCCCTCGAGGAGGCCCTCGCCCTAACCTACCGCGCCGCCGCCCAGCGCGGTCTCGCCCTCCTCGCAGGAGAGAATCCCTTCACCGAGGGTGCTGAAGGGACAAGCGAGCCCTCGTCCAGAAAGGAGCGGCAAAATCCAGAGGAAAACGGGGAGGGCGATCCGGAAGTTCGCATGTCCGCATGGCCCATTCGCCGAAGCAGGGCCCGCGGAGGCAAGCGATGAAAAGACAGGTGGTCCATCTTTCGGTAACCCGGCGGCCGGGAGCGCTCACGCGGGCGAGAACGAAGCGCGGGACGGCCGTGCCTCCCGGGCCCTTGCGCCGTCCCTTCTCGAGGTCCGGCGCCCTGTGCCGGCGTGCGCTTCCGCCCCCAAAGGGACCGGACCATCCGTGCCCCGGAGGCCGGAGCCCACTGCGCTATGGAACGCGGGATGGGGGAGAGAAAGGCCCTGGAGATCTTCCAAGGGCCCAGACCTCCCGGCCCGCCGCAAAGGGGTATCGGTCATGAAAACCGTGGAGTTGAAGAAAAACAAGGCCGGACGGCTGGTGCCGGCGGTGGTGAACGGCCGGAAGCAGGTGCCCTTCCAGGGCGTGGACGAGTACGTGGCGAAGGGGCGCCAGGCGGCACCGCCCGTGGCCAGCGCCGCCAACTACCCCGGCGACGGCGACAAGCGGGTGAAGAGCCTCGCGGAGGCCCTGGAGGCGTGCGGCCTTTCCGACGGCATGACCCTCTCCACCCACCACCACTTCCGCAACGGGGACCTGGTGGCCAACCTCCTCTTCGACACCGCCGCGAAGATGGGAAAGAAGGATCTGATGTGGTTTCCCTCGGCCTCCTTCCCTTGCCACGCGCCCGTCATCGGGCACATGGAGAAGGGGGTCGTCCACCACATCGAGGGCTCCATGAACGGTCCCCTGGGGGACTACTGCACCGACGGGAAGATGCGGGGCCTCGGGGTTCTGCGGTCCCATGGGGGACGGTGGCAGGCCATCCAGGACGGCGAGGTCCACATCGACATCGCCGTCATCGCCGCCCCCTGCGCCGACCCCTTCGGCAACGCCAACGGCGTCAACGGCCCCGCCGCCTGCGGCTCCCTCAACTTCGCCCTGGCCGATTCCCTGTACGCCGACCGGGTGATCGTGGTGACCGACCACCTGGTGCCCTTCCCGTGCATTCCCTGGCAGATCCAGGGCAACCACGTGGACGCGGTGGTGGTGGTGGACCGGGTGGGGGACCCGGCGAAGATCGTCTCGGGGACCACCGAGGTCACCAAGAGCCCCGACCGCCTGCTGATCGCCGAGCTCACGGCCCGCTTCGTGCGCGATGCGGGGATCCTGCGCGACGGCTTCTCCTTCCAGGCGGGGGCCGGAGGCACGGCCCTAGCCTTCGCCATCTACCTCAAGGAGATGATGAAAAGGGCGGGGGTGAAGGCGCGGTTCGTCCGGGGCGGCTCGACGAAGTACCTCGTGGAGATGCTGAACGAGGGGCTTTGCGACTACATCCTCGACGGCCAAACCTTCGACCTGGACGGGGTTCGGAGCATGCGGGACAACCCCCGCCACGTGGCGACGAGCCCCTTCACGAGCTACAACTACCACGGGAAGGGCTTCTTCGGGACCTTCGTGGACGTGGTGGTGCTGGGGGCCACGGAGGTGGACGTGCACTTCAACGCCAACGTGGTGACCCACTCCGACGGCCGCCTGCTCCACGGCATCGGCGGGTGGCAGAACTGTCTCTTCGCCGGATGCACCATCCTGGCGGTCCCGGCGGTGCGGGACCGGATCCCGGTCATCGTGGACGAGGTGACCACCCTCACGGGACCGGGGGAGCTCATTGACGTGGTCGTCACCGAGCGCGGCATCGCCGTCAACCCGCGCCGCCACGACCTCCTCGAGGCGGTGAAGGGAAAGGGGCTTCCCCTGAGGGACATCCGGGACATCCAGCGGGAGGTGTACGCCCTCTGCGGCGGACGGCCGGTCCCTCCCCGGCGGAGCGACACCCCCGTGGCCGTGGTCAAGTGGGTGGACGGCACGGTCCTGGACACCGTCTGGAAGGTAGAGCGGTAGGCCCGGGAGCCCGAGGCTACGCCGGTCCGGGAAGAAAGACCGGGGGATCCTCCGGGCGGCGGAGCACCGGCAAGAGCGCCCCTTCAGGACAGACGGTCCGGCAGAGCCCGCACCCGAAGCAACGGCGGGGATCCACCGAGACGCCGCCCTTCGAGGCGTCGAAGGAGAGGGCGCCGAAGGGACACCGCCCCACGCACTCGGCGCAGCCCGCGCAGAGGTCCGAGTCCACCACCATCCGCGTTTCGGCGGGGCTGAGGACGTCCAGCCCGCCGGAAAGGAACCGGAGGGCGGCGCAGGTCCTTCCTTCGCAGTGGCAAAGGCCTCCGATGAAGGGGCTTCGGAAGGTCCAAACGGTGTGGACGAGCCCCTGCCGGTCGAAGCGTTCGCAGAGGTCCAGGGCTTCCGCGGGGGAAAGGGTCTCCACCCCCTTGAGGTCGGCCCCGTCGAGGCGCCCTTCCTGCAGGGATTCGAAGAGGACCTGCCGGCAGGTCTCGTCCCAGGTGCCGGGGGTGGTGGTGATGGCCATGCAGTAGGCTTCCCCGCGGCCCGTGGCCCCCTTCCGGCAGACGCAGGGAACCCGCGTGACGGAGGTGACCACCTCGGTGAAGAGGCGGCGGACCTCCTCGATGGGCAGGACCTGGCCGTGGTGGTTCCTCCGGAGGTCGGCGGCGGTGTAGGCGTTCACCAGCCAGCGGACCGCCCGGGGGGCCCGCTGGAAGGCCCGGATCTTCCGATCGAAGCCGGGAGCCCCGTCCACGGTGGTCCGGATGACGTGCTTCAGGCGCTGCTTCACGCGGGGGGAGGAGGCGAGTTCGCGGGAGTAGTTCCGGGCCTGCAGGTACCAGACCTTCCCCTCCCCGTGCTGGTGGCAGAAGTCGCACACGGCATGGTCCTCCGGCGGGGCTACGGTGGCACCCTTTTCGGGGAAAGGCAAGCCAGGGGATGGGAACGCCGTTCCTGGATAAGGCGGGAACGGCGGGCACTCCTGCCATCTCGCTATTTATCAGCAGTTAGCCTCAGAAAGGTGCCATCTCTCTTAGAAAAGCGGATACCGGGTTCTCATCGAGACGGCCGGCGCCTTCCCGGGAAAAACCTTTGGGATCAAGGGGTT
>Ga0272448_1003722_pt1 | contig 17932 bp, 18 predicted proteins | sample YNPCB0191_FD_202220 | JGI IMG/M metagenome (GOLD analysis project Ga0272448, IMG submission 202220) | Hot spring sediment microbial communities from Yellowstone National Park, WY, United States - YNP-CB-019-1 | ecosystem: Environmental > Aquatic > Thermal springs > Hot (42-90C) > Sediment... | reverse complement strand
GAGGACATGTATATGATTCTTCTGGGACTTTACAGATGCCATCTCCACAATAAGGCTCTTGTACAGGAGGCTTGCTGTAATTGAACTGTGGACAATTTTCAGGCCAGCCGCCTTTCCAGACAAAAATTTTTAGTTTTGTGGGATTGTAAACAGTAAGGTTTGCGAAGAAAAGTGTTTCATCAGTATAAACATCACCTTTAATATAACAGCCTAATGAACAAATATCAAGAACACTACAATTCCTTATCGCATAACTATAACCTTTAGGAATCATCTTGCTTAGTGTTTCATTCACTCCTGTCAAATCTCTTGCAAGAACTTGTGCTTTAATGTCCTCGTCATATCTTATAAATTTTATAAAACTACTCAACTACTTAGTTATTTCTTTTTCTGCTTCTTGCTTGTAGACTGCTCTTTGCTTTACATTAATCACAAGAACAGCGCTAAAAACCATCAGAACAGCAATAAACGCCTCAACAATTCTTATCCATGCTTTTTTGTTTTTTCGTTTTAATAAGTGTTGAAGCTTCATTTTTCCCTCTTTTCTTTTCCTCTCCTTCTTTCTTTCTCCTCTCTTTCCTCTTTCTTCTTTTATACTCTTGATTAGATTGTTAAAGATACAAACAGGGCTTTTAATAGTTTTTGCTTTTTTAGCTTGTAATTGTCAAGGATTTAAGAGGTTTGTGTAAACTTACAAATTCTTTTTGAATTAGCAGAATTTAATAGGATTTTTGTATCCTTTTTACTTCTTAAGCTTCTTTGAAACTTCTTTTAGTTTGTTATAAAGTTGTTTCATCGAGTCCTCAAGCTGAAGCCTGTTTTTTGTTCCTGTACAAACAAGCTTTCCATTCGAGAAAAGCAAAAAGGTTGCATTTGGCTCCACCAGCTTATAGACAAGCCCTGGAAACTGCTCGGGCTCATATTCTGTATTTTCAAGTTCCAGAGCAAGGAAATTAAGATTAAGATTCATGTTAATACTACCACTTGCAACAATATTTTGGACTGTTATTTTAGGAACAATTGTAACTTTAACCTTTATTTTTTTGAGTTGTTTTATCACCTCACGTATTACTTCTTTAACTTGTGCAATGCTCTTTGTTCCTGTACAAACCAGGTTGCCAGAAGAAAAAACAAGAACAGCAGATTTTGGTTTCTTTATACGAAGAACAAGTCCTGGGAACTGCTCTGGATTATATTCTGTATTCGTAAGTGTTTTTGCAAGCTTTGTTAAAGGAATATCTTTTCCAAGAGAAGTTGTTGCAACGATATTTTGTATTTCTAGAGATCCTTTTGTCATATTTTTAAATCTTAAGTTAAGTTTATAAATCTTTCTATTTTTCTCGACGAAACATTTTTGATTTATAAATATCAAAATTGGTTTTGTAGACAGAAAACTATAAAAACTTAAATGATACTAATAAAAAAGTGCAAATTTTGCTTTTATAATCATGGAAGAAACAAAATTCATCTGGATGGACGGAAATCTTGTTCCTTGGAAAGAGGCGAAAATTCATGTTCTTACACATAGCCTTCATTACGGAAGCGCGGTTTTTGAGGGAATAAGATTTTATGAAACTGTTGACAGAAGAAGTGCTGTTTTTCGTTTAAAAGAGCATGTAGAAAGATTGTTCAATAGCGCAAAGGCATTTAATATGCAGATTCCATTTTCTCAAGAAGAAATTTGTAAAGCAATTCTCGAAACAATCAAAGCAAACGAGATAAAGGCAGGCTATATCAGGCCTATAGCTTTTTTTGGTTATGGAAAAATGGGACTTGGATTAAAAGGAGCTCCTGTTAATGTTTCAATTGCTGTTTGGCCTTGGGGTGCTTATCTTGGAGAAAAGCCAGTAAGAGTAAAAACCTCAGGCTATATAAGAATCCATCCGAAATCCTCGATTATGGAAGCAAAAATTTCAGGACACTATGAAAATTCTATTTTAGCAAGCGAGGAAATTCATGCAAAAGGCTATGACGAGGCTTTGTTGTTGGATTTTAAAAGAAACATTGCTGAAGGACCAGGAGAAAATATTTTTATTGTTAAAAATAATATTCTGATAACCCCAAAACTTGGAACAATCTTACCAGGAATAACTAGAGATTCTGTTATTAGAATAGCAAAAGATGAAGGGTTAAAAGTTAAAGAAAAAATTTTAAAGTTAGAAGAAGCCTATGAAGCAGATGAAGCATTCTATACAGGCACTGCAGCTGAGGTTACTCCAATTGAAAGTATTGACGATAAAAAGTTAAAGGGTGCTCCAGGCCCTGTAACAACAAAACTTAGAAGTCTTTATCTTGATATTGTTCAAGGAAAAAACAAGAAATACGAATCTTGGCTTAGTTATGTTTAATGCTTACTAAGAAATTTTTCTTAATTTTAAAGTAATAACAATAGAAAGATTTATAAAAAAAGTTAAATAACTGATTTTATGGCTTTAGATACAAATTTGGCTACAAACATCATTTATCGTGGGGATTGTTATAATGTTCTAAAAAGAAATTTTCCTTCAGGAAATGATAAACATGGCGTGGATTTGATTTATGTTGATCCACCGTTTTCTTTTGACCCAAAATATGCAAAACTATGGTATGATAAAGAATCCTTAGAAATGTTTGAAGAAATAAGAAAAGGAGATGTTAAACATTATATTTCTTGGATGTCAAAAAGACTAGAGCAGTTTCATAGAGTTTTGAAAGATACAGGCTCTTTTTATTTGCATTGCGATTGGAAGTTCGGGCATCATCTTAAAGTTGCATTAGACGATATTTTTGGAAGAAATAATTTTCAAAATGAGATAATATGGTGGTATGGCGGTGGCGGTGCTTCTAAAAGAAGGTTTGCGAGAAAACATGATACTATATTTTTCTATACTAAAGGAAAAACTTATACATTTAACATTGATGAAGTAAGAGAACCTTACAAATGGACAAATGGCCAAAAAAGAGCAGATGGGACAGAGAGGAATTATGAAAAAGGAAAAATCCCTGACGATGTTTGGCAAATGCATGGTTTAATGCCGTGGAGTAAAGAAAGAAAAAATATAGGCTACCCAACGCAAAAACCAGAAGTGTTGTTAGAAAGGATAATTAATGCAAGCTCTAATGAAGGAGATATTATATTAGACCCTATGTGTGGTTGTGGCACAACTCTTGTAGTTGCTCATAAACTCAAAAGAAAGTGGATTGGCATCGATATCTCTTCCCAAGCATGCGAAGTTATGAAAAAAAGAATGAGTAATCTTGGTGTAGATGTCGAGGTAAAAGGACTGCCACTAACGCTTGATGATTTAAAAAAATTAAAACCATTTGAGTTTCAAGATTATATTTGCGATATGACTAATTCTAGAAAAATGCAATATGTTTCTGATAAAGGTATTGATGGTCTTTATCGTGAAGAGTTTCCTGTGCAGATTAAACAACAAGAAAGAGTCGGAAGAAATGTTGTTGATAATTTTGAAACTGCACTAAGAAGAAAAGGGAGACCAAGAGGATATATAATCGGGTTTTCTTTTACAAAAGGAGCTTATGAGGAGGCAGCAAGAGCAAAATCTGACGGATTAGATATTATGCTGGTTGAATTGCCTGAGTTAGTAAGGTATGATTATGATTTAGAATCTTTGACAAAAGAAGCTTAATAATTGTGTTAACTATACTCACTATTTTTTTCTCATTGCTTTTTTGTATTCTCTTTCAACTTCATCAATTGTTGCAATATCACTTACTGTCCTATCAGGTCTAAGTGCAGTAAATCTTGGGAACCTTAAAGCAAACCCACTTGAATAACTTGGAGATTTTTGAATGTCTTGATAAACTACTGTTATAACAACTTCTGGTTTTACTTTAACACTTCTGCCTTTTTCTGATATAACTAGAGGTTTAAGAAGTTTTGTCATATCCTCATAAGAAGTTCCTTCTTCACTTTTTTCTTTTACTCCTGTCGAGACTTTTCCTATATCAAGGAGCTCATTAGTTTCAGGATCTCTACAAGCAATATCAAAACTTGTGAGCCACCCAGCGCGTTTGCCTGTTCCGTATTCTGCTCCTGTAATAACCAAATCAAACTCATTCATACTTGGCTTGAATTTAAGCATATAACCAACTCTTGCCCCAGGTTTGTAAGGAGAGGAAAGATTTTTTATCATAATCCCCTCCTCCCCTTCTTTTAAAGCTTCTTTATAAAACTCTTCAGCTTCTTTTTCATTGTCTGTAATTATTTGTTTGGCTGCAACAAATTTCCATTTTTCATTTTTGATTATTTCTCTCAGCAATTCAGAACGTTTTTTAAAAGGTTCATTGATTAGTGACTTGCCATTATAGTAAATCAAATCAAAAGCATTAACCTCAACAGGAAATTCTTGAGACATTTTTTCTATATCATATTTTCTCTTTATTCTCTGGCTTATATTTTGAAATGGCAGATACTTTTTTGTTTTCTTGTCATAGCCAACTGCTTCGCTGTCAATAATAAAAGTTTTTGCATTCACAAATTTCTTTACATACTCTTTAACTTCTGGAAATTGTTTTGTTACATCATCAAGCCGGCGTGTAAAGATCTTTATATTTCCGTTATCATCCTTGTTGATAATCATTCTAAATCCATCATATTTTAGTTCAAAAGCAGCAGGCTTTCCGCATCTCTCAAATCCGTCTGCAATGCTTTCTGCTTTGAGGGCAAGCATAACTTTAATTGGTTGGCCTGGGCCAAATTCAATTTTTTCAAGCTCATTTTTTCCTTTGCATGCCTTTTCAAATACAAGAGCAAAATCAGTCACTTTATCATAAGCACTTTGTACAAGATCATAAGCTTCTTTGTCTTCTTTAGAAAAGCAACTCCAGACAATTGCATCTCTTAAAACACCGCTTCCGACGCCTATTCTCAAATCATTAAGTAGAGTTCTAATGATATATTTTGCCTCGATAGGGCTTGCATCAGAAAGAAGTTCTGCAATTAGCGAGATTTTTCTTTCAACAGTTCCCTTGCCTGTAAGTTCTGGAAGTTTTTTTAGATTCTCTAAAACTTTTGCTGTTGTAAGTTTGCTTGAGAAGAGAGTTGATTGTTTTTTGTTTTTAATTAACTCTTCAGCAACCCCTCCTAAATCACCAATTTTCTTAAATTTTTTAACAATCTCTTCGTTCGACAAGCCTGATGCTTTTTCAAGCGCTTTAATGCTCAGCTGCTGACTTATCCCAAATTCTTTTTCTTCGTAGTCTGGCCAAACTCTGCCTTGAAGAAGGTAAATTATTTCAAGGCTTTCATGTTTCTGTTTTAACTCTTTCAAAAATTTTGCAAGAATTTCTGTCTTGCCTAATCTTGAAGAAGTTTTTTCAAGTTGTTCATAAACTTTGCAGATTTCTGAGTACCTCATTTTTATCAGTTATAACAAGCAAAATAGCTTTTTATAGCTTATCTTAATTCCTTGCTAATTAAAAAGTAATAAAATTGAGAGGAGGTCAGGAGTAGTATTCTTGGTTAATGAAAATTTCTCACATCACCTCAAAAATAAAAACATAAAAACTCTAATTCTTGAGAACATTTTTTGCTCAACTGGATTATTTTTATATTCTTGCACTACTTACAGAACAAAAACCTTTTTTAGAGATTATCCTAAATAGCTTACCTCTTTTTTCTCCTTTTTTTCTGAAGCTGCCTTTATCTTTGCGATAAGTTCTTTAATTTTGCCTTCAAACTCTTCTGCTTTTTTCATAAGAGGCTTGTAATCAACTTTTAATCCTAAATAATTATCGAGCACCTTAATTACTTCACCAGCAGCTCTTGAGTCAGGCAGTCCTGGTGTTGCTTCTGCAAATATGCATGACATCGGAATTTTTTTGTCTACTTTAAAAAGCAAAACTCCTGTAACACCCATAACAATACCCTCATCTAATTTTTCGATATTGAGCCTCTTAAATCTCCTCTCATCTTGATTTGTGTAGTAATATACTTTAGAAGGTGTTTCTAATCCTTCAGTGATAAGCTCAGCAGAAGCAATGCCTTCAATACTTATTATTTCTTTTGCTTTTAGCTTTTCGGCTAACTCAGCAACAACTCCTGCTACTTTCCATTCTGCGCCAGAAACATTTGTAAGTGTTCTAAGAATTATTATATTCTCTTTTTTAGCATAATAAATCTCCAATGGGTCTATGAGCTTAGAGTTGTGTATTACTGCAAGAGGAATTAAGTCATCTACAAAAAACTTCCCAATTTTTTTTGCATTCAGATGTTTAATTAAGAATTCTGTAGCTATTGTGCTTACAAATCCAAATCCCGGAAAGCCTTCGATTATTATAGGATTTTTTGGTTTTTCTGTAAGTTCTATCATTTTGCTCTTTTTTTATTTTTATATTTAAAGAAAACAGTATTTTTATAGTTAACTATGCTCTTTTATTTTAATTTATATTCTCTATCAACTATCCTAATTATTACGAAATTCTGCTTTACTTCCCCTTTCTTCCCCATGCTCTTAGGCTTGGCCTGACTTTAAGATTTCTTGATTTGTTTCTCAAGCCTCGAGATTTTTTTGCAGCACTTGTCAATCCTCTGAAAGCTCTTTTTCTATTTTCTGGTTTGCATATCCAGTTTATTGTTGGATCTGCTTTTATCTCAGGAGCATAAGGATCAACTGCAATCACCTCAAAAAAATAATATTTTCCATCTTTCCCAAGTTTATAACTATTTAAAATTTCGAGATTTGGATATTTTTTCTGTACTCTTTGTTCTGCTATCCAGCGATAGTTCATTTTCAGCGCTCTTCTAACTGTCTGCTTTTTTCCCCTTCTTCTTGACGCAGGTCTTGGCCTTTCGTGTCCGCCTCTCTTAACAGCCACTCTAAAAACAACAAAGCCTTTTTTTGCTTTATAACCAAGAGCCCTTGCTCTATCAAGTCTTGTTGGTTTTTCTAATTTTTCAATTCTTTTCCCTTTTCTCCACTCAATCATTTTTTTTCTTAAATCAGCAATAAGATTCTCACTAGGCTTCTTCCATGCTTGGCTTAGATAATAATACATTCCATGCACTGAGTTTTGCTGTGCTACTTCTTTTGTTGTGTTTTTCTCTTCTGTCATGTTTATCCTATTAGAAGTTTGTTTTTAAATCTTTAGCAGAATGAGCCCTCGCAGATTTGAACTGCGGACCCCTACCTTATCAGAGTAGTGCTCTAACCGGGCTGAGCTAAGGGCTCATTGTTCATAAATATCAAAATTTAAGTTATTTAAAACTCTTTCTACTGCTGGTTCTATATTTATAAGATAGGCAATAAATATAACCACATAAAATATAAAATTGTTAAGGCTAGCTTGCAACTTTAAGTTTATATCAATAATAGATTTCTAAATTTTTTAAAAAACTTGCCATGCATTGCTATATTATGCATTACTATAAGAGGATTTATCTTAAAACATCTTAAAGAGCTTAGAGATTATTGTGCTTTAAACTCAAGAATTAATTTGCCTTCTGAAGGATTTATAGAATACTGCATAAGCGGAAGCTTAATCGGCAGGGTTTTGGAAAAAACTGCTTTGTCTGTAAAGGCTTTAATTTCTATAGAATTCTCAAGTTTATTTATAATTATGTTTTCAAGTTTATTCAAGCCAGGTGTTTCAAGCTCATAAATAACTTTGTCTGCTGTTCTTGTTAGATGTGCTTTTGCTTCTTTTCTTGGAAGTTTTGCAGATTTTTGTAAGATTTCTTCTGAAATTTTTGGCAGTTTTGTTTTTTTCTGAATAGGTTTTTTAGGGCTTGTTTGTTTGTAAGCAGGAATTCTTTCTATTTGAATACCAGCAAGATTCTCTGGTAAAGGGACTCTTTTTCCATTTATGAAAAGCTCGAAATTCGTTTTTACTTTTGGTTCTTTTGGCAGTTTAGTTGTAAAATCTTCTTTCTCTATCTTTTGGATTTCTTTTTCAAGCATTTTCATTGCACTTCCGAATATTTTATTAAAGAAAGCATTTCCAAAATTACTGCTAAAGCCATAGTTAAATATACTATCCAGCTCATTAACATCATCAGTTTTCCCAAGCAGGCCATACTCCTCTCTGCGATTATCTAATGGATTTCCACAATAAGGGCAGAATTCAAATTTTTTATTAACTTTTTTCTCGCACCGAGAGCATTTTTTCTTTCCGAACATAATCTATTGACTTTAAAGCAAGTTTAAAAAGTTTTGCAACAAAAAGCTTTAAAATTAAAACCCTTCTATATACTATCAGAGAAGAGGTAATTGAAAACATGGACGAGAAAGAATTAATTGCAAAATATAATATTGACATAGAAGCACTTAAACGAGAACAAATAAAATTAGCAAAAAATCTCGTAATTAAAGACAGCATGGATTTTTCGCTTGCTACGAGATTTGGAGCCATAGAAAATCTTTGTATTAAAAATAAAATAATTTCCTCGATAATTGTTTGTGATAAAATTTGTAATATTATAGAGCAGCAATATTTTTTTGACAAGCTTAAATTCCCCTATCTTCACGGTTTCCGCTCTTACAGGGAAATGCCAGCAATGATTGAAGCATTTAATAAACTATCAGAAAAACCTGATGTTGTTTTTATTCATGGGCATGGTATTTGTCATCCACGTTTGGGCTTAGCAAGCCATTTTTCGCTTTCAACAAATGTGCCGACAATAGGTGTTGCAGGAGAGCTTTTTGAAGAAAATAAGATTGAAGATAATGGCGAGGATATTTTGTTAGGTGATAAAAAAGTAGGAAAAGTCCTTCGGAGCAAGGAAAAAGCAAACCCTCTTTTTATAAGCCCTGGTGATAAAATAAGTATTGAAACTGCTTACAATATTTCAAAAAGTTTTATAAGGCTTCCTCATAAGCTTCCAGAACCTCTTCACTTAGCACATAAGTATGCGAAGAATGTTAGGAAGGAGTTAAGGATCTAGTTTTTGATAATTTGTTCTTAGTTTATTCTATCGCCTTATTTTTAAAGATTCGTTTTGGCAAATTTATAAAGACAGTATCTAAATATTTTTTAAATATTCTGGCAGTATAATTCATTTGAGATTGTGTTATTGATAAAATTAGCAAGCTGGATTTGCAGTCCTGAAGCAGGCTAGAGTTAAAAATTTCATTAAGCTTATTCAAATTCGTACATCTATACAAATCTTTATACAAATCTACACAAATCCTTAAAAAGCTTCATAACATGTTTTGAGAATGGCAAAAATATCCCCTGAGATGGTTATGGTAAATGCAGCAACTAAGGCTCTTGAATTTAGAACAAGAAGGCCTCTTGCAGATGCAGACGAGGCTATAAAGCATATTATAAACTCTGGTGATTTTAAAGGAGAAGAGCAGATTTATGCTATTGCTGCTATCAATGAAATCTTTAAGCTAAAGAGGGGCTACAAAACTTGTTCTGATAAAGAGATTATACAAATGTTTGTTGATAATATTTACGAGACTTTAGCTAAAATTAAAGAATAATAATATAAAATGAGAGAAAAAGTTTTTAGAAAACCTACTGTAAGGGAACTTTTTGAGATTAGTGGGCTTAGAATTGTTGGGAAGATTGACAGCAAGTTTATTTTAGATTTAATAAACTCTGGTTTGTTTGTTGTTGCAAATACAGATTATAAAAGCGCTGTTGAGACAGTTGAAAATCTTGTCGATGAAGAGATAAGTAAAGGAGCAGAAAGAAAATTCGTTCTTTTTCCAGGTAGATTCAGAGTTTATAAACAGGATTCTGATTATGGAATAAAATCTTTGGAAGATTTGGTTAAGATAGACTCTCAAGATACTTTAAGGACTGTTTCTAAAAGAAATGATGTACCTGCAAGAATGACCCTTGGATTTTTAGAGAGTTATAAAATCTTACCTTATATTCTCATTAAAGAGGCTATGAAAAAAGCAAATATCGAAAATCCTCCGATAGGATTTTATTGGTTAGGAGCAGATAATCGAGCAAGAGTTGTTACGTGGCTTAGAGCGACTACTGGCGCTGAAATGATGATTATGAAAAGAAAAGGAGATTTTTCTGGCGAGGTTGTTGACAAGAAACCTTATGGTAGAAATTTGAGAGTTAAAGTTAATTCAAGAACTGAAGAAGAAAAAATTTATGAATTTACTCTATCAAGATTGCCAATGCACAGCAAAAATGACCAAAGACAATATTCTGATTGGATTAATATAAGCCATAATTCAAGCGACCCTGATGCAAGTTACAGAGGTGAGGAACATGAAAAAAGAGCTTTTCCTTTGTGTGTATGGTCTGCTCCTGCAATTTTTTCTTTTTATAATGCAATGAGTTTTGTAGCAGCACATCCTGAATGGAAACAGTTTAGGATAAATCCTTTCCCAATACCTGCATGCGAAAAAGCAATAGATTTTATAGATTATTTAAGACTGAAGAGTTTTATATTAACGAGAGATAAAGCTTCAGGCAATCTTATTCTTGATGTTCTTAATAAAGCAGAAATCGAGAAGATAATAGGAGCAAGAACTGTTTTGAGAGGTTATGAGAATTGCTGGCATCACTGGGGAAAAAAAGATTTGAGTTATCTTTACAAGCCTATTAATAAGTGAAAAATTAAGCGAAAAAGGTAGGATTAAAAATTAAATCTAAAGATTTTTGATTTCATTTTGGCAATAAATTGCTAAAATGCGCTGCCCGGGAATTGAACCCGGCTCCCGAGCTTGGGAAGCTCGTATTCTGCCGATAAACTAGCAGCGCTTTATTTACTATTTTATTATTTTTGTTATTTTAACTTTTGTTATTTTAATTTTGTGTTTGGAGTTAATAAAGATTTACAATTTTAATGTTTAAGGATAAATTTGATAAGTTTGAAATGGAGAGGCCAGAAAGCATAAATTAGAAGAAGAAGGATGGATTTTTTGATGATTTAGTCTTTCCAAAATTTTACCACAAACTGTCTATACTGGGGATGCCAGGATTTGAACCTGGGTCGCAGCCTCCCGAAGGCTGAAGCCTACCAAGCTAGCAGACATCCCCCAATATTAAAAATTAGAATGAAGATGGTTTTTAAGAGTTTCATTGGCTATCCTATTTTTTATCAGCAGACTTCCAAATACAATTCCGTCAATAATCAGATGAAAAGTGAATCCAATCATCCCATATATAGGAAGCATAACTATTTTAAGGGTTTCATCCCAGAAAATATTTCCAATAATAAAAAGGAAAATACCCCATATGATTATACTTCGAATATTGTGAAAACATCGGTGATTCATGGAGTATATTGGCTTAGCTTTCCCTCTTATAACATAGTAGGCTACAATTGGTGCAAAGAGAAGAACAAAATACTTTTCGTACCACAGCGATTCTTTTGCTTTTCTATCTGTTGTTCTTACAAGGAAGTCCATATCTGGCAGAAAGTTGCTGTAGAGAAAAACTATCATACATACAAAAAGAGATCCCAAGATATTTATGCCAAGTATAAGTCCAAGCACCACATAAAGAAGTATCAGTGGAAGAAGAATTCTTTTTATCATAAATCCCAATAATCCAAAATGCTCCTTTATTTCCTCTTCAACTTTTTCAAAATGGGCTTTATGTGGAATTGCCCGAAGAATCATATCGTCCCAATATTCCGCAAGTCTTTTTTTTGTTTTTTCCATTATATTTTAGAAATTTTTAATAATCTAGCTGATATAACTCATACCCTTTTTCTGCCATATTATTAAAATATTTGAGCAGTTTTTAAATCTTAGTCTAATAATGGGGCTGCCAGGATTTGAACCTGGGTCGCGTCCGCCCTAGGGACGAATCTTAGCCAAGCTGGACCACAGCCCCTTTCTACTAAATAATCAGTTAGGTTTTTATATCTTATTTTGGTAGTAGAATTATGGCTAAAACAAGAGAAGAATCAAAAAATAAAACGAAAAAAGAAAAAAACAACGAGAGAAAAACATTTTACATAACAACTCCGATTTATTATACTAATGCATCCCCTCATTTAGGCGGAGCTTATACAACAGTAGCAGCAGATGTTTTAGCGAGATGGAATAAATTACTAGGAAAAGAGGTTTTTTTCTTGACAGGAACAGACGAACATGGACAGAAAATTGCTGAAGCTGCAGAGCAAAATAAAATGACTCCACAAGAATTTGTTGATAAAATTTCGGCAGAATATAAAGAACTTTTTCGTTTGCTTAATATTTCTAATGATAATTTTATAAGGACTACCGATCCTTTTCATGAAAAAGAAGTAAAAGAACTTTTAAATACTCTTTACAATAAAAAATTAATCTACAAAGGTTTTTACGAGTCTTATTATTGCGTTGGTTGCGAGCAGTATCTTACAGCTTCTGATTTAGTAGACGGAAAATGTCCTTTGCATAATAGGGAGCCAGAACTGAAAAAAGAGGAAGCATATTTGTTTAAACTTTCTTCATTTCAAGACAAGCTTTACAAACTAATAAAATCCGGAGAGTATTGTATTCTTCCTGAAATAAGAAGAAAAGAAGTGCTTAAATTTATAAAATCTGGCTTGCAAGATGTTTCTATTTCAAGACTTAAAGAAAAGATTTCTTGGGGAATCGAATTGCCTTTTGATAAAAAGCATACTGTTTGGGTATGGCCTGATGCTTTCTGGAATTATGTTTCAGGTTTGCGTCAGAAAGGAAAAGATGTTTTTGAAAAGTTTTTTCCCCCAGATGTCCAACTAATGGCAAAAGATATTTTAAGAGTGCATGCAACAATCTGGCCTGCTTTGTTATTAGGGGCAGGTTATAAGTTGCCTAAAGTTTTGTTTATTCACGGCTACTTCACAATTAATGGCAAAAAAATGTCAAAAAGTTTAGGAAATGTTATTGACCCATTTTATCTTGTAAAAAAATACGGCACTGATAGTGTAAGATATTATTTAATGAGAAACTTGCCTTTCGGAAGTGACGGAGATGTTTCAGAAAAAACTTTGATAGACAGGCATAATAACGAATTAGCAGACAAACTAGGAAACTTAGTTTCAAGAGTTTCTGCTCTTGCTGAAAAATATGGAATCGAAGAGTGTGATAATAGCTTGATTACAAAACTTAAACTTGAGACCATAGAGAAAAACATGAAAAATTACGAACTTGATAAAGCGTTAAATGAAATCTTTGCTTTTATAGATATTTGTAATGAATATGTTCAAAGCAAGAAGCCTTGGGAAACCCATGACAAAAAAGTTCTTTTCGAATTAGTTGATTCTATAAAAATTATCTCAATGTTATTATGGCCTTTTATTCCAGAAACTTCTGGAAAAATAGCAAAACATTTTGGATTTGTTTTTGATTATAGAGAAATAAAAAAGCCTTATAAACTTCAAAAGATTAGAAAAGCTGAACCTCTATTTAAAAAAATAGAAGAAATAAAAGAAACTAAAATTTCAGAAAAAGAGAACAAAGAAAATAAAGAGATTGAGGGAGTAAAAAATATGGGAACAATAAAATACGATGAATTTGCAAAACTCGAGCTGAAAGTAGGAACAATAAAAAAAGTCGAGGATATTGAAGGAGCGGACAAATTATTGAAGCTTAGTGTTGATTTAGGAAATGAAAAAAGAACTATTATTGCAGGAATAAAGCCTTATTATACTAAAGATGAATTAAAAGAAAAACAAATAGTGGTTGTTGCAAACTTAGAGCCAAGAAAAATGAAAGGCGTAACAAGCGAAGGAATGCTTCTTGCTGCTGTCAGTGAGGATAAAAGTAAAGTTGTTTTGTTGAGCCCTGAGAAAAAAATAGAAGCAGGTGCTAAAGTCGAGTAAGTTTAGTAAATTGAATTAAGTTAAGGTGAGATTTTTTGTTCATTTATGCTTTATAGACTTTAAGATTGAATTAGGAGTTAGCATGAAAGGGCTTGGAGAGGGTTTTATTGAATTGCAGAATTTTTCTCTTTAGTTATTTTAAACTTTTATTTAGAGAAGAACATTAAAAAATCTAAACTTTGATTAACTTCAATTTAGCTTTTAAGCACCTTGGCAACTTAACTAACCCAAGCCCAATTTTTTTAAAAGTTTTCTAAAAAAACTTTCATCTTCATTTAAGCCAATAAGTCGCTTAGCAATCTTCCTGTAAGCTCTAGAAGCTTTACTTTTTGGATGAGTAATGAGAACAGCATTTTTCATTTTTAAAGATTCTTTAACAGAAGCATCTTCAGGGACAACTCCAAGCAGAGGATATTCAAGCATATCTCTTACTATTTCTTGAGAGAGTTCCCATTTTTTTCCCTGATGTCTTGAGATTATAACACCAGCAATTTTTTTGTTTAGTTGTTCAGCAAGTTTTATTGTTTTAAGAGCATCGGTCACAGCAGAAATTTCTGGATTTGTAACAATAACAACTTCATCAGCAGCTTTTAGTGTTGCTCTTGCCTCTTCTCCAAGGCCTGCTGAACTGTCAAGAATGACAACATCAGCAATCTTTTTTAGTTTTTTTGCAACTTCTGGAATTTTTTCGTGTTTTAGATTTTTAAGCTCATCTACTGAAAGTGAGGATAAAAGAATTTTTGTTCCTGTTTCATGTTCATATATAGCCTCTTCAACTCTTGCTTCTCCTTTTATAACATGATTTAAAGTTATAGGCACTACAGGACTTCCAAGATTTATCCCAATATTTGGGGTTGTGAGATTCGCATCAACAACAACAGTTTCTTTTCCGAGCTCGTTCAAGGAAAATCCAAGATTTATTGCACTTGTTGTCTTACCGACCCCCCCTTTTCCAGAAATAACAGCATAAACTTTGCCCATTTTTTGGTTTTTATTATTTCGAGCTCATTAAGAATTGTTTGATGTAACTTATAAAGCTTTCTAAAACACTTGCGTACTCTTTCAACTTATCGAGGTTTATTATTGTTTCCTTGCTATCTTCGTATATCTTTAATCTAACATCTTTCCTGAATTCATTCTCTCTAATCATTCTTAATGAATCTATTTTTTTGAAAAATTCATAAATTTCCATTGCTTTTAGAACCTCTGGGACTTTTTTGAACTCCTTTTTTATTAATTCTACTTTTTGCCTTGGTGGAATAGGAATAACTTTTATCTTTTTTCTTTTTCTAAGTTGTTCTAACATTGCAGAAATACAATCATTAATCATTATAGTCCACCTTCTTATAAGGTTTAGAATAACATCACAAGTTTTGGTGTATTTTAAACTCACATAAAGAAGATGATCTGCGCTTATCTTCTCTTTCATAATTTTCTCTATCATTGTTCAGTTTTCCTCTTTTTAGGCCAAAAGGCAGTTGAAAATCAAGGTAAAGCTTGTATTTATACCTTTTGGATACCACGAATTTAGCTAAATAAGAGAATCAAGCAATATTCATATATCCTTTGGCTCTTTCTATTAATCTTTTTACAAGCAGAAGGTAGTTTTTTGCCTTTTCAAGGTCTAAAGTGCTTGTTTTTAGGCTATTTGACATTATTACAACTTTGTCTTTTCTAAGAAACTCCATAGGGCTTTTTTTATGGCTTTCGACAAGAGCAAGAAGTTGTTGGATTTCATTTAAATCTTGAGCGCTTAAATTAAGATGTTTTGAGCATTTGTTCATAAAAGTTTTGAAATTTTCTTTTGCATCCTTATATAGGCTTATTCTTTTCCATAAATAATCATACTCAAGAACAGAATTGATAAGGCTTGTAAGAGAATCATAAATAGAATCAAGTGCCTTCAAAAGGAGCTGCTTTTCTTTAAGCAATGGATATGTAACATAAATAATATGGTCTGCTACTTGTATGCTCTTAATTGCGCTAATTAAGCTTTCTTGATATTTCTCAAAACTCTTCATGATAAAAAAAGAAAAAGCTTCTTAATAAGGATTTGTATAAATATATATAAAATTTTTAGAGAATACATTAGTTATCAGGTTTTAGTAAGTTTGTATAGATTAAATTTTAAATTCTGCTTGAAAACTAGTTTTTACTACTCTTTACACTGTATAGGCTTTTTTAAAAGAACTTATGATTTAAATAAATCGAGCCTTAAACCACTTATCACCTTTTGACTTTTAGCTTTTAGATTTCAGATTTCAGCAAGGTATTGCATTTTGGAAATTTTTTTGACAGGAAAATTTGGGCGAGGCTTTACAAGAGCCGAACTCTTTAAGCCTTGTTCAACGACCCGAGCGAAGTGAGAGCATGCAAGTCGTGGAAAAAATCTGAATGATTTTGAGTTCAGAATTCGGCGGTGGCGGGTATGCCACTATTTTTTATAAAACAAAGAGGGGTTGCTTTTATAATCTCTGCCGAAGACACTATATGTCTGAAGGACGTGGAAGGGGCTTTTGTTTTTGGTTCTTTTTGTAAAAAGAAGATTTTTATATGAGGAGTGCATAGAATTTATATGCAAGAAATTTATGTTTTGAGTATTAAGAAAGAATACGGGCTTAATCTATTAAACCAGAAAGCCCTATGGGAATATAGAAGAAAAAAGAGCAAGATAAAATTAGGAGATAAAATTATTTTGTATGCAACAGCACCGAATAAAGAAATTATTGGAGAGTTTATAGTTGGGGGGATTGTTACAGGAAATCCTAAAGAAATATGGGAAAAAACTAAAGAAGAAGTCTGCTACCAAAGGGATGAAGTTATCTCTTATTTAGAATCTGGAGATTTCCCAATAGCGTTTAAAGTTACCAAGCCAAAAAAATATCTCCGCGCAATTTCTCTTAGTGAAATTTCTTTTTTCAGACCGCCTATGAGCTATTGCAAAGCTTCAAGCCAATTAATTTCTAAGATAAGAGATGTAACTAGACATTCATCAAGAGAGTTTATAGAGATGTGCAATCCATCTATTGGCATTAACTATAGCCAAATAGATAATTCCTTTGGAATGGGGATTTTGCCTTCTTTTTCTAAAGATCGCCACAAAAGGTGAAAGATTTAGTTAAAGTTATAAATATTTGAGTTATCCTTTTAGGATAATGAAATTAAGTTTAGTCATACCAACATACAACGAAAAAGAGAACATTCAAAAACTTATTAAAAAAATTCAAGAAGAATTTAAAGAAAATAAGATTAATGGAGAGATAATTGTAGTCGATGATAATTCTCCAGACGGAACAGGGAAAATTTTGGAAGATTTAAAGAAAAAACAGAAAAATCTTAAAGTTATTCATAGAAGTGGAAAACTAGGGCTTTCTTCAGCAGTTTTAGATGGTTGGAAAATTGCAGATGGCGAAGTTTTAGGAGTTATGGATGCAGATTTGAGCCATCCGCCAGAAAAAATAAAAGAACTTTTTGAAGCAATAGAAAAAGGTGAAGCAGATTTTGCAATTGGAAGCAGATACATAAAAGGCGGGAAAATTGAAGGATGGAATTTGAAAAGAAAATTAATGTCTAAAACTGCGACTCTTTTATCAAGAATTTATACAAAAGTTAAAGACCCTATGAGTGGCTATTTTATGATTAAAAAAGAAGTAATAAAAGATGTTGATTTGAATCCAAAAGGTTTTAAGATTTTGTTAGAAATAATCATTAAAGGAAAATACAAAAATATAAAAGAAATTCCAATAACTTTTATAAATCGTGTTGAAGGAAAAAGTAAAGCAGGAGTAAAAGAAATTCTTTATTATCTCCAAAATTTAGTGGGATATTTGCCATATAAAAAAAGTGTTATTAGAGAGTTTATTAAATTTGGAGTTGTCGGAGGAATCGGAACTTTAATCAATATCACAATCTTATATTTATTGACTGAAAAAGCAGGAATTTATTATATGATTTCTGCGATTTTTTCTTTTATTGTTGCTATGTCTAGCAATTTTATATTAAACAAAGTTTGGACATTTAAAGAAAATGTAAGATTAGACATCGGAAAGAAATATATTCGATTTGGTTTAGTGAGTATTTCTGCTCTTTTAATAACTCTTGAAGATATCTACTGCCTTTAGGCAGTAGCGTAACCTATTTTTATTTAGTTTTTTTAATATGAATGAGCTTGTTGTAGCTCATTGAATACATCCAATGTAGCTATAGCTTTCTCACTAA
>Ga0272448_1003720_pt1 | contig 17933 bp, 19 predicted proteins | sample YNPCB0191_FD_202220 | JGI IMG/M metagenome (GOLD analysis project Ga0272448, IMG submission 202220) | Hot spring sediment microbial communities from Yellowstone National Park, WY, United States - YNP-CB-019-1 | ecosystem: Environmental > Aquatic > Thermal springs > Hot (42-90C) > Sediment... | reverse complement strand
AACGAGATCTGTGAAAAAGACCGTTTGTCTGAATGTACTTTTACTCGGACTCGTCATTTCTCTAGGATTTGGTGAAAAGATTCAATTACAGAAGTTATCTGAGTGGTGATCTGGGGAGGGGGCTAATGGGGATAATGGCCCCTTGACTCTTACACCGGGGACGGGGTTGTGGGGGGATAGAGAGCAGGGGAAGGCGTCATCCCTGCCTTCTCAAAGAGTCCCGGCTTTGTGAAGATATCCAGGTTGATGCTCCCCATCTTTCCATCGCGTTTAACGTAGTACTCGGGGATACGGTTCTCGTTGTCATAAATGGAGAACCAGTAGGCAAGCTTGTATGTTCGTTTTTCGTAACCGGAGAGGGAGACAAAACTCGCCTGATCGTGGGTGATGACCATGTCGGGGTCCAGCTGGTAGATGGTATCCTCATCAACGATCTTCCCGTAGAAATGCATCCTGTTCCACTTTCCACCCCGGTAGTACCAGGGGAGCGGCCAGTAATTCTCTGATGCGATGGCCACCGAGTCTGATGCATCGATGAGTGCCATGACCGTGCGCATGTCCTCGGAGTTCTGGACCTGCACGATGGGTTCGTTGATATCTGCCGGGATAAAAGCCACGTGCACCGCCATGAGAAGGAGAAAGACGCAACCCGCAAGGGCAAAAACCATCTTCCTTGTGCCCATGAGGTAGACAGAGAGAAGGATGGCCGGGAGGAGCTGGTGGATGATCAGCCAGGGGACTTTTTCCCCGATGTAGGCATAGGCCGCAAGGGTCGAAAGGAACCACGCTGTCGTGAAGAAGAAAAACAGCTCTTTCCGGTCAATACGGGAACGGTGAGCGGATTTCTGGCTGGATTGGGCAGCACCCTGCTCGCCCCCGGGGATCGGGACTTCCCCCGTTTTGCGGAGTCTGCGCACCAGGGAACCCGTGCAGGATTGGACGTGGGCGGTTATACCAGCAAGCGGGTTGTGCCGTGAAGAAAATTCACCCAGGGCCCAGAGCGCGAGAATGAAGACGGGCAGCTCATACAGGAGGAAGAGGATGATGTAGAAGAACCAGGGGCCACAGATGCGGCACTGGCCATGCATCGCGGTCCAGTGGTCGAATGCCTTGAAAAGGCCGGTCTCGAGAACCTCGGGATGCATGCCGAAGGACGAATAGAAGAGTGCCATGACGCCCGTGGCAATGAGCAGGGCACCGATGAGGTCACGCCGCCAGGTTGCTGGAACTGTGCCGTCCCGCCTCCAGAGGAGGTATATCCCGAAAATGGCAAGTAAAACGAGGAACAGGGGCATGTCCTCCTTGAGGCACATGCCCCCCCCGATGGCAAGCCCGGCCACGAGGGCATACCTGGACTTCTTTCTCTCGATGTAGGCCAGGAGTGCCACGAGGATGAGGAGAGTAAAAAAGAGCTGGAAGATGTCGTGGCGCAGAAACCGCGAGAAGTACACGAGGTCGGGAGATACCGCAACAAAAAGAGCGGCAATGAGTGCCTGTTTCCGGTCGAGGTACCCGAGCGTGTACATGGCGTAGACCAGGGGAACCAGGAGCGTTCCAAACAGGGCTGGAAGCAACCTCCCGACAAGGTCAGAGCTTCCCAGCAGGAAAAACATCCCGGCAGTGAGGTAGTACAGCAATGGCCCGTGGTACATGGGGTCATAAACATACGTCCCCTTGGTCAGGAGTTCATACGCGAACCAGGCATGGATTGCCTCATCGTGGTGAAAGAGCTTGAGATCGAGGGAGGCGAAACGGAGGATAAGCCCGAGGAGAAAGACGAAAAAGATCTGGGTGGAAAATGAAGAAAAAAGGATCCGGGCACTCTGGAAAGTACCGGCAACGTTCAAGCCGCTCCCCCGGTTAACTTTCCAGGACTATCTCGATGCCGATGTCCTTGGGGACCTGGGTGCGCATCAGCTGGCGGAGTGCTCTCTCGTCGGCATCTATATCAATGAGCCTCTTGTGCACGCGCATCTGCCAGCGGTCCCACGTTGCAGTACCTTCTCCGTCAGGGCTTTTGCGTATGGGGATGACAAGGCGCTTCGTTGGCAGCGGAATCGGACCAGCCAGATTCACGCCCGTGCGCTCCGCGATCTCGCGGATGCGGTCGCAGACCATCTCAACCTTCTTGAAATCTGTTCCTGTCAGGCGAATTCTGGCTTTTTGCATGGTTTTCACCAAAAAACGGGTAGGTGTGGTCTCACCGCATCTGTTTCGGTGTTATCGCAATGCACATGCCTGCTGCAATGGTTGATCCCATATCGCGGATGGCAAACCTGCCGAGCTGGGGGATCTCCTTGACATTCTCGATGACCATGGGCTTCGTGGGCTTCACCTGGATGATGGCGGCATCACCCGCCTTGATGAATGTCGGGTTCTCCTCCTTTGTCTGCCCGGTCCTCGGGTCGAGTTTCTTCTTCAGCTCGGTAAACGTGCAGGCCGTCTGGGTCGTGTGGCAGTGGAAGACCGGGGTGTAGCCCACCGTTATGGCGCTCGGGTGCTGCAGGACCACGATCTGGGCCGTGAACTCATCGGCAACTGTGGGTGGTGCCTCGGCAGGGCCACAGACATCACCACGGCGGAGGTCGCCTTTTGCAATTCCCCTCACGTTGAACCCAACGTTGTCACCAGGCAGTGCCTGCGGGATCTCCTCGTGGTGCATCTCGATTGACTTGACCTCGCCTTCCTTGTTGGCTGGCATGAAGCTGACCTTCATCCCCTTCTTCATGATACCGGTCTCCACGCGGCCGACAGGCACAGTCCCGATACCACTGATGCTGTAGACATCCTGGATGGGCAGTCGGAGTGGCTTGTCCACGGGTTTCTCGGGTTCCTTGAGGGTGTCAAGGGCTTCGAGCAGGGTTGGCCCGGTATACCAGGGTGTTTCCGGGCTCTTCTTTGCAATGTTTACGCCGGCAAGAGCACTGGTCGGGATGAAAAGGGTCTCGGCAGGCTTGTACCCCACCATCTGCATAAGGGCAGAGAGGTCCTTTTTCACTTCCTCGAACCGCTTCTGGTCGTATTTGACGGCGTCCATCTTGTTGATGGCCACGATGATCTGCCCGATCCCCAGGGTCCTGGCCAGGAAGACGTGTTCCTTTGTCTGTTCCATTACACCATCCGGTGCTGCAACGACGAGGATAGCCGCATCAGCCTGGGATGCGCCCGTGATCATATTCTTGACAAAGTCCCGGTGACCCGGGCAGTCGACAACCGTGAAGTAATACTTGGAGGTATCAAACCGCTTGTGGGCGATATCGATGGTAATACCCCTCTCACGCTCTTCTTTCAGGTTGTCCATGACCCAGGCGAACTCGAAAGTGGCCTTGCCCTTGGCTTCGGCTTCCTTACGGTACCCCTCGATGATGTGTGCGGGAACGGTCCCGGTCTCGAACATCAGCCTTCCGACCATGGTCGATTTCCCATGGTCAATGTGTCCGATGACCGCCAGATTCATGTGAGGCTTTTCTGCTGCCATGTCATTCCTCCGATAAAAATGAGCCTGTCAGAGTTCAGCCCATTTATACGAGTATAAATTATTTGAAAGGGATCCCTATTAATCATTTCGATTGGCGGGTTTTGGACGCATTTCGCAGAAAAAGGAGGGTATTATCGACAGAATCATATCGGTGTGGACATAATAACCCCTTCTGAACCATGAAAACCCTGCCTCTGGAAAAAGATACACGTGGAAACACTGTCACGGTGGAATGCTCAACCGGAAAAGTCTCTGTTTACCGTTACTGCGCGTTCTGCCAGCATTGCAAGGGTATCTGGGTCGGACCCCGTCTCTTTCCCGCACCCCAGGAGAAGGTGCTCGGGGACATGAAAAGGGGGACGGTCCCGGACGAAGCGCTCCTGAATGCGCAGCTCCAGTTCAACCAGCTCATCAGGGACGGCATCTCCATAGAATGCGCGGACGATGAAAATAAAGGGTTTATCCCCCGTTACCGTATCTGAAGACCTCAATTACCCTCGTACAGGTCGGAAGGGGCGACCTTTTCCCTGATTTCATCGCGGAGCCGTTCGAACTGGATGTCTTCCAGCTGCTCTGAGAGCAGTCTCCCGCTCCACGCACGGCGGTAGACCCATTGGACTATGAATTCCACGATATCGACGACGGCTTTCGGTGTCCGCACAGCGACGAGTTCACGTCCCACGCGGGGATGCCTCCCTCTCCTGCCCCCGATAGAAATCAGGTAATGTTCCCCGGCTGATTTCAGGAGGTTGAAGGGACAGGATCGTATGCATGTCCCGCATTGCATGCAGCGGGAGGGATCAAGGACGGAGACCCCTTTCTTGATGGATATTGCACCCTCCTTGCAGTACTCGACGCATGTTCCGCAGCCCGTGCAGACACCGGGGGTGCGGACAGGGGCGATCCTGCCAACGATCCCAATCTCGTTGAGCAGCGGGCTCGTGCAGGCATTCGGACAGGCTGATATGGAAATCCGTATCTTGACAGGCATCTCCCTCCCGAAGAGGCGGCTGTCGATCTCACGTGCAAGGGAAATGGAGTCAATGTTGGCAAAAATGCACCGCGAGATCCCCGGGCAGGCAGTCACGTTGACAACCTCGTCCCTCTCCGAACCGATAGGTGTCCCGTTTCCGTCCAGCGCCGCGGCGATCTCTCCCAGCTTCCCCGGGTCCATCCCCGGTATTTCGAGGGTCTGCCGCGTCGTCAGGTGGAGGTGGGGGGCTTGGTATTTTTCAGCGATATCGGCAAGTCCCCGCAGCATCCGGGGTGAGATGACCCCCGCGGGTATCCTGGTCCGGATCGTGCAGTATTGGGGGTCCCGTTCGGTGATGACCCCGCCCCGCATGTGAATGGCGATCTCCCTGGCCATGCAGTATACCTCTCGCCGGGCGAAGGAAAAATGTGCGCGTCCGGTTACCCGAGGCAGAGAACGGCGAGGACACAGGCCCGGGTGATCTCGTTTGATGCTCCCACGATATCCCCATTCACACCGCCAAAAAGCCTCCGGGAGATAGCGAGAAGTACCCAGGGGCACAGGACCATGGTCAGAGCGGCTGTGCCGAGCGCAACCCGCGAGACCGGCAGGAACACGAGGGGAAGACAGAGGATGGCTGCGAGGAGGGGAAAGTAGGGCCTGGAACGGGATTGGATGAATGAATGGATACCTTCCCGGAACGGGGACCCGAAAGTGGAGAGGAAGGCCATCGAGAACTTTGCACCTACCTCGGCGATGAGGAGGGCACAGGCCATGCACGGGACTGTGGCGAGTGATGAGAAGGAGACAAGGGTGACGACGACGGCCATGGCAAGCGCTCCCGTCCCCGTCTGCCGGTCGGTGAGGGCAGCTACCCTCTTTTCCCTGCTGCCGTGGGCCATCAGGCCATCCCCGAGGTCCATCAATCCATCGAGGTGATTGCACCCTGAAAGGAGGAATACGAGTCCGATGGCAATGGCCGCGGCAAGCAGGGGAGGCCCCACCAGGAGGGTGCCAATGGCTGCCATGCCGCCGATGACGTACCCTGCCAGGGGGTAGAGCCACGAACGACGGGCAAACGCCTCAAAGTCCCGCTGCTGCCCCAGCGGGAGTATGGTCGTGAACTGGAGGAGTGCAACGAGTGAATTCACGCACATTCGCTGTAGAACCGGGAAGTACAGCCGGCAATGAGCCCTGCAACGGCATCGTCAAGGAAAGGACCAAGTGACCTGAGGATGCCGGGCTTTTTCTGGTCGTAGCGGGTGAACTCAAACCTGGCATAGGTCCCGCCGATGCATTCCGCAATGGCCATCCCGATGATCTCGTCGGAGAGAAGGAATACAGGGTCGTCCTTGATTGCGGAATCTTTGGGTTTCCAGAAAAGTTCGTCCTCGAGGAGAACTGCCCCCAGGAGAAGGGAGGCAACGTTTGGGTCAGAGAGGGACCGCTCCAGCATTTCCCTGATCCGTCCTCTCGCGTCACTGGCGGAGACCCCGTGGGGGACGTAGAGCTCCATCGCTGCATCGAGCATGTTTTCCAGAAAGACCCCCTTCTGCTGCAGTCTCTCTTTGATGTCACACAGTTGTTTCATGCACCCCTCCTGTTACTATGGGAACTGTCCACGGCAAAACCGGTCCGGTCTTTTCCGGCCTGATGCCATGTTGTGGATTTATGTGGGTCTTTTCCCCTCATCATGGTTTGCGAGTTCCCGCATCCGGCACATTGATGCCGATAACGGGAAAAATGTCATAGAGAGGGACTTGAAAATGGCATTCGTTTCCGATACCCTTTCCCTCTCTCCCCAAAAACCCCTCTTTGCAAGCGTGCTTGCCAACACCATGCTCTCGGTCGTCCCGGGCATATCAGGAGCAGGTCCAACCCCCCAAAAAACACTGCTGACCCCTGTCCTCGATGCCGAACTTGTTGCACATGGTGAGATCACGAGCATGCCGGCCCGTCCCAACACCCCGACCGGGTGTCCCACGCCCGCATCCATCACGAGGGCTGTCATGGACCTCTGCGGGGTAACACCACTTTTCATCAATGCAGGACTCGTCCACCGCCCCACAGTCCCCTGTTTCGATGTCTACGGGGAGCCGGGAAATGACCCGCGGGTCATGGACGCGGTCCCGCGAGCAGGGGAACTCTTCGAGGCAGGTCGTTTTATCGGGACGTTCCTGTCCCGCGCGTGCGACATGCTTGTCCTCGGGGAGTGCGTCCCGGGCGGGACAACCACAGCCCTGTGCGTGCTCCGGGGCCTCGGTTACCCGGCACAGGTCAGTTCCAGCTATGTGTCAAATCCAACCACCATGAAGGAAGAGGTCTGGAAGGCCGTGGCCTCTCGGTTGGAAGAAAAACGTCCGGGCTCTCCCCTCGACGTCGCCCGTTATGCGGGGGACCCCATGATCCCGGTCAGTGCGGGGATAGCTGCAGGTTTTGGTGGGGATCTCGTGCTCGCGGGCGGGACGCAGATGCTGGCGGTCTGCGCGGTTTTAAAAGCCCTCGATCTCCCTGTCCCACGGGTGGCAACAACAGTCTACGTGAGGGACGACCCGTCTGCCAACTTCTCAGAGACCGCAGAGACGATAGGCGTCGCTGTAGCCTATGTTGACCCGGAATTCGGGGACCTCGGGCATTCCGGCCTTGCCCGGTACTGCATCGGGGAGGTCAAGGAGGGTATGGGTGCAGGCGGGGCCATGTTCATGGCAGTCCTCATGGGGTACAGCCCCGATCAGATAAGGAACCACATCCTCGGGACTGTTATGGCGTACAGGTAAGAGGAGGATGATATCCCGTCTGAAAGGTGCGCCCTGCCATCCCAGGGAAGGGAATTACTCTCACTATTTTTGGTAATTCCCCGCCGTATTGTTGTCCGTATATCCCCTGGTTTTGCAGGATGGGATCATTCCCTTTGACCGTCTCCCCAGGGATCTCCCTGGGGGGAGGGTAGGAGACATTTTGACCTATCAGGGGCCACCTTTGGGGAGAACAATGCTCCCCATCTTCGTGGTCAATAATTACGGGCAGTTCAACCACCTCATCCTCAGGATGTTCCGCGACCTGGACATCGATGCAAAGATGGTGCCCAATACCCTGCCTCCCGGCGAGGTCGCAGGTGCATGCCGTGGAATTGTCCTGGGGGGAGGTCCTGACATCGGACGGTGCGGCATGGCGCCGCACTACCTCCACCTGGGAATTCCGGTCCTGGGTATCTGTCTTGGTCTGCACATCATTGCCTGCGAGTTCGGGGGGAGTGTCGCAGCCGGCCGCGCGGGGGGATACGGGCCGGTGGAAGTAGAGATCGTGGAAGAAGCGGGCATCCTCGCGGGATACCCGCAGCACATCCAGGTCTGGGCATCCCATGCCGACGAGGTCGTTGAACTTCCTCCCGGCTTCCGGCTCCTGGCCCGCTCCCCGATCTGTGCCCACGAAGCGATTGCCTGCCCCGGCAGGAAGATCTACGGGCTTCAGTGGCACCCCGAGGTCAGCCACACGAGAGATGGGCAAAGGGTATACCGGAATTTCGATACCCTGTGCAGGGAGGATGCAGATTGACCTGCAAGGAGGGAGACGGCTTCATTGAGGCCCTAGCCGCACGGATCAGGGATATCGGTTTTTCCTGTACCCGGTGCGGGGAGTGTTGCAGGGCCGGACCGGGAGATGGAAACCTTGTCATGGTCTCTCCCTCAGAGGTATGCAGGATTGCCCGGTTTTCCGGAAAGTCCCCAAAAGATATCGCGGAACCTTACCCGGAGAGTGTTATCCTCCCCGACCACCGCGAGGTAACCTTTGGACGTGCATTGCGGCGTGTCTGTGGTGACTGCCTCTTCTATACCCGTTCGTCCTGTGAGGTTTACCCCGCGAGGCCGGCTATCTGCCGCACGTACCCCTTCATGCTGGAAGGAAACAACCTTCGGGTCTTTCCCTGCAAGGGTATCGGGCTCCCGATCTCCCTTCAAGACTCCCTTGCACTTGCCCGCGACCTCGTTGTACGAAGGGAGGAAGAAGACAAAGAGGTCGAAGGCGTCCGCCAGCTCTTTCCTGCCATTCCGACGGTGCCCGGGCGATTCCTGATTGATAGCGAAGGGGTGACAAGGCTGTGACGGGAGAATTGAGAATCGTTGGTACTGCCCACGTCTCTGAAAAGAGCATTCAAGAGGTCCGCGAAGCAATTGGGGAGTTTTCCCCCGATGTCGTTGCTGTTGAACTCGACAATGCCCGATATGCCGCGATAAAGAAGCAGGCCCGCGACCCCTCCGTCAAGGAGGTGCTGGAAGCCCGTAACTTCACGCAGCTCCTCGTGCAGTGGATCCTTGCGTACCTGCAGAGGCGGATAGGACTGGACATGGGGGTGGAACCGGGGGCAGAGATGAAGGCAGCAATTTTCGCTGCAGAAGAAAGAAGGATTCCCGTTGCCCTCGTCGACCGCGATATTGGTATCACATTGCGTCGTTTCTGGAAATCACTCACGCTTTTCGAAAAAGCCAAGATGCTCTATGCCCTGGCACTCTCGATGGCGAGTGTCGATTCCGAGGAGATCGACGTTGAAGAATTGAAGAAGCAGGACATGGTCACACTCGCAATGGAAGAGTTCCGGAAGTTTTCTCCCAACGGTGCCAGGGCTCTCATCGACGAGAGGGACGCGTACATCGCTCACAACCTTGTTGCCCTCAAAAAGCAGCACCCGCGTGTCCTCGCCGTCCTTGGAGCCGGGCATGTCAAGGGCGTCAGCGCGTTTCTTGATGCACCGGAGACGATTCCACCCATCGATACACTGGTCACCGATTTGAAATCAAGGCCATGGGGGCTTATATTTGGGTTTGCGGTCACAGTCCTCTTCGTCCTTCTCCTTCTCGCCCTCTACTTCTCTGGCGTGGGGATGGAAGTTCTTCTCATGGCACTTGTTTACTGGGTCCTCGTCCATGGTGTGCTCACGGCGGCCTTCACACTTGCCGCACGTGGCCATCCACTGTCGGCTCTCACCGGGTTTGGGGTTTCCTGGTTCACGGCATTAAACCCCCTGATCGCGGCCGGGTGGTTCGCCGCGATCGTGGAGGCCAGGATACGAAAACCGGCTCCTGCAGACTTCAGAAAGATCTTCGAGGCTGAAAGTTTTTCCGCGATGATGCAGGTCCCTCTCTTCCGGGTGGTCATGGTCGCCGCCCTTGCAAACCTGGGGAGCACGTTGGGTACCATCCTCTACTTCATGTTCATCTTCCCCTTCCTGGGGATCGATCCTGGACTCCTCATTACCCAGGGCTTCTCGAACATGGGAAGTTTCCTGGTTTCCCTGCTCCCCTGACCAGCCCCGACAGGTAAAAACCCTCTTGCATTTTTCCAATGAAAATGGCTTCGCCATTTTCATGCTTTATGCTCGACCGCCCGGCGGTCATGGGCGGTTGGTATGAAAACCGCATCCGCGTTTTTCATCAGGGGGCATGTGACCCGATCGTCTCATGTGTGTTTCAGAGGAAAAGGTTCTGCCATTTTCATGAATGCGCATGCGTATATCCCGGAGGGAGCCATGTGTTTTTCCGGATGGAAGTTGCATCCGGGACTTCGAATTTGTATCGGCATGTCGTTACGAATTCACCAGATCCCCTTGGGACAAAATGAGTTCTTCCCCCCCAATCCTGCACGCACGCAGGAGAGCCCAAAAAGAATATTGCCCAACGCCTGCTATTGTGTGACTGTATGATGACAATCCGCCTTGCCATTGCCTCCCTCTCCCTCGTAGGAATCATCCTCTCTCTCTGTGCGGGAACAGCGGGGGCCGATTCACGGGTCATTCCTGCAGGAGAGACCGTCTTTATCGGCGAAGAAGGTCTCGACATCACGGCAGCCGGCGTATCGGAGGGGTCTGTCCTTGCGTTTTACGGTACCGGCGGAAAGGTAACGGATGCACCTGCCGCTGTAGTGACAGTGGCCGATCCCACCTCTTTTTACATTTCACCCTCGGTCTTTTCGGCAAGGATTGGTCCATGGTTCGTGGTCCCGGGAAATGCCCTCGCATTTTACGTCCAGGAACCCACTCTCCAGGTCAGGGTCATTGACCACTCGTCCGGGTTCTCGGTCGGTCCGGGGGCAGAGTGGGTTCCCAAGGGCGACAGCGTGGGTTTTCGCATTGACACCAACCTGTGGGTTCTTTCCCACAGGCCCGGGTGTACCGGGGTCCCCCTCACGATATGGCTCTCCGGCCCTGGTGCCCTCACCTTTTCATCTGTCAGCGGGTACTCCCTCCGGGATATCGTTGTCTCTACCCCGACCTTTGAGACAGGGCCCGTGTGGGGGACCGGATCACCTGAGTTCCCCTCCGGTGACTACACGGTCTTTGCACGATGCGAGGAGAACAACATGTATACCAATTATCCCCTGAAGGGGAGGACAGAGAGCGAGGAGATCCGGTTTCTCCTCCAGAGAGTAAACCCCCTCATCACGCCCTCTCCCTCGCCGTCTGCAGGGACTCTCGTCCCGACAGGTACGATAAAACCATCCACCCTGTCACCGGAAAAAACCGTGGAAGTTCCCACACTTTCCACTCCTGAGACCGGGCTATCCACGCCACCCGCCACGCCCATGGAAACTACCCGTCCTGCAAGCCCGACCCCGACGGCAGCCTCCGGGCCCTTCGGATATGCAGCGGTTTGTGCAGTTGTCACGGCATCGGGAATCGCCGCAGTAAAAAATCTCCGGGAAAAGCGGCCCTGACCCCCCCCGGTCCGGTTTTCCGGAGGGTCACTTTTTTTTCCTTTCCCACCGATCGGATTTCCATGAATGTTGGCACAACTATTATCAAATCACGCCACAGTGTTCGGAAGTATAAACCCGACACCGTCGAGGAGAAGGTGATCCGGGACGTCCTCGAATGTGCCCGGCACGCGCCAACCGCCATGAACCTGCAACCCTGGCTCATTGGTGTCATCCGGGACCGGGAACTCCTTGGAAAAATTGCAGGGCTCACTGACCATGGCAAGTTCATTGCTGAGGCATCTGTCTGCTTTGCGGTATTCGGTGAGAAGAGGACCAAGTACTATCTCGAAGACTGCTGCGCAGCGACCGAAAACCTCATCCTCGGGCTCTGGGCTTACGGAGTGGGAAGTTGCTGGGTTGCCGGTGAGAAGAAGGCGTACGCCGAAGATGTGAGAAAACTCCTCAGGGTTCCCGACACGTACACCCTCGTCTCCCTCGTCCCGGCAGGGTATCCTGCCGACATATCAATCCAAAAAAAGAAAAACCCTGATGGAGTCACCTTCTTTGATACTTACGGTGAGATTTAGGGGAGATCCCTTTAGAGATCGGGAAGGTGGGCGCAACGACACCCCGCAATGCAAAGGGCCAAAATAACCCGGCAGCACAAATACCCTCGACGGCGAGGCCGGTTCTCCAGGTAGCGATCGATGTGACGGAACGTTCCCGTGCCCTCCAGATCGCGAAGGAAGCCGTGGAAGGGGGGGCAGACTGGATCGAAGCAGGGACTCCCCTCATCAAGAGCGAGGGAATGGAGGCCGTCCGGAGCCTCCGCGCTGCCTTCCCCGGCCATGAGATAGTGGCTGACATGAAGATCGCTGATACAGGGGCCCTCGAAGTGGAGATGGCCGCAAAGGCCGGAGCGACGGTGGTGTGCATCCTTGCTGAAGCGGATGACACCGTCATCGCCGAAGCTGTCCGGGCCGCCGGTCTCTACGGTGTCAGGCTGATGGGAGACCTGATCAATGTCCGGGATCCAGTTGCGCGGGCCCGTGAGCTGGAAGACCTCGGTGTACACATCGTCAATGTCCACGTGGGTATTGACCAGCAGATGACCGGAAAAAGCCCGCTCTCCGTCCTCTCGGCGATCAGGCAGGCACTCGGCATTCCCATTGCCGCCGCGGGCGGCCTCGATGCGACAACGGCGTCCCGGGCAGTCCTCTCGGGGGCAGACATCGTCATCGTCGGGAGTGCCATTACGAAAGCTGCAGATGTCACGGGGGCCGCCCAAAGGGTCAGGCGGGCTCTGGATGACACCTCCCTCATCCAGGCAGAAAGTCCCTCGCCGGAAAAATCCCTCCGGGATATCCTTGCCTCGGTCTCAACACCCAACATCTCTGATGCCATGCACCGAAAGGGGGCAATGGAGGGCATCGTCTCTCTCTGCGGGGATGTGAAAATGGTGGGCCGGGCTGTTACCGTCCAGGGGTTTGCCGGTGACTGGGCCAAGCCGGTGGAAGCCATTGATGTTGCCGAGCCCGGCGATGTCCTTGTCATCAACAACGATGGTGCAACCCACGTGGCCACATGGGGAGAGCTTGCCACTCTTAGTGCAATGGGGCGCGGCCTTTCTGGCGTGGTCATCGATGGTGCAGCACGGGACGTTGATGATATCAGGAAGATGGGGTTCCCTGTGTTTTCCCGGTCGGTCACACCCAATGCAGGGGAACCAAAGGGGTTTGGCGAAATTAACGCAGAGGTACGATGCGGGGGCCAGGTCGTTCGTCCCGGTGACTGGGTTGTTGGTGACGAGAATGGCGTCGTCGTGATTCCACGCGAACGCGCCAGGGAGATTGCACGCAGAGCGCTTGAAGTCAAGAAGACCGAGGAGAGAATCCGGGAAGAGATAAAGCGCGGCAGCACCCTTTCGCGGGTTTCCGACCTAATTCGCTGGGAAAAGAAATAGTGGGGGTCTACTGGAAGAGCGAGCTCTCCAGGAGTTTTGCACCACCCTTCTGGATGGCAGCGATCGCTGCTTCCGTGTTATCGACCCTGAGGATAAGGACTGCCCCCCCCTTTCCCGAGTAGGCGTAGGCATATTCGATATTGATCCCTCCCTGCCCGAGGATCTTTGCAATCTCGTAGAGTCCACCGGGTTCGTCTTTCATCTGGACGGCGATAACATCGGTGAAAGCAACATTAAAACCCATTTTTCCCAGTTTTTCGTGAGCTCTCTGCGGCTTGTCCACGAGTGCCCTCACGACACCGAACCCATCCGCCTCGGCGATCGAAAAGGCAAGGATATTAATCTTTTCCTCCTGGAGCGCCTTTGCAATGGCCGCGAGGCGTCCGGGCTTGTTCTCAGAGAAAACCGATATCTGCTTGATAACGAAGCTGTCAACTCCCATGTCAGATCTTCCTCCTGTCGATGACCCTCTTTGCTTTTCCCTCGAACCGTGGCAGCGACCCTGGTTCAACCAGTTCCACGTTCACTCCCACGTTCAGGATGTTTCTCAACTTATGTTCGACTTTTTTGCGGATTGCCATCAGGTCTGTGATCTTGTCCGAAAAGGCCTCGGGGGAGACCTCGACCTGGACAAGCATGTCATCCAGGGCACCCTTGCGGTCCACGATGATCTGGAAGTGCTGGCCCACCTCGGGTATGGTCATGAGGGCATACTCAATCTGCGAGGGGAAGACGTTGATGCCCCGGATAATCAGCATATCGTCAACCCTGCCGGTGATCCTCTGGACACGGGGGTGCGTACGCCCGCAGGGGCAGACACTCTCATCGAGGGCACTGATGTCCCCGATCCTGTACCTCACCAGGGGAAGTGCCTCCTTCTGGAGCATCGTGATCACCATCTCCCCGCGTTCACCGGGGGGCAGGGGTTCCTGCGTCTTGGGATCGAGTATCTCAACGTATGCGAGATCTCCCCACACGTGGAACCCCTTCTGCTCGGAACACTCACAGAACATGGGCCCGGAGAGTTCACTCGTCCCATAGATATCGTACGCCTTAATCCCGAGCCAATTCTGAATACGCTGGCGCATGTTTTCCGACCAGGGCTCTGCCCCAAGGATACCGGTCCGGAGCCTTGTATCATCCCTGATGCTGACACCCATCTTCTCCGCGACCTCACCGATATGCAGGAGGTAGGATGGCGTGCACGCGATTGCGGTTGCCCCAAGGTCCTGCATCAGTTCTATCTGGCGTTCCGTGTTCCCGACGCTCATGGGAAGCACGGTGGCGCCAATCCGTTCGGCACCGTAATGCAGGCCAAGTCCCCCGGTAAAGAGGCCGTAACCATAACTTACCTGGATGACATCGCCCCGCCCAAGGCCGCACGACACGAGTGCCCGGGCAAGGGATACTGTCCAGTTCTCAAGGTCCCTCTCGGTATACCCGACCACAGTTGGCTTGCCCGTTGTCCCGGAAGAGACATGGTACCTGACCAGATCTTCCTGGGATGCGAGGAAGAGCTTGTCAGGGTAATTATCCCGAAGGTCTTTCTTGTACATGAACGGCAGCTTGCGGATATCATCGAGGGAACGGATATCATCCGGGTGGACCCCCCATTCCTCCATGCGCCGGTGGTAAAACGGTGAGAAGCTGTAGAGGCGGTATACCAGTGTCTTGAGGAGGGTATACTGGAGCTTTTTGAGGCTCTCGACTGGCATCTCCTCGATGCGCGGGTCCCACGCCCGTGTCACAGGGTATCCCCCCTCCTGTCGATGACTCGCTTTGCCTTTCCTTCAAACCGCGGCAATGAACCCGGCTCAACGAGCCGCACTGTTGTCCTCAGGTCGAGTGCGTCCCGCAACTCCTTGGCGACCTTCTTCTGGATGCGGGCAAGGTCCTGGAGCTCTCCCGAGAAGAAATTCCTGTTTATCTCGACATCGATTGTCATCTCATCAAGGTGGTTGACCCTGTCGACATATACCATGAACTGGTTCCCGACTTCGGGGATGCCGAGGAGAACATGCTCAATCTGCGACGGAAACACGTTAATCCCCCTGATTACCAGCATATCATCACTCCTGCCCATGATACGGGCGATCTTTTTCGCACGCCCGCAGGGGCAGTCATCCTCATAGAGCATTGTGATGTCACCGGTCCTGTACCGGATGAGTGGCATTGCCTCCTTGACCAGCGGCGTTACGACCAGTTCACCCCGTTCCCCTTCACCAAGGACTTCCCCTGTTACAGGGTCGATGATCTCCACAAGGTAGCAGTCGTGCCAGATATGGAGGCCGTCCCGTTCGGGGCACTCGAAAGCAACGCCGGGCCCATAGAGCTCTGAGAGGCCATACGAGTCATAGGCTGTGACCCCGAGTTTTCGCTCGAGTTCTTTCCTCATCGGTTCGGACCAGGGTTCTGCACCAAATAGTCCTGTTGTGAGGGAATCAAGGTGGGTGTCCACCTCCTCGGCCACCTCTGCCAGGTGGAGGGCATAACTGGGCGTGCAGTGGATGGCGGTGACACCAAAATCCCTGATCATCTCTATCTGGCGGCGGGTATTTCCCGTCGCACTTGGGATGACGGTCATCCCGATCAATTCAGCACCATAATGGAAACCCAGGCCGCCGGTGAACATCCCATAGTTCACCATGTTCTGGAAGATGTCCCGGTCGGTGAGCCCCACCATGGTCATGTTCCTCGCAATCAGGTCTGCCCACGTCCGAAGGTCCTTTTTTGTGTACCCGACGACGGTTGGTTTTCCCGTCGTCCCGGAAGTTGTATGGATCCTCACGACCTTCCGGAGGGGGACGGCAAAGAAACCGAACGGGTACCCGTCACGGAGGTCTTGTTTCCGGGTAAATGGTAGTTTCGAAAGATCGTCCAGAGTCCTGACATCGCGTGGCCTGATCCCCGCATTTTTCAACTTTTTCCGGTAAAATTCCACATTTTCGACCTGGGAAAGAGTCTTTTTGAGACGCCGGAGCTGCAGACTTTGCAAGTCCTTTTCCGGGAGTGTCTCGACTTTCTCATTCCAGAACATTGTCACCCGTCCCCTCGCACACACGTGGCTGTATCATTTCCCATTCCTCGACCCTCCCGGTGATCACTCCATATAATGGCTGTAAATTGGGCAATTTCGCATGACCTCCCTTGAATAAAGTTGTGCCTCTGGGTGAAAAATATTGCCAGGCTATCGCATGGCAGGGACCTGGACCCCTCACCGTGGACACGCGATCTCACCGCGATCTCTTCCGATGCATTGATGTAGTCCTGTCCGGCAAATGAGTATCATGAAATCCCTCCGTTTGCCGGGGGGAAAAGAGGAGTAGAGGGGTATCGCAACAGTTCCCTGGTATCTGGTGTCAGGATTCGGGGCGCATATCAAGGCAACGCCGAAGGCCCTGGTGGTTCAGAAGCACAGCAACCTTGAAGAGATCCCTCTCTCCCGCGTTCGACACCTCCTCGTCATGGGGGGACATACACTCCATACATCGGCCGTAACCAGGCTACTGGGTGCAGGTTCATGCATCTCGTTCTTTGAAGCAGACGGGGAACCGGTCGGTCTTCTCAAACCGTATGGTTTCCACTACGACGAGATCGTCCGCGAGGCCCAGCGCCGTGCCTATCCCCATTCGATTGCCCTTGCCCTGGCCAAGGGGAGTGCACACGCGCGTATCTTTTCCCTTGTTGACCTTCAGGAAAACCTCGGAAGACCTCTCTTTTATGAGAGCGAGTTGGAAATTCTCGAGAAAAGCTATGCAGAACTCGAGTACCTCATCCGCCTGGAGGAGATCAGGAGGGTCCACAGGTTGATAAGTGACATGTATTACGAGATTCTTTCACGGACGGTCCCCCCTGACCTCGGCTTCAGACGCCGGACCTCCCGTCCCCATACCGATATCGTGAATACAATACTCTCTTTTGGATATGGGGTACTCTTTGGAAATACCTGTGTTGCGGCAATTGGTGCTCACCTTGACCCTGATTATGGTTTCCTGTCAAGGGGGAAAGGCGGACTCGTCCATGACCTTTCCGACCCCTTCAAACCCGCGATGGTGGATATCCCCCTCCTTTCTCTCGTCCGTGGAGGGATTTCACCTGAGTGGTACGAATGCACGGAGACGCGATGTATCCTTTCAGAGGAGATGGCACATACACTCATGGAGAGGCTTTCAGAGACTCTCCGCCAGGAGATCATCGACTCCCACGTCCTGTTCCTCCGGGATTCTCTCCTGAAAAAAACGGATTTTGTTGTACGGCTCCCAGAACCGGTATCACTCGTTGGGTCGGATGATGGAAAACTCGGAAAATGACCTGAAAGGTACCTCGGATATGTCCATCTCCCTGATAAGGGCCCGGGGGCATCCATAAATCATTGAGGCAAACTTATCAAGGGTGAGGGGGTCACCGCTCGCAACAATCCGGACTGTCCCGTCCTGGAGGTTCATTACCTCTCCCCTGATACAGAGTTTTCCCGCGATGTGGCGGATACAGTTACGTAAACCCACCTTCTGAACTCTCCCGGCAATCCGTATCTCGATGGTCTTCATCCCGTATCACTGCCTCACTGGAGGGCTGAGGAGGGGTTTCCCTAAAATCATCTCTCGTGCACGATGATATCTTCATTTCCTTTTCCTCATTCCTTCTATATCGCACTATTTGGTTTATGATATAAAAGAAAAAAAAGTTAAAGAATAATCAAAATTAGCCCCCTCCCCAGATCACCACTCAGATAACTTCTGTAATTGAATCTTTTCACCAAATCCTAGAGAAATGACGAGTCCGAGTAAAAGTACATTCAGACAAACGGTCTTTTTCACAGATCTCGTTGT
>Ga0272448_1003719_pt1 | contig 17936 bp, 13 predicted proteins | sample YNPCB0191_FD_202220 | JGI IMG/M metagenome (GOLD analysis project Ga0272448, IMG submission 202220) | Hot spring sediment microbial communities from Yellowstone National Park, WY, United States - YNP-CB-019-1 | ecosystem: Environmental > Aquatic > Thermal springs > Hot (42-90C) > Sediment... | reverse complement strand
AGCTTTAAGATATGCCGTACAAGAAACACAATGCGGCCTTGCTGATGCGATATTGTGCAGTGAGTCTCTTGTGGACAGCGACGACTTTATAGTTGCGCTTGGAGATACGATCATTTTGTCCGGCGAAACGGAAGGTCCCACTCATCGACTCATCAAGTCGTATAGAGAGAATGGTGCCGGAGCGGCAATCGTCGTAGATCGTGTGCCATGGGATATGGTCAGCCTTTATGGGATTGTTCGGCCGGTAGGGCAATTGGACGACCGGCCGTTTGAGATAGACGCTTTGATTGAGAAGCCTGACAGGGAATCCGCGCCGAGCGATTACGCTATAGGCGGAAGATACTTGTTCAGTCGAGGCATTTTTGAGACGATTCGTCGCACCAAGCCTGGTGTGGGTGGTGAATTGCAGATTACTGACTCCATTAGTGTAGCGATGAGCGAAGGAGATAGAGTCTGGTGTGCGCCTATGCGGCCGTCGGAACGAAGATTCGATATAGGCAGTTTCAAAAGCTATTGCGAAGCGTTTGCGTCCGTATGTTCATTTGATCATGAACTGGTTATGTCACTGCAAAAAGGCTTGAGCATAACCTGAGTGATAAGTGCTTTGGAAAGTAGGAAGAGTAAGATCTATGGTAGGAACTGACTTGAAGGTGCCAATGGCCGATCTGAAGGCTCAGTATAGGAATCTGAAGCCGGAGATCGATGGAGCGGTACAATCCGTTCTGGAGAATGGTGCTTTTATCCTAAGCGATAGTGTCGTGAGTCTCGAGGAGGAAGTAGCCAGATACTGCGGTGCATCGTTCGGTATCGCTGTCAATTCAGGTACCGATGCTATCACGCTATCTCTGGCCGCGCTCGGTATAGGCCCTGGGGATGAAGTTATTACTACCCCGTTTACTTTTGTGGCGACTACTGAAGCCATCGTACTTCTGGGCGGTGTACCGGTGTATGTCGACGTCGACCCTGCAACATTCAATTTGGATGCAGAGAAGATAGAGGAAAAGATAACGGCAAGAACCAAGGCAATACTTCCGGTTCACCTCTTCGGGCAGACGGCAGACACTAGACGCATTGCCGAGATAGCTGCAAAACACGGCTTGAAAGTAGTTTGGGATGGAGCACAGGCTATAGGCTCTGAGAGTTACGGACTTCCCGTCGGCGCTTTTGGCGATGCAGTAACACTTAGCTTTTATCCGACGAAGAATCTAGGTGGAGCCGGTGACGGCGGCATGATTCTTACCAATGACGGGGAATTGGCAGAAAAACTGCGGTATCTTCGTTTCCACGGAAGTAAGGGCTCGTATAGTTATAAGGTTGTGGGGTACTGCAGCCGTTTGGACGGCATACAGGCCGCTGTGCTCAGAGTGAAACTAAAGTATCTCGACGAATGGACGGAAGTCAGGCGGTCGAATGCTGAAACGTATCGCAGTCTTCTAAGCGATCTCGATATCATTCTGCCATACGAAGATCCAAACAGCAAGCATGTGTACCATCAGTTCACCATAAGGTGCAAGAACAGGGCCTCCGTGAGAGATTTCCTTGGCTCGCAGGGAGTAGGAACCGGTATTTTTTATCCTGGGCCTTTGCATCTTGAAGAAGCATACCGATATTTGGGGTATAAGAGAGGGGATCTGCCGGAAGCAGAGAAGACCTGCGATGAAGTCCTTTCTCTGCCGATCGTTCCCGAACTTACGGATGTGCAGCTTGCGAAAGTCGCATCTGCAATGCGTGAATTCTACGGAAAGTAGCCGGCACAATTAGCGAAGGACGGTGATTGGCTATAAAAGCTATGATCTTGGCGGCGGGAGTTGGTTCAAGACTGGACCCTCTCACTCGTAATTTGCCTAAACCAATGGTTCCGATAGTGAACAAGCCGGTAATGGAGCATATCGTCGAACTCCTTGCGCGCAACGGATTTCACGATATCATGGTGAATCTTCACTATCACGGAGAGCAAATCCAGAGCTACTTTGATGATGGATCAAAATGGGGAGTAAGGTTGACTTACTCTCAGGAAGATAGGCTCTGGGGCGACGCAGGCAGCGTTAAAGCTTGCGAAGAGTTTTTCGACGAAACGTTCCTGGTAATTGGTGGCGATGACCTTTCCGATGTGGATTTGAAGCGCGTCGTAAAGAGTCATAAAGAGAAAAAGGCGCTTGCTACCATCGCGCTTTCTCTGGTCGACGATCCATCAGAGTATGGAATCGTGCTTGTAAACGAACGCGGTCGCATTACTCGCTTCCTCGAGAAGCCTAAAGGCGAGATAATTTTCAGCAATATGGCGAACACCGGGGTGTATGTGTTTGAGCCGGAAATATTCGAATTCATACCACGAGGAGTGACATACGGCTTCGGCCATAACGTATTCCCGCAGTTGCTGGATCAGAAGAAGAGATTTTACGGTTATCTTACCTCAAGCTACTGGCGTGATGTGGGAAATCTCAGGCAGTACCAGGAGACGCATCGCGATGCTCTCGGCGGAAAGGTACAGATCAAGTTTCCTTTGAATGAGGTGAAAAAGTACGTATGGATGGGAGAGAACGTAGACATCCATCCTACTGCAGAGATCGGATATCCGGTAGTAATAGGAAATAATTGCCGGATAGAGGAAAATGCCAGAGTTCTGGAAAATACGGTCCTAAGCGACAACTGCATAGTAGAATCAGATGCAGTTGTTCGTGATAGTATTCTTTGGGAAGGCGCACGCGTGATGCGTAATACGATGCTCGAACGGTGCGTCGTCGGTAAAGGATGTCAGGTAAAATCGAATGCCGCTGTGTTCGACGGACTCATTGTCGACCCGGTCAGACGATAAATTTTGAAATCGGGAGAAAGCATACATGGTATCGCAAATGGTGTCATACGATGTGAAGGATCTTGCTCTGGCAACAAAGGGCAAAGCCAGGATTGAATGGGCCGAGCAATGGATGCCTGTTCTACGCCTTATTCGAGAAAGATTTGAAGTGGAGAATCCACTGGACGGGTTAACGCTGGTTGCCTGTCTGCATGTTACAACTGAAACAGCGAACTTGATGAGAACATTGAAGGCCGGCGGAGCTCAAGTAGTGCTCTGCGCTTCCAATCCTCTGTCCACGCAGGACGATGTCGCTGCTTCTCTGGTCGCTGACTTTGGAATAGCTACCTTCTCTATCAAAGGTGAGGATAGAGATACCTACTATCAGCACATACAATCCGCATTGGATTTCCGTCCGAATATCACTATGGATGATGGGGCGGATACGGTATCTGTCATCCATTCTGAGCGGAAGGATTTGGCTGCAAACATCGTAGGTGGCACCGAAGAGACCACCACCGGGGTAATCAGACTCCGGGCGATGGAGAAGGACGGAGTGCTCATGTATCCGATCATGGCCGTGAACGATGCAGATACCAAGCACATGTTCGACAACCGCTACGGAACCGGCCAGAGCACGATCGACGGCATAATTCGAGCTACAAATTACCTGTTGGCGGGCTCCGTCTTTGTTGTTGCCGGATATGGGTGGTGCGGTCGCGGAGTGGCGATGCGAGCAAGAGGTATGGGCGCGAAGGTGGTCGTCACGGAAGTAGATGCGTTCAAGGCTTTGGAAGCGGTCATGGATGGCTTCGAGGTAATGCCGATGATGGAAGCAGCCAAGATCGGAGACGTATTCTGCACTTTGACGGGAGATATTCATGTTATCCGTCCGGAGCATTTTGCCTTGATGAAAGACCGGGCAATCGTATGCAATTCCGGCCATTTCAATGTAGAATTGGATATCGAAGGCCTCGCCCGTATATCGAAGAGCAAGTGTGAGGTAAGAGAATTCGTCGATGAATACGTCCTGAGCAATGGTAACAGAGTATATATCTTGGGAGAAGGACGACTTATCAACCTCGCTTCTGCGGAAGGTCATCCGGCAGTTGTTATGGATATGAGCTTTGCCGACCAGGCCCTTTGCGCTGAGTACATGGCTAAGAATGCAAAATCGCTGGATCGAAAAGTCTATCCTGTCCCGATGGATATCGACAAGCAGGTTGCCACATTGAAACTTACCTCCCTCGGCGTCAATATCGACCAGCTCACTGATGAGCAGATCAAGTATCTTAGCTCATGGGATATGGGAACATAGTCTAATGAGGGAGTTGGATTCTGATTCCTTTGGCCGCGAGCATACGAGTAATGTATCGTGAGCGGCGGAGTCGGATTACAGGATATGAAGGACATTAAGAGCATCAGACTGTTCGGTACCAGGGTGGATGTTGTGGATACACAAACTACGCTGGATACTATCGATGGCTTCTTTTCTGATGGAAAACCGCATATGGTCGTAACCGCCGATACGTCGTGTATCGTAATAGCGCAGAGCGACCCTGAGCTTATGTCAATTGTGAACGACGCCGATCTGGTAACACCGGACGGCGTCGGCATTTTGTGGGCAGCTCGGAGAATCGGCGTGCAATTGAAAGAGCGCGTATCGGGTGTGGATATAGTACAGCACCTGTGCGAACTCGGTGCTTCATGCGGGAGAAGAGTGTTTCTCCTGGGCGCTGCTCCTGGGATAGCGGAAGCGGCCGGAATGGAACTGGAGAAGCGATGTCCGGGTTTGAGAGTCGTTGGGACTCATGACGGCTTCTTCACCGAAGAAGAATCGGAAGGCATAGCCGATACGATCCGCGGAGTGAAGCCGGATATGCTGTTCGTAGCAATGGGGATTCCCCGCCAGGAGAAGTGGATCAAAGAGAACCTGGCAAGAATGGGAGTTCCTGTCTGCATCGGCGTAGGCGGAACATTCGACGTGATCTCCGGGAATGTGAAGCGGGCCCCCGTATGGATGCAAAAACGGGGTTTGGAATGGGTTTATCGAGTGATTACTAATCCCAGGAAGATCAAGAAGGTCATGACTCTGCCGGTTTTCGCTTGGATGGTTCTCACAACGAAGAATTACGGGCCGTAAATCATCGGCTCTATCGTGTTTATATGGAGGATGCAGTCGAAATGTCAGATGGTTCCAATGTACTGATAGTAGGTAGCGTAGCCCTCGATAATGTGAAAACGCCATTTGGTGAAGTCAATGAAGCCCTCGGAGGAGCGGCAGTCTATTCATCCGTTGCAGCTAGTTATTTTGCTCCTGTCCGGATCGTCGGTGTGGTAGGAAACGATTTTGCAGATGAGCATGTTGGCTTTCTGAAATCGCGTGGAATCGATGTTGCAGGATTGCAATCTGTTTCAGGCGAAACCTTTCGATGGTCAGGTTACTATGACTTCAATTTGAACCAGGCTCATACCCTTGAGACTAAATTGAATGTATTCCAGGATTTTCGACCGCACATCCCTCCTCAATATCAGGAATCTGATTACGTATTTTTAGCAAACATCGATCCCGCACTTCAACTTCAGGTATTGGACCAGGTAAAATCTCCCAAGCTCACCGTTTGCGACACGATGAACTATTGGATCGATACAAGGAGAGACTTGCTGATCGAAGTCCTGAAGCGCGTTGACGTCGTTTTCTTGAACGATGCCGAAGCACGCCAATTGTGCGGTACATTTAGTTTGGTCAAAGCCGCTAATGATATCAGGAAGCTAGGGCCATCGGTTGTAATCATCAAGAAGGGCGAACACGGGGCGGTCATGGTATCTGATGATGCCTTTTTTGCGGCACCCTCTTATCCCCTTGAAGAAGTAAGGGATCCGACCGGAGCCGGGGACTCGTTTGCTGGTGGCTTCATCGGGTATGTGGCGTCTACGGACGATATAAGCGAAGCTAACTTGAGGAAGGCGACTATCTTCGGGAGCACACTCGCTTCATTCAATGTCCAGGACTTCAGCCTCGGTCGGCTTTCAACCCTTACGCAGCAGGATATCGTTGATAGGTATTGCGAGTTTAGGCGCATCGCTCACTTCGAACCGGTGGAATGATCGAATCAATACGAAGTATAGGCAGCGGTTTTCTCGATCTGATTTTCCCGCAATTATGTCTGGTCTGCGGGAGCATCGGAGAGGATTGGCTGTGCCGATCGTGCATGGACAAGATTGAGTCGGTACCGAAGCCGTATTGCGAGAGATGTGGTCATCCCCTGGTAAGGCAAAAATGCGGTAACTGCATGGATACGCGACGAGGATTCACTAGGGCTAGAGCCGCCGGGGAATACAGCGGGGTGCTTCGCGAAGCGATCCATCGGTTCAAGTACAATGGTCATCGTATACTTGCTGCACCATTGGCAGGTATCCTCTGGAAGTACCTGCAAGAAGAGTGCGACTTCAAATGGCGATCCGCAGACTTGATTATCCCGGTTCCTATGCACTCAGTGCGTCAGCGGCTGCGAGGATACAATCAGAGCGAGCTATTGGCCGCGGAACTGTCGCGATTAATCAGCGTACCCGTCGAAAAGTGTGCGATTACTCGCATTATGCGAAGAATGCGCCAGGTGGAGTTGTCTCGTGAGGACAGGAGATTGAATGTGAAGGGTGCGTTCAAAGTCAGAGATAGTTCGAAGTTCGCAGGCAAGACGGTCTTGCTGATCGACGATGTCGCCACCACATGTTCCACGGTCAATGAATGCGCCTTAGCGTTAAGGGATGCAGGAGCGTTTCGTGTCTACGTTCTCTGCCTTGCGTTCGGCTCGTAAAGCATTTCCCCGCTTGACTGCGCAGTGACTGCTGGCCTATACTTATCTTAGCAAATGAGTGTGTAACAATGAGACCTCTTTGGATAATTGATCTTGGTGTTGTCGATTATGAAAAGTGCGTGGACTTGCAGGTTGAGCTTCATGCTAGAAGACTTGCAGGTGATATCGAGGACACCCTTCTCCTACTTGAACATTCCCCTGTAATTACTATCGGCACGTCCGGCGGAGAACAGAACTTGTTGGTTCCGGAGTCGATGCTGACTAAAGCCGGAGTAAAGCTCTGCCGCACCGATCGTGGTGGCAATATAACGTATCACGGCCCGGGCCAACTGGTTGGATATCCGATATTTGACTTGAGAAATTACGATAAGGACGCTCACCTGCTCCTTCGTAATCTTGAAGAGGTCGTCATTCAAAGCCTGGGAGATTTCGGCATTATTGGAAGCAGAAGTGAAGGATTGACCGGCGTATGGGTTGGTCAATAGAAGATATGTTCAATTGGCGTTGCGGTAAGAAAGTGGGTAAGTTACCATGGGTTTGCAGTAAACGTAAATCCGGATTTCTCGCATTGGTCTCTTATCCATCCATGCGGACTTGTTGGCCGACAAGTGACCTCCATATCTAGGTGTGCAGGGTACGATCCGCTCATGGGATTGGTAAAGGATTCCGTGGTGGATAAGTGTGCTAATGTATTTGCTGTAAAACCTATACATAAGTCTCTTGTTGATCTTGGGATAGAGGCGGCGTTGTGATGAATCGAAGGCTGCCGGAATGGTTGACTGTGAAAGCACCTAAGCGTGGTGCATACGAAGCGATGGCCTCATATCTGGAATCGCTTGGCTTGCACACTGTCTGCCAGAGTGCAAGTTGCCCTAATATCGGCGAGTGCTTTGGGAAACGAACGGCTACTTTTATGATCCTTGGGGATATCTGCACAAGGAACTGCGGATTCTGCGGCGTAAATCATGGAGTTCCGCCGGATGTTGATTCCGATGAGCCGCAGCGTGTGGCGGAAGCAGCAGCCGGTATGGGGTTGATATATGTAGTTGTCACATCTGTTACTCGGGACGATTTAGCAGATGGAGGCGCCGGACAGTTTGCTCGTACTATTCAGGCGATCAAGAATATGAATCCCGACGCTAAAGTGGAAGTCCTCATTCCCGACTTGAAGGGGCGTGCAGATCTACTGAAGCTGATAGTAGAAGCTGAACCGTTCGTCTTGAACCACAATGTCGAGACGGTCTCCAGGCTGTGTCCCGTGGTAAGACCGCAAGCGGATTACAACAGATCGCTTAAGTTGCTTGAAACCGCAAAGACGTTTGATACGTCAGTATATACGAAGTCAGGAATAATGGTCGGCCTTGGGGAAACAAGCGAAGAAGTGCATAGCACGCTGGTAGATCTTAGAAATGTGGGTTGCGACATAGTGACCATCGGTCAGTACCTTCGTCCATCGAAGGAGAATTTGCCCGTGGTCGACTACGTTCACCCTGATATATTTGAAGAATATCGGCTATTTGGAGAATCATTGGGCTTTAAGATGGTTGCTTCCGGACCGTTCATAAGAAGTTCATATCATGCCGCCGATGTGTTGATTGCAGATTCATGTCCTTAACGGATGTATCAAAAATCACTGACCCTCGATTGTCTTTCTCTATTATCGTTCAAGGATGATTGATGCGAAGAATCAGAGTTGCGACAGCCCTGATCACGATCATACCGTGCATAGTGCTGGCGTGCGGAGTAGGTGCTTATCTCCTCAAGCTCGCTAATATTGCTATGCGTGGCTTGCCTAAGCAAATAAGTGATTTGGCTGCACAGCAGATCAACGGTAAAGTCAGCATCGGCAGCGTCACCAGTTCCGCGTATGGTATCGTCCTCCACAACGTCTCCATAACTCCGCGAGGTGTATCTTCCCGGAAGCCGATAGCAATAATTCCCTCTATTCGTGTCAGGGCCAACCTCCAGGATGTAATTTCAGGCAAGATCGATCCGCAGAAAAGTATAGATTATGTGGAGTTATCGCATCCGGTAATCTACTTGGACCGTGACAAATCAGGCAAGTGGAATTATAGCAATATCTTTAAGCCGGCTGGTAAGCGCCCGATAAGCAACTATCGAACACGCGTTTACGTCACCGATGCGCAATTGACGGTCCAGGATTCAGCCAATGTTACCGGAAGATCGGTAACGAGTGCTTTCCGTCATTTGTCTGCCTCCATAGATGTCGGAGACCGGATTGATTTCAAGTTCAAGGGGCAAGGGGATGGTAAAAGGCTGGGAAACTTACAGGGTTCAGGCCGATACGTCGTGCAGCGAGGAGAGCTGGCTCTGGATGCAAATGCCCGAGCAGTTGATGTTGTCTACTGGACTGGATATCCTGTTCGGCTGAAAATTAATGTCCTTTCAGGTCAGGCGGATTGTACCTGTCATGTGGAACGCAGGGCGAAGGGTGAGCCTTTTCATTACACATCGGATATCCAGTTAAAGGATGGTTCGATTGCATTCAAGCCTATCCATAAGCCCTTCACTCGCGTGAAAGGGTTGGTTCGTGTTTGCGATGGTGCAATCGGCATGAGCTTAAATGGCAATCTTGGAAAGAGCGATTTTGTAGTGGATGGATGTGTCGCCGGATTCCACAATCCACGCATGATGATTTGTGCGGAAAGCGACCGTGCGGATTTGGCAGAAGTGATCAGTGTTTCCAACTATTCTCAGGTGCTGAATAAACTTAAGATATCTCCGCGAGGGAGTGTAAAACTCACATTATTCGGCATTCCATCATCACTAGCCGCCGATTTCTCCGTGAAATTGAGTTCTGTAACTATAGCATCGATGAAAATCGATTCCCCGGACTTGTCAGGCGTGTATTTCGATCATCGTTTGACCTTGACCAGCGCAAACGGAGTGTATTCAGGCGGTAGGTTGAACATGAGCGGTAGCCTGGATCTTACTTCCTCGCAGCACGGGTTATTTTCAGGTCGATTGACTGATTGTAGTTTAGATAGTATCCCGTGGCTGGATACGTACAAGATTCGCGGAAAAGGGGGCGGCGATTTCCAGATTGCATGGAAGCCGGGTAAGATTAGCGCTCGGTGCAATGCCCGCGTGCCGAGTGGAAACGCCGGGGGGATTGCATTCGACGAAGCGACGATTGCTGCAACGTATTCGGATGGCTCTCTTACAATTCGCAGGGCAGGCATGCGGTCTCTAGGCGGTCTGATCGTGGCATCAGGCACAGTCTCCAAGGCCGGTCAGTTAAATATGGCGATAGCCGGTAACGGACTGGATACGGCAAAACTAGTCGCAGGGAGAATGAAGGGCAATGCATCCGGGAGTATGCAGTTTGCAGGGAAGATCACTGGTGACTTGCATCGGCCGGTGTTTGATGGTGAGTTCGAAGCATACAAATTGAGTGCATCGCAGTATGAAGTTGACCGAATAGCAGGGATTATCTCTGCCGGTCGTCATTCCATAGATATCTCTGATCTCAGGGTATATGATGGGAACGGCCAGGTCAGAGTCAAGGGCAGGATCAATAGCCCATTGTCCGATAAACCGGATTTCGACTTGGATGTCAGTGCGACAGATCTGCCTATACAGAAGTTGGCAAAATGGGGACTGAAAACAGGTCGGATTTCCGGGTTTGCCAGCGGAGATATAAAGATCAGCGGATCCGTAAAGAATCCGAAGGCTTCTGGGATACTTCGTGGCAGATGCGTCCAACTCTCATCTACGCCTTTGGATAATGCTCTGATAAAGTTTGCATACGAAAGTGGCACGGCGAGTATCGAAACCCTCCAAGCTTCATGCGGAAACTCCACTCTGGTTGCCCAAGGAACTATTAAGAATGATAAATCGATCGATCTGGCATTCTCCGCTGAAAAGTTCCCACTTGCGAAGTTGAACAAATACGTGCGGCAGTACGCAGTGTTGACCGGCACTGCGACAATCGCAGGTTCGGTCGGAGGAACGATCGATAAGGCCATCGTGCAGTTATCTGCAAATAGTACGAATACGGCCATCAACAATGAAGGATTCGACAAAATCGAGTGTACGGTTAAATGGAATCAAGGTAACTCGGCAGTAGGTAACATAGTCTTAAGAGACGCTAAATCTGAGTATTCGTTGACTAACCTGGCGTATGATCCTGTGAAGCATGTGGTGGAGCTCGATGCTCGGATAGTCGACGGAAAAGGGCAGAAGATCGCCGGTATATTGAACAACAGCTTGTTTGTGCAGAATGGGTTGGCAGGTCGGCTGGGACGATACGATTATCTTGCAAGTGCTCGGGATAGGTTGGGCTGTTCGATTAGCGGTGAGGTAAATGGTCGAATCAGACTCCAGGGAAAGCGTGTGTATCCTGATCTACGCGGACAGGCCAATGTCAACAATTTCGTGTGCGGTTCAAAGAAGATACAGAGTCTCGATGTAGCGGGGAGTTGGCGTGGAGAAAACATAATCCTGGACAAGTTTGAGGCCTCTGACGGGGACATGAATATATCCGCCGACGGGAACATGGTGGTCGGCGGACTGCTCAACGTCAGGCTGGATGCTCATAATGTCGCCGTAGATAATGTTCGAGAATGGGTGCGCATCCCTGATAACTTTTCGGGCCGCGGCGACGTAACACTTGTAGTAAGAGGAAGAGCCGATGCACCGAACGCCGAAATGTTCATGGAGTGTGTCGACCCAGTACTTGCCGGATTGAAGTTCGACAGAATCAGAACTATCGTATCTACCAATGCCGGGGATGCCGAGAACGGGGGAACTGGCATACACATCGATGATGTCACTCTGGTGCAGGGAGACAAGAGTCTAAGGGCTACCGGTTTCCTCCCGATGGATTGGCGGACATTGAAGATTCCCAGAGACGGGAAGTTGGCGGCGGAAGCGAAGTTGGATGAAGGCAGCCTGAGCATATTGTCTACCCTCTCCGGCATTAAGTTTCAGCTGGGTTCCGGAGGCAGCTTTGGCGGAGTGATTAAGTTAGCCGGAACTGTGGGAGACCCTTCACTGCAAGGAAGCATTGGCATGAAAAAAGGTATTGCCAGGATTCCGAGAGTGGACGGAGAGTTCCGAAACGTAAACGCAAAAATCTCATTGGTAGAGAACAGGTTGGTTATCGACACCATTTCAGGGAGTTCTTCTGAAGGTGGTGGATTCGAGGCAAGCGGAAAGGTGGTTCTTTCGAGCACAAATCCGGCCGTGGATATGAATGTTGTGTCGAAGGGATTGCAATTCTCAGGTCAAAATATCAGCAATCGATACGGAGAGTATGTAAGGGTCAAAGTCAACGGCAATCTGAAAATCGGTGGTGTACCAAAGTACCCTGTGATCGCAGGAACTCTTTATGTGCCGGAAGGGCAATTAGCCCTGGTAGGAAAGGGTACGGTTAAGGCAGCCGCCAGAATGCTTCCGATGGATCCACAATTTGATGTAAGCGTTTTGCTTGGCAGAAATGTAGAATTCCACACCAGCCGCCTTAGATGTCCGCTGTACGGAAAACTTGTGGTAGCAGGATCGCTAAGTAAAGCGATTGTAGACGGCAATGTAGATATAGCGGGTGGGAGGATACTATTTCCGATGCACCAACTGCGCATCGCTAGCGGAAGCAGCATATCGCTCCACGCAGCACCGCCGGACCCAGCCGTCGTATACGTGGACATGAGCGCTCAGGGGACGATTCCAACGGTTGGGTTGAGCGGCAGTCAGAAGAACTGTACGGTGACAATGGTATCAAAGGGTCCATTGGATAAGATGGATAGCACGTTTAGCTCTTCGCCAGCAATACTATCGGATCAGGATATTATGAGCATTCTGACTGGCAAGAGGCAGCTCGAGACAGCTTTTGCCGAACGAGGGGCAAGTGATTTGGACAAGTTCTGGTCTGCTGCCGTATTGCCTACTCTGTTCCAAGCGTTCGGAAATGTTTTTCAGGATGCGACCGGTATACAGGACTTTGGATTGGAGGCCGGGTATAATCAGCCAATGAGATTTACCATTGGCAATCAGCTGTTTGGTGGATTGTACCTTGACTATACCAGAGTAATGGGTTCGAAGCCCGGATACTACGATAGCTTGGAAGAGCTAAAGATGTCTTATCGTTTTAAGAGGGGGTATGAACTGAACATGTCAAAGGACGAGAACGATATACTTAAACTTGGTGTCGAAGGCCGATTCAGGTTTTGATCAACCAGGTGCATTCAGGGTCTAGTTGTTTGCGTGGAAAACATGATATACTAATTGGGTTAGGTCTAAGGATAAGTAATAGCTGAATCGTCTTCGGATAGAATTGTGGGACGCAATTACCGATCTATCCGACGTACCGTTAGGCTGCACTTTATATTAAATTCAGGTTAGTAGGAAGGGTAATCAATGATGAAGCTGTATGCCGGCTTGGGTAGACTATTGGGTCAGGTTCTGCCGGGAATTATAATGTTGACCATATTTATCCCCATTGTTTCGTACGCTCAGACGCAACAGGTCAGCGAGATAGTTATAATGGGCAATGAGCATATTTCGCGGGAGGCTATACAAGCGGTCCTTCCGTTGAAGGTCGGTACCCCATATTCCGAGGAAGTAATCAGAGCTGCAAAGCAGGCGCTGGAAAAGATGGGATACTTCTCTTCCGTAACCGTCGGAATCGAGAATCTTGAGAGCGGCGTGAGAGTCTTGTTCAATGTCGTAGAGAATCCGGTAGTGACTCAGATCAATATTACGGGCAATACAGTGATCCCTACGGACAAACTCCGAAGTGTGATGCGAACGACCGTTGGGGGTGTTTTCAACTCTTCTACATTTAACCAGGACTTGATCTCGATAGAGAATACATACAGCGATCAGGGATATATTGCATTGATCCAGGACAACACGGGACTGGATCCGAATAAGTCCGGAGTCGTAAACATCTATATTCTCGAAGTGAGAATCGAGGATGTTAGAGTGACCGGGAACAAGAAGACCAAGACGATAGTTGTTCTCCGTGAGATGCAGTCCAAACCGGGAGATGTATATAACAAGCGAACACTCTTCGCAGATATACAAAGAATATACGACCTCGGAATCTTCGATAGAGAAACTGCCGAGCCTTTCCTTGTGCAGGATGGGTCTGCTATCGGAAAAGTAGTGATTGTCATTCCGGTCAAGGAGAAGAAGACCGGAGAAGTAACTGTAGGATTCGGATACAGTTCGAGACAGAGACTTGTCGGTCAGGCAAAGATCAGCGAGACCAACTTCCGAGGAATGGGTCAAACGATTAACGGAATGTGGGAACAGGGCGGAACAAACGGCGCCAGCTTCGAGTTCGGCTTCTTCGAGCCTTGGTTGGACAAACGCCATTCTTCGCTGGGCGTTAATCTCTACGACAAGCTTATCTACAGGTTTAGCTCCGATCTCTTCGCAGGGCAGGGGAGTGGACCAACCAACTATAACGAACGCCGAATAGGTGGAAGTGGTACCTGGAGTAGACCTCTGAACGCCAGAAGCCGCGGATTTTTTACTGTCAGGGATGAATTCATCAATACTGAGAACTTCAGTTCATTCATATCTCAGAAGGGCACAGTCGCCAGTGGTACATTCCGAGTCACGACTTCTACTAGGGATTCGGAGATCGATCCGTTCACCGGCGCTTATTCGGTATTGTCAGCAGAGGTGGGTAATGCTCGCACAGAAGTTTCACCGGGTAGTTTTACCGATACCCTCTTCACAAAGTATAGCGTGGATCTTAGGACATACCTGAGCAAAGGTGGCCGACGGAAGGATTTGAATGAAAGGCGAAGAAGAATAGGCGTGAGAGTGATGGCGGGTACACTGACCGGTAACGTACCGTTCTTCGAGCAGTTCTTCGTCGGCGGTGCTGAAACACTCCGCGGATATCGAGAGGACCGTTTCTGGGGTAAGAGTATGTTCATCGCGAGCATAGAGCCTAGATTCCCTATCGCCCCGAACCTGGATGGTGTGTTGTTTGTCGATATCGGCGATGCATGGGGTGCATCCAACATATTCGTGAATCCGAACAACCCGGCACTTGATAATGATCCGACGCTGAAGTCGTTGCTTCAGACACTGCCGCAGTCTTCGGGTTTCCATCCGCAGATCGGTTACGGGCCAGGAATCAGAGTCATGACTCCGCTTGGACAGTTGAGGCTTGATTACGGTTTTGGTAGTGAAGGCTCCAGGGCACATTTCAGCTTCGGCCAGGTGTTCTGATAACACGGAGACGAGATCAGAAGATGAAGGTCTAGCGCGGTAGTTTATCGGTGTACGCCGACTGCTCGGTCTTGGCACACGGTGTGGAATGCCTTGCTGTATGATAGTGCTTTTGGTATAATCTACAAATCAGATGGCGGGGTGGAACCGAGTAGACTGATGCCATCTGGTGAATTGAAGTGCTATTACAAAACGTTGAAATCGTAGGTCATAGAGAATATCGAAGGGAGACAACCTAATGTCCAGAATCGGAAATATTGCAGTAATCGCAGCCCTTATTTTGGTGTTATTTACCCTGTGCTCAATGTCGGGCATGGCTGCTGAAAACAAATCCGCAGTCACGACTTTTGCATCCGTTGATATCGCGAAAATCCTCGGTGGTTACGAGAAGAGTAAATTGGTAGACGATCAGCTTGCAGGACTGCAGGCGAGTCTCAGGCAGAAGCTTCAGTTGAGAATGATGAACAAATTGATAGGTGATGCTGAATACAAGCAGCTTTGCGACATCGCTTCAAAGATGAGTCCGACGGCGGATGAATCCAAGAAGAGGAGTGAGATTCTGGAACACTCAGCGGCACTTGAAAAAGAGTTTCAATCACTTCAGCAGAATCCGAAGGCAACCGATGCTGAAAAGGCCCGTATGAACGAACTTCAAGCCATAATGGATAAGAACGCTGCTTTGGCTAAGGAAGATGAAACTTCTTTCGGCGACCAGTTTCAGAAGAAGCAGGAAGAATTGATCGGTGGGCTTAAGAAGGACGTAGAGAGTGCTGTTGCAGCCGTAGCTAAAGAAAAAGGCGTGTCAATGGTGTTTTGCAAATCTCTCGCTCAGTTCGATTTCATAATTTATTCCAGCAACGACATTACCGAGGACGTAGTAAAGAAGCTTAACAAGAAGTAGTGGGAGAGTTATGTGCGGGCGTGCGTCACTATATGTGCTTGTTTGTATCATAGCGGTTTGCTTAACCGGCTGCGGCAGGAAGAGTGAGTTCGCACAACTGCAGAGTATATCAACTATCCCGAATCGAGAATTGAGTCTTGAAACAGGTAACCTGCGATCCGGATTCGCTGCTCTAAATGACACACGAGTTGCAGTAGTGTCTGAAAATGGGAATAGGATGGTCGCGTTAGGCGGCGGGGTTACGCTGGATGAAGTTGGTAGACGGAATCTCGAAATGTATACTAAGTGGCAGGAATATGTGCAGACACAGTCTGGCAGTATCCTGCCACAAGTATCGTCTGAGCTTGATAAGGGCGATAGTGGGAGCATTTTAGCTAATCGAGATTACGATGGTGTTTACATTGATTTGGTGAATAAGTATTCGGTGGACATACTGAATGCTCGAATAGCGAAACAGATTGCCGAGCATCACGTCAGGAATGCTGCAGATTGGCAGTCGTCCAGGGCTAATCTCGAATTGGATAAGGCGAAGTTGCGACTGGACAATTTGGAGTCGGCGCGTGATGCTGAACTGACCCTCCGTAAACAGACGAAGAATGCAGCAAAACTGGATACAGGGTCAGAAGACAAGTGCAGTGTAGAGCAGTGTTCCACCACCGTTGGACTGCAGACGAAGGTTGCTGATGTTCCACCGTCGCTCCCGGATCTGTCCCAATATGTCGATAATGTGCCTGCGCAAGGATTTGAGCCTGCTATAGATGTAACGCGGAGTTCATCGTATAAGGATAGAGTTGTAGACACAAGGGAGTTCATTGGCCCGGCGATCAAGACTCTGTCGAGTGCCAGGAACAAGTCAGTCGGTAGTCGATAGAAAAGAATGTGGGGTATGAAACGTTGTCACTGAAAGTGAAAGACCTCGCTGAGCGGATAGACGGCCTGGTAGTGGGTGATTCCGAAATAGAGATAAGCGCGGCATCCGATGTAGAGGATGCGGTGGAAGGCGATATTGTATTCGCCGAAGATGCAAAGCACCTGAAATCCGCTGTGGCGAGCAATGCCAGTGCGGTAATCGCTTTGAAAGACACTCCTCCCAGCGGAAAGACGATGATACTCGTCGACAAGCCGAGATTGGCCTTTGCACAAGTATTGGAGGCCTTTTCACCGGCGCTTCGTCGTGAACCCGGAATTCATCCGAGCGCCTATATCGGTGAAGGCAGTGAAATCGGCGAGAATCCATCAATCGGCTACAATGCTTACGTAGGTCAGAATACGAGAATCGGCGACAATGCGTTCATATATCCGTTTGCGTATATCGGTGATGGAGTGGTGATAGGGGATAACTGTGTAATTCATCCTTTTGTCAGCATATACCATGACGTAATCCTTGGAAACAACGTAGTGATTCACAGCGGTTCCGTGATTGGTGCAGATGGTTTCGGCTATACAAAGGTTGGCGAGAGACATTACAAGATTCCGCAGATAGGCACGCTGGTTATCGGCGATGATGTTGAGATCGGCTCCAATACCTCCATCGATCGCGCTCGTACTGGGAAGACGGTTATAGGCAACGGGACAAAGATCGATAATTTGGTGCAGATTGGGCATAACGTGAGTGTTGGAGAGAATTGTATTATTGTGAGTCAGACAGGCATCTCCGGAAGCGCGAACATAGGATCGAGAGTAATAATTACCGGACAGGCCGGTCTAAAGGATCACATAAGCATAGGAAATGACGCGGTACTTGCCGGTAGAGCGGGCGTCTTTGGCGACGTAGCCCCTGGGGAGTTTGTCTCCGGATATCCTGCCAGGCCGCATCTGGAAAATATGAAGATGCTCGCGGCCCAGAGGAAATTGCCAGACACTATGAAACAAGTGAAGGAACTCGAAAAGCGGATCGCAGAGTTGGAAGAGCGCTTGAAGTGATGCCGGACTGTTGTCAGAGAACTCTCGCAAGATCAGTCAGTTTTGCCGGTCCAGGCTTGCATACCGGAAATGAATGCATAATATCGCTTCATCCGGCAGCAGCAAATTCAGGAATTGTCTTTTGCACTGAAAAAGGTAATATTCAGGCGACAGCGAATAATATAGGTGGTACGTCACGCGGAACAACGCTGAGAAGTGGAGAAGCGGAAGTTCACACGGTCGAGCACCTTTTGGCAGCTCTGTGGGGCTTGCAAGTCGATAATGTAACGATTGAGATCAGCGGACCCGA
>Ga0272448_1003718_pt1 | contig 17949 bp, 17 predicted proteins | sample YNPCB0191_FD_202220 | JGI IMG/M metagenome (GOLD analysis project Ga0272448, IMG submission 202220) | Hot spring sediment microbial communities from Yellowstone National Park, WY, United States - YNP-CB-019-1 | ecosystem: Environmental > Aquatic > Thermal springs > Hot (42-90C) > Sediment... | reverse complement strand
TCCTGTCCGGTTCGAGTCTATAATCAACCCTATCGTACAGGAAAAGGCCTCCACATTTCTACAGAAAAATCAGCTACGATCAGATTTTTGCAAGAGGCTCAATTTATAGCTTAAACACCTTTTCATCTTCAATATGCACGCGCTTAACAGCATTTCTTGTATCAACCACCAGTTTGGCTTTTTCGACTATATGGTCCACGTCAAAACAGGAATGATTTGTGGTAAATACCACACAATCAGCAGCCGCAAGGATTTCATCAGTTAGAGGAACACTAACCCATTTTTTACCATGCTCATCAATTACTTCGGGGATATAGGGATCATGGTACAGAACCTTTGCTCCTTTTTTTGCAACATGTTCCATTACAAGCAAAGCAGGACTTTCACGGGCATCATCAATATCAGGTTTATATGCAACGCCAAGAAACAGAATCGTTGAACCATTGAGCGGTTTCTTATGCCGGTTGAGCGCGTAACCAATCTTGTTCATCATGCGGTAGGGCATCAGGTTATTGATCTTACCTGCTGCATCGATCATCGTCAGGTCAAAATTAAAACCCTTTGCGATATATTCAAGGTAGAACGGGTCAAGGGGAATACAATGCCCGCCGATGCCGGGGCCGGGATAGAAGGCCTGGAACCCGTAGGGCTTAGATTTGGCGGCTTCTATTACTTCCCAAATATTGATATCCATTTTACCAGCAAGCAGAGCCAATTCATTTATCAGGGAAATGTTTACAAGCCTATATGTATTTTCCAATATTTTAACCATTTCCGCAGCACGGGGAGAGCTTACAGGATATAAATGCTGTATTGCTTTTCCATACAAAGCAAGGGCAATCTTCTGCGCTTCTTCTCCAAGACCTCCTACAACCTTTGGTGTGTTTTCTGTTTTATAGTTTTTATTACCCGGGTCCACCCGTTCAGGGCTGAAGCAAAGCCAGAAATCTTTTCCCTCTTGCATACCTGATTCTTTCTCGATAATCGGTTTCATAAAATCTTCGGTCGTTGTGGGATAGGTGGTACTCTCAAGACTGATAAAAGTACCCGGCTTCATATTCCGGCCGATATCGATACATGAATTTTCTATATAGCTCATGTCGGGCTTTTTGAATTTGTCAAGCGGTGTAGGTACACAAATAATCACCGCATCACATTCTTTGATCCTGGAAAAGTCGGTGGTAGCACTAAGTTTCTTTTCCTGAACAACTTTCTTTAAATCATCATCAGTAACATCATTAATATAGTTCTTTCCAGCATTTACGCTTTCTGCTTTTTTTATGCTTTTTTCAAACCCAAGCACGGTAATTCCCTTTCGGGCAAAGGTTACAGCAAGGGGTAAGCCAACATAACCCAAACCGATAACACCAACAACTATACTGTTGTCGTTTATTTTTTTCATAATATTGTCAAAATTGTTCATATTTACTCCTGTAAACCGGAATTATCCAGATTGTATTTCTTATTGCATGTTTTGCAAAATAATGTACTGTCCAATTTTTCTCCGCACTTGCATACCCAGCCATGCTGGCGGGCAGGATTCCCGTACATAAGAGCATAAGGCGGAACATCCTTTGTAACAACACTTCCTGCACCTATAAAACAATATTCACCCAACGTAACTCCGCAGACTATCGTTGCATTTGCTCCAATAGAAGCACCTTTTTTGATTATTGTTTTTTTATATTCATGTTTTCGTTCTACAAATGCCCTAGGATTCATTACATTGGTAAAAACCATAGAAGGTCCGCAAAATACATCATCTTCTATGACAACATCATCATAAATGGATACATTATTTTGGACCTTTACACCATTACCAAGAACAGCACGGCCAGCAACATTTACATTCTGGCCTAGTGAACAACGGGCTCCAATTTTAGCACCGCTCATGATATGAGAAAAATGCCAAATCTTTGTGTTCTCACCAACCACTGCACCTTCATCAACATAACTTGACTCATGCCGATAATATGTGCCGCCGCCACTTGCCGGCAGTTCAACGAGCTCTTTGTTTGCCATCTTATTTGCCTTTATAAAATGATTCTATTTCATCACACACATAATCAACTTCATCATCCATGAGTTCAGGATACATGGGGAGTGCAATAATTTCTTTGCAGATCCGTTCTGCAACAGGGAAATCGCCCTCTTTGTAACCAAGGTATGCAAAACATTTCTGCAAATGCAAAGGCCTCGGATAATAGATTGATGTGCCGATACCTTTTTCTTTTAAGTATTCAGCAAGTTGATCACGCCGGGGAACGAGAATGTTATACACATAATAAACAGGCTTATTCCCTTCAGCCACTTTTGGAATTCTAATTTCATTTATTGAAGAAAGCCGCTCCGTGTAATGAGCTGCATGATGTGCACGTGCTGCTATAGAAGCTTCTGTAGTTTTAAGTTTGACCCTTAAAATAGCTGCCTGAATGGTATCAAGCCGTGAATTATAACCAATATAATCGTGGAAATATTTAACAGAACTGCCATGCACCCGATAACTTTTTATTTTTTTGTATAGGTCTTCGTCATTGGTAACCATAAGACCGGCATCACCATAGGCACCGAGGGTTTTTGTGGGGAAAAATGAGTAAATGCCGATATCCCCAATAGTACCTGCTTTTTTCCAGTTACCATCAACCAACGTTTCCATACCCCAGGCTTCTGCGGCATCTTCCAGCACCTTGAGGTTATGGGCACGGGCAAGATTCATTATCTTTTGCATCGATGCGGGCTGTAAAAAAAGGTGTACGGGAATGATACCTGCAGTTTTTGATGTTACTTTTCGCTCTACATCGCTCAAATCAAGATTGAAGGTTTCCTCATCCATGTCGACAAATACCGGCTTGGCCCCAAGTCGTGCAATACAGGATGTAGAAGCAAAAAAGGTAAAGGTTGGCGTAAGAACTTCTGCACCATTTTTAAACCCCAAAATATCAGCGCCTAGCACAAGAGCATCACTCCCAGAAGAAACTCCAACGGCATACTTGGCGCCAAGAAAGTCCGCGGCTTCTTTTTCAAAAGCTGATACTTCAGATCCAAGAATAAAGTCACCCCGTTCCATGACATTTCTAACTGCGGTATCAAATTCATCTTTTCGTGCCTGATATTCACGGGTTGATGTATAAAAAGGGACATTCATTTTTAAACTCCAAACTCACCCTTCATCTCAAGAGTTGAGAAGTTAACCGGAAGCTCTACCGGCTGACCGGTTTTCTGGCTTTTATAGATTGCTAAAATTATCTCAAGTGCTTTTTTCCCTTTCTCGCCTGAAACAAGGGGCTCCCTGCCCTGTTCGATGGCGTCTAAAAAATCGGCATAAAGTGCAGAGTGTCCATAGCCATATACTGTTGGCGGGTCTTTTTCTTGTGGATTAAGAACGGCTTGCTCTGTATCTCCCACCTGTTCTGCATCAGCGAAACGCCAGGTTTCCAGCTTGTTTACAGCAAGGCCTCCGATAACCACTGATCCGCGTTCTCCAAAGAGGCTTAAGGTTTCATTAAGATTGGTTGGATAGATGTCTGCTGAGCCTTCGATGATACCTACAGCTCCGTTTGCGAATTCAACGAGTGCCGCTCCAAAATCTTCTGCTTCTATTGGCCGTAAAAAACGGCGTGTAACAGCCTGCACACGCACAGCATCCTCGCCCATCATCCATTGCAGTAAATCAATACCATGGGTGCACTGATTCATGAGTGTACCGCCATCAAGATCCCAGGTTCCGCGCCATGAGGCCTGTTTATAATAGGATTCATTCCGGTTCCAGCGCACCTGGATCGAACCATGAAGGAGCCTGCCAAAGCGTCCTGCTTCGAGCGCCTTGCGTGCTTTCTGCACGGGAGAATTGAAGCGGTTCTGGAAGCAAACTGCAAGCTTTTTGCCAGTGCGGCGAGAAGCCGCAATCATGGCATCTGCATCCTTCGTCGAGAGCGCCATGGGCTTTTCGCAGATCACATGAGCTCCTGCTTCGAGGCAATCTATTGCAATGCGCGGGTGGTAGCCTGTTTCAGTGGCAATTGCGCAAATATCCGGTTTTTCTGTTTCGAGCATTTTACGGTAATCCACATATACTGCAACGCGTGCTTCCGGGAAAGCTTTTAAATATTCGGCTTTTTTCTCTTCTGCTCGTTCCAGTATTGGATCACAGACAGCAACGAGAACAAGTCTGTCAGCATTTTTTACAGCAGCTTCTATGTGCTTGAAACTGATGCGACCACAACCAATGAGGGAGAGTTTTTGTATCAATTGATTCTCCTATTTGATTCCTTTTAACAGTCTATATATTTTTAGCAAAGTAACAAACAAGCCTTTTTCAGAGCCATATACATCATGCGGCTTCTCAGGCCTTCTGACATACGCATCCAAATCATCTTTTGTCCAACGCATCTTTTTTAAGAAGTAATCAATATCCTCTTTAAGTTCTTTTTCAGAAGGATATGCATATTTCCCCTGTATCTGCTTTAAGGCTTCTTCCTTTGAAAGCTGACCTGAAATTATCAGTGTGGAAAGATGTACTTTTCTTTTATCAACATTAAACTTTTCCGGCAAAATATATCCCTGATAAAACCGTGTAAAGATTGATTCATAATGCTTATATGGATATGGCTTGTATCCGTACTTTTCTTGTAAAATCTTCAAGGCTTCAAATTTATTATAATTCTCAAGATAATCCAAAAATGATATCCATCGTATTCTCTTACCATACTCAAACTTTAAAAAATCTGCAGTTCCAAATGCAGGGAAAGTTGTAATTTTTACATTTCTGGTCTTTGCTAATTGATAAATGTTTTTCTTGTCATATTTAAACCAATTCCAATTTTCCGGCATTTTCATACCTTCTGTTGTAGTATTGGTTCCGGCTAGTATATATTTTATGCCATATTTCCCAGCTTGCTCGTAATCAACTGCAAGCATGGCATTATCATATAAAAGTTCAACATCTATAACATCAGCATCAAAAAATGCCTGCATCAATTCCCGATATTCATCCCAATCGATAACATGGGTATATAAATCCACCCCAAGTCCTTCTACTAGATTTTTAATATTATTTGCAGCAAGTTCACTATCCCAGCCATTATCCATGTGTACAGCAAGCGGCCTGAGCCCTAATTCCTTTACTTTTACGAGCGTATATGAACTGTCAACGCCACCGCTCACACCAACAATACAATCATATGGTTTATTTTGGCCATCTTGTTTAATTTTTTTTACCAAATCATCCAAATGCAAATCAATGCGTTTTTTTGGATTTTTAAGTTGTAGTTCAAAATCCCTGCAATAATTGCAAATCCCCTGTTCATCAAACTCTATTCCTTTTGCTGTTGTATCCATAAGACAGCGAGCACACTGACGGTATTCCATAATTTATTCTCCTAATGCCTTTCTCAAGTCTTCGTATTTTGGATAGGAAATCAATACTGCCCTATGAGGACCATGATATATAAACATTGCACCAGCAGCACAGGCATGTGCTCCGGCTTTTTTTGCTTCAATAAAATCATCAATTGATTTTGCCCCACCGCAGACGATTACGGGTATCTTAAGATTTTTAGCAATTGCTTTTACATATTCTAAATTATATCCGCTTCTTGTGCCATCTTTATCAATATCATTAAGTATAATTTCACCAGCTCCATATTTTTCGGCCTGTAAACTTGCCTGCAATGGATTCAAATTAGTTTTTTCTGTACCGCTTTTAATATACACTTGTGCACCAAACAAAGACTTTTTAATATCTATTGAAACCACTACCGATTGAGCACCAAAGGTCTCAGCTAATTGACTTATCAAGGCAGGATTTCGAAATGCACTTGAGTTTAATACAACTTTTTCAATTCCAATAGAAAAAAGCTTTCTTGCCTGGTCAACAGAGTTAATCCCTCCGCCATAGGCAATAGGCATAAACGCTTCACTGACAACTTCCTGCAAATAATCATAGTCTATTTCTTTGTTTTTTATTGACGCTTCGATATCAAGAATTACAAGCTCATCTACTTCTTTATCATTAAATATTTTTACTGTATTGATAGGGTCTCCCACGTAGGTATGATTCTTAAAGTTTATGCCTTTATAGAGGCCTCTGTTCTTTAGGAGTAAAACAGGGATAATTCTTGTCCGCAACATCAATAATACTCCAAAAAGTTTTTTAATAATTGCATACCAAATTTATGGCTTTTTTCAGGATGAAATTGAGCTCCAATTATATTTTCATGTTCAAACATTGATGTAAATGTTAATCCATATTGAGTTGAACACAAGATATCATCTTTGTTAAAGCATTTTACATAGTATGAATGAACAAAATAAAATCTATTCTCCTGGTTTTCCATGTCTTTTAAAACAAGGGAAGACTTTTCAAGCTTTACAGTATTCCATCCCATATGAGGTATTTTATAGTTATCATCCAGAATAAATTTTTTTGTCTCTGCATCGATCAGCGAAAGACCTTCTAAAACACCTTCCTCACTTTTTTTTGTCATAAGCTGCATACCCAAACATATACCGAGTATTGGAATTTTTTTGATTAAAACCCTCTCTTTTACAGCATCTATTATGCCAATTTCTCTTAAATTTGAAATACCTTTGTCAAAAGCACCCACACCTGGAAGTATAAGCTTGTCTGCCCTTTCAATTTCTTTATAATCAGATGATATCTTGGATTCAAAACCAATTTTCCTCAACATATTTGATATTGAATTGAGGTTGCCCATATTGTAGTTAATGATAATGATCATATGTTCTGTCCAACTATCTTATCAAAGTATTTTTTAAAATTTAGTATTGCGTCATGTTCCCAAATATCATTAATTTTAAAATCTTTGTTCATTTCTTTTTCATCAATAATGGCTATATCCTGTATACTAGATACTATTTTAAACGGCAATTTTTCATATATATATTGTGAGACACTCTCATTATTTATTAAAAATACTTTATCTGTAAATAGCAATGCTTCATAGAGAACGGTTGACAATTCATACGAGATTATCAACTTTACCTTAGGCAGAGTTTCATATAAATTGGATATATCGATTTCAAATCCATATTCGCTAATTATTGAATATCGCTCTTTTAAATTTGGTCTTTCTGAAGGATGCGGTCTGAATAGCAATTTATATTTATTCTTGTAAATTGATGATAGCAACTTTGAGAGTTCCACATATAATTCGGGCATAGTACCGCCTGAAATTATCAATAAAATATCTTTTTCATTTGATATTTCTACTAAAGCTTTGCTTTCTAAATATGCATTGCCTATGTTTAATATTTTTGCAGGCGTTCTTATTCTTGAGGCCCAGTATCCTCCAAAAGTCAAAAAAGCATCTGGCAAATATTTTTTTAGCAATTCATATTGTTCTCTATTATAATTATAGGCTAAGTGGCCTTGCCCTATATATCCATGCTGCATTTCAATAACAGGAATATTATGTTCTTTTGCTAATTTTATTAAAACAGAATTACCGCCGTAATGTGCGTCTTCAATGATCAAAGCTTTTATATTTTTCACCATTAAAAATCTTCTATATAATATATTCAAAACTATATTTTTTTTGCAAATATTCATTATTCTTTTTCTCCATAGCTTTTTATCATCATCTTTTATTAATTTTTTATTTACCATATAATCCACCATCAACATTATTCTTTTATAATCTTTTGCTTTTAGAACAGTAAAATAACTAAATATTTTTGCAAGAATTAAAAATATATCAGAATAAAAAACATTGTTGTATTTTCTTGGGCGCAAGTATTTATTTTTAGCTGAAGACTCAATCAATTGAAATCTTTTATCATTTTCTATATATAAATCATATAATTTATTAATATATTGACCATTTTCTCTTACATTATTAATGCCTGCACCAAAAATCACTATTTTGTTTTTCTTTATACGACATGGATTTTTTAAAAGCGAAATTAAAATATATCTTACTATTTCTAAAGCTTTTTTATCTTCTTTTAGATGCGGATCTGACAATGAAAACTCTTCCTTTTGCAAATCCCAGAATACAGCAACCCTTATATTTAGCCATAAAGGAATTTCATCATCCAATGAAAAAGACCAGAGCCAGTCGTCGTTTTCTAGACTAAGCAGCTTTTCGAAATACACAGTAATATTTCCTTATTATATAAAAATATTTCTGATTTTAATAGCTATGCACCTAATAATATAGAGGAATATCTAAAATCTTAATCATGAACCTCTATTTATTATAGCTTATATAGAGATTTAGCTTTCCAAAATTCCCAAGGCATTTTATAAACTCTGCTTGATAATATCCATGTTAAAACAAATGATAACAATTGAGCTAAAGCATATGCCTGCCCTGCTCCAATCGCTCCATTTGCCTTTGTCAATATTATAGTCAATGGAATGTTAATAACACCGCAAGTAATCGTAATGGAGGCTAGAATATGTGTTTTATATGCATAAAATATATAATTTGTAACCATATAATACATCCCATTAAACGCAGCTCCTATTGCAATCCAAAGTATTATTGGAGCGCTTTTATTAAAATCTTTTCCAAGAAGAATTTTGACTAAATATGGGGAGCTTATTCCTAGTATTAGTGCAAATATAAATACAATTATAAAATATAAATAAGTAAATTTTAAAATTTTCAACTTAACTACATCATTATTCAAATTAAGTTTTTCATACAACCATGGAGCATATGCTCTATTAAATGAATCTTCGATGATACTAAGAATTGTTGCAATTTGAAGGGCTGCTGTATAAAGTCCCGTATCAGCAAGTCCGAGCGTATTTGCTATTACAAGCCTGCTAAAAAATGATATTAATAGGCCACCAACTGCGTGAGGAATCAGCGGAACTCCAAATTTCAGAGACCTTATGATATATTCTATAGATATTTTCGCTCTTACATATTTGAAAATCAATATTAAAAGTGCAACAACCCCAACCGAAACTGCTGCAATCAAATTAGCATATATTCTTCCTTGCCATCCTTTTTTTAGTACTACTACCAATGCTATAGATAATGTTACATTTATTACAGTCTGACTGATTTGAAATGCAGAAAATTTGACTGCATTCTTTTGCGCTTGATAGATTGACAATAGAAAAGCTAAAAATTGCAGAAATAGAGAAGCAAGAAGTACAGTCCAAATATATTGGCTTGGAAACTTTGTTAATAAGAATATATCGTTAGAAAAGATTGTGCAAATTATATATACAATAAAGAATGAGATTATGGTGATAGCTAAACAATTAAAAACATATGTCTTGAAATCAACTGCCTTATTAAAATATTCTCTATTTATTGCTCCCTGCAGATTTATTCCAATAAAAATGCTGAAAATCGAAATCAATATACTATAAATTGATACTATTCCATAATCGCTTGGTGGAAGTATCCTCGTAAGAACTGGCAGTAACAAAAATGGAATTGCTGAATTAATAATTGAAGACAGGCTATATGTAATAGATCCTTTCGCCAAGGAATTATTGAATATTTTATTAAAAATTTCTTTGCTTTTCTCCTTTTTTCGCATTTATAAGCTTTCCCTATCGTGAAATTTTATTACCGATTCTGCGATCGCAAAATCTAATTCAGTATCTATATCAACACTTCTTTCTTTTGGCATTATGAATGCATATATTTTTTCAGGTACGAAAAAGGTACGCCTTACTTTAAAATCGTCTGTTTTCGATATATATATGGCCCCATTTATGCGATAATATGTTGGTAAATCCTGGCTGCGCAATTTTGCAATACTTTCATTAATAAATCCAACCATTGAATGATCAGGGGGCAAGGTATTTTCCCATAGCGGTGAATGATCGGTTTCACATACAGAAATAATTCTGTTCGCATCTTTTTCAATGCACAATTCAAGCGCTGCATCGATATCAGTGTAAGTCCTTAAAGGTGAAGTCGGCTGAAGCAGCACAATATAATCATAGTAGTCATTCTGTGAATTAAGAAAATCTAAAGCATGCATAACCACATCAGCACTGGTTGCGGTATCACTTGCCAGCTCAGGAGGCCTCATGAAGGGTACTGAAGCGCCGGCTTTTCTTGATATTTCAGCGATTTCAGCATCATCAGTACTTACAATCGTTTTGTCGATATAGACAGAAGAAAGAGCAGCTTCTATGCTCCACACGATGAGAGGCTTTCCGGCAAGGGGCAGGACATTCTTGCGGGGCAATCGCTTGCTTCCGCCTCTTGCAAGAATAATAGCAACAACTCTTCTATTTTTTATCATAGTTTTCGGCAATATTCAGCCTATCCAAAGCATTTCTATATTCTTCCCATTGGCCGATATCGATATATTCACCTTCATTGATGGGATAGGTAAATACAGGCTTGTGATCATCCATAAGCGTCTGAATCAAATCAGTCATATGGAATACTCTGTTTTCCGGAATATATGAAAGGCAACGCTTATCAAGAATATAGACGCCCGTATTGATAGTAAAACTGTATTCGGGTTTTTCCTGGATTCTTTCTACCTTGCCGCCATTCGAGAAATGGACGACGCCATAAGGCAAAATATTGTGTTGCAAGGCGGAAATGATAGTAAGCCACGAACCGCTCGACCTATGAAAATCCAGCACATCGGAAAAATCTGCTTTGACGATAATATCGCAATTCGAAACAAAAAAACATTCCGGTGCATCATCCAGAAAAAACCTAAGACTTCCCGCAGTGCCAAGAAATTCTTTTTCCCATATATACTTGACATCATAGGATCGCTCTATGCCGTCAAAATAGGCACGAATCATTTCACCACGATAGTTCAGGGTAAAATAGTACTGGGTAATGCCATTCTGCAAAAACTCATCGATAATGTGTTCGAGGACTGTTTTTTCGCCAATGGGTATCAAAGGCTTGGGAAGCACACTGGTAAAAGGTTTCATGCGAGTTCCTTTACCACCAGCCATGATTACAAGAGGAACATTGACTTTTTTTCTTGTCTTTCTAGGAAAAACCTCTCCAGAAAAAAATTCGGTCCAGGTAATATACCTTAAGACTTCTCTATCTCTGGTAAGTATAGGAATCAAGCTAAAGCGCTTATTTAGAAAGAGCGCTCGTGCTTCTTCTGCATCGAAATTGTCTTCATACAAAACACTTGGCTTTGGATTGAAAACCCCTTCGATACTATCTTTTAGCTCTTTCCCTGCGAGAATGGCTCTTCGAATATCTCCATCAGTAAGTGTACCAATGAGTCTCTTGTCTTCATCAAGGACAAGAAGTACACCTTCAGCAGAAATGTTGAGTTTTTTAAGCGCTTCTTTGATGGACGTATATCGATTGACAAAAATAGAATCGGACATCTTTTGTATCCTTGCTTCATTATATCAATGCAAATAGTAATGAGTTTGATCAATGCCTATTGCAATTCTATTCCCTCATCTTCTGCGAAATCCCTTGGTGCAGGATAACCAATGACATAATCCCACATTTCAGCGGGCAATCCTTTGTCGCTGGTTCGTTTGGTTGTTAAGTTTTCTGATGCAAAAAAAGTTCCCTTGCGAATAGGTTTTGAAGCCACGATTTTGCGCCTAACTACTTTTCTAATATCAAGTTCGCTCTGTACAGGTTTTTTTATACCATCGCCAAGAGCGGCTTCAATATTTCTTATGCTCTCTACCATAGCGCGCAATTCTTCAGGATTGATACTGGCAGCATGATCTGGGCCAGGAAGAGACTTGTCCAATGTAAAATGCTTTTCTATGACACTCGCTCCCAATGCGACTGCGGCAATCGGAACGCTGATACCTTGCGTATGATCCGAATAGCCCACATTGAAGCCAAAAGCCTTGCGAAGCGTTTCTATCGCACGCAAATTCACTTCATTAAATGGAGAAGGATAGTTCGAGGTGCAATGAAGAAGAGTAATATCATCGCTGCCGGCTTTTTCCAGCTCAGTTATGGCTCGTTCCACTTCACCAAGAGTTGCCATTCCCGTGGAGAGAATTATTGGCAATCGCTTTGATCCAACGATACGCAAGAATGGGATATTAGTTATCTCGCCCGATCCAATTTTGATTCTTCTCAATTTCAAATCGCTGACAAGAAAATTCAAGCTTTCAACATCGTCAGGCGTAGAGAGAAATTCAATGCCAATTTGATCGCAATATTCCTTTATCTTTCGAAAAGATTCATAGTCCAGCTCCAGTTCCTTGATCATTTCATATTGCGTTTTAGATGCCCCGGTATTCCTAGCTTGATACTCTGCCAAAGCAGCGTTTTTTGTCAGGACTAATTCTGTTTTAAATGTCTGAAATTTGATGATATCTGCACCTGCTTCTTTTGCTGCCTTGCAAAGCTGTAATGCCACATTCACATCGCCATTATGATTGACACCGGCTTCCGCGATAATAAGAACACTCACCTTGAACGCCTCTTCTCAATATCGATATTTCAGTACTAAATGACCATATTGCTTTTGCTTGTCCGGAAATTTTTCGGCCCAATTCTTGCAGATTTTCTCATATTCTTTATCGAGAAAAACGCATTTGCCAATCGAGAATTGATAGAAATTATTCGAGAATTTCTTTTTAAAAGCGAGTAACGAATTATCCGGGGAAGAATCCGTCCCGCCGCCTAGATGAAACTTCTTTGCGCCTTTTCTCTTGAGAGCCAAGGCTGCTTCATAGACAAGAAGATTGTTTGCTCCCATCTTTGCCCATTCATATTTCGAGCCTGCAAGATGATAATGTCCCCAAGGGCCATCATGCATGAATATTGCAGCTGCAACAAGCTCCTCGCTAGTATATATTTCGCCTAGGAAAGCTTTTCCTATGAGGTCAGCTGCCAGGCTTTTAAAATATGATTCACGAAAATGATAAAAATCATCTGCGCCGACTCGGTTCATCGTTTGATTGTATAATTCTATGAACTGATCCAGATATTCAAAAGATTCATCTTGGTAAAATTTAAGGCCGCTGTTATTGGCTTTCCTTATCGTGTTTCTATTTTTGGAGTGCAGTTGGTTTTGCCAGATCTCCTCCTCAGAAACTGTCAAATCCATAGCTACGGTGAGCCTATCAGAAATAACATTAAAAAGTCCTGAAGTAAATCGCTGATTTCCAAGAATCGGATGGAATCGTATGAACCCAGCAATTATACCTTCTTTCCAACAATCAGCCGCAAGCGCTTGTTCTGCCAAGTGCAAGAATTGTGGATCCGGATCATTGGTGATTGGGCCGCCATATCCATATGGAGTTTCGAAATCGGAAAGTCCATTTGTGTAGGGAATTTTGCCCAGCATGAATGGAAGAATGTATATTGACGATCCTTTTTCATAAATAAATGCTCGAGCTTTTCTGCTTTCGCTATTATAAAGTTTGCAATAAGCTTCAGAAAAATATATATCCTTCTGATAAACAGATAGTTGTTCTAGCTTATTATCCCAGGAGTCAACAATCATAGCTTATCGTCTTAACTTTAGCATCAACAAGAGATCTGACCATATTTATCATATCCTCAGCAGTATATCTCTGATCTATGATCAGGCTTAGTTCGTGCTCTGCTAAAAAGCTTGCAAAACCTTGTGGCTGTTTCTGAGGCCAATGAACTGGAAGATAAATATGCTTTGAAATGAGATACTTTCTGATTGCATCGCGGTTTTGTATCGCAATTGGAATTGCCAAAGGAGAACAGTGCTTTTTTTCAGGCGATTTTAGCTGCTGAATACCATATTCTTGAAGCATATTGGATAGAATTTCGTAATTTTTCTGCCTTTTTACCTTTGCTTCTTCAATATCTATGCTTGAAAGCATCAAAGGAAATAACGGTCCAGTCGATGTTATCTCCTCTTGACAATCCAATCTCTGCTCGCTCATATTGAATAAATTCAGATAAGCTTCATCACAGAGCGAATATGAATAGGCAATATTCTTTATGAGCCCAGCAAGTACTTTTAAAGTACCTACATCGCTTTCAAGCTGGGGTGGGATGATCATCTCGTTTCTGGAAAACGCAAACGCTCCCTCAGGAATCGGCAGAAATTTCCTGAAGCCATAGAACCAATAGTCTGCACCAAAGCTATCAGACTCATACAGTGCTTGAATTTTATCAATGCAAACAACAGCTCCTGCTTTATGAAGCTCTGAAACTTCATTTGAAAGATCTAGCATCCCAAAATAATCAACAAGAAGAATAAGAAAAGGCTCATTGGGAAATTTTTGTAATTCCATCAATTTAATATGAAAATTTGGTTCAATTTCATACCACTTTAATGCAAACCTTTCCTGCAACGCCGAAGCAGGCACTGTATCACAGATATAATTAGGCAACCATATTTCATTGAAACCAAGCTTTCTCGCCTCTTTTAATATTGCCCGAAATGCAGAGCGACCGCTTGAAAATGCTTTCTTATCTTTATTGTCATTATAATTTTGAACATTGAAGCATGAAGGAGAAATTTGAAATTCCCCTCCTATGGAATAGCCATCGTTAAACATTCGCTACCTTTTAACATAAAGTGCTTTTAATTCTGATGCAATTCGTTCACCAGCGTGTCCATCTCCATAATAATAATCCGGCTCATGCTTCGGAAAACCATTCTTAGCCAGAGAGCTAATAGCCTCATGTATTTCCTGTCTTGTATATGAACAGCTAAGAATATTACTACAAAGATGGCGACCTTTCTGCCGATCGCCAATATTCAACACAGAGATTCCTAATAAAGGAGCTTCAACAATTCCACTCGAAGAGTTCCCGGCAATCATTGCTGACTCCTTCATTAAAGAAAGATACATTTGCTGTCCCAGCGATTTGCTAACTTTAAACCTTGCCCTTTCTTTGCTTGATATTTCTTCAAGATAGGCATTTATCATTCGGCCGCCCTCGTCGGCATTCGCATATGTAGCAACAATCTGTGCACTGGTTCCCTCAAGCAACTCTTGAACTAATATTTTCAATACAGCTAGGTTCTCCTCAGGTTTTTTTCTCGTCTCAGGATGATAGGTAAGCAAAATCCATTTATCAGATATATTTAATCCTAACCGCTGAGATATTTCCGAACGGCTCAATAAGGGTAATTTCCTGAAAGCATCCAATCCAGGCTCCCCTACTACCACGATTCGATCTCTTGCTATGCCCATTTTTTCGAGGCGCTTTGCTGATTCTTCTGTACCAGGAAAGTGCAGAGAGGCCATTTGCGATACGGCATTTCGGACCTCATTATCTATTGCACCTTCTGTAACATCTCCACCAGATATATGGACAATAGGAATTCTCATCAGCAAGGCAGTCGAGCAAACAGGCAAAAGTTCATATCGATCGCCTAGAACCACAATGAAATCAGGAGCAAGTCTCATAAGCGCATCGCTCATACCAATAGCGCACAAGCCCATCGATTTTGCAACGCCCGTTGCGGTATCGGAAGAAACCAGCATTTCTACTTTCGCATCGATCCTAAACCCATCTTTTTCAATCTCTCTATAAGTTAAGCCATATTCCGATGAAAGATGAGCTCCAGTTACAATGACTTGCAAGTTAAAACTTGGATCATCTTGTATTGCTTCCATGACCCACCGCAACAAGCCATACTCAGAGCGGCTGGCCGTAATGATGCATGCTTTTGTTATCATTCCACTCTCACACTGCTCGGCACATTGACAATCCTGTCCTCAAGCCATAGTGAATTTTCAAGCGGCCCTGCAAAGCTCTCTTTGTACATCGGCAATTTATTCATAAGCACCCAAATGGGGCGCGTCTGCACGCCATTCGCATTGCTGTAGGCAAGAAACTCCTCGCGCTCATCTCTATCTTTTACCACCATTGCATTGAGCCAGTAGTTGGAATGCGTTCCAGGCATTTCATGGATGAATTGTACTCCGTTTTTGCAGCCCCATTCAGAGTAGAACTGCGCTGTTTGGCGCTTGTTTTCAATAATATCGTCAATACGCTCCATCTGCGCAAAGCCTATTGCCGCGTTGATATTGGGCAAGCGGTAATTCCAGCCCAGTTCATCATGAAAAAACTCCCACTGATGCTTCCGCTTTGCGGTGGTAGAAATATGGCGCGCCTTCTCGGCGATTGCATCATCGTTGGTAAGGATCATGCCGCCACCACCGGTAGTGACCGGTTTATTGCCGTTAAATGAGAGTATCGACGCAATTCCAAAATTGCCAGTATGGGTACCTCCCACAAAGGTGCCCAAGGATTCGGCCGCATCTTCGATCAAGAGCAACCCCCATTCATCGCAGATGGCCTTAATCTGCTCAATGCGACAGGCAAGCCCAAACGTATGCATCGGCATCACAGCGAAGACTTTTCTTCCAGTCTTTTTATTGTAACAGCCATCTTCCCTCTTTTCGATATTCTGAGAAAGAAAATCTGAAAGCGCATTGGGACTCATGCCTAATGTGTCTTTATCAACATCAACAAAAACAGGTTCTCCACCCGCATGCTTGATGCCATTCGCCGTGGCAACAAAGGTCAAAGCCTGTGTAATTACCTCATCCCCTGGCTTCATGCCTGCAGCAATCAGTGCAATCTGAATGGCTGCAGTTCCATTGACCATTGCAATCGCATGCCGGACACCAGTGTAAGCTTTCGTCAAATCTTCAAATTTGATCACATAAGGCCCTACATAGGAGACATAGGTGCTGTCTATGCAATCAACCAGATATTCCTTCTCTTTTTCCTGAAATCTAGGCGCATGGAGAGGAACAGGGTTGTCGTTCGGATAGAGCGACTTGATGAATGAAAGCAAATCATACAAGACTGTATTCATATGCCGCCTCACATATTGTAGAGATTCGGTTTATATCTGCTAAAATTCTCGGGCACTCGAAACCATGCAATTGTCTCTGCAAGGCCCTGTTTTAGGTCATAGCGGGGCCGCCAATTGGTCATTCTCGTGATTTTCTCGTTCGATCCCAAAAGACGGTCAACTTCGCTCTTTTCAGGCCTCAGGCGTTCATTCTCGGTGACAATATGCGCATGAGGCAGTATCTGTGCAATAAGCTCGGCAGCCAGCTCACCGATACTTATTTCTCTCTGTGTCGCGATGTTGATTTCTTCGCCAATTGTTTGGTCGGATTTTGCAATTTCTATAAACCCTTGCACAGTATCCTTGACATAGACGAAATCCCTGGTCGGGCGAAGATTCCCCAGCTTTATTTCTGTTTGGCCGGCAAGCAATTGGGTAATGATAGTGGGAATAACGGCGCGAGCGGATTGGCGGGGGCCATAGGTATTGAATGGCCGTACGATTGTCACGGGCAAATTGAAGCTTCGATAAAAGCTCTCGGCGAGGCGGTCGGCACCTATTTTAGTCGCGGAATAGGGGGACTGGCCTTGGAAAGGATGCTTTTCATCAATAGGGATATATTGAGCGGTGCCATACACTTCCGAAGTTGAAGTCACCAACACCCTCGGAGTATTCAAGCTCCTCGCAGCCTGCAAGACATTGAGGGTCCCCTTGATATTGGTATCCACATAGCTGTCGGGAGAATGATAGCTGAACGGTATTGCAATCAAGGCTGCCAGATGAAAAACAATATCCATGCCTTCCATTGCTTTGCGGACACCATTGGGATCGCGTACGTCGCCCGAAAATATTTCAATTTGCTTGAGCTTGTCTGGCGGGAAGGTGTCGAGCCAGCCCCATGAATTAAAGCTATTGTAGAACACAAAGGCTCGAACCTTGGCGCATTGCTCGAGAAGAGCTTCTACAAGGTGGCTGCCTATGAAGCCATCAGCGCCGGTGACGAGAACGGATTTATTGCTGAAATGCATAGATGTTTTCCTGCTATCCTGTAAACATATAAATAATAAAATTCAAAACATACCATCAATTCAATTGAGGCTATCTAATAACCCAACTATTTTAAACCGACTCCCTTTTCCAAAATCTTTTTCCCAAAAGGGAATCGGATTTTATGGCCGAAGCCACAGATCCTTCGACTTTCAAGGACTGGCCAGACGGTCATACTCGGTAGCTTTCCATCAT
>Ga0272448_1003717_pt1 | contig 17952 bp, 9 predicted proteins | sample YNPCB0191_FD_202220 | JGI IMG/M metagenome (GOLD analysis project Ga0272448, IMG submission 202220) | Hot spring sediment microbial communities from Yellowstone National Park, WY, United States - YNP-CB-019-1 | ecosystem: Environmental > Aquatic > Thermal springs > Hot (42-90C) > Sediment... | reverse complement strand
ATAGAGCAACCGGGGCCCTTGCCGGACTGTCGGGCTTGCGGCGCGCGGCGGTTCCCGTATCTGGAGCCGGCGCGGCAGCCGCCCGTCAGCCTGTGCGGGCGCAACGCCGTGCAGATACACGAGCGCTCCCGGCCCCTGGACCTGGATGAGCTGCGGCGCCGTCTGGAGCCGCTGGGTGAAGTGCGGGCCAACCCGTTCGCGCTCCGCTTTTTCGCTGCCCCTTATGAGCTGACGGTGTTCCCGGACGGACGGGCGATCATCAAGGGCACCCAGGATCCGGGAGTGGCCCGCAGCCTTTACGCCAAATACATCGGCGCTTGAAGCCGCCGGGGTTCCGGCAGCCAGGTCGCTCCGCGCTTAATATACGTGGCGGATTTCGAAGGCCGCCGTCGCAGTGTAGGCGCGCGGCTGCGTCGCCAGCCAGGCCTCCAGCGTGTAGCGGCCCTGAGCAAGAGGCTTGCCCTCCGGCGTGGCAAGCCGGATCAGTTCGACGTAATTGCGCTCGCCGCTGAAGGCCTCCGTGGAGAACAGCAGGATGAACGCCTTGCCCTCCGACCAGCGCCACACCACGTCGCCCTTTTCATTACGGATCAGAAAGTCATAGCGTTGCCCCGAGGGCCAGACCAGCTCCAGGGGCCGCCCGGTAACGTTACGCAGCGTGATTCGCGCAGTCATCACAGGCGCGGCCCGCTCGGGATCTACCGGCGGCATCAGGTCGGCGTAATAAATTGCTCGATCCAAAGTAAGTGAAATGCTAAGTTCCGGCTCGCTGATAACGGTAACTCCCCCGGTGCGCGAGTAAATCAATTCGTAGGTGATTACCGCCGGTCCGCCTGCGTTTTGCCGGCGGTAAACCATCCCGATGTAAGGAAGGAATAACTCCCTGACAACGCCGACCTGAAACACACCGGGATACTCTATCTCCAAGGCGTAATCCACTTCGCCTATCGGTCCCTTGTAGTGAGCCTTCCGCGAGACTATCACGGCCCGCGAGAGGGCGCCCGGCAGGGCGGTGCGGTATTCCTCGCCCTCGGGCTTCTGGAAGGCGTACCAGACCTCCTCCCGGCCGGCATCCGGATCGTAAGCCCACAGGGTTCCCTCGGCATCCATACGCAGCCAGTAATCGCGCTGCGGCAGCCCGTGCAAGAGCCAGTAGACCCGGCCTTCGAACTGGGCTGTGCGCGTTATCTCCAGCACTAGCAGGCCGTCGCCGCGCGTTCCCGCAGCCCGGTATATCCACTGGTTGCCGACATGCAGGGGGAAATAATCCGGCTCGGCGGCCCCCAACAGCCCGGTCCAGATTAGCAACAGGCTAGCTGTAGAAATTCTTTTCCCAGACATGTCGCCTCAGTATGGCCAGCACCCCCTCCTCCAGGGGGCCTTGCTCGGAGGCCGCCAGGTTGGCTTCGACGTGACGCAGGCGGCGCATCCCGGGGATGACCGTCGAGACCGCAGGGTGCGAGAGGCAGAAGCGCAAGGCGATTTCCGGCAGCTCTGCCGGGACCCCGGCCAGATCCCGCCGCAGCGCCGCCACCCGCTGCTCAACCTGCCGCTTCCGATCGCCCCTAAAGTAGAAGGACCGGAAGTCCTCCGGGTGGAAGCGGCTGGCCGCTGTGATCTGTCCGGCAAGACTGCCCTCATCGAAAGGAACACGGGCGAGCACGCCGACGTTGCGCTCCAGGCAGAGCGGGAACAGGCGGCGCTCCGGGCTCTGGTCGAAGATGTTGTAGATCACCTGTACGGTGTCAATCAGCCCGGTTTCTATGAGGTCCAGGGCCGAATCGGGCTGGTGGTCGTTGATGGAGACGCCCACAAAGCGCACCTTGCCGGCGCGCTTCAGATCCTCAAAGGCGCGCCGCCAGTCGTCTTGAGCGAGCCACTCGGGATTCCACACGTGGAGCTGCTGGAGGTCAATATGGTCCAGGCCCAGGTTGCGCAGGCTTTGCTCGGTGCACTCCAGGATGTAGGAGTAAGGGAAGACCTCGCCGATCCCGATGCCCGGACGGGCGGGCCACAGCCGGTTCTTGGGCGGTACCTTGGTGGCCACGTAGACGGTCTGTCTGCTGTCGCGCACCACCTGGCCCACCAGCCGTTCGCTGTGCCCGTCTCCGTAAGCCAGAGCGGTGTCAATGAAGTTCAATCCCAGCTCTATCGCGCGGCGCAGAGCGGCCAGAGATTCGCGGTCGTCTGCTCCGAGCCATTGCTTGCCGCCGATGCCCCAGGCGCCAAAACCAATCTCGCTGACTTTAAGTCCGGTTTTTCCCAAGCTACGGTAACGCATAACACTGTTACTATACTGGCATGGCCGGCACAGGCGGGCGGGAGGTCAAGCGATGACTTTGGGCAAGACGTTGCGACTGAGGCGGATCTTCGCGCAGGGCAGGGCGCTGATTGCCGACAGCGTTTTGCTGCGAACTGATCCGGTCGGCTGGGTCAGGCTGCTCGGTCGCAGCGGCGCCGATGCGGTGACGGTGACGCCCGGAACGCTGGATTTGGTCGCCGAAGAAGTCGGCGGGCTGGCGGTGATTCTGCGCATTGACAGCGGGCATCTGAGGGGGCAGCCGTTGGTGAGTGTGCAGGCGGCGCTCGAAATGGGCGCTGAAGCGGTGGCGGTGCGAGTGGACACAAGCAGTGCGGCGGTGGAGCGCTTTGGGCGCGTTTCAGAAGAGGCGCGGAGGCTGGGGATGCCGGTGCTGGCGGAAGTGGAGGACGAAGACGGTCTGGAGGCTTTGCAATTGAGTGCGGAATTCGGCGCCGATATCATCCGTACGCCCTGGGACCTGGAAGCTGCGACTTGGCGGAGCTGGGCGCGGGCTACCGGCAAACCTGTGCTGGTGGGCCTGGAGACGACCGGTCTGGGGGTGGAGGCGCTTTTGGAGACCGCTTGGGGTCTCATGCAGGGACCGGCGCAGGGCGTTGTGCTGAGCGGCTCTGGCCTGGCGCACGCCGAAGCCGGACCATGGCTGGCGGCCCTGCATGCTCTGGTTCACCAGGACGTTTCGCTGGACGACGCTCGGGCGGCGGCGGGCTTGCCGCCGGCGGAAACCTGATTGGGAAACCGCTCCTGAGCCCGGGACGTAGAATCAGGTGAGATGTCGCGCCTATTGCTGGGAGTCTTGCTCGCGGCGGCGGCCCTGGTCGCTGCGACTTTCAGGCTGTATCTCACTGACGGTAGTTACCATCTGGTGAGGGAATATCGGATCGAAGGCGACCGCGTCCGCTACTACAGTGTCGAGCGTAGCGAGTGGGAAGAGATCCCGTTGAAGCTGGTGGATCTAAAGCGCACCGAAGCCGAGCGGGGCGAGCGTGAGGAAGCCCTCCGAAAACAGGCTCAGGCGGCCGCCGAGGAGGAGCGCTTCGAACGTGAGCAACGCCGCCAGATCGAGCGCATTCCGCAACAGCCGGGCGTCTACTTGATGGCGGCAGATCAGGTGCAGAGCCTGACTCAGGCGGAATGCAAAGTCGCCACCAGCAAGAGGCGCTCAGTGTTAAAGATTCTCTCCCCGCTGCCGGTAGTTGCCGGCAAAGCCAACGTGGAGCTGGACGGGGAGCAGTCCAAGAGCACGGTGAACAGCGATCGCCCGGAATTCTTCATTCGCCTCAGCGCCCAGGAGCGCTTCGGCATCGTGCGTCTTTGGCCGCAGAAGAAAGCGCGCATCGTGCAGAAGTGGAACATCATCCCGATGACCAAGGAAATCATTGAGGAGCAGCAGGATGTGGAGGTTTTCCGCCAGCAACTGGACGAGGATCTTTACAAGATCTGGCCGGTCGAGCCGCTCAAGCCCGGCGAGTACGCGGTGATTCAGTACACGCAGGGCAAAGGTAACGTTCAAGTTTGGGATTTTGCCTACCGCCCCTGAGGCCGCGGGCCGCAGTTCCGCTTATAAGGCGGCCAGCAGGATCCCGCGCAGCTCTTCGGGGGTCAGGGGCAGGGGATTGCCTTTCATGCTGCTGGCGCGCGCTGCGGCTTCCGCCAGCGCTTCGGTGTGCGCCGCAGTGATTCCGTACGCGGCGAGAGCCGGAATGCGCAGGCGCCGGCTGAGTTCCGCGACCCATTTCGCAGAGTCCTCCGGCTCGACGTCCGCCCGGCCCGTCAGGATCTGCGCCACGCGCCGGTAGCGCGCCAGGGCCTCCCCGTCGGGAGCGCGAGCGTGCAGCGCGCGAATGTTGGTCAGAATCACGTGGGGCAGCAAAGCGGCACATACGGCTCCGTGCGGCGCCTCGAACATGCCTCCGACAGGTGCGGCGAAGCCGTGCACCGCCCCCAGCCCGGCGTTAGCGAGCGCCAGACCTCCCAGCAGGCTGGCTAGCGCCATGTCGCTGCGGGCTGCCACATCGCCGCCGTCGCAGCAGGCTCGCTCGAGGGACCGGGCCACGCGGGCGATGCCTTCCAGACAAAACAGGTCGGTCATCGGATTGGCGCGCACGGAAACGAAAGGCTCGATCAATTGCGTTAGCGCATCCAGGCCGGTGGCGGCGGTGATCTCCGGCGGCAGATCCAGGGTCAGCTCTGGATCCACCGCCGCCAGCCTCGGCAGCATCAGGGGGCTGCGCAGGCTGGCCTTGACGCGATGTTCGGGCGACGCCAGCACCGCATTGCGCGTCACCTCGGCTCCCGTGCCTGCGGTGGTCGGAATGGCGATGTAGGGCGCCGCCGGCGATTGCAGGGTCTGGCCGCGGCCGATCACCTCCAGGTAATCCAAAGGATCGCCCCGATTGGTCAGCAGGGCGGCGATCGCCTTGCCGGCATCCAGAGCGCTGCCGCCGCCGATGCCGATCACCAATTGGCAGTCTTGCTGCCGGGCTATGGCGACTCCGCGCCGCACCAGCTCGATGGTCGGTTCCGCGCTTACCTGTAAAGGCGCCCAGTCCACGCCTGAGGCGCGCAGTTGCTCAAAAAGTCGTGCGGCGAGCGGTTCCGGACAGCCGACGGCCACCAGCGCCCGCCGCCCCATGGCGCGCGCCGCCGGTCCCACCTCGCGCAGCACGCCGCAACCGAAAAGGATCCGCCCGGCGGTGGCGAATTCGAATCGCATGGCCCGGGTTGCCTCACCAGCCCTCGTCGGGCGGGAAGACGTTGGAGTACTTGATGCTGGTGCGCGGCTCAGCCATCATTTCCGCCACCGTATCGCGCCAGCGCTGGTAGTGGGCGGTCTGCTTGTGTTCGGCGGGCGCTTCGCGCGTGCGGTAGACCTCGACCAGGATGAAACGCGTGGGGTCATCGGCCTGCTGGATCACGTCGAAACGGGCCACGCCCGGCTCTTTGACGCTGTGGCCGGCGTTCTCGACGGTGGCCTGGCGAAAGGCTTCCACGAACTCCGGTTTGACGTGCGCGTGAACGTGAACGATTAGCATCTGCCAGCTCCTTGCGCTATCTTAACGGAGATCATGGCAAACAAGAAACGCTTACTCGCGCTTCTGGCGCCGGCTCTGGCGGTGCGCCTCGTTGCTCAAGCACCTGCGGAGTGGGAGAATCCTGTGAAGAAGCGGCTTGCCGAGGGCAAGCCGGTGGTAGGGCTGACCGTCACCGTGCCCAGCGCCGATGTGGCGGCCCAGGCTGCCAATCTGGGCTTCGACTTCATTTGGATCGAAATGGAGCACAGCCCGATCACCCTGGAGTCTGCCCGGAACATGATCCTGGCTACGCGCGGCACGCAAACTTTACCCTTCATTCGCGTCCCGGTCAACGAGCTTTGGACCGCCAAGCGCGCGCTGGACGCCGGGGCGCTGGGAGTGATCTTCCCCTTCACTTCCACGGTGGAACTGGCGCGGCAGGCGGTGGCGGCCTCAAAATACCCGCCGGCGGGTCTGCGCGGGTCCGGACCCGGGCTGGCGAGTTTGCGCTGGCCGGCGCCCGGCGGCTACCACGACTTCGCGGACCGGAACGCGATGGTGATCGTCATCATCGAACAGCAGCGCGCCGTGGAACAGATCGAGCAGATAGTGGAAGTGCCCGGGGTTGACGTAATCTTTATCGGGACTTCGGATCTTTCCTTCTCGCTGGGACTGCGGGGCCGGCAGGATGACCCGAAGTTGAAGCAAGCCGTGGCGCGGGTGCTGGCCGCGGCGCGTCGCCGGAAAATCCCTGTGGGGCGCCCGGCCGGCAACCCCGCACAAGTGGCGCAGTTCATACAGGAAGGCTTTCAGTTCTTCCAGGCGCCCTCGGAATTGTCGCTCATGGCGGCGGGCGCCAGGTCCTTGTTGGAGGCCTTCGGAAAGAGCGCGGCCGAGCTAAAGACACGCCCCCTTTATTGAGCCGAAGAGTCTGGTTTGGCGCGGCCGACCGCCGCGCTGGCGATCAGCCTCAGGTGAAAGGGCGACCGGGCCCGCCGCCGCAGCCTCGGCTGGACTGGGAGAATGCCGAAAGCAGCCGCTCGATCTGATCTGACTGGCAGCGCGGGCAAGTCAGATCTTCGTCGCTGGCGTCCCAGCGCCGGAGCAGCTCGAAGACCTCGCCGCAATTCGAACAGCGGTACTCGTATAAGGGCATAATCGGTCCCTACCAGCTTATCGGATGCAATGAGGGCCGCGCGCGTGACAGCCCGCCGCGGGCTGGCGTATCCTAGCTGGTTTATGTTTCGCAAACTCGTTTGGTTGCTTCTGGCGCTGTCCTGTACGGCGGCGCTGTGGGCGCAGACCCGCTTTGAGTTCTGGCCGGGCGCGGCTTACGATCCCCGCGTGCCCACGCACAAGCAGGTGCTGGGATACGAACCCGGCGAGCGCATCACGCCGGTGGCCGGGCTGTGGAAGTACCTGGAGGCGCTGGCCGGCGCCACCCATCAGGTGAGGCTGTTCGAATACGGCACAAGTTGGGAGGGCCGCAAGCTGTTCTACGCCGTGGTGGCTTCGGAAGCCAACATGAAGCGGCTGGAGCAGATCCGCCAGGCCTACCAGCGGCTGGCCGATCCCCGTCGCACGCCGGAAGCCGAAGCGCGCAAGCTCATGGCTGGATTGCCCGCCGTGGTCTGCCTGGCCTACGGCGTGCACGGCAACGAGATCTCCTCTCCGGACGCCGCTTTGCTGGCCGCTTACCATCTGCTGGCTTCGCGTAAAGATCCGCTGGCGGATGAGGTGCTGGCCAACGTGGTCCTGCTGTTGATTCCCTCGCAGAATCCCGACGGGCGCGATCGCTTCATCGTGCACTTCGAGCAGAACCTGGGCCTGGAACCGGACGCCAGCCCGGTAGCCGCCGAGCACGTGGAGCCCTGGCCCGGCGGCCGCGGCAATCATTACCTTTTCGATCTCAACCGAGACTGGGTGCCGCTGACGCAGCCGGAAATTCGCGGATTAGTGAAGGAGCTTCAGCGCTGGTATCCCCTGGTCTTTGTGGATTTGCACGAAATGGGATCGGACTCGACCTACTATTTCGCGCCGGAAGCCGATCCTTTCAATCCCCACATCACCAAAGAGCAGAAGGAAGCTCTGTTCTTGTTCGGGCGCAACAACGCCCGCTGGTTCGACCGTTTCGGCTTTGACTATTTCACGCGCGAGGTCTTTGACGCCTTTTATCCGGGCTACGGCGCGAGCTGGCCCACTTACTACGGGGCCATCGCCATGACTTACGAGCAGGCTTCCGCGCGGGGCCTGCTGATGCGGCGCAGCGACGAGAAGGTCTTTCATTTCCGCGAAACGGTGCGGCAGCACTTCGTAAGTTCGATTTCCACCTTGCAGACCGCCGCGCAAAACCGCGAGAAACTCTTGGCGAGCTTCTACCGTTACCGCCGCACGGCGATCGAGGAAGGCGGCAGCGAGCCGGTGCGCGAGTACATCCTCGTCCGCCGGGGCGATGCCAGCGCCGTGGACAAGCTGGCTGCCTTGCTGGCCGAGCACGGCATCGAGCTGAAGCGCGCCGTGGCGCCTTTCAGCAACGGGGGCAGGCAGTACCCCGCGGGCAGTTACGTGATCCCGCTGGCGCAGCCCGCCAAACGGCTCATACGAACTTTGCTCGATCCCAACGTGCCGATGGATGAGAAGTTTCTCCAGGAGCAGGAGCGGCGCCGCAGGAAGAAACTTCCCGACGAGATTTATGATGTGACCGCCTGGAGCCTGCCGCTGGCTTATAACGTCGAGGCTGCGGCGGTCGGGCAGCCCTCTGAAGGCAAGTTCGAGCCGGCGCGTCCCGAGCGCATCCCGCCGGGTGCGCTGGTCAACCCGAAGGCCGCGGTGGCGTTCCTGGCTCCGTGGGGCACGCAGGCGGCGGCGCGGCTTCTCAGCGCGGCCCTGCGCCAGGGGCTGGAAATGCTGTCCAGCGACAAGCCCTTCACCTTGAGCGGGCGCAAGTATCCTTCAGGCACGCTGATATTCAAAGTCAAGGACAACCCTGCCGGCTTGCCGGAGACTTTAGCCCGGCTGGCACGCCAGACCGGCGCCGAGATCCAGGGAACCGACACGAGCTGGGTCGAGGAAGGGGTCAACTTCGGCAGCCGCCATGTGGTGAAAATGCGCCGCCCCGCGGTGGCCATGGCCTGGGATCGCCCGACTTCCTCAGCTTCCGCCGGCTGGACGCGCTATGTGTTGGAGCGGCAGTACGACTATCCGGTGACGGCGATCCGCGGCTCGACGCTGGGCACAGCCGATTTGAGCCGCTTTCAGGTACTGATTCTGCCCGACCAGGGCTTCGGCGAGGGCTACGCACAGGCATTCGGAGCCAACGGCATTCGCCGCCTGAAAGAGTGGGTTTCCGCGGGCGGCACTCTGATCGGCGTCGGTGGGGCGTTGGGTTTCCTGGCGGACTCGCGCGTGGCTTTGCTGGCCATCACCCAGGAGTACCTTGCGCGTCCGGCAGAGGCCGCCAAGCGGGCGGAGGCGCCCAAGCCGGAAGCCGCCAAACCGGAAGCCGCCGAAGCACGCGCTCCGGGTAAGTTGCTGGCGAGCGAAGCCGACTACCTCAGGGAAATCCAGGCCGAGCGCGAGCTGCCGGATACGACGGTGGGCGTCATGTTGCGCGCCAAGCTGGACCCGGACCACTGGATCACGGCCGGCTTGGGTGAGACCGTGACAGCCTTGGTCTCGGGCCGCGCCATTTACTCTCCCATCAAGCTGGATAAGGGCGTGAACGCTGCGGTGTTTCTTGGTCCCGATCAATTGCTGGCCAGCGGCTACCTCTGGGAGGAAAACCGCAAGCAACTGGCGTACAAACCGCTGGTCGTGGTGGCCCGGGAGGGGCGCGGCTACGTGGTGGGCTTTACGGCGGATCCCAACTTCCGGGCCTCAATGGACGGCCTGAACGTGCTGTTCATGAACGCTGTGTTTCGTACGCCGCCTCGGACCCGGAGCGCGGGCTTGAGCGAGGAGTGATTCCCCGCACAAGCCCGGCGCGAATTTACTCGGCGTCGAAAGACTCCAGTTCCATCGGCTCCTCAGGCAGGCCGCCGGCGTAGCGGGGCCGTGTCTCCTCGGCGTAGCCTTCCAGGCCTTCCAGCAACGGTACTTCCGCTTCGGGTGCGGCCTCTTCCTCCTCGAGGCCCTCGCCCGCGATGCGCACGCGGCGGTAGTACTCCATGCCGGTGCCCGCCGGGATCAGCCGGCCCATGATGACGTTCTCCTTCAGCCCGCGCAAGTAGTCCACCTTGCCGTTGATGGCGGCCTCGGTCAGCACGCGGGTGGTCTCCTGGAAGGAAGCCGCCGAGATGAAGGAGTCGGTGGAGAGCGAGGCCTTGGTGATGCCCAGCAGGGTGGGCTTGCCGGTCGCCGGCCGGCCGCCTGCCGCCACCACCCGCTCGTTCTCTTCGCGGAACTTGAACTTGTCCACCACCTCTTCGGGCAAGAACTCGGTGTCCCCGATGTCCTCCACTTTCACCCAACGCATCATCTGGCGGACGATCACCTCCAGGTGCTTGTCGTTGATGTTGACGCCCTGGAGGCGGTAGACTTCCTGGATCTCGCTGACCAAGTACTTCTGGAGTTCCTTTTCGCCCAACACCTCCAAGATGTCGTGCGGGTTGCGCGGGCCGTCCATCAACGGGTCGCCCGCTTTGACGCGCTCGCCTTCCTGAACGTTGACGTGCACCCCGCGAGGCACCGCGTACTCGCGCTCCTGTCCGTCGTCGCCTCGGATGAAAATCTTGCGCTGTCCCTTGGTGACCTCGCCGTAGCGCACCACGCCGTTGATCTCGGCGATGACTGCGGGTTCGCGCGGCTTGCGCGCCTCGAACAGCTCCACCACGCGCGGCAAGCCGCCGGTGATGTCTTTGGTCTTGGTGGTGGCCCGGGGGATCTTGGCCAGCACGTCGCCGGCGTGGACTTCCTCGCCGTCCTTGACCATCAGGTGAGCGTGCGTGGGCATCAAGTATCTCTTCTCGTCCGCCCGGCTGCCGCTCGCCGGCCGCACCACGATCGCCGGGATCCGCTTTTCTTCGGGCGAATCCACGACCACCCAGTGAGACATGCCGGTGATCTCGTCCAACTGCTCCTGAAGCGTGACGCCCTGCACCAGGTCGCGGAAATGCACCACGCCGCTGATCTCGGTGAGGATCGAGAAAGTGTAGGGATCCCACTCCAGCAAGATCTGGTTGGCCTTGACCGGCGCCCGGTCTTCCACTCGCACCTTGGCGCCGTAGACCACCTGGTAGCGCTCCCGCTCGCGGCCCTTGGCGTCCACTACCGCCAGGATTCCGTTGCGGTTCATGGCCACCAGCTCGCCCGCCTTGTTGCGCACGGTCTGAATGTTGATGTACTTGGCGAAGCCGTCGTTCTTGGCTTCCTGAGTGGATTGCTCGGCCGCGCGGGTGGCGGCGCCGCCGATGTGGAAGGTGCGCATGGTGAGCTGCGTACCCGGCTCGCCGATGGACTGGGCGGCGATGACGCCCACCGCCTCGCCACGCTCCACCAGCTTGCCGGTGGCCAGATTGCGCCCGTAGCAAAGCTGGCAAACTCCCCGGCGGGATTCGCAGGTCAGCACCGAACGGATCTTCACCCGCTCGATGCCTGCGGCCTGAATGGCGGCCGCCAACTCCTCGGTGATCTCCTGGTTGACGGCGACGATCAGATTGCCCTCGTAATCGTACAGGTCCTCCAGAGCCACGCGGCCCACTACGCGATCGCGCAACGGCTCGATGGTTTCGCCGGATTCGATGATGGGTTCCACGAAGATGCCGTCGGTGGTTCCGCAATCGTACTCGGTCACGATCACGTCCTGGGCCACGTCCACCAGCCGGCGCGTCAGATAACCGGAGTCGGCGGTCTTCAGCGCCGTGTCGGCCAGACCCTTGCGGGCGCCGTGAGTGGAGATGAAGTACTGCAATACGTTGAGTCCCTCGCGGAAGTTGGCCGTAATCGGGGTCTCGATGATGTCGCCGCTGGGCTTGGCCATCAGGCCGCGCATGCCGGATAGCTGGCGGATCTGCTGCTTGGAGCCGCGGGCCCCGGAGTCCGCCATGATGTAGATGGGGTTGAGGTAGCGACCCGTGCGATCGTCCTCCTCCATGATCTTGAACATCTCTTCGGATACGCGGTCGGTGACCTTGGCCCAGATCTCGATGATCTTGTTGAGGCGCTCGCCGTTGGTTATGGCGCCCTCCACGTACTGCTGCTGGACGGCCATCACTTCCCTTTCGGCCTCCCGCACCAATTGGCCCTTCTGGTGCGGCACCACCATGTCGTCAATGCCGATGGAAATGCCGGCGCGCGTGGCGTAGTGGAAACCCAGTTCCTTGATGCGGTCGAGCATCTCCACGGTGCTTTTCAGGCCGAAGTGCAGGTAGCAGTACTGCACAAGCTGCGTGATGCCCTTCTTCTTCAGCAGGCCGTTGATGAAGGGCATCTCTTCGGGCAGCACGTCGTTGAGGATGACGCGCCCCACCGTGGTGTCCATGTCGCTCTTGTTGTACTCGATAGGCTCGGTGTGCAGGATGTCCTGGCTGTCGAAAGCCCTGTCCAGATCCAGGACCTTGCCGGTGTAACGCAGCTTGATGGGAGTCAGAGTCTCGACTTCACCCATCTCCAGGGCGATGAGTACGTCCTCCGGGCAGGCGAACTTCTTGCCCGCGCCCTTGGCGCCCGGTCGGGCCTTGGTCAGGTAATACAGGCCCAGCACCATGTCCTGAGTGGGCACTGCCAGCGGCTGGCCGTGAGCCGGGGAAAGGATGTTGTTGGAGGACAGCATCAGGGTGGCCGCCTCGATCTGCGCCTCCGGCGACAGCGGAATGTGGACCGCCATCTGATCGCCGTCGAAGTCGGCGTTGAAGGCCGTGCAGACCAGCGGATGAATCTTGATGGCCTTGCCCTCCACCAGCACAGGCTCGAAAGCCTGGATGCCCAGCCGGTGCAAGGTGGGCGCGCGGTTCAGCAGGATGGGGTGATCGCGGATGACTTCTTCCAGGATGTCCCAGACCACCGGATCTTGCTGCTCGACCAGCTCCTTGGCCTGCTTGATGGTGGTGCAGTGGCCGCGTTGTTCCAGCCGGTGATATATGAAGGGCTTGAACAACTCCAGGGCCATCTTCTTGGGCAGGCCGCACTGGTGCAGTTTTAACTCCGGCCCCACTACGATCACCGAGCGGCCCGAGTAATCCACGCGCTTGCCCAGCAGGTTCTGGCGGAAGCGGCCCTGCTTGCCTTTCAGGTTGTCGGAGAGCGACTTCAGCGGACGGTTGTTAGCGCCCCGCAGTACGCGGCCCCGCCGCCCGTTGTCGAACAGGGCGTCCACCGCCTCTTGCAGCATCCGCTTCTCGTTGCGCACGATCACGTCCGGGGCGCGCAGTTCAATGAGCTTCTTCAGACGATTGTTGCGGTTGATCACCCGCCGGTAAAGGTCGTTCAGATCCGAGGTGGCGAAGCGCCCGCCGTCGAGCGGGACCAGGGGGCGCAACTCCGGCGGGATCACCGGTATGACGTCCAGGATCATCCACTCCGGCTTGTTGCCGGACTTGCGGAAGCTCTCCACGACCCGCAGCCGCTTGGCGTAGCGCAGCTTCTTCTGCTGCGAGTTCTCGGTCTTCATCTTCTCGCGGATTTCCTGGCTGAGGGCCTCCAGGTCAACCTGCTTGAGCAGCTCCTTGATGCCCTCGGCGCCCATCATGGCCACGAACTTGCCGGGGTGTTCCTGCTCCAATTGGCGCTTGCGCTCTTCGCTGATCACCTCGCCCTTCTGTAGGCCGGGCACCTCGCCCGGGTCCACCACCACGTAGGCTTCAAAGTAGAGCACGCGCTCCAGTTCGCGCAGCGTTATGTCCAGCAAATAGCCGATGCGGCTGGGCATGCCCTTGAAAAACCACACGTGCGAGCACGGGCTGGCCAGTTCGATGTGACCCAACCGCTCCCGGCGCACGCGCGACAGCGTCACCTCCACGCCGCACTTGTCGCAGATCACGCCCCGGTGCTTCATGCGCTTGTACTTGCCGCACAAGCACTCCCAGTCCGCCACAGGGCCGAAAATTCGGGCGCAGAAAAGCCCGTCCCGCTCGGGTTTGAAGGTCCGGTAGTTTATGGTCTCGGGCTTGGTCACCTCGCCGTGCGACCAGCTCCGGATCTTCTCCGGTGAAGCCAGCGAGATGCGGATGGCGTCGAAATCCGCAATCAGGTTCGCTCGATCGTAAGGAGAGGAACGATACATTCTTGCTCCTGTGAACCCAGGGATGTTAGGAAGACAAGAAGTCAGCAAGACCAGAAGCCGAAAACCGCCGACGGACCGCGGTTCGGCTTGCCGGCTTCCGGACTGCTTGACTGCTCGACTTCCCCATTGGTTAGTCTGCCGCCAGAGCCGTGTCCATCAGCTCGCGCGGCTTCTTCATCAGTTCCACGTCCAGGCACAGCGACTGCAACTCGCGTATCAGCACGTTGAATGACTCCGGCACACCCGGCTCCGCGGCCGCCTCGCCTTTGACGATAGCCTCGTAGATCTTGGCCCGCCCGTAGACGTCATCGGACTTGGCGGTCAGCAACTCTTGCAAGATGTAAGCGGCGCCGTAAGCCTCCAGGGCCCAGACTTCCATCTCGCCGAAACGTTGCCCGCCGAACTGCGCCTTGCCGCCCAGCGGCTGCTGGGTGATCAGCGAGTAGGGGCCGATGGAACGGGCGTGGATCTTGTCGTCCACCAGGTGGGAAAGCTTCATCATGTAGATGTAGCCCACCGTCACCGGCTGCTCGAAGGGCAGACCGGTCATGCCGTCGTAGAGAGTAATCTTGCCGGAGGTGGGCAGGCCCGCTTCGGCAAGCTGGCCCTTGATATCCTGCTCCCGCGCTCCGTCGAAGACCGGGGTGGTGAACAAACGGCCCAGCTTATATGCCGCCCAACCCAGGTGAGTTTCCAGAATCTGGCCCACATTCATGCGGGAGGGCACCCCGAGCGGGTTCAGGATAATGTCCACCGGGGTCCCGTCCGGCAGGTAGGGCATGTCCTCTTCAGGCACAATCTTGGCGATCACGCCCTTGTTGCCGTGCCGCCCGGCCATCTTATCGCCGACCGAGAGCTTGCGCTTCATGGCGATGTAGACCTTGACCAGCTTGATGACTCCCGGCGGCAGCTCGTCGCCCTTCTTCAGCTTGGCGATCTTTTCTTCGGTTATGCGCTCGATGACCGCGATCTGCCGGGAGGTCATCTCCTCGATCTCGTCAATTTGTTCGTTCAGGCGCGGGTCGCGGTCCTTGAGCTTCATGCGCTTCAAGTCGCGGGCCCGCACGCGTTCGATCAGCTCGCGCGTCAGCCGCGTGCCCTTGCTGAGCAACCGCTTGTTGGTCTTCTCGTCGTGCAGGTCCGCCACCAACTCCTTGCCTTCCAGCAGCTCGGCCAGGCGCTTGGCCCGCTCGTCGTTCAGGATTCGCTTCTCATCCTCCAGATTGCGGTGCAGGCGGGCGATCTGCGCCTCCAGGATGGCCTTGGAGCGCTCGTCCAGCTCGGCGCCCTTACGCGAGAAGATCTTGCAGTCCACCACCGTGCCTTCGATGCCCGGCGGGCAGTACAGGGAGGCGTCCTTTACGTCGCCCGCTTTCTCGCCGAAGATGGCCCGCAGCAGCTTCTCCTCCGGGGTCAGTTGCGTCTCGCCCTTGGGAGTGACCTTGCCGACCAGGATGTCGCCGGGCTTGACGTTGGCCCCGATTCTGATCACTCCGCTCTCATCCAGATTGCGCAGGAAGCTTTCGGGTATGTTGGGGATGTCGCGGGTGATCTCCTCCGGGCCCAGCTTGGTGTCGCGGGCCTCGATCTCGAACTCCTCGATGTGGATCGAGGTGTAGTAATCCTCCTTGACCAGCCGCTCGCTGACCACGATGGCGTCTTCGAAGTTGTACCCGCGCCAGGGCATGAAGGCCACCAGCACGTTGCGCCCCAGCGCCAGCTCGCCGTGATCCGTGCAGGGGCCGTCGGCCAATACCTCGCCTTTGCGCACCCGCTGGCCTTGGCGAACTATGGGCTTCTGGTTGATGCAAGTGTTCTGATTGGAGCGCTTGAACTTGGTGAGCTGGTAAATGTCCGAGCCCACCTCGCGTGAAAGCTGGCCCTCGTGGATGTTTCCTTCCACACGCACTATGATCCGCTCGGAGTCCACCGAATCCACCACCCCCGAGCGCTTGCAGAGCACGACGGCGCCCGAGTCTCGCGCGGTCACAGCCTCCATGCCGGTCCCCACCCAGGGGGCCTCCGCGCGCAGCAGGGGCACCGCCTGCCGTTGCATGTTGGAGCCCATCAAGGCCCGGTTGGCGTCGTCGTTCTCCAGGAACGGGATCAAACTGGCGGCCACCGAGACCAACTGCTTGGGGCTGACGTCCATGTATTCCACTTCGTCCCGGTGCTTCAGGAAGGTGTTGCCCGCCTGGCGGCAGTTGACCAGTTCCGAAACGATGCGGCCTTTCTCATCCAGCTCCACGTTCGCCTGGGCGATGACGTACTTGTCCTCCTCCCAGGCCGACAGGTATTCACAATGGGCCTCGTACTCGGCGGGCTGCTTCTTGGGGCCCAGCTCGCGGTTGGCGCGCTCGGCTTCCGATCGCAGGACCACCTGGCCCACCTTGAAGTGCGTGTCTCCGGGGTTCAGGATACGCACCTCGTCGATCACCTGCCCTTTCACCACCCGCCGGTAAGGGCTTTCGATGAAGCCGTACTCGTTGATCCGGGCGTAGCAGGACAGCGACGAGATCAGGCCGATGTTGGGCCCCTCCGGGGTCTCGATCGGGCAGATGCGTCCGTAGTGCGTGGGGTGGACGTCGCGCACCTCGAAGCCCGCGCGTTCCCGCGACAAGCCGCCCGGACCCAAGGCCGACAGCCGACGCTTGTGGGTGATCTCCGAAAGCGGGTTGGTCTGGTCCATGAACTGCGAGAGCTGGCTGGAGCCGAAGAACTCCCGGATGGCCGCCATCACCGGCTTGGCGTTCACCAGGTCGTGCGGCATGGCGGTGGACATCTCCTGGTAGACCGACATCTTTTCCTTGATGGCCCGCTCCATGCGCACCAGCCCGATGCGGAACTGGTTCTCCAGCAGCTCGCCCACCGCCCGCACGCGGCGGTTGCCCAGGTGGTCGATATCGTCCACCGTCAGCGCAGAGGACTTGCGCAGCCGGAGCAAGTATCGGATGACGGCGTAGAAGTCTTCCGGCTCCAGGGTGCGGCGATCCAGCGGTGTGGCGTCGGCGCGCTCGTAGAGCTTGATGTTGAACTTCATCCGGCCCACGCGCGAGAAGTCGTACTTGCGCGGGTCGAAGAACATGCCTTGGAAAAGCTGGGTGGCGGTGTCCAAGGTCGGCGGGTCGCCCGGGCGGAGCTTGCGATAGATCTCCAGCAGCGCGTCGTTGTGTGTCTTGACCGGATCCTTCTTGAGGGTTGCGGAGATGACGTTGCCTACCTCGTCGCGTTCCGGGAAGACGACCTCGAAGTCCGGGATGCCGGCTTCCAACAGCTTGTTGAGCACCGTGCTGGTCAGCTCCTGGTTGGCCTCGGCCAGCACCTCGCCGGTGGACATGTCCACCACGTCCGCCGCCAGCACCGCGCCTTCCAGCTCGGCGGCGGCAACTTCTATCCGCTCAATGCGGGCTTTCTGTATGTCCCGCAGGATCTGGCTGGTGAGCCTCTTGCCCGCCGCCACCAGGGTTTCGCCGCCTCGCCCGAGGACCGGGTAGGCCAGTTTCGTGCCCAGCAGATTGGTGCGCGCCGCCTCGCGTTCCGTCTTCTCTTTCGGAGCCGGGGGCACGTTCCAGTACAGGCGCTGGTCGCGGATGGAAATCTTGTCCACCACGTAAAACTGGCGCAGGATCTGCTCGTCGGTCTTCAAGCCCAAGGCGCGCAGGAAGACCGTGCCGTAGAACTTGCGCTTGCGGTCAATGCGGACGTAAAGCAGGTTCTTGACGTCGTACTCGAACTCCACCCAGCTTCCCCGGTAGGGGATGATCTTGCCCAAGTAGTATCCCTGCGCCGGAATCTTCTCGAAGAACACGCCCGGCGAGCGGTGCAGTTGGGAAACGATCACGCGCTCGGTGCCGTTGATGATGAAGGTTCCGTTGTCGGTCATCAACGGTATCTCGCCGAAGAAGACCTCCTGTTCTTTGATGTCGCGCACCGTGCGCTGACCAGTCTCGCTGTCTTTGTCGTAGACCGTCAGCCGGATGGTGACCTTCAAGGGAGCGGCATAGGTCATGCCCCGCTCCTCGCACTCGGCCACATCGTACTTGAGCTGGAGGCTTACCGGGTCGCCGCAACGGTTGCAGAAGGTCACAATGTTACGGTTGAAGGTCCCGCACTTGTGGCAGAGCACGTCGCCCGGATGGTACGGGTCGGTTTTGATGGGGGCGCCGCAACTGGGATTGCGGCAAGTGGAACGCAGGTGGTGCAGCCCTTTCAAGTTGCCGCACTTGCATTCCCAGTTGCCGATGGAGTAGTCCACGAAGTCCAGTTGGCTAAGGCCGCGGAAGTCCGTAATGGGGAAGACGCTGGTAAAAACGCTTTGCAGCCCGATGTCCTCTCGCTCGGCGGGCAGCAAGTCCATTTGCAGGAAGCGCTCATAGGACTTCTTCTGGACTTCAATGAGG
>Ga0272448_1003716_pt1 | contig 17952 bp, 13 predicted proteins | sample YNPCB0191_FD_202220 | JGI IMG/M metagenome (GOLD analysis project Ga0272448, IMG submission 202220) | Hot spring sediment microbial communities from Yellowstone National Park, WY, United States - YNP-CB-019-1 | ecosystem: Environmental > Aquatic > Thermal springs > Hot (42-90C) > Sediment... | reverse complement strand
CTTTATTGGAGAGTGTAAATTATTGGCTTCAGCAGGGTTATCAACCTGAAAGAACCTTGCTATTTGCTTTCGGGCATGATGAAGAAGTGGGAGGCAGGAAAGGAGCAAAAAAAATAGCCGAACTATTGAAAGAACGGGGCATATCACCGGAATTTAGTCTGGATGAAGGCATGGCCGTTAATGAAGGAATTATTCCGGGAATAGACGTACCCGTGGCTCTTATCGGTATCGCGGAAAAAGGCTATTTATCCCTGGAACTATCTATATCCACACAGGGAGGACATTCCTCTACCCCGTCGGATGAAACATCTATCGGACTTCTTGCCTCTGCCATATGTAAGATAGAACAAAACCCTATGCCTGCCAAATTGGCAGGACCTATCCGCTGGATGTTAGAGGACCTTTCCCCTTACATGAATTTCCCCATGCGAATGGTATGTGCCAATCTTTGGCTATTCGATAAGGTGTTAACACGCATTTTTGCAAGCATTCCCAGTGCCAACGCTGCCTTGCGAACTACTTTCGCACCTACCTTATTTCATGCTGGTGAAAAAGAAAATGTTTTACCTACCCATGCTTATGCGGTCGTTAATATTCGCATGCTATCCGGCGACACGACAGAAAAGGTAACAGAATATATTCGCAAAGTTGTAAATGATAAAAGAATAGAGATAAAAGAATTCTCTCCCGAAAAAACAGACGAAGCCAGCCCAATATCCGACCGAAATGCTGAAGGATACAAAGCCATTGCCAATACGATTCACGAAGTATGGGGAGATATTCCTGTTGCCAGTGCTTTAACATTAGGGGGGACCGATTCAGTGAATTATGTCGGCGTAGTAAAAAACCTTTATCGTTTCCAGCCATTAAAATTTACAAAAGAGGATTTAGAACTTATTCATGGCACCAACGAACGCCTACATATAGATAATTATGTCAAGGGAATAGAATTTTTTATCCGCCTCCTCAAAAATGTCGGAAAATAAATTTTTCGCTCCGTTTTATTACCTTGTTCTTTTTTTATTTGCATGTTATGCCACTATTCAGTAAAATGTTAGATGAAAGAGAAATAACCCATAATAGAAGGAGAAACGCTATGAAGTATTTCTTACGCAGACAAAATCTGATGTTGTTCGCTATCGCATTGTTTTGTGCTACCGTGCTGTCCGTATCTGTTTCTGCAAAAAATCTGGCAGAAAGTCTTGCTGATGTTAAAAATTACACAGCACATCGTATATCCAGTTATGACCGCACAGGAGGTAATGCAGATGGAATGCAGGAACAACCTATTGCCATAGGTGAAACAAGGACATTAGCAAAAATTGAAGGGGCAGGTGCTATTACTCATATCTGGGTTACTATTTCAAGTAAGGATAAATATCACTTAAAAAATTTGGTATTGCGTATGTATTGGGATGGTGAGGAAAATCCTTCTGTGGAATCTCCCATAGGAGATTTCTTTGGGCTGGGACATGGCGAATACTATACATTTAGCAGTTACCCTATACAAATAGGGACATCCAACGCCCTTAATTGTTTCTGGTATATGCCTTTTGAAAAAGGGGCAGTTGTTACCATTACCAATGAGGGAACGGATGTTTGTCGTGCTTTTTATTACTATATTGATTACAGAAAATTAGAAACCCTTGATACACCCCTTCGTTTCCATGCACATTATAGACAGGAATATCCGTGCACGGCAGGCAAAAATTATACTTTCCTTGAAGCAAAGGGAATGGGACATTATGTGGGCGTGAGTTTGTCCATTCATAATCGTGCAGATGGTTGGTGGGGAGAAGGTGATGATATGTTCTTTGTTGATGGTGAAAAAGAACCTTCCTTGCATGGGACAGGTTCCGAGGATTATTTCTGTGGTGCATGGTGTTATGGCCCTGCATTTAGTTATCTTTTCTTTGGTTGCCCTCTTCGTGGAGAACATAAAAGAGGTGAGAAGTGGAATGTTTATCGTTTCCATTTACTCGACCCAGTGCCTTTCAAAAAATCCATTGTCGTCAATATAGAGCATGGTCATGCGAACGACCGCTCGGATGATTTCAGTTCTGTTGCCTACTGGTATCAAACGGAACCGCATGTCCCCTTTGAACCATTACCCCCTGCTGAAAAACGAATCCCGGAGCAAGTAGAACCCAATCCAGTGCACATAGAACCCGGTGCTATGGAATTAGAAGATGGTTTAATTCCCTTCCAGACTGCTGATGGTTCTGTTGTTGAACAGGATTTAAGTAGTTTTGGAAATGAATGGAGCAATGGCAAACAATTATGGTTTACACCGGAAGGTCCCAGAAATTACTCTGCCACTGTAGATGTTCCTTCGGATATGGCAGGAGAGAAAAAAGTAACGCTCTGGTATACCAAAGCCCCAGATTATGGGCAGGTGGAATTGTGGGTTAACCAGCAAAAGGTAGCAGAGTGGGACGGTTATAATGAGGAAAAAGTTGTACGAGCCTCGATTCAATTCACCGTAAAATTAGTAGAAGGTGCAAATACCCTTGAATTGAGAATCGTAGGCAAGAACGAAAAATCTACCAATTATATGGCAGGTTTAGATTGCATTAAAGTTGAATAGTTTTAAATTTTTAGAAAGGTATCTTTTGTTGTTTACAGAAGATACCTTTCTCCTTTTGCAAGAAACGATAGGCTCTCATAAGGTTATTTATATGGGCAAAAAAAGGATAATAGTTGCTGGTGGTGTGGTTGTTGATACGCAAAACAGGGTGCTTTTGTTAGAACGAGATGTCGTGAGAAATAATAAATATATCCATGAGGTGCGTCTACCCAAAGGGCATGTAGATACGGGGGAATCGCATGAAAAATGTGCCCGTCGAGAGGTAGGAGAGGAAAGTGGATATTGGGATACCGAGATTATAGCAGATTTAGGATACGACTTGAGTGAGTTTGAATATAAAGGGAAAAATATAATACGAACCGAACATTATTTCCTTATGAGAGCAGACCCTGACAAGAAAGGAAATCCTACTCCTGTGGGGGAAGAGGAAACCCTTTTTCATCCTATATGGGTACCCATAGATACCGCAGAAACGATGATGACTTATCCATCGGAAAGGCATTTTATCCGTCGTGCTAAAGAATGGTTGAAAGGACAATCTGACAAGTCCGACTTGTCCAGCCCGTTAAATTAAAATACCATCTTCCCAGCCTAATTTAACCAGTTCTATACGGTTTTCATCTGCATTTCCCAAATGATATTTATCCTGGGCTACCTGTATATGGTGAGGAGAAACATCAAAAGGTTGTTCATTACCAAAATATTGCAATCGTTTCGCTTTTAATATCCGTAACCCTGTGGCATCACAAGCAACCGGGTCCGTACCGATAACCAACCCCTGATAATTCCATGTATACTCTTTATTATAATGATGAGGTCCTTTCCCGTGGAACAAAGGGGTAATCATAACGAGAATATTAAGTCGTGTTTTCCCTTTGACAATAGGCAAGTCCCATAATCCCGCTAAATTTGCACAGGAATCCGCATGCCAGGTCGGAGGCTTCTCAGAAAACATAATATAATTTTTCAACAAACTACCGACACCCGCCCAATGATGTGTTCGCATGGGACGGACATTAATCAATGCAGTGCTATTCTGGAAAATAGGATTTCGTAATACTCCACGGTCATCAACAGAGACTTTGTCCGAAGGCACTCCTACACTTAATACTTTTGTTTTTAAGACATCTTCCAATTCTACAGGTGTACGAGGAGGACCCGCAACATTACTTTTAATACCTACCACATCATCAGGCTTAATTATTTTCTTCCATGCTTCTTCAGGGGTAGCGGTTTGAAATAGGTTTTTTACTCCTTCATCCACCATTTTTTCCAGCACAGTTTTGTTGAGGTTTCCCTCTGCATCCAGCAAATCCTTATCCCGAACAAGAACAACACGGGATTTCTCTCCTGCTTGCGGAGATTGTGACTCAGAACGATTGTGAGGCATAGCAAACAAAAATGCAGTGCCTAAGGCTCCTGTCTGTAAAAATTTTCTGCGACTTGTTTTAATCATAATTCAGGCTCCTATCGTTTTATCCTTTGCACTATTTCTTTAATATACCAATCTGCTGTTTCTTTCTTTTTCCAATCTATAATAAGTATAAGATATTTTTCATGGGAATGTATAAGTATGGAATGAAATCCAAATTTTTTTCTTCTTTCTTCATCATTCATCTCTTTTGCGGATTTGTCAATAAGATTTTGAAAGTTTTGATTGACAAGCAAAGCCTTTTTCTTATCCTTATAACGAATAAGGATTATCTGGAATTGTTCATCCTGTTTTGGCAGAAAATAACGTAGCAAAATTCCCTCTGTATCCTTGTTCAACTGCAATATATTTTCATCTGTAATGAAAAAATGCACTTTTAAAAGGTCATAATCATTAAAATAATGCACATGACTTTTAACCTGTCCTTTTTCGGGAAGTAGTCGTACCATTTCCGGTGGCTTCCCTTTATTAGGTATTTGGCGGTCAATTATCTTCCCCAACTCTATTACTGTCTGATTTAACTCTGGAGAATCTCCCATTCCTACGATGGAAATAAAATAACGGTCTTTCCAGAAAGCAAGCGAATTATTCATTCCTTCGGACTCTACACCCAAACCAATATCCTTTTGGTCGCGTATATCATGATGATAAGCACCATACGCCGAAGCCGAATTGCCCATATCAAAAATATCCATAAAAATCTCTACCTGCTGGGGGTTCAACCAGCGATACGCATATACCTCTTTTACCCCTAACGAACGATAAACCTCCGCATTACCATCAATATAATCGTATAGCGTTTCCGCATCATAGCGGTCTGGAAGTGTCTTTTCTAACTTCCATTGATTTACATTCTCAGGAAAAGAAAACCTTATTTTTTCTTCAGGACTTTTATTTGTTGAATTCATTGTTGCACATGAAAGAAGTAAACATAAAGATAAACAGACGAAATGCCCTTTCATGTTTATTATATACATTAACATGAACTCCTTAAAAATCTATCTGATGACATTATACACCACTTTTTTACTTTTATAATAAAAGGTTCTAAAAATTCTCCTATCTATATGAAAATGATAGGGCATAAGAAAAGAGGTACATTTTATTTTAAAATTTATTTGATTTTTATAGGTAATTTGGTGTTATTGTAATAACAATTTGATTTCTGGGAAAGGGAAAGGATGTTTGTATGTTAGAAAGGCAACCAGAACCTGAGTTTATGGATGACCCATTGGAGGCAGAGGCGTATTCTGTAACGGATTTCTCAGATGTGAACCAAAAATTTGTTGATACTTTTTGTTCTGCACTTCCGTTATCAGGAAATTTATTAATTTTAGATTTAGGCTGTGGTCCTGGCGATATTACTTATCGCATGCATCTTTGCTGCGAGCAACATAAAATTATAGGAATTGATGGCTCTCCGTCCATGCTTCGATTTGCTCAAAAACAGAGTGGTTCTCGTAGTTTGACATGGGTTTTAGCAGATGCGAAATGCCTTCCTTTCGTCAACGAGTCTGTAGATGTTATTTTGAGTAATAGTCTGCTTCATCATATTTTGGACCCAAAACCGTTATGGATGGAAATCAAAAGAGTAATTAAATCCGGTGGATTTCTTTTCCTGCGGGATTTGTTTCGACCCGAGTCAGAAAGAGAAGCAAGGAAAATAGTAGAATTATACGCAGGAGATGCTTCCGATTTGCTGAAACAAGAGTATTATCGTTCATTATTATCTGCATTTACCCCGGAGGAAATTCAGGAACAATTAGCGGAGTGTGGTTTAGAATATTTGTCTGTAAAATGTGTTACGGACCGTCATGTAGATATATTCGGAACTATTGTATAAAGCAGTATATATGAGAAGTGAAGTATGGTTAAAACCCGATGACCCTTTCCCCGCGGAAAAATACTGGCAGGGATGGGTTGTGGCTTACGGCGGTGATTTATCTCCATCGCGGTTAATAGACGCATATCGTAAAGGTATTTTCCCCTGGTATAGCGAGGGGGAGCCTATCCGATGGTGTTCTCCCGACCCAAGAGCCGTTTTGCCAACACATTTATTACATATTCCACATCGACTCTGGCGTGAATGGAAAAAGAAACCCTTTTATATTACCGCAGACACATCTTTTGATACGGTTATTCATGAATGTGCTAAAACGCCTCGGAAATGGGAAGATGGAACCTGGATTACTTCGGATATTCAAAAAAACTATATCCGTTTGCATGAAATGGGTTACACCCACTCTATAGAATGCTGGAAGGATAAAACATTGGTAGGTGGATTATATGGTGTCCAATTAGGACCTTTATTTGTCGGTGAATCTATGTTCTACCATATCTCAAACGCTTCTAAAATTGCTTTTCTTGCCTTATGTGGGTTTTCATTTCTGCACGGAATTAAACTGATTGATTGTCAGGTATTTTCGGAACATCTGGAACAATTTGGAGTTTTTGCTGTTCCAAGAAAAAAGTATTTAAGTTGGCTTAATGTGAATTTGTCCGAAAATTTGCCTACGGAACGGTGGCATTTAGATATGGATAAAGTGTATGAAGCCGTATTATGCTTAAAGAAAAAGCAATTAGAACAGTCCTCATCAGGGTAAATGTATTTTTACTTTTTTCCCTGAATAAATAGATTATAGTCTATTATTGCTTTTACATAAGACAAACAACGGTTGTTGAGGACATAAAAAAATAAGAAGTAATTAGGTTCGTATAATTTCAGCATCTTTTACCTGAGGTTCTTTGAGGTCGGGAGACCATACAAGGTATTTTACCTCTTTATTAGGATTTAATCCCACAACTTTGTAGTTGCCTTTGTTGTCAATGGCATGAACAGTTACCGCATTGATGAACCCCGTTTTTAAGTCTGCTAAATCTTTGACTGCTTCATAAACCGCATCGGATAAATTTAATCCCATTTTCAGGTAGAGCACAACCGACCGTGCGGTACCAGCACGAATAGTCATTTCACCCGTATGTGTACAGGCACAGGCTCCGTATCGGCTATCTGCATAACTACCCGCACCGATAATAGGGCTATCGCCAAGCCTGCCGGGATATTTCCAAGGCCAGCCGGATGTGCTTGTAGCCGTTGCTATTCTGCCGAAGTAGTCTTGAGCTAAATATACGGTTGTATCAAATAAATTTTGGGGGTCCTTAGGTTTGGTTTTTATATCCAGAAGACGAATGTCAGGAAATTTTTGTTTTTGTTCTTCATTCAAAATGCTGTCCAGATATTCTCGCCATGCCGTTTGGGTATGCTCCATCTCATTGACATACCTTTCCGCACCAATTTCTTCCGCAAATCGTTCGGCTCCACTACCTACTAATATTTCATGTTCAATATCTGTCATAACGCGATAGGCAATTTCTACAGGATGTTTAAATCCTTTTAACGCTCCGACCGCCCCACTTCTTCGTGTATTCCCATCCATCACAGCAGAATCCAGTTCCAATTGTCCCAAAAGGTTTGGAAGGGAATTAGCACCCACAGTGTGTATTTCAGGATTGACTTCAACTAATTTTATACCTTCGATAATGGCACGAATAGCGTCCTCTTTATTTGACAATAATTCAGCGGATTTTTGAACCCCACATCGCCCTTCGTAATTGGTGAGTAATAGCATGTAAATCCCTCGTCAGTAGTGATTATTTACTTCATTATTTTTATATTTTTAACTTGTTCTATGGGTTCGGAACTGCTGATTTGAATAGTATCTATATCCCCTCCATGGATAGTACACCAATGTCTGTTATTACGATACTTGATGGGGCTATCTATTTGTGCATTATGAATGTCTTTTAAATATAAAATTTCTGTGTTGTCCGATACGGCTCTTTCTTGCCAATCCGAAAGAACGAAATCATGGACATCCTCTACCCAGATAGCAATATTGGGCGATGCCTTCTCGAAATTATTTGTAGGATTTCCCTGTTCGTCCCAGTTTATATCTTTATATTTATGGGTAGTAATACGCCAGAATGGAATGGATGCTTCCCAAGAGATATTTTGTAATTGCACTCCCTTTGCATGTCGTATATAAAAGGCATAACTCGGCAACGCACCAAACATCAACGCCTCTGGATAGCGATCTATCTCTTCAGGGACAGGCTCATTAATAGGACGGAGAGGATTGGAACCACTAAAAGAACAGGAAACATTTTGTATAAGCACATTCTCTATCGGATAATTCGGAATACCTGCAATAATATTCGGATTGCTTGCACGGGTAGCTACGATATTGTTTATAGTAACTCCCTTAATACTACCGGGCGAAGTGGCTCCATCTTTCCCTCGATTTCCAAGCCGTATGAATATTGGAGAACGAACCCAGTCCATAACGATGCCCGTAACAGTAATTCCTTCGATATGAGAACCGTCTACCGACTCAATGGATACACCGGAAATGCCCGGTTTCTGTGCAGTAATAAGCCCACGAATAACTGAATTGCTAAATGTGATTCTCTTAAAATCGGCACCGGATTCCGTACCTAATTTGAATCCATTACAGCGCGAAGATAAGTAGCAATTGGTTACTGTAATATCTGTGCATGGACGGCGATAGCCCAGAGAAAAACTACTTTTGGGGACTATAGCGTCATCTACAGTTTCAATATGACAGTTAGAGATAAATACAAACTGACAACTGTCTGGGTCAATTCCATCGGCATAGCCATTTAAAATTTGCACCTTATCAATCGTAACCTGCTCACAGCCTAATAGACTGATAGAATAATTAGGACAATTGCGAATGGTAATCCCTTCGATACGAATATTTTTACATCGCTTAAAAGCGAGAGCCTTCGGACCACCTCGTTTTGTAAAGTTGGAATTTATCGTGCCGAAACCTGTTATGAAAACATTCTCAATATCCTCACCCCAGAGTAAAGAATGATGAAAGAAGGAAGTCTCATGGTCTGCATCATTGGGAAAATTTAACTCCTCAAAGGGGTCGTAATCCTCTTTTTTTTGACTGCCTAAAATAACAGCTCCCGGTTCAAGATAAATATGAATGTTGCTTCTTAAATGCAAACTTCCTGTTAAATACATTCCAGATGGTATAACCAGAGTGCAGGATTTTTCTGCCGCTGCGTCAATCGCTTTTTGGATAAATTGCGTATCCACAGTATTTGCATTACCTGATGCTCCAAAATCACGAAGGTTTATATGCTCGCTGTAAGACGAAGGATATATCAGAAAAAAAAGTGGGACATAATAAATAAAGATAGAAAAAACCAATCTATTTTTCATGATAACCTCCTGAATGATTAATGGCTCAATATTATCAGGAACATAAAAAATATACACTTTTTACCAACATTTTCACAAGGGAAATAGTTTTGTGTTATATTATGAATACAAGAAATACAGGTAACAATTATGGGTAATGAAGATTTACGCTGGAAATATAGGTTTAATAGTTATAAAAAAGCCCTTAAAAAATTAGAAGAAGGGGTAGAACTTGCTTCAAAGCAAGCTCTTTCGGATATTGAAAAACAAGGGTCGGTAAAAGCATTTGAGTTTACTCATGAGTTAGCATGGAATTTATTAAAGGACTTTTTAGAAAGTAAAGGGATACAAAATTTTTTTGGGGTCAAAAGATACTATTCGCGAATCTTTTCGGCAGGGACTAATAAAAAAAGCGATGTGTGGATGGCTATGATAAAAGACCGAAATCTTACATTGCACATATATAACGAACAAATTAGCTCGGAAATGGTAACATCTATTATTAATATATATTTTTTGGAATTTAAAGAACTCCAAAAAATATTTGAACATTTCAAAAATGAAGAAGGATTATGAAACACGGGCTTTCTCAAGAAACTATAGAAGAAGTACATAAGATACTAAAGAAATATCCACAGGTGAAGCAAGCGATACTCTATGGTTCGCGAGCCCGAGGCGATTACAAAAAGGGTTCGGATGTTGACCTTACCCTGATTGGTGGAGATGATTTAACAAGAGATATTTTATACCGTATCATGGATGAACATGAAGATAGTTACCTTCCATATACTTTTGACCTGTCTATCCTGCACAAAATAAACGATGCAGATTTTCTTGGTCGTATTCAAAAAGAAGGGGTTGTTTTTTTTGAACGGGAAGAAAATAAAGTGTTACATACTTATGAAAAAGAATCCCTCTTTTGAGTTTTCTTTGTTATTGAATATTGGATTATAATTACGACATAATACAAGCATGTTTTTAAGTTAGAAGGGCATACAAAAAAATGTTTGTCGTTTTCGTGTATGTGCATGTTAAACCTGAATTCGTAGAAGCGTTTCGTATAGAATCGGAACACAACGCCCGAGAAAGTCGAAAAGAAGCGGGTGTTGTTCGTTTTGATATACTTCAACAGATGGACGACCCGACCCGATTTGTTTTGTATGAAGCCTATAAAGATGAAGATGGAGCAAAAGCACATAAAGAAACGGCACATTACGCAAAATGGCGTAATGCGGTTGCACCGATGATGGCGGAACCGCGATATAGTGTAAAATATAACTTCTGTTTGGAAATATAAAGAAAAAAATTTACCTTTTGGAGGACCCTTAAAGATGATAAAGAAATATGAATTAATGAACAGTGCATTAATAGTTTTACTGACCATTATCCTTTTTTCAGGTTGTGCTCGCACATTAAAAGATACCAGTGGATTTGCGGAAGAAAAGGTCTTTACTGTTAAGGCTCCTTTTGATAAAACATGGCAGGCGACAAAGGAAACTTTGCGAGAACTAAAATTGGAAATATATACCCGTGATAAACGAGGCGTCTTTGTTGCTTATGACCAGCCCAAGAGAGAATGGATGCAGTTGAGACGGATAAAATATGAAATTCAGTTAGGTTCGGTAAATTCTGAAGAGACACGAGTTCTTATCTCTGCCATAAAACAAGTATATGGCGTTACTCTACTTACCAGTCCTGACTGGCACGACCGCAAAATAACAAAGAAAACAAAAACGGATGAGATAATAAATAAAATTATGGAAAAATCTGGAAATAAGCCAGAAACCCCTCCAACCGAGGTCAAGGTTCAAGAGTCAAAACCCTCCGAATAATTTTTTCTGACATTTCGTATTTTTAGACGCTACACTTATATTATATAATCCACCAATGTATCAGTGCAGTTCCGATGGGGAGAGTTATAAGTAAAAAATTCTTAAAGCAAATACATTTAGTATTATATTTTATAAAAATAAGTGAGGCGGGATAAGAGGAAAAGAAAATAGCGTTATTTATTTGAGAAGGAGAAGACGAGTTTGATGATTTCCTCAGCGATAATTTCGAGTTTTCTATACTTTGTGAACTTTGGAAAAAGTTTCTCTACGCTTAATAATAAAAGAATTTAACCACAGAGGACATAACGGGAATTTTAAACAAAGTATAAAGAATTCGGCGTCAGGAGGCTTCAATTACAATTTTCTTGCTCTTATGGTCCTATAAGGGTACCGGTATGCTATGCCCTTACGATTAGAAAAGAAATTATAAATTTTTCACCGATGTCTCATAAGTTATCACATAAGGTTTCCCGATAGTAGAAGGCTTTATTTTTACTATCTTCCTCCTATGTTACTTCCATTATTTTTATCTCTTTTGCCTCTTATATTTATACTCTCTTGCTATTGAGGATTTTTTTCTTGAGTTAAAAAATTTTGTTTCTTATTGAGTAGTTTATATAGAATTAAACTATAAACAGAATATAACAGAAAGGAATATTGTTATGAACCAATCAAATCACGAATTAAAAAATGTTTCATCCTGTTCTGCGGGTTGTTCTCGTAGACAATTTATGCTGGCTTCTGCGGGTATAGTAGCGGCTGCCAATCTACCTATTTATGGGAAATCCGCAATTGACGAGAGTCTGATATCTGAATTGCAGATAAAGAACAAAGTTAGAGTAGGAAAAATGTATGTAGGCATTCCCACTCCCGGCTGGCCTATGCATCAGGTTGACCTGAAAGCGGAAGTAAATCGCTATGAGCAGGAAATATCGAAACTCAACGAGAAACTTGCTGATATTGAATTTGTAGAGGGTGGTCTTGTCACAAATCAAGATGAACTTGCAAAGGCTAAGGAAAAATTTAAGGATGTAACTGGGATACTGGTGCTGCATTTAACCTTAGGAACAGGCGGGCTTATTTCGGGTTTGTTTGACCTGAACAAGCCGGTAATGATATTTACCATGCCTTATTGTGGTCATGAATGGCATATTGTTCCATCGTGGCAGAAAGAAGGGCAAATGGTGGATATTGTTCCGAGCAGTCAATTTGCCGATATTGCTGAAGCGGTAAAGCCATTTCGTGCTATTCAAAGATTACGGGAAACGAAAATCCTCCATGTAAACTATGGAGATGCAGACCCAGCCTATTGTAATTCTATCAAAGAGAAATTTGGGACTGAAATCATTACGATAAAACTTCCGGAACTTCAAAAAGCTTATGAAGAAGCATCCGAAAGTGAGGTATCTGCCGATGCAGAAAGATGGATTAAAGAAGCAGAAAAAATTGTGGAGCCCAGTAAGGAAGATATAATGAAGGGGGCGAGAATGTACATTGCCATGAAGAATCTTATGAAGAATTACAACGCACAGGCTATTACAATGAATTGTTTGGGTATGAAGTTGATGGAAAGGAATATGGGGTACCCGTGCTTGGGCTTTGTTAGGTTAAACAATGCTTTGCTTGCCGGTGTGTGTGAAGCAGACCTGAAATCTACAATGACCCAACTTCTGTTTACTTATCTTGTAGGTCGCACAGGTTTTGTTGTTGACCCTATGTTTGACCTTTCAAACAGTACAATTATACATGCTCATTGTGTCGCAGCGACACAAATGAAAGGACCAAATAGCGAACCTTCCCCCTATATAGTTCGAACGCATTTAGAAGACAATCGCGGCGTTTCGCTACAGGTAAAAATGCCCGTTGGAGAAAAGGTTACTATGGCTCGTTTAATCGGCACGGATATATTGCTATATAGTATCGGTGATGCTATAGATAGTCCTCTTGAAGAACGAGGTTGTAGAAGTAAATTAACAGTGAAGGTTGACAATATAGATAACTTCCTTTATAACTGGTCCAGTGGATTACATAGAGTAATCTTTTACGGTGACCACACCCGGGATGTGGAACGCTATTGCCGTTTGACAAGAATTAAAATATTACGCGAAGGAATTGATAATCTTCATAAAGTTGAAGGTCTTGAATGGGACCCCCATGTTCATGCGTAAATTGTTAGATATAGAAAAATAACAAAAAGGGAATAAATTGCGGATTAAAGATATATCATTATGGATAAAGAGAAAACAATTTTTAATAATTTACTTTAACTAATACTGCAAATAACTTTTTATCCGTAGATTTTAATACATTGTTTTGTTATTGAGATTAAAAAAGTAGCCCTCTGTATGGGATGATACAGAGGGCTTTTTATCTGGGAACAGGGATTTTTTTATCCCTGATTGGGTTTTATGTTTAATTTTGGATTCGTTTTCTTTTTCTACTTTGAATGATGAGTAATCCAGAAAGGATGCCTAACATTATCATATCACCTGTATTTGAAGTATTTGACGAGTCACTGGTTCCGCAAGATACAATGAATCTACGCTTTTTACTCTTGCTAATAACTAAATTTACTGGGGTATCTTTTGGAACTTTAGAGCCTGATTCAGGAGATTGACTAATCACGCTCCCTTTAGAAACGGTGTCGCTATATTCTTCCGTAACCGTTCCTATTGTAAGTCCTGACATAATTATTGTTGTTCTTGCATCTTGTTCTGTCATTCCGACTAAATTAGGGACAGTAATAGGACAAGGACCTGTGGAAACCGTGATATTTACCGATGTTCCCTTATTAACAACTTGTGCTGGTAATGGACTTTGACTAATCACATTTCCTTCAGGAACGGTATCACTGCATTGTTTTGTTATAGTTCCAACAACCAAACCTATTGATGTTATTTGTTCTGTTGCTGATGCTTCAGAACTGCCAATTAGATATGGAACTGTAACTTTCTCTACTTCACCTTCTGGTGTCCCTTCGGGAGTGCCTTCAACGACGCCTTCCGGTGTACCTTCATGAGTGCCTTCAACGACACCTTCCGGTGTCCCTTCGGGAGTGCCTTCAACGACGCCTTCGGGCGTTCCTTCGGGAGTGCCTTCAACGACGCCATCCGGTGTTCCTTCGGGAGTACCTTCAACGACGCCTTCGGGTGTCCCTTCCGGTGTACCTTCGGGTGTTCCTTCAACGACACCTTCCGGAGTACCTTCATGAGTACCTTCAACGACGCCCTCTGGTGTGCCTTCATGAGTACCTTCAACGACGCCCTCCGGTGTCCCTTCAGGAGTTCCTTCGGGTGTTCCTTCAACGACACCTTCGGGCGTTCCTTCGGGAGTACCTTCTGGAGTCCCATCCGGTGTTCCTTCGGGAGTTCCTTCAACGACGCCTTCGGGCGTTCCTTCGGGAGTGCCTTCAACGACACCTTCTGGTGTGCCTTCATGAGTGCCTTCTGGCGTCCCTTCAGGAGTTCCTTCTACAACACCTTCATGAGTACCTTCAACGACACCTTCCGGCGTACCTTCATGAGTACCTTCGACGACGCCCTCTGGTGTCCCTTCAGGAGTGCCTTCTGGCGTCCCTTCAGGGGTTCCTTCTACAACACCTTCATGAGTACCTTCAACGACGCCTTCCGGCGTACCTTCATGAGTACCTTCGACGACACCTTCCGGCGTACCTTCATGAGTACCTTCGACGACACCTTCCGGCGTACCTTCATGAGTACCTTCCGGTGTACCTTCGGGAGTGCCCTCTGGTGTACCTTCATGAGTGCCTTCAACGACACCTTCCGGTGTCCCTTCGGGAGTGCCTTCAACGACGCCTTCGGGAGTTCCTTCAACGACGCCTTCGGGTGTTCCTTCAACGACGCCATCCGGCGTCCCTTCGGGAGTACCTTCAACGACGCCTTCGGGTGTCCCTTCCGGAGTTCCTTCGGGTGTTCCTTCAACGACACCTTCCGGAGTACCTTCATGAGTACCTTCAACGACGCCCTCCGGTGTTCCTTCGGGAGTACCTTCAACGACGCCATCCGGTGTTCCTTCGGGAGTACCTTCAACGACGCCATCCGGTGTCCCTTCCGGAGTTCCTTCGGGTGTTCCTTCAACGACACCTTCGGGTGTTCCTTCTCCTTCGGGGCAAGGTCCTGAAGATACTTTTAGTGAAACTGTAGTCCCTTTGACAACAACTTCACCACTAACTGGATATTGTTTAAAAACGACACCTAATGGGTATGTATTACATTCTTCTGCTACACTTCCAACTACTAAATGAGCGGAATTAATTTCATTAATAGCGTTAATAAGTGTATCTCCGACTACATCTGGAACCGTAGTGCAAAAACCTGATGATACAACAAAATCAATATTTGAGAATATAGGTAAATCTACATTCATAAATGTATGCTCTACAATCAATCCTGCACTATATGTCCAATCGCATCTTTCTGTGCTAGAGGGAAAATAACCCAAACTTATAAAATAATTTTTTAAGGTATTATAATTTATCCCTCTTAAATCTCCTATATTAGAGTGATAATTATTTTGTATAAATGGATAAGTAACGCTTTCATTTATCATCCATATTGATGAAAAGTCCCATCCTGAAAATGTTGCTTGTGTCATCATTTCCATAGTTGTTTTCCCTTCACCTCCTTCGGATATTTCTATTCCACTGTATTCTTTATCCCAGTAGGATGAATCAATAGTAGCTGATGTATCATTTGTTGCGCAGAAACCGCCTATAATTCCTTTATTTGCAGTTACCTGTGATGCTGTATAGCAATTTTCAATATATCCGCGGTTATACCCTATAAAACCACCAACATTGTTATTACCGGAGACTGTCCCCCAGAAGTAATTTTCATGATTTGTCCCCATAAATAATGACGCACTAATTGTTCCTATAAGTCCACCAACATTATCTGTTCCGATGACCTGAGCTACTCCGAGCGACTCATAAATTATACCGCTGTTATCACCAACCAAACCACCTGTAAAACTATCATTTCCTTGGACTGTTCCATGGACACCACAATTGTATATTTGTCCCAAATTATTTCCCGCCAATATTCCAACGGCACCTCTGCCTGTTACATTTGCTTTTAATATATATACATTAATAATTCTGGCTGAATTTTCTAAGAAACCAAAAAATCCTACATAATCTTCAGTTGGTCGGTTGATATATAAATCAGATATGATATATCCCGCACCTGAAAATAGACCTGTAAAGTTTTTTATGGGCTCAAAGCCAGCACCGCTATTCCAGTTTACAGTGTCTGATGCGTCAATGTTGTTTTCCAACACATAATATCCATCTAATGGATATTCGGGAACTTTGCCAATTTGTGCAATTTGATTTATTGAGTTTACTGTAATTGGGGGACAAAGTCCATCAGAAACATCTAATATTACTTGGTCCGGAGGAAATACTTGTATCCATTCTTGTGGAGAAACCGATTGAGATATAACATTGTTCTGTGGAATAACATTACTGCAACGAGTATTAATATCACTCGAAATGCCATAAAACAATAACCACTCCCTGGCACTCACATAATACCAGTTTTGAAGATTAATCATTATTATCAAATCATTGCGTAATAAGGGATAGCTGTAGTCTTCATTTATTCTCCATACGCTGGTAAAATCCCAACTGAATGGATATGTTACTGTTTTCTTCATATTCTCTGTTGTTTCGGCTGTTCCTCCACCGAAGGAAGTAGATACCCCAGATATTTCTTCATCCCAGAAACAATTATTTACTGTAATAGGAGCAGTACCATCACCAATAAGTCCACCTGCAGAAGCAGAATTAGAGAAAGTAGATGCAGAATAGCAATTATCAATTTCTGTATTTACATCTGCAAAACCAATAAGTCCACCAATATTATCACTCGATGGGTTTGTATTCTGTATAGAAACATGAGCATAACAATCCGTAATAATTGGGCTACTACCAATTGCTGAATCCATAGAGGAAGAACCTGCTATGCCTCCAAAATTATTTCCTATTCCGGAACGGATAGCACCGATAAACGAAATTCTTGAAAGATTGCAACCTATAGCACGACCACAAACACCTCCAAAATGGCCATAGGTTATTTTAGGTGGCGATACTCTTGCATTTACATTGGCACGGATAGAGCAGTCATTCGCTGTTATTCCTCCGTAAATAGCACCTGCCAGACCACCTACTGAATTTATACCAAATACCTCTCCACTGGTCGCTATATTTGTTAAAGTGGGCTCTATTTCTGCAACAGAAGTCTCTATTTTTCCCGCGATAACTCCCACATAAGAATTGCCATATATTTCTACATTCTCTACAATTAAATTTTCTACTTTTCCGAAAGAACCGTTGGGTTTCTTTATTGTTCGGAATAGACCTGTTGGTTCTCCAGAATCATCTGATATATATAGCCCCGATATTTTATGACCATCACCATCAAGAACACCCGAGAATGTTTCTATAGGGATAAAACCTTTTCCACTGTTCCAGTCCCTTGTCGCAGAAGCATCAATATCGTTTGACAGTATGTATATATTATCGTTGGGATAATTAGGGTCATTACCAATAAGTTGTAATTGTTCTATCGTGGAGATATAAATTGGAGGATAAGGTCCTATAGAATAGTTAACAGTTACAGTGTAACCGTAAGGAAAGTAGCAAGATTTCTCCGGAATAGTTTCAATAACATACCCTGATGGAATGGTATTGTGATATACCTGTACAGATTCAGAATTAAAACCACTTTTTGTTATGGTATCAATAGCTGTTGCCAATTCATCGCCTTCAACATTAGGGATTATATTGGATAAATCACAAAGGAAAGGATAGGTGTAATCTTTGTATATAGACCATGTGGTTGAACAG
>Ga0272448_1003712_pt1 | contig 17968 bp, 11 predicted proteins | sample YNPCB0191_FD_202220 | JGI IMG/M metagenome (GOLD analysis project Ga0272448, IMG submission 202220) | Hot spring sediment microbial communities from Yellowstone National Park, WY, United States - YNP-CB-019-1 | ecosystem: Environmental > Aquatic > Thermal springs > Hot (42-90C) > Sediment... | reverse complement strand
TTCCCGTCCAATAAAACTCATAAGGGACATTACTAAATTTTCACGATAAGGATCTATTGGTGGATTTGTTACCTGAGCAAAAAGTTGTTTAAAATATCTGCAAAGGCGTTGAGGCGTATCTGCAAGGACTGCTAAAGCCTCATCATCTCCCATTGAACCAATCGGTTCCTGGGAATTTTCAACCATTGGCTTTATAATAAGATCTAAATCTTCAAAAGTATAACCAAATGCAATTTGATAAGGTAGAATAGTTTCATATTCAGAAGTAACAGGATGGGGTGACTGGAAAAGTCCTTTTAGTTGTATCTGTTTTTCTTCTAACCAACGACGGTATGGTTTTCTTCTTGAAATAGAAGATTTTATTTCATTGTCTTCTCTGATTCTACCTAATTTCATATCTACCAGTATCATTTTACCGGGTGAAAGTCTTCCTTTAAACAGGACATCTTCTGGTGGAATATCAAGCACTCCTGTTTCAGAAGCAAGAACAAAACGTCCACTTTTTGTAGCAGTATAGCGAATAGGTCTTAATCCATTTCTATCAAGAGCAGCACCAATTTTTTCACCATCTGTAAATACAATAGCAGCAGGACCATCCCATGGCTCCATAATTGAAGAGTGAAACTCATAAAATGCTCTTTTATCTGTACTCATATAGTAACGTTGCCCAAATGCTTCTGGAACCATCATCATCATTGAATGTTCAACAGATCTTCCTCCTTGTACAAGTAACTCAAAAACATTATCAAATATTGCAGAATCACTACCTTCTTCACAAATAATTGGTAAAAGTTTTTTAATATCATCTCCAAACAGTTCTGAAGAAATGGAACCTTCCCGTGCTTTCATTTTATTTATATTTCCACGGATAGTATTTATCTCTCCATTGTGTGCTATATAACGGAAAGGTTGTGCTAAAGCCCAGGAAGGAAAAGTGTTTGTGCTGTATCTTTGATGAATTAAAGCAAAAGGACTTGTGAAATCTCTATCACTAAGATCAGGAAAGAATTTTTCAAATTGAGTTGCAACAAACATTCCTTTATAGACTACAATACGAGATGAAAGACTCGGAATATAAAATTCAGACATTGTAAAACCGGCTTCTTTAACTCTTTTTTCTATAACTTTACGAAGAATATAAAGTCTTCTCTCAAGGGATTCTTCAGATAATCCTTCAAATTTGACAAATATCTGTTTCATAACTGGCATGGATTCTTTAGCCATCTGTCCGAGACAATCAGGACAGGTTGGAACAGTTCTCCAGCCAAGAAGAGTTCCTTTTTCTTCGGTTACACTGTAAGTTATTATTTTTTCAATTTTTTTTCTTGCTTCTTCATTTTTTGGAAGAAATAGAAAACCCAATCCCCATTCTTCATTATCAAGTTTGATTTTAAGTTCAGTTGCTTTTGATTTAAAAAAATTCGTTGGAATTCTTGTTAGCATCCCGGCACCATCTCCTGTAAGAGAATCTCCTCCAAGAGCACCACGATGCATTAGATTTTTAAGAATAGTTATGCCATCAAGTATAATCTGATGTGAAAAACTTCCTTTTATATCAACAACAAATCCAACTCCACAACTGCCTTTTGGTGGTAGATAAGAAAATGAAAGTTCTTTTTTTGTCATGCTTTTACTTCCTGTTTTTTTGCTCTGTAACAAACAGATCTTTGTTGAATAGTATTAACATTTAAATAAACTGTATATTCAGGATCTATTCTTTCTAAATCAATTACATGAACAACATCACTCCACTTAGCATCATCTGGAATAAGAGAAGGTAAAAGATTTGAATTTGACTCAAAAAATTCTTTATTTATAAAATCTGTAGGATGATTAGGTTGAATGGCAATATAAAGAATATTTAATTCTACCAGATCATTAAAGAAGTGAGTTCCCAGAGAGATATCAGGAATTAATCCTTCATGCATCTGTGCGATTTCACATAATATTGAGACATTTTTTATATCGCCAAAATGCGCCGGGACTCCAAGAGACGGTGTGGATGTACCCCATCTACCAGGTCCTAAAAGCATAATTACCATCTTCTCGTTTTCAAGATTAGTTATTTTTCCTATAAGCCTTGCTATCTCATATCTTTCTTGTTCAGAAAGATGACTGTATTTAGAAGGAGATATGTAGATAATACGATCTATCTTTGTATAAAGACTGCTTCCAATTATTGGGCCTTCTGTTTGAAAGATAATTTTATCTTTTTGTATGTTATCTATTTTATGAATAATAGCATTTCCTATTTTTACCTGATAGGGACGACATTGAACTAAATTTATTTTACATTCTCCATTACTGTTGAAGTTTGCTGTGAATTCAATGTCAACAGGATAATTATAAGCTTCACTGAGAATTTTCATTATCTTTCTAATAGAAGGAATAAAAGATGTTTCTGTAAGGATTTTGTCAAAAGTAAAGATCCATGGGAAGGTATTCTTGTTTTCAGTATTTGCAAGTTCAGAATCGTATGTTGCAAATAGCTCAACAGGAAAAGAGGGAATTTTTTCTATTATATCTTTAATATATTCTGATTTAAAAGAATTTTCTTCTAAGTCAAGCAAATCCATCTTATGTTGACTGAATCTTCTTATTTCAAAAATATCTGTTTGAGGTTTTTTAGAAGGTTCATTTAAAGCTACAATTCTTGTATAATCATCATCACTTCTTTCTACAGCCCTTGTTCCGAGACCAAAGACAATGCGAATTACACCTGATTTTGGGTCTATATCTTTATCCCATGTATATAGATTATAAGAGAACCCGACTCCTGATACCTGAGGAAAGAACCATTTATTGTAAAAAGTTCCGGATACCCTTTGAACAAGGATTGCCATCTGTTCATCTTTTTGAAGTAGACCGTGTTGAAGTCTGTAAATAATAGCTTCAGAATTCATTGTGCTTGCATAAACTGTTCTGATGGCATTTATAAATTCATTCAGACGTTCCTCAGGAGTTCCCTGATTTGTACAAAAAATACTTTCATATTTACCAGAAAAAGCATTTCCATATCCATCTTCAAGTAGACTGCTTGAACGAACAATAATAGGACTCTGTCCGAAATAATCAAGAAGTTCTTTAAATTTATCCTGAATCTCTTCAGGGAATGTTCCGTTTAAAAGTCTTCTCTGTGCCTCTTCAGCATTTTCTAAAATATTTTCTGAGTATCTCTGTTTCCAGCGGATCCACCAGCATTTATTTATAATAAGATAAGAATAAAAAACATCCGAGCCTATATAAAAACTATCCTGAGTTTCAAATTTTTCTTTAAGTGAAGGTTCATATTTTCTGATAATTGCACGAGCAAGAAGCATTCCTACTGCCTTACCGCCAATTAATCCTGTTCCAATCATATGCTGACCTATATCAATTAAATCTTCCAGAGTAAAAAAACGATTAGCAAGATCAAGCAGACGTTCCTCTCGAGTTACAACCATACGAAGAAGTTTCTGTCTTATATCTTCATATTCTTTATCAGAAGATTTTCCATTTTTTAAATTTTCTTGAATCTTTATTGCCTGAAGAAAATTTTTATCCCACATATCATAACTGCTTTCAAAAAAATGTGTCCATGTATGAGGGACTTTTTTGAGAATCTCTGATAATAGATTGCTTTCAAAGACAGGAATAAGTTTTTTATCAGTCCATCTGTGTAGCATATACATATTTTTTGTATGTCTCTTTTCTACTTTTAATGGCTGGATATAAAGATCTTTTTCATTTTTATAAATATCAATTATGACCTGGGCTGTGCTATGAATTGTCTTTACAGTTTTTGTTGTATGATTGTTTCTCATAAGAGCAAAATATGCAATTGTATCATAATCATAAAGATAAGGACATACAAGCATAAAAAAATTGGCAAGCATACGATCACTGTACCAATCAACACTTAAATCAGATAGACAATCAAAAACATAAAATGCTCCGTATCCTTTTTGTTCAACAACAGAAAAAATTGCTGCAATAAAAGATTCAAAACCTTCTTCTGGTTTTAATGTATAAACCTCAGATTCTATATCTTGAGATAAAAGAGGAGGATGATCTGCAAAACGAAAATATATGACTTTTTGATCTTTTTTATTTACTTCCTTTGCAAATGGATGAACAAAACTGATGTAGTCTTCAATGTTATCAGTTTGCCATACAACATTATCTCCAGGGTTGAGTCCTTTAATAACTTCATCAAGTTCTGGAAGTCCTGTACTGCACAATGTAAAAACATTCATTATAAATACAAATCCTCTTTAATAAAGAATTATAGATATTTATTGAATTCATATCAATATATTATAATATTAAAAACAAGTCAAAACAAGTCAAATTTTTGCCTCTGAATAAGATTTGGAGTTTGACAGGTTAAAATAAAATTAGTATCTTCAAAACAATTTATATTTAACAAGGATAATATGAAAGGAACTATTATACTTGAAAACGGTGTCATATTAGAAGGAAGGGGGTTAGGTTTTAAATCAACCAGAACAGGTGAATTTATCTTTAATACAGCAATGACTGGTTATCAGGAAATACTTACAGATCCTTCTTATAAAGGACAGTTTGTTGTTATGACCTATCCACATATAGGTAATGTTGGTGTAAATGAAATAGATAATGAATCAGGAATTGAAAAAGGGATATCTTATGTAGAAGGATTTATTGTTCGTGAACTTTCTACTCTATTTAGTAATTATCGTGCAAAAAGTTCTCTTGAGGAATGGTTGACAGCACGAAAGATTGTTGTTGTAGATAATGTTGATACAAGAAAACTTACAAGAATTATCAGAGAAAAAGGTTCAATGATGGGTGTTATCTCTAATGAAGAAAAAAGTATAGAAGAACTTAAAGAGATTCTTAAAAAGACACCTTCTATTGTTGGACAGGATTTAATAAAAGATGTTTCATGTAAAAAGATCTGGAAATGGAACCCTGAATGGAATGAAATTCCTGATATTCATACTTCAAATAAAAATTATGATGGTTGGGAAATCTTTCGTAAGAAAAAGTGGAATTTTAAAATAACAGTTTTAGATTGCGGTGTTAAATGGAACATTCTTAGAATTTTGTCTATCCTTGGTAATGAAGTTACTATCGTTCCTGCTTCTTCTTCACTTGAAGAGATTATTGCAACAAAACCTGACGGAATTTTGATTTCTAATGGTCCTGGAGATCCTGCTGCTGTTCCTTATATTGTAAAAACTGTTAGAGAATTAATCAATATGGATATTCCAGTCTTCGGTATATGTTTTGGACATCAATTGATAGGTCAGGCTTTAGGTGGAAAAACATTTAAACTTAAATTTGGTCATCATGGGGCTAACCATCCTGTTAAAAATATGTCTACAAAACATGTTGAGATTACTTCACAAAATCATAATTTTTGTCTTGACATAGATTCTCTTGATAGAACAAAGGTAGATATTACACATATTCATCTCAATGATAATACTGTAGAAGGACTTAGATATAAAGAACATCCTGTATTCAGTGTACAGTATCATCCTGAAAGTTCTCCAGGTCCTCATGATAGCAGATACCTCTTTATAAATTTTATGGAGATGATAGATTCTGTATAAGTTAAAAGATTTTTGGAGATAATATGCCAAAGCGGACTGATATTAAAAAGATTATGATTATAGGATCAGGTCCTATTGTAATAGGACAGGCTTGTGAATTTGATTATTCAGGAACTCAGGCTGTTAAGGCTTTAAGAAAAGAAGGATATGAGATTGTTCTTCTTAATTCAAACCCTGCTACAATTATGACAGATCCGGAACTGGCAAACAAAACCTATATTGAACCTATAAATTGTGAATTTGCAGAAGCTATTATTCGTAAAGAAAGACCGGATGCTATCTTACCTACTTTAGGTGGACAGACTGCTTTGAATGTTACAAGAGATTTAGCAAAGATGGGTGTTTTTGAAAGATACGGTGTGGAAGTAATAGGTGCTTCTATTCAAAGTATAGAAATTGCAGAAGATCGTGAACTTTTTAAAGAAACCATGAAAAAGATAGGTATAGGTGTGCCTGAAAGTGGAATTGCTACTTCACTTGAAGAGGCAGAAAGAGTTTTAGAAAAGATAGGACTTCCTCTTATTGTAAGACCTGCTTTTACATTAGGCGGATCCGGTGGTAGCACTATCTATAATTATGAAGAGTTCCCGGAAAAAATAAAATTTGGTCTTGAAACAAGTCCAATACATCAGATACTTCTTGAACAGTCTCTTATCGGATGTAAAGAATATGAACTTGAAGTTATGAGAGATAGTAAAGATAATACTGTTATTGTCTGTCCGATTGAAAATTTTGATCCTATGGGTATTCATACCGGAGATTCTATTACAGTTGCTCCTGCTCAAACTTTAACTGATAAAGAATATCAGATTTTGCGTAATATGTCTCTTGCTGTTATGTCAGCAGTAAAAATATCTACAGGTGGATCTAATATACAGTTCAGTGTAAATCCAAAAAATGGTGAAGTTTTAATAATAGAGATGAATCCAAGAGTTTCACGCTCTTCTGCTCTTGCTTCAAAAGCAACAGGGTTCCCTATAGCGAAGATTGCTGCTTTGCTTGCTGTTGGATATACTCTTGATGAATTAAAAAATGATATTACCCAGAAAACAGTTGCAAGTTTTGAACCTACAATAGATTATGTTGTAGTAAAAATCCCGAGATGGACATTTGAAAAATTTCCAGAAGCAAATAATGAACTCGGTACTCAAATGAAGTCTGTCGGAGAAGCAATGTCTATCGGTAGAACCTTTAAAGAAGCATTACAGAAAGCTATCAGATCTCTTGAGATTGGTAGATATGGTTTGGGTTCTGATGGTAAAGATAAATTTATAGATTCTATAAAGAATTTGAATAAAGATGAAATAAAACAATTTATAACTGAAAAACTTACAAGACCAAAAGAAGATAGAATCTTTTTTATTAAATATGCTTTAGAATACGGCTTTTCAATTGAAGAGATAAATAATTTGACAGGTATAGACCCCTGGTTTATTAACCAGATCAATGAATTAGTAACCTTTGAAAAAAAACTTGATAATTCAACTTTTGAGTCCATATCTAAAGATTTATTACTTGAAGCAAAAAAGATGGGATATTCTGATAAACAACTTGGATTTATACTTGGTGTAAGTGAAAAAGAGATCAGAGATAAAAGATTAAAAATGGGAATTACACCTGTTTATAAACTTGTGGATACTTCAAGTGCAGAGTTTGAAGCATATACTCCTTATTATTATTCTACATATGAAGAAGAAAATGAGATTAGATTGAGTGAAAAGAAGAGTATAATGATATTAGGCAGTGGTCCAAATAGAATCGGACAGGGGATAGAATTTGATTATTGTTGTGTTCATTGTTCTTATGCTTTAAAAGAGATGGGGTTTGATACAATTATGGTTAATTGTAACCCTGAAACAGTTTCAACAGATTATGATACTTCAGATTATCTTTTCTTTGAACCTTTAACTTTTGAAGATGTTTTTCATATTTGGATCAATAAAAAACCAGAAGCGGCAATTATTCAATTTGGTGGACAGACTCCTCTTAAACTTGCTCTGTCTTTAAAAGAAGCAAATATTCCAATAGCAGGGACATCGCCAGATAGTATTGATCTTGCAGAAGATAGAAAACTTTTTTCTGAATTTATTAAAAGACTCGGTATACCTCAACCTGAAAATGGAATTGCAGTATCACGTGAAACAGCACTTGAGACAGCGCATAGAATAGGCTATCCTGTTCTTTTACGACCTTCGTATGTTCTCGGTGGACGTTCTATGGAAATTGTAAATAATGATGATGAATTAGAACATTATATAACATCAGCAGTTCAGGTTTCTGAAAACAGACCTGTTCTTATTGACCGTTTTCTTGATAATGCTATTGAATTTGATGTGGATGCAGTATGTGATGGTGAAGAGGTTTTTGTTGCAGCAGTTATGGAACATATAGAAGAAGCAGGTATCCACAGCGGAGATAGTGCCTGTGTTATACCTCCTCGTTCTGTCCCTCCTCATATTGTAAAAAAAATGGAAGAATATACTGTTAAAATTGCATTAGAATTAAAAGTAAAAGGACTTATCAATATTCAGTTCGCATTGCAGGATTCTATAATATACATTCTGGAAGTTAATCCAAGAGCATCAAGAACAGTTCCTTTTGTCAGTAAGGCAATAGGTATTCCTCTTGCTAAAATTGCAGCCCAGATCTCTTTAGGAAAAAAATTAAAAGATTTTAATCTTAAAAAGAAAAATAAAAATTATTTCTGTGTTAAAGAAGTAATAATGCCTTTCATTAAATTTTCTAATGTTGATACAATTTTAGGTCCTGAGATGAAATCTACAGGTGAGGTTATGGGAATTGATTCAGATTTTGGTATGGCTTTTGCCCGTTCTCAAATTGCTTCTGGATATAAATTACCAACCTCAGGTAAAGTCTTCGTTAGTGTTAAAGATAAAGATAAACCTCTTGTTTTACCTGCTGTAAAGTTACTTTATTCCTGTGGTTTTTCTATAGTAGCAACAGGTGGTACTGCTGAGTTCCTTCAAAAAAAAGGAATTCCTGCTGTGCGTGTTTTAAAAGTTTCTGAAGGAAGACCCAATATCGTTGATATGTTAAAAAATAGAGAGATCTCTTTTGTTATAAATACACCTGAAAGTGGTCCTGCAAAAAAAGATTCACTTATGATAAGAAGAACATCCTTACTTCTCGGAATACTCTATGTAACAACAGTCCCTGCAGCAAAAGCTGTAAGTGAAGCAATCCAATCTTTTATTAAAACTAAAGATATATCTGTCTGTGCTTTGCAGGATAGATATAATATTGTATGAATCTTTTTTAATTTAATCCGTATTTTTTAAGTTTTTCAGTTAAAGTATTTCTATTGATACCAAGTTCTGATGCAGTTTTAATTTTGTTGTAATTGTTTTTAATATAAATCTCCTGAATCAGAAGTCTTTCTAATTGTTCTGTTATTTTATCAAAGATCTTTCCAGGTTCAATTTCTAAAATTTTCTCTTTTAACCATAATTTTAGACTGTTCTGTTCTTTTTTTCCTGTAGAAGAAAAATTCCGGATTTGATCCGGAAGAAGAGTTGTATCAATTAAAGGAGACCTACATAAAATTACAGCACGTTCAATTGCATTCTCAAGTTCTCTTATATTTCCAGGCCATGGATAATTCATAAAAAGAGTTTCAGTTTCTTTATCAATACCCTGTATGTTTTTTTGATATAATTTGTTAAATTTACGAATAAAATGATCTGTAAGAAGAATAATATCATCCTTCCTTTCTACAAGAGATGGTAAGTGTATATTAATTACATTAAGACGAAAGAAAAGATCCGAACGAAATAAACCTTTTGTAATCATTGATGAAAGATCTTTGTTTGTAGCAGCAACGATACGAATATCTACTTTTATAGAATGTTCACTTCCTAATGGTTGAACCTCTTTTTCTTCAATACAGCGAAGAATCTTTGCCTGTAAAGGTAAAGGCATATCTCCAATCTCATCTAAAAAAAGAGTTCCTCCATCTGCAAGTTCAAACTTGCCTTTGTGAGATGTAGAACCTGTAAAGGCTCCTTTGACTGAACCAAAAAGTTCTGATTCAAGAAGATTTTCAGGAACAGCAGAACAGTTTATGCTTATAAAAGGTCCAAGTTTTCGTGAACTTAAATTATGAAGAGCACGAGCAACAAGTTCTTTCCCTGTTCCTGTAGACCCTGTTATAAGAACAGAAGCATTTGTGTTTGCTACAAGTTCAATCTGTTCAATAATTTTTAAAATTTCAGGATTTTTACCAATTATTGAAACAGGACGATGATCTTTTTGTAATGCTTGACGCAACTCGAGATTTTCAGAAATAAGTTTCATCGTCTGTTCTCGGATCTTTTGGGTCTTTTTGATTCTATAAGCTAAAATTGAAGCAAGGATTGTTAAAGTGTCCTCAACATCTTTCAGATATTCAAGTTTATTAAATTTTTTTTCTACAGCCAGAACTCCAAGGATCTCGTTGTCTATCTTAACAGGAGATGCAATAAAAGAGATTATCCCCTGTCCTTTTCGTTGAATTTTCATTTTATTAAGAAAACGGGGTTCTTTATTAATATCTTTTATAGTAATAGTACGGCCTTCTTTAACTGCAATACCTATAATTCCTTCACCTATTTTGTATATTCCTTTATTCATTGTTTCATTATTTATCCTGAAACCTGTATATACCTTAAGTACTCCTGAACTGGAAGGATCAAAAAGTGCAAGTATTCCCCTTATAATTCCCATCTTTTCATTCATCTGTTCCATTATAGCCTGAAATGATGATTCAAGATTCTCTGTCTTTTCAAGAATTTCAAAAGCATTGATTAATATATTCTGACTGTTTATTTTTGACTGAAGTTGTTCTTGAATTTCATCTTTAATGAAAATTTGAGCAGTAAGTTCTGCTACTTTTAACAAAAATTCTTTATGTACTTCTGTAAATGCATCCTTTTTATTACTGTCCATATTTATTATGCCAATAAGTCGATCTTTATTAACTATTGGAACAGCGATCTCTGATAGAATATCTTTACGGACACTGATATATTTTGGTTCTATAGAAGTATCATTTACAATAAGAGGTTTAATATGTTTTGCAACCCAACCAGTTACTCCTTCCCCAACTTTAAGACGTGTCTTTTCTGCTATTTTTTTATTTAAACCTCTATAAGCAACGATATTAAGAATCTTATCCTCAGGATCATATAATACAACAGATCCACTTGTTGCATTCGTGAGTGTTAGACACTTGTCTAATATAGTTTCAAGAAGAGAAGAGGTATCCGGACTTGAATTAATCGCAACTGCAATTTCAAAGATAAGATCTAATAGTTTATCTGAACCTTTGTCTGTTGTTAAAATATCTGCCTGTTTATTAAGCATATTTTATAAGATAGTCTATTTTTTAAGCAATATCATCTTTTGTTTTTTTTTAAATACTAATTTTAATTGCTTTTATAGTGAATGTTAAATTTAAGAAAAATATTTTTTTAAATGGCACATAGATTGCTTATTTAATTTTTGAAAAAAATTATTAAGGAGGTCTTTTATGAGACTGTTAAAAAATAAAGTTCTAAAGCTTATATCAGGATTTTTTCTGGCAGGAATGTTTTTATTTATAAAAACAATTTATGCTGAAAATTTATCAATTACAAATGAAGAGATAAAAATAACTTTAGATACTATATGGGTTATTTTTGCAGGAGTACTTGTCTTTTTTATGAATACAGGTTTTGCTATGGTTGAATCCGGTCTTAATAGAGCAAAAAATGCTGTAAATATCTTAGCAAAAAATTTTATAGTATTTGCAATAGCATCAATAGGATACTGGATTTTAGGATTCGGGTTAATGTTTGGAGATGGAAACGGTTTTATAGGATTAAAAGGACTTTTTATCTTATCAGGTTTGGATAACAGTCCTTCTACAGGAACTTCATATATAGGTGTTTATAATTCTTTGAATTGGGTTGGTATTCCTTTCTTTGCTAAATTTTTCTTTGAACTGGTCTTTGCTGGAACAGCAGCAACGATCGTTTCCGGTGCTGTTGCTGAAAGAATTAAATTTCATGCTTTTATTATATTTTCATTCTTTCTTGTAACTATAGTATATCCTGTTATTGGTCACTGGATATGGGGAGGAGGATGGTTACAGAATCTTGGAATGTTAGATTTTGCAGGTTCAACAGTTGTTCATTCAGTTGGAGGTTGGGCTGCGTTAGCAGGATGTTTGATCTTAGGACCTCGAATCGGAAAATACAGAAAAGATGGAAGTATAAACCCTGTTTTAGGACATAATATTTCTCTTGCTACTCTTGGAACCTTTATATTATGGTTAGGTTGGTTTGGTTTTAACGCAGGTTCAACTCTTTCTTCTAATTTTACTGATATTTCAAGAATAGCATTAATAACGAATAATGGTGCTGTTGCTGGAATTTTTGGGTCCACTATCTTTTCATGGCTTTTTTTAAAAAAACCAGACTTATCTATGATCTTAAATGGATGCCTCGCAGGTCTGGTTGCTATTACTGCTCCTTGCGCTTATGTCTCTATTCTTTCTTCTTTTATTATTGGATTTATTGCTGGTTTTCTTGTTGTGGTTGCAATAGTTATTTTTGACAGACTTAAAATAGATGATCCTGTTGGTGCTCTTTCAGTACATCTTGTTAATGGAATTTTTGGAACTTTAGCAGTTGGATTATTTGCTGACAAAAAGATTATGCCAGGTATAATAGACAATGGTTTATTTACAGGTGGTGGCATGGCTCTTTTTAATAAACAGTTAATTGGTGTATTAACAGTTGGATGTTTTACATTCACTATTTCTCTTGTTATCTGGGCTATTCTTAAAGCACTTATAGGAATTCGTGTTAGCAGAGAAGAAGAGATTCGTGGCTTGGATATCAGTGAACATGGTAATGAAGCATATCCAGATTTTCAGATTTTTTTAACAAAATAAATATACAGGAGGACAAATCATGAAACTTATTATTGCAATTATTCAGCCTGATAAACTTTTAGATGTTAAAGAAGCATTGTTTAAATCTAAAATTTACAAAATGACAGTTTCAAATGTAATTGGTGCAGGTACTCAGAAAGGATATAAAGAATCTTATCGCGGTGTAATTACAGATGTGAATCTTTTGAAAAAAATTAAAATAGAAATTGTAGTAAATGATGATACTTTAGAAACTGTAATTGATACAATTATAAAATCTGCATGGACAGGTAACATAGGTGATGGTAAGATCTTTGTCATAGATGTGGTTGATTGTATAAAGATCAGAACCAACGAAAGAGGATATATGGCTGTTTAAAAAATATTTTGAAAGGATCTTTTTATGTTTAATAAAATTTTTAATTTAATTATCTTTTTAATTATTGTTTTTTTTAATTCTGTTAGAGCAGAAATTAATGGTGATGTATATTTATCAGGAGTAAGTAAATATCTGTGGCGTGGACAGGAATTGTATAATAGTTTTGCTTTACAACCAGGTTTTGATCTTTATTATAAATATTTTTCCTTTGGATTGTGGAATAGTTTTCATGTTGAAAAGAAAGAGTTATATGAAATTGATCTAACTTTAAGTTATTCGGTTACTTTTAAGAAATATATTTTATTAAAAACAGGATATACTTACTATTCTCAACCAAAAGAAGAATATCTGGATTCTCATGAATTATTTTTGAATCTGATTTTTGACTGGAAAGTCTCTCCAGTTTTAAAAGTTTTTTACGATTTTGATGATGGTAATGGATTTTATACAGAATTTGTTGTATTATGTCCTTTTAAACTTGGTATAAATTTTTCATTTGATGTGAGTTTAGGTTACAATTATGGACAGTGGAATTATGATCCTTCTTTTACAGTAATGACATTGAACTTAAATTCAAAAATTTCTGCTGGAAAATTTGATATAATTCCTTCAATTTTAGGTCAGATTTCATTTGATAAACAATATAAAAATGATTTTGTAGGATCTTTAAATGTTATCTGGAATTTTTAAAAACATATAATGAAAAATATTTGATATAATAAAAATTATAGATTATATTTTTTTATCTCCCTTACAGGGATGTTTTTAAAATTATGTTTAAAGAATCTTTAGATAAACCAAAAGAAGAATGTGGTGTTTTTGGTATCTATAATAATTCGGATGCTGCTTATTTAACTTTTCTTGGACTTTATGCACTTCAACATCGTGGCCAGGAATCTGTAGGAATAGTAAGTTGTGATGGTGTAAAATTTTATCAGCAAAAACAGTTAGGACTTGTAAGTAATATGTTTAATGAATATTCACTTTCTATTCTTAAAGGATCTTCTGCAATAGGACATGTTAGATATTCAACTACAGGTTCACCAAATATTTCAAATATTCAACCTCTTTTTATAGAATGTTCTAAAGGATATATTGGTCTTGCACATAACGGAAATATAGTAAACTCTAAAACTCTTCGTGATTCGTTAAGTGAAGAAGGATCTATCTTTCAGACAAGTATAGATAGCGAAATTATACTTCATCTTATAGCAAAATCAAAGAAAAAAGATTTTAAATCTGCAATAGCAGAAATTCTTCCATCTATAAAAGGTGCTTATTCTATTATTTTTATAGTTAAAGATATGATGATAGCAGTTCGTGATCCATGGGGATTTAGACCTTTATGTATTGGTGAACTTGGTGATTCTTTTGTTTTTGCATCAGAATCCTGTGCTTTTGATCTTATAGAAGCAAAATATATAAGAGAAGTTATGCCAGGTGAAATGGTGATTGCGACAAAGCATGGTTTAAAATCAGAGATTATTTGTAAATCAGAAAGACAATCAAGATGTATTTTTGAGTATATTTATTTTGCCAGACCGGATAGTATTGTTTTTGGAAAGAGTATATATCATGTGCGAAAAGATATAGGAAGAGAACTTGCAAAAGAACATCCGGTTGATGCAGATATAGTTATCTCTGTACCGGATTCTGGGAATTGTGCTGCTCTCGGCTTCAGTGAAGAATCTAAAATTCCTTATGATTACGGATTGATCAGAAATCATTATGTTGGTCGTACTTTTATTAAATCTACAGTTAAAGATCGTGAACTCAGTGTTAAAATAAAGTTAAGTCCTATAAAAAAGAATCTTGAAGGAAAAAGGATTGTAGTCGTTGATGATTCTATTGTGCGTGGTACTACAAGTAAAAAGATTGTTAAGATATTAAAGAATGCAGGAGCAAAACAGATACATTTTAGAGTGGCATCCCCTCCTTATAAAAATCCATGCTATTATGGAGTTGATACACCTGTTTCTGAAAATTTGATTGCTTCTAATAACTCTATTGAAGAAATAAAAAGATTCCTGAATGTTGATTCTCTTGGTTATCTGAGTATGAAAGGGCTCTTAAATGCTGTTAACGGAAACTCTTCAGATGATAAAAGTGGTTTTTGCACTGCTTGTTTTGATGGTGATTATCCTGTAAAAATTGAAAAATTATTTAGAAAGGATATCTTTGAATAAAGATATGACAGAAGAGATTTTAGATAAAAAAAGAGCAATCAGTGTAATAAAAAATTTACGAAAATCAATTCAAAAATATTTTAAGGAAAATAATCTTACTTATGCTATCTTTGGAAAATCAGAAGGACTTGATAGTTCTGTTATAGCAGGACTTTTGAGTTCTCTTAAAGGTGTAAAACCTGTTGGAGTTATAATGCCGTGTGAATCAAAACCAGATGCAGAAAGGATAGCAAAGATTGTACTTGATTATTATAAAATTCCATATATCCGTGTGGATCTCACAGAAGAATATAAAACTTTAGTAAGTTTTTATAATTCAGAAAAAGGTCTTAATGATCAGTTAAAAAGTATAATGGAAAATTATGGAGATTCTTTTGATGAAAATTTTGCTTTAAGAAAATCACGTTGCTTTGGAAATATTAAAGTCAGACTTAGAATGATAACTCTTTATTATATAGCACAGGTTACTGGAGGAATTGTTATATCTACAGATAATCTTTCAGAATTCTGGACAGGTTTCTGGACATTGAACGGAGATGTTGGGGATTTAGCTCCAATACAAAATATATGGAAAGGACTTGAAGAAAAAACAATAGCTGAAGTTTTAAAAGTTCCAGAAGAGTCTCTTAATGCTGTCCCTACAGATGGTTTAGAAATAATTCCTAATGGCACAGATGAAGATCAATTAGGATTGCCTTACCCAGAACTTGATAGAGTAATTATCTCTCTATTAAGAAACAAATTTGACGGGTCTGAAAGAAATAATAAAAAAGTCTCTCTTTTATCAAAACAACTTTCAAAAAAATTAGGTTACTCTGAAGATAAGATAAGACATGTTGCTTATCAAATGATAAATACTCATTATAAAAGAAACTGGCCAAAAGTCTTTTCAAGAAAAGAGACAGGACTTTTAGATTTAAAAGATATTAAAATATAAGTTTTTTGACATTAGAATTAAAAAGATGTATTTATTATGTAATGAATAAAAATAAAAAATTATTCAAAAAAAACCATAAATTTTGGTTTTTAATGACTTTAACAGGTCTTTTTGTTTTGTGCTGGACAGGTTTGATAGTGCTTGTTCTTATCTCTAATGAACCTGCAAAAAAGATTAATGTTGTAAAAAAAGAAAATAAAAAGTCAATAATTCCAGATCCATCTGTTAATCCAGAAAGGTTCTCTCTTTATGCTGATTTAATGCAAAAATTTGATACGATTGTAATAGGAACAAATAGATGGAAAATAAAAAATGATTTAACTCTTTTTAATACCAATCTTTCACTTACTACTAAAAGATATTTTGCAGATAGAATAAATAAAGATTAAACTTTTTGTAATTTGTTTTTTTGTATTATTAAAAATTCTTGAAATTCTTTAAAAAGTATATACATGAAAGCCATACAGTAAAGTAAGAAAAATGGGACAACATAATATCTTTTTAATGATAAGGATTGCAGAATAATAATAAAAGAATAGACTGCAAACCCAATCTCCATTACAGTAACAATAAGATCCTCATAATGTATGGCATATTTTTTATTTGTCCATTTATCATTTCTTTTTTTAATACCAAGTTTTGGAGTCCGAACAAATTCACTTTTCTTTCCAATAATTGCTTCTATTATTGCTCTGGTATTGTTGACAGCAATTCCTGTTCCTATAATTACCATTAAAGGAACCCATAAAATTCTTTTCATCCATTCTTTTTTATTTAAAGCATATTGAGAAAAAGCATAAAATATTATAGGACCCATGGTGCTAATAGCAATAAGTGTAAAAGATGGAATTAATATAGCCTTATTAAAGAATAGAAGATTACAACCAAGAACAGGTAAAGTTAAAAGAATATTGAGAAGCATAAGTGGATGAACAGAATAATATGTAAGATGTATCATTGCTTCAAATTTTGTAAGAAAAGATTCTTTTGAACGTAAAATACGACCCAGAAGTTTGATTGCAGTCTGAATTGATCCTTTAGCCCACCTGAATTGTTGAGATTTATAAGCAGAAATAATAACAGGTAACTCTGAAGGATTGACAACATCTTTAATGTATCTAAAACGCCATCCTTTTAATTCAGCACGATAACTCAGATCAAAATCTTCAGTTAAAGTATCATCCTGCCAGTTCCCAGCATCAATTATACATGTTTTTCTCCATATTCCTGCTGTTCCGTTAAAATTCATAAAAAGATTCTTTCCTGCTCTTGCAACCTGATCTATTAAAAAATGTCCGTCTATTCCTAAAGCCTGTGCTTTGGTTAAAAGAGAATATTCTGCATTTAAATAACCCCACCGTGTTTGAACCATTCCAATTTTTGGATCTTCATCAAAAACAGGAACAGTAATTTTTAGAAAATTTCTGGCAGGTATAAAATCAGCATCAAATATTGCGATTAGTTCTCCTTTTGCTTTTGGTAAAGCCTCTCTTAATGCTCCTCCTTTATGCCCTGTTCTTAATGTTCTGTGAATTAAAGAAATATCAAACCCTTTCTTTTTGTATTTAGCAACTATTTTTTTAGTTATCTCTAATGTTTCATCAGTAGAATCATCTAAAACCTGTATCTGTTTAAGTCTTTTTGGATAATCCATCTTTATTACACTATCAATAAGACGTTTAACAACATATTTTTCATTGAAGACGGGAAGTTGAATTGTAACAACAGGTCTATAGTGTCTGTTTTTATATATGTTTTTATATCTATGTTTAATTTTACATGACTTATAGTGCCTATTATACCAGAAGACCATAAGATAAGTATGCATTCCATATATAAAAAGAAGTATAACATTTATTACATATAAACAAATGACAACAGTTAACATTAAGTCTACCTCAATTTAGAGAAAAAAATAATTAAAATTTAATTTTAAGTCAAATAACCCAAACTATTATATAAAAGAGATTAAGG
>Ga0272448_1003710_pt1 | contig 17980 bp, 10 predicted proteins | sample YNPCB0191_FD_202220 | JGI IMG/M metagenome (GOLD analysis project Ga0272448, IMG submission 202220) | Hot spring sediment microbial communities from Yellowstone National Park, WY, United States - YNP-CB-019-1 | ecosystem: Environmental > Aquatic > Thermal springs > Hot (42-90C) > Sediment... | reverse complement strand
AATACTTGACAGACCCAGCAATTACTCTACTGAGACACTACCAATTCGCAACCCCAAAGGACCTTCTGAAGGAAGTTGGCGTGTTTTACATGGTGGGGCATGGGACAGCTACAATTGTGCTTACCTGCGATCAGCCTATCGGTTACCAGCAGAACCATCGTCAAGGAGTTACACCTTTGGCTTTCGATGTGTTATCCAATCCCCTGTACAGTAATCTGTTAATATTCATTCTCTCCCTTTCGGATGATTTGAATGCCATACATGGTATGGTTGGCAATTGCTATGTTAAGAGTTAGGCCGGTATTGATAATAGACTTTCCTTCTCGATAGGATTCTGCACTATAAAGTCGAATGATAATTAAGACAGTTAACCTGACCATCCGAAAGGACACCCATGCACCCAAAAGAACCACTCGAAAAATACCTCCACCACCTCCACGAAATCCGCGCCACCGGCGCCGGGGTGCCGGAGGAGTCGTATTATGGGGCGTTGGAGACGCTGTTGAATACGGTGGGCGAGGCGTTGAAGCCGGCGGTGCGGTGTGTGCCGCAGTTGGCGAATCGGGGGAATGGGGAGCCGGATTTCGGATTGTTCACCAAAGACCAGTTCCAGCGCGGAAGTGTAGAACCACTGGCGGGGCAGCCGCCGGCGCGCGGGGTGGGGGAGGTGAAGGCGCCCGAGGAAAACCTGGACATCACCATCAACAGCCCGCAGTTGCTGCGCTACTTGAGCCGGTATGGGCTGGCGCTGCTCACCAATTACCGCGAGTTTCGCCTGGTGGGGCTGGTGGATGGCCGCCCGGTCATGCTGGAATCGTTCACGCTGGCCGAGGATGCTGCCGCTTTCTGGCAACTGACCGCCCATCCGCGGGCCGCAGCGACGGCGCAGGGGGAGGCGTTTTTCGAATTTCTGCTCCGCGTAATGCTCTCCAATGCCCCGCTGTCGACGCCCAAGGATGTCGCCTGGTTCCTCGCTTCGTACGCCCGTGAGGCGCGCGCCCGCGTGGAGAGTGCGGAGGTGCCGGCGCTGGCCAGTGTGCGCCGCACGCTGGAAGGCGCGTTGGGATTGACGTTCCAGGGGGAGAAGGGGGAGCATTTCTTCCGCTCCACGCTGGTGCAGACGCTTTTTTACGGCCTCTTCTCCGCCTGGGTGCTGTGGCAGCAGCGCGGGGCGCATGGGCAGTTTGACTGGCACGAGGCCGGGGGCGAGTTGCATGTGCCGATGATTCAGTTCCTCTTCGAGGAACTCACCCGCGCGTCGCGCCTGCGCTCGCTGGGGCTGGAGGCGCTGATGGAGCGCGCCGAATCGCTGCTCAACCGGGTGGATGCCGAGAGCTTCTTCGCACAGTTCCGCCAGGAGCACGCCGTGCAGTACTTCTACGAACCCTTCCTGGAGGCGTTCGACCCCGAGCTGCGCAAAGAGCTGGGGGTGTGGTACACGCCGCCGGAGATCGTCGAATACATGGTGGCGCGGGTGGATGCCGTGCTGCGCGAGGAACTGGGCATCGCCGAGGGGCTGGCCGACCCCAACGTGGTAGTGCTCGACCCCTGCTGCGGCACCGGCGCCTACCTGGTGGAGGTGCTACGCCGCATTCACGCCACGCTGGAGGAGCGCGGGTTGGGCGCGCTCTCCGATCTCACGCTGAAGGACGCCGCGCTGCACCGCGTGTTCGGTTTCGAAATCCTTCCCGCACCCTTCGTCATCGCCCACCTGCAGCTCGGGCTGCTGCTGCACACGCTGGGTGACGCGCTCACCGCTGCCAACGAGCGCGTGGGCGTCTTCCTCACTAATGCGCTCACTGGTTGGGAGCCGCCCAGCGAAGAGGCCAAGCGGCAGATCGAACAGCTCACCATGGCTTTCCCGGAGATCCGCGACGAGGTGGACGCCGCCGCGCGGGTGAAGGGCAGCGACAAGATCCTGGTGGTACTCGGCAATCCGCCCTACAACGGCTTCGCCGGCATGGCGGTGGACGAAGAGCGCAGCCTCACCAGCGCCTATCGCACCTCACGTCTTGCACCTGCGCCGCAAGGAAAAGGGTTGAATGATCTTTACATACGCTTCTACCGTATGGCAGAGCGCCAGATCGTCGAGCGCACTCACCGAGGCGTAGTCTGCTTCATCTCCAACTACTCCTGGCTCGACGGCCTCTCCTTCACCGGCATGCGCGAGCGGTTTCTGGAGGTGTTCGACCGGGTGTGGATCGATTGCATGAACGGCGACAAGTATAAGACTGGCAAAACGACACCTGACGGCAAGCCAGATCCCAGTATCTTTTCTACCGACTACAACCGTGAAGGCATCCAAGTCGGCACGGCTATCGGCCTTTTAGTACGTACCGGTACAACGGAAGTAGCGCATGACGTAAATTTCCGTCACCTGTGGGGAAGGCAAAAGCGGGAGGAACTGGTTGAATCGCTAGACCTGCGACCGTTCGATGCTCAATATATAAAAATTGTTCCACCATGCCCTCTCGGCTTTCCTTTCATGCCCACATTGATCGAATCGGCGTACCTTACCTGGCCACAACTTCCTGAATTATTCCCCACGTATTATTCAGGCATAAATTCAAAACGAGATGAACTCGTAGTAGATATTGATAGACATTTACTTAAAGAACGGATGCGGAGCTATTTCAATCCTGCTGTATCGAATGAGGAAATGAAGCGGATTTGTGCCCGAGCGATGGAAAATAGTGATCAGTTTGAAGCTATAAGTTCAAGGGAACGCTTGATCAGAAGAGGATTCCTGCCAGAATATATCGTTAGACATAGCTATCGACCATTTGATACTCGCTGGTTATATTGGGAGCCGGAAACACATCTTATCGGTAGGAAAGTTCCTGAATACTTTCCTAATATCACCAATGACAACATCTGGATTATCACACAAAGACGACCTCGTGCGGATTGGCGTCCGCCACAACTCATCAGGCACATAGCATGCCTTGATTTAGTTGATCGAGGAGCTACGGCAATTCCCTTATATCACCGACAGCACTTTTTACAAGCTAGTCTATTCGGTGATCAGTCCGATTCAATGGTTGCAAATGCGAGTGAGCAAACAAAATCCTATTTGACAGTAATGGACTGTTCTATTGAAGGTGTTTTCTTCCATGCACTCGCCATTCTCCATGCTCCGCTCTACCGCACAGAGAACGCCGGTGCCTTACGTCAGGATTGGCCACGCATCCCATTGCCCGCCTCGAAGGATGTTCTACTTGCTTCCGCTGCACTCGGCCGGCAGGTGGCTCTGTTACTAGACCCGGAGGCGCCGGTGGCAGGCATCACCGCGGGGGCGATTCGGCCTGAGTTGCGCGAGGTTGGCTTGCCGTCGCGCGAGGGGGGCGGGACGTTGGTGCCAGGCGAGCTGGCCGTCACCGCGGGGTGGGGGCATGCCGGGCAGGGGGGCGTCACCATGCCGGCGCGCGGCAAAGCGGTGGAGCGCGATTACACCGCCGAGGAACGCGCCGCGCTGGGCACAGCCATCGCCCACCTGGGCGACACCACCTTCGACATCTACCTCAACGACCGCGCCTACTGGCGCAATGTGCCCGCCCGCGTATGGAGCTACACGCTGGGGGGCTACCAGGTGCTGAAAAAGTGGCTCTCCTACCGCGAGTCCGCCCTGCTGGGCCGCCCGTTGAAGCCGGAAGAAGTGCGATACGTCTCCGAGGTCACCCGCCGCATCGCCGCCCTGCTGCTGCTGGAGCCGGAGTTGGATACTGTCTACCAGGCCGCGAAAGCGGATACCTTTTCGTTTGAGCATGCTTAGGGAACACCTCTCCGTGGTGTTCCTGGGTGCTTAATAATTATGAAACAGGTGATGGCCTGGAGCGCGAACCTCCTGGTGAGCGGATGAGAGAACCGTGAACAGAACTATAATCTGCTCACCAGGAGGTTCGCGCTCCAGGTATCCGTCCAGAGCTTACCTATGGCTCACCAGGAGGTTCGCGCTCCAGGCCTGGGCAAATGCGGAGTAACAGACGATAATGTTATTGTTTAAGTTATCTATGAGCAGATCGGTAGTATGAGGAACGTTTATGAGCCTGACCTGCCCGAAATGCGGGAGTGTGATTCTGCCCGCTGATATTCAACTACTTCCGCAACGGACGGCCAGGTGCGGCCAATGCGGAGAAGTGTTTGACTTTACCGGGCAAATCCCCAAGCCGGCGCCACCGGTCGAGCCGCCGCGTGGTTTTACGGTGACCAATGATCTCTCCGATCTGGTCATCACCCGACGCTGGTTCCCGCAATCACTCTTCCGCAAAGTTGTATATATATTGAACTGGCCGTTGTGTCTTTTAATGTATACACCCGTACTGGCGCTGCTTTTTCCGCAGTTCATTTTTCATACCGGTCCGAACACCAACCAGCCTGTCAGTCAAATCGGGTTCTGGATTGCACTCGTATTTTTCCTGGGCTGGGCGCTGTTTTTTACCTATATGATGATTGCCTGGACGGTGAATCGCACGGAAATTCGTATTTCTTCTACGGCGGTGTCAGTGTGCTGTTATCCATTGAAATGGCCGGGAGAGAGCAAAGCGGTGTCAACCACTGATATCGATCAACCCTTCTGTAGCAGGCACAACAGTGGCAAAGGGTCGACCAGCTACCAGGTATTCGTGTTATTACACAGCGGAAAACGCATTTCCCTGGTCACCGGGTTAGAGAAGCCTGAGCATGCACGCTTCATCGCGCAACAGATCGAGCTGCGTTTTGGGATCACGGACCAACCGGTATATGGCGAACTATCGAATTTCGAAGGCTATGATTGAGAACGGCATCGTGCATTAAGAGGAAGGAATGCCTGCTGCCGGTGCTCACGGGTTGCATTGCCCGGGCACCGACAGGTCAACGAAAACCGGAACGCCACAGCGGGCGTTCCCTACGTCAGCATCCACGCATTACCTGATAGCAGTGCGCATTCTGCGGAAAAGTCGCCGGCATCACCGCGATTCCTGTTATGCCAACCCCGGATTTTCCGTCTTATTACTGAGTGGCGATCATCTCCTCCCGGTCATTGGGATGCCGCTCGATTCTTGTGCTGGAGGACGGCTATGCGGCTGTTGGTGATATGCGGGCTGTTGATGGCGATGGTTGCTCCCGTGTCGGCGGTTCCTGTCGGCGCCGGATCAGCGATTGTGCTGACGGCGAGCGGGCTGCTGCTGACCAATGCCGATGCGGTGAAAGATACCGGGCGCATTGTCGTCACGCTGGAGGAGAAAACCTATGCGGCCAGCGTTGAGCAGGTCAATGCCGCGCTGGATGTCGCGCTGCTGCGCATCCAGGCGACCGACTTGGTGCCGCTGCCCCTCGCCGATCCGGGGAACATCGCCGTGAACGATGCCATCTTCGCTGCCGGGTATCAGCCGTTGAGCATGGAAGGGAAGGGCTTTCAGGTGGTCGCCGGCAAGATGACGACGGCCAAATTGCCGACTGCCGTGATCTTCGTCGCCGATGTGCCGGTACATTCGGGGAACACCGGCGGCCCGCTCCTCAATGCGCGCGGCGGGTTCGTCGGCGTGCTGAATGCGCGCTCAAAAAGCCACGCGTCTGATGGACGCAGCATCCTTAAATGGCTGGAGCAGTGCAACATCCCGTACGCCACCTCCCCGGCGGTGCAGATGGATCGTCTCGCCACCGCCGCGCGCATGCTCAAGTCTTCGGTGGCCTTGCTCACCATCTGGTCGCAATACGCGCCCATCGAGGACCCGATTGAGCGCATCAATCCCATCGATGGAGCGCGCATGGTCTTTGTGCCGGGCGGGGAATCCACCGTTGGCGTCGATAGCCTGAAGGATGAGAACGGCATACCAATTGAATCGTCATATTATGTCCCGAAGCTGCAACATGTGATCAACTATCGCCGATCGTTCTCATTTCCGCGACGGAAGGTTACGCTGCCGGGCTTCTGGATCTACAAATATGAGGTGACGCTCGGGCAGTGGGGCCGATTTCTATCGGCGATTAACTACGATGCCGCGGTTGTCCAGTTGAAGAAGCAGATGGAGATGTACGGCTACACGGACCAATACCCCTGTTATTACGTCTGGTGGCATGAAGCCGACGCGTATGCCCGGTGGGCGCATGCGGCGCTGCCGACGGAAATCCAGTGGGAAAAGGCGGCGCGCGGCACGGATGAGCGCCTCTACCCGTGGGATAATCTCTGGGAGCGCACGCGCTGCGCCTTTGATACCATCTACCCTGTCGGCAGCTTCAAAACCGACCTCTCACCCTACGGCTGTTTCGACATGGGCGGCAACGTGGCGGAATGGTGCTGGGGACAATATGAGAAGGACGACGACATCCCCGCCGTCATCCGCGGCGGCTCGCATCCCTTGACCGCGGCATACTGCTATACGACCGTGTTCAGGATGAGCGGGCGGCCAGTCGCCGGGTATGATATCCGCCGCGGATTCCGCTGTGTGGTGAATTTGCCGGAATAGCATCCGCTGTGGCCATCCTTGCGGCCTGCCATTGGTGATCACGAGGCGCATTGCCATGCACCGACAGGTCAACGGGAACAGGAATGCCACAGAGGGCATCTCTTGCATATTGTCGTTGCTTTGTGCCGATGATCGGTGACCGATGCCATACAATATGGCATGCGACTTTCCAGATTAGGGCATCGTGAATGTGCCCTATTTATGACCTGTCTGTTGCTCTTTGGGCTATGCCATCCTTGCCCGGCGGGTGCGTTTCGCTCGAATGGCCTGGGGGCCCGGGCGCGGGGGATGGGTGGGGCGTATGTGGCTATTGCGGATGATACGTCAGCGGCGTTCTGGAATCCGGCCGGGCTGGCCTTCGTCTGCGCGCCACTCACCCAGCTCGAGTTGAAACCGGAACGTGTCTATGCGCACTACACCCCGCCGGGCGGCAGCGTCCAAAGCAATATCCCGCACACCTTTGTCATTCCCGCGCTCGGGACGATTATTCCCCTGCATGATTGCCGGTTTCCCTCGCTCGAGCTGCTGGGCTATGTGCCATACGGGCAACAGTTGCAATGGCAGCCGGATGCCGCATATCGCTTTAACGTCACCGCGGATAAGATTCGTGTGTTGAGCGTCGGGGGCGCCACCGCATACCGCGCGAACGACCGCCTGGGGCTGGGCATTGCCGTATTCATGAATGACGCGAAGGTCGCCTTGCAAAATAAGGTACCGTCTACCGTGTATGCCGGCGTGCCCGGCCTGCCTGACGCCACCTTTAACGCCGACGGAACTGATTCGGCACCCAACGTGCATCTCGGGGTATTGTGGCGTGCGAATGAAACGTTGAACCTGGGCATCGCTTATCGCTCGTCTATTAATACGACGTTTCAGGGAGATGCTTCGTTAGCCATCCCGGGCGGCCCCGTCATCACCGACCAGTTTTCGTTACCATTGGAACTGCCGCCGAGTGTTTCGCTGGGGGCGGCGTGGCGAGCGACGCCGGTGCTGCTGGTCGCCACGCAAGCCGACTGGGTCGGCTGGTCAACCATCGATCAACAGGTGATCACCTTCCGCCATGGTGCATTGCCGAACCAGCGGATTACGCGGGACTGGGGTGACCGCACGCAACTGCGACTCGGGATGGAATACTCCGGCTATAAATCCCTGTTCCTGCGCGCCGGATACTCCTACGACCCCTCGCCCGTGCCGGACCCGACATTGGACCCGCAACTACTCGATCTCAACCGCCATATCATCTCCGCAGGGATCGGCACCGCCGGCTGCCACTGGGCCGTCGATGCCAGCTATGAGCACTTTTTCGGACAACCGCGTACCACAACGTCATCGATTCACCCCTTTCCGACCAATGGCCATTACACGGGCAATGTGGATATCGTGACGCTCACGATCAGCTACCGGTAGTAAAAGTGTGGGAATATGGGAGTTTGGGGGTGTGGGAGTCTTTGGCGGGCACGGTAAGAGTGAAATGGCACTGTTGCTTATCCTTGCTCTCTTCCGGGTGGAATTCTCCGCACCGGTATCATTAATAGAGACTCCCACACTCCCACACCTTATGCCATCGGCAAGGTGAACGAGAATACGCTCCCCTTGCCTAATTCGCTCTCCACCCAGATGTGCCCACCGTGCGCTTCGACCAATTGCCGGGTGATATATAATCCCAGCCCGATCCCTTCAGCCGCATGTGCTTCCTGGGCGCGGTAGAACCGTTGAAAGAGACGCGGCAGGTCTTTCGGGGCAATGCCATGTCCCTGATCGATGACGTCAATTTCCACCTCGCTATCCAGTCGTTTTGCACGCACCAGCACCGGTGTGCCGGGATCGGAATATTTCAACGCATTGGATAACAGATTGGTGAGAATGCGCTCCAGCCGGTTATAATCGGCGAAAACTTCCGGGAGATCCTCCGCGACTTCGTTCCGGATACGCTCGGTGTCGATGACCGTAGCGCAGCGTTGCAGCAAATCATCCAGATAAGTGCGCAGATCGACCGATTGCCGTTTTAACTCCAACTGGCCGCCTTCCGCCCGCGCGGCATCCACCAGATCCTGGATCATCACATCCATCCGCTGGATGCTCCGGCGGATGGCCCCCATGCTTTGTTGCACCACGCCATTCACGCCGGCCGCGCGGATGGTCTCCTGGACGACTTGTGCATGCCCGTTGATGATGGTCAACGGCGTACGCAAATCATGGGAGATCATATGCAGGATCGCTTTCTGCTGCTCCTGCAGTTCATGGAACCGGGTGATATCCGTGATAATAACCACGGCACCCAGGCGTGTACCGTCCGGCAACTGTAATGGCGCAGCGCTGATGGAGACCCAGACCGGCTGTGGCACCAGCGGCGGTTTGAACACCAGTAATACCCCACGCACCGTTTCACCGCGTAATGCGCGGATCGGCGGCATCTCCTCGAACTGCACCGGCTGGCCGTCCGGCGTCTCCAGGCCGGATACTGCCAGGCCTTGCGCAATCGGTTGCGCCGTCATGCCCACGGTAAATCCCGTCAACCGCTCACCCGTCGGATTGATACGTAAAATGGTGCCATCCGGCGCGAAGATGATCACGCCGTCCGCGATGGAGTTCAGCGAGGCATCCAACTCCGCTGCCCGGCGTTCCACTTCCTGCAGTAATCGTTCGCGTTCCTCCTCGGACTTTTTTCGCTCGGTGATATCCGTGGCTACAGTGGAGAAACGATGCGTTTCCATCGGGATGGCCGAGATCAACAGTTGCCGGCCAGTACGGGAGTCATTCAATTCCACCATGACCGCCTCGCCGCGTTCAAGTCGACGCGCATAGCCTTCGAATTCCTGGCGTGCTTGATCGATAAAAGCGTAGAGTACCGACGCACGTTGTCCGACCGCCTGCGCGCGTGGAATCTCGAAAACCGTTTCATATGCAGGGTTGGCATCCCGGATGATCCAATCGACCGGATTCCCCATGTCATCAAAGAGGATCTCATCGATTGTCACGGATTCACTCATGTGCTCGAAGAGGCTACGGAATTTCGCTTCGCTCTCACGCAGGGCTTCCTCCGCGCGTTTCTGGGCTGTGATGTCGCGCATGGCGACGACCCGGATTGGACGGCCTTTATACATGATCTGGCGCGCGCGAATTTCGCCGATGGTGCGCGAACCATCTTTGTGCAGCGAGTAGGCGATATACGGGCCGGGATCTTCCGACTGAATGCGCTGGATCATCTCCACACGCGATTCCGGCGCGGTGAACTCCAACACGGACCGTCCGAGCATTTCCTGTACCGTAAAGCCCAGATGATCAGCCAGCGTTTGATTCACCTCAATGATGATCCCATTTTCATGTAAGACGATGGCTTCGGTGGTTGCCTCCGCGAACGCGCGAAAACGGGCCTCACTGTCACGGAGCGCTTCTTCAACCCGCTTCCGTTCGGTTATATCCTGCAAAATCCCGAAGACACGTGTGGGCTTGCCTTGCGGATACGCCTCGATTTCACCGACGAGTACAAGCAGGTTCCGGATGGCTCCATCCGGGCGAACGATGCGTACTTCAAACTGAGTCTGCGGTCGACCGGTCAGGATATCAGCGACATATTGTTTGAAGTTCGCTTGATCTTCAGGATGGATACGTGCCAGGACAGTATCCAACGTCTGCCCGAATTCTTCAGTGGTGAGGCCGAAAATACGGTATATTTCCTCCGACCAGGTGACGTGGTCATGCGACACATCCCACGTCCAATTGCCGACATGGGCTACGGCTTGCGAACGTGCAAGATTGCGCTCACTCTCGCGAAGTGCTTCTTCTGCCTGTTTGCGCGTGGTGATATCTGTGAAGATAGCGACGGCGCCAATGATGCGTTGGCCGATGCGTACCGGGGCTGAACTGACCAGCAGCCAGCGTTTGCCCTTCGGACGTTGCAAGACGATCTCGACATTTTGCAGCGCTTGTCCCTGTAGTGCGAGCCGTGGCGGCACTTCGTGCAATGGGAAGGGTCTGCCATCAGGCGTTTCCGCATGCAGATGCGACCAGCGTATTTCCACCGGCAGATGGCACTCGTCAGGGGTGAAACCGAGTGCCTCCACGCCGCAGGCATTCGTGTAGATGATCTCTCCGGAAGGACTATACATGGCGACCGCATGCGGCAGGGAATAGATCATGGCATCCAGTTCCGCCACACGCTCCTCAATGGTCTCCAACAGGCGTTCACGCTCCTGCTGATACTCCTGCTCTTCGGTGATGTCCGTAAAGATGGCCACCGCTCCCAGGATACGTCCTTCCGGCGAGAGGACCGGGGCTGCACTGACCGCGAGCCAGACAGTGTTCTCCGGGGTGGGGTGGGATGCCAGCACTTCGCCGCGGACCGTCTCCCCCTGCAGCGCACGGCAGGAGGGGATGCGATCCTTAGGCATAGGGGTACCATCCGGCAAGGTCACCTGGTGACGCTGCCAGCGTGCTGCCGAGGTGAGGTGTCGTTCTTCCGGCGTATAATTGAGCAGGCGCTCCGCCACGTGATTCATGGTAAGCACGGTGTCATCCGGGGCATAGACCACCAGGGCATCGGGCACCGACTCCATGATAGCCTCGCGTTCACTCAGCAAACGCCGGCATTCTTCCTCAGTGCGTTGTCGCACCGTCACATCATCGATGGTGGCGACTGCGCCGGTAATGTTGCCGTCCGCATCGCGGATCGGGTTGGCGCCGACCAGGATAATGCGCTCCACCTCGTCATGTCGAACCAGCATCAATACGCCATGGCTTGTTTCCCCATGCTGCAACGCACGGATGGTCGGATAATCATAGGCGGGAAACGGCGAACCATCCAGGTGAGAGATCGTATAGCCTTCGCGTGAATGGTAAACAGATGGGGGGAATCGGTCACCGAGCAGTGTGTATGCGGTAGGATTGGCCTCGATGATCTCCCCCTGCACATTCACGATGACCACTCCGATAGGCATTGTCTCTAATAGCGCATGCAGATACCCGCACTCGATTTGCGCTTTCGCTAACTCGGCACGGCATGCCTGAAGCTCGTGCTCCAGGTTCAGTATGCGTTCCTGACAAGCGTCATCCCCCACAGTGCCGACTCCTTGGCTTGCTTCTTCCGTGTATGGTACCGTATCCAGTGAGAAAACAAGGTGACAGTCGTCATACTACTGGAGCGTATGTCGCTATTTGTTTGCGGCTGAGCACTAATCAAGTTTTTCCTCATATCGGTATGCGTTGTGTCGGCGAATCAGCACTCGTCCAATCAGCTTTCTGCTCACTGCTTACTCACCAACTTGCCCCCCCATCTGGACACATCAGCCATTGCCTGCTATCGTATCGGGGACATCAGCCGGAGAGGAAATTCATGCAAACGATCACTCGTCACAACACCATCGCCGCCGACCAACACTCGCTCATCCTGAACGGGGAACGCCAGTTGATCATCTCGGGGGCCATGCATTATCCGCGCAGCACGCCGGAGATGTGGCCGCAGATTATCCGTGAGAGCAAGCGCGCGGGGTTGAACTGTATTGAGACCTATGTCTTCTGGGAAGGCCACGAGCCGGAGGAAGGGCGTTTTGACTTCACCGGGCGCTTTGACCTGGGGCGGTTCCTGGATGTCTGCCAGGCGGAAGGGATGTACGCCATCCTGCGCATCGGGCCGTATATCTGCGCGGAATGGAACTTTGGCGGGCTGCCCTGGTGGCTGGTGCGCAAGGAGGGGATGGTCTCGCGTACCTACAATAAGCCGTTCATGGATGCCATGAGCCGCTTCGTGCGCGTGTTGCTCGAGCAAGTCGGTGATCGGCAGTTCACGCAAGGCGGGCCGATTATCCTGGCGCAGATGGAGAACGAGTATAACAACGTGAGCAAGCGGTATGGCGAAGACGGGCAGCGCTACCTGGCGTGGACCGCGGAACTGGGGCGCGAGGCGGGGCTGGAGGTGCCGCTGGTGATGTGCTACGGCGCGTCGGACGATGTCATCGAAACACTCAACGGCTTCACCGTGTGGGGTGGGGTAGACCCGCTGCTGAAAGAGCGCCCCTTCCAGCCGGCCATCTGGACGGAGAACTGGCCGGGCTGGTATGACGTCTGGGGGCAACCGCATCACCTGCGTCGCACGCCAGAACTCACCTACGAGGTGACGCGCTTCTTCGCCGCCGGCGGATCAGGCGTCAACTATTACATGTGGTACGGCGGCACGAACTTCGGCCGCGATGCCATGTACCTGGCCACCACCAGCTACACCTTCGACGGCCCGCTGGATGAATACGGCATGTCCACCACCAAGTCGCAAAGCCTGGCAGAGCTGCATCACTTCCTCACCGCGCATAAAGCCATCTTGCTAGAGGGTGAGCGCGGGGCGAAGCAGATCCTGGTGCATGCGAAACGCGACGGGGAAGCACAGACCGAGCAGACAGATGAAGAGCGGCTGGACGGCGGCCGCGGCGACCGGCCAACTACGGTGGAAGAGGAGCAGTTCGACGAAGCCAACGGCGTGGTGTGCTATCCCATCCGCCACCAGGGGCAGGAACTGGTCTTCGTCATCAATGCCACTTATGAACCGCAGGGAGTCAGTGTGCGCAACTGCAGCGAGGAACTGCCCCCGCGTAGCGCCATGGCGGTCATTAGCACTGGGAACGAATCTCACATCGCCTACCGAAGCTGGACTGGGGCGGAGAAGCCCATCACGCGTGAAATGCAACCGGCCAATGTTGCACTCGACTGGCAGATGATCCTCGAGCCGTTCCCCGCGACCGGTGCCGATGCGAAGCGGGACTTCATCCCCGTCACGCTGCCGGACAATATGCTGCTGCACACCTGCGATGAGACGGACTTCGGTTGGTATCGCACGGTGGTGCACAGCCCTGTCGCGCGCACGGCGACATTGACTGCCGGCGTGGCCGATTTCCTCTCCGTATGGGTGAACGGCAATCTCTCCGGCTGCGTGCCGGAGCGGTTGAAGGAAGACCGTCCCAAGCGTGAGGATTTCCAGCAGCAGATCGAGATCCCGCTGCAGGCCGGTCGCAACGAACTACTGCTGCTGGTGAGCGCACTCGGCATGGTGAAAGGCGACTGGATGCTCGACGCGCCGATGACGGAAGAGAAGAAGGGGCTGGTCGCGCCGGTGGCTCTCGATGGCGAGATCCTCGCCGGCCCGTGGGAGTTCTCTGCCGGCACCTGGGGCGAGCGGGTGAAGCTGCCCGAACCCGGCCCGGCGTCGCTGGCTGCCTGGCAACCCATTGCAGAAGCGGACTTCCCGCTGCGCTGGTATCGTGCCACCTTCACGCTGACCGAAGCACAACTGGCCTGCGCCCCGTGGGCACTGGAGATTGGCGACCTCTTCAAAGGCACCCTGTGGATCAACGGCCACGGCCTGGGCCGCTACTGGCAACTCGCCTCCCCGGCAGATACCAAAGGCGACGAATGGGGCCGCGACCAGTTCATCACCGTGGAAGGCGTGGGCCTGCCGCCACAACGATACTATCACATCCCCACCGCCTGGCTGGATGCCGGTGAGAACACCCTCATCGTGCTGGAAGAGCGCGGGGTGGCGCCGGGGGCGTGTGGGCTGGTGCGGCGGGTGTAACTTAAGGTCTTGCTGAAGGAATAAACGGAGGCTTGACGTGAGATGCACCGGTATCGGGGACTGACATCGAAACTCTGGTTATTAGATATACTCTCGGTTGCGAAATCTTTGATCGGTGGGTAGCCTAAGGAGTCTCGGTGTCTGTCCCCGATACCCTATTATAGTTATGGTCGGCATAGAAAGCCCATAAAACGAATCCTGCCTCTCTCATAGGGTTTCGGGTACAGACACCGAAACTCCCTACCAATGGTAGGCTTCGCTGGACAAGGAGGGCTACTGCATCAATGGGGACTGGAGTTTCGATGTCAGTCCCCGAAACCGGAGCATCTTCCGCTAACCTTATTTGCGGCATAACATATGGAGATTTGGAATGCAATCAACGCCAGATATTGCTCAACCAACCACACCGCGCATCCTCATCGCCGTCACCGGCGCCAGCGGGGCGATTTACGCCCGGCGGGTGGTGGCGCGACTGCTGGAACGCGGTGAGCGGGTGGGGCTGGCGGTCTCCCGGCAGGGCTGGCAGGTGGCGGCGGAGGAACTGGGCAGAGCCGATAATCCGGTAGAACTGGTGCTGGGGCACGATGACGACCGTGTGGTGTACTACACCACCGAGCAGTTCGACAGCCCCTTCGCCACCGGCTCGCAACCGTGGCAGGCGATGGTCATCGTCCCCTGCTCGATGGGCACCGTGGGCCGCATCGCCGCCGGTACCTCCACCGACCTCATCACCCGCGCCGCCGACGTAGCGCTGAAAGAGCGTCGCCACCTGGTGCTTGTGCCGCGCGAAACCCCTTTGAGCCTCATCCACCTGCGCAACCTCACCGCCCTCGCCGAAGCCGGCGCCATCATCCTGCCGCCCAGCCCGGGCTTCTATCAACATCCGCAGACGCTGGAGGAGGTGGTGGAGTTTGTAGTGGAGCGGATTGTGGCCATGGCAATTGGCCGGTAGAATCATTTCACCACAAAGACACGAAGAACACAAAGAGTGATTTCTCTGCGCCTCTGTGCCTCTGTGTCTCTGTGGTGAGTATTCAGGCTTTCCTTATACCGGTGTGGTGCATAACGGAAGAGGCACCGCCCGCCCCTCCCGCGAAGACTGATACAGCCCCAGCACTACTTCCACCGCCCGCCGTGCTTCGTAGCCATTGATCGGATAGGGATGTCCGTTGAGGATGGCGTCGGTGAAGGCTTGCAGGGCGAGGACGTGGCTGGTGCCGTAGTCGGATTTGCCGACGGTGGGAAGGTCGGTGCTGGTGATGGCGGGGGGGATCTCCTCGGGGAGTTGCAGGAAGGTGTATTCGTCGGGAAAGCCGGTGTTGATGACGGCGCTGCCTGCGGTGCCATAGACGTGCAGGCGGGTGTTCCAGTCCAGGTTGGAGGCGCTGGTGGCGGCGATGTGTCCCTGCGCACCATTGCGGAAGGTGAGCATGCCGGTAGCGGTGTCCTCCACCTCTATGCACTCGTTCCAGCGCAGCGTGTCGTAATGGCCGAAGATCGATGTCGCCTCGCCGAAGAGCCACAGCAGCAGGTCGATGGTGTGGATGGCCTGGTTGATCAGCACGCCGCCGCCCTCCTGTGCCCAGGTGCCGCGCCAGGCGGCGCTGTTGTAGTAGGCATCGCCGCGCACGCAGCGGCAGTGGGCACCGCCGAGCAGCAGCTGCCCGAATTTGCCCTCATCAATGAGCTGCTTGAGCTGCACCGCCACCGGATCGAAGCGATGCTGGAAGCAGACGCCCAACTGCACGCCGGCCTGTTCGGCGGCAGCGATCATTGCATCCATCTCCGCGGGATTAATGGCCATGGGCTTCTCGCAAAACACCTGCTTGCCCGCCTGCGCTGCGGCGATGACCATCTCGGCATGCAGATAGTGCGGCGTGCAGATGCATACCGCGTCGATATCCGGACGCGCCAGTAGTTCGGTATAGTCGGTGGTGACGTATTCCGCACCATATTCCGCCGCCACGCGCTCCGCGCGCTCACGAATGATATCGCAGACGCCGATGAGCCGTGCCGAAGGAAGCGATGCGATTGATGCCGCATGCACAGGGCCGATCACCCCGCAGCCGATAATGCCGTAATGAAGGGTAGCCATATCATCCCTGTTAGCCCTTCGGCGGAAAAATCCTCCCCGATTATAGATTCAAGATGCATGATGCAGGATTCAGGGGTCTATGGCACAGCCGATTCTATGATCTTTGCGTCTTTGCGCCTTTGCGTGAAATCAGCATGAAGAATGTCTCACGCAAAGGCGCAAAGACGCAAAGATAGTGGTACGAAGAGAATAGCGGTTTTCAGAAGGCAGACCCTTGAATCCAGCATCCTGCATCCTGAATCCCATCGCCATATGGCCGCTGTTTTGCCCAACGCCGGCATCTTTTGGGTATGCATCGGCGGGTTTTTCGGTACAATAGCCATGTGATGCCAATTCGATTTCTACAACAGCGATGGCGGGAGATGGCCGAGGGGCCGATGCCGAGTCCACCGGTCGGCAGCATCCTCAGTTTCATTGTACCACTCGAACGTGCGGACAGCCTGGGGAAGGCGCTGTTCCAGATGAAGAAACAGCAGGTATCCGCGCTGCCGGTCGTCGATGAGGGGCTGGTAGTCGGCTGGGTCAATGAAGATCATCTGGCCGATATATTGCTGGGAGATGCCGATGCCGTTGACCGCGTGCGGGTGGGGGAGGTCATCGCGCCGGTGCCTGCGCTCCTCGATGCCTCCGAGCCACTGGAGCGCGCGTTGGCGATTTTCCAAGCTACCGGCGCCGCGGTCTTGCCCGTGGTCTGGTCGGATGGCCGCTACCAGGGTTGCTTGACACGAGCAGATGCCTTGCTGGCGCAGGCCGGGAAAATGACGCCGCCGCGCGTGGGCGGCATGGCCACGCCGCTGGGCGTCTATCTCACCACCGGCGTAGTGGACGGCGGGGTGGGGCATCTCGGGCTCATCCTGGCCGGCATGGCGATGGCCGCCATCCTGTGGATTGCGCAGGGGGTGGTCTTCCTGTTGTTTACCATCGGTTATAGCGTGAGCGGATGGCCGTTCTTTCGTGACTTGCTTCTGATGGCCCGCGATAGTTTTTCCGGCCCACCGACAGAGGAAATCCTGCTGGTGATTGTCACCTCTTCTGTATTGATGCTGGTGTTCCTGACCCTACTGCGCCTTGTACCGAAGATGGCTGGCTATCACGCCGCGGAGCATCAGACAGTAAATGCCATTGAAGCAGGAGAAACGTTGACACCGGATCAGGTTCAGCGCATGCCGCGCGTGCATCCGCGCTGTGGCACCAATCTGTGGAGCCTGCTCTCGCTCGTCTATCTCGGTGCCGCAGTGCTAGCGGTACTGCTCTCCACCCGCTTCGGTCGAGAGAACCTCAGCCTGGTAGTGACGCTGGTGATCGTGATGTCCCTGCTTATCATGCTGAACTGGAAGCGCTTTGGCGGCTGGATCCAGGATCATTTCACCACGCGTCCGGCCTCGCCGGATGAGATTGCCAGCGGCATTCGCGCCGGCGAGGAAGTGCTCGCCCGGCACTTCCACACGGCATACACACCGCCGAGTTTCGCACAGCGCATCCTGCACCAGGGATTGCTGCAGGTAGTCATCGGGGTGGTGTTGATGGGCATTCTGCTGCAACTGTTGAACGCACAGCTAGACTATTTATGGCATTTCCTGGTAAAGTAATACGCGGATTTGATCTGTAATGACCGTGCAAGGCCCTCGTTATGAGGGCTTTGTGTTTTTTATAACGTTGAATACTTCCCCTCACCCCCAACCCCCTCTCCCAGGGGTAGAGGGGGAGAAGAAGGTTAGAATTACGAAAGCGGTTATCCTCATCAGATACGGTTATCCCCTGAAGTTTAGCCATTTTCAGACGCAGTAGTGCCCTGGTCTGACGGGGATTTCGCCTCTTCACCGTCTCTTTAGGCCCGCGTGGCCATCACCAGCGCTTCGGGGGTGATCCGCACCCCGTACG